>Ga0180215_1000234_pt1 | contig 79572 bp, 69 predicted proteins | sample eDN3rd37CBELigBY_FD_128871 | JGI IMG/M metagenome (GOLD analysis project Ga0180215, IMG submission 128871) | Enriched backyard soil microbial communities from Emeryville, California, USA - eDNA 3rd pass 37_C BE-Lig BY (version 2) (version 2) | ecosystem: Environmental > Terrestrial > Soil >...
GCAGGCGCAGATCTAGTCCAAGGGGGGGACGGCATGCGGCGGACGCTGGCGGGAATCCTGTTGCTTGGAGCCCTGACGGGGCTGCCCGCCTGGGCGGCGTCTCCGAGCGTTCAGAGCCTTCCCTACGGAGAGATCCGTTGGGGCGACGCTGTCCGCATCTCGGCCATCGGCTTGCCCCCCTTCGGGGCGCCCGGCACCTTGAAGGCCCGCGAAGTCGCCCGGCAGAACGCCCTGAGCCTGGCTCAGAAGCGCTTGCTGGCCGCGATCATGGACCTTCCGGTCGGCAAGTCCACCGTCCAGGAACGGACCGCCGCGAACCCCGCCGTCCGGAACCGCCTGCGGTCCCTCATCCAAGGGGCCAAGGTCACCGGCAAGGAGCTAGCCGACGGGTCGGTCGAGATCACCCTGGAAGTGCCGTTCGCCGGAGCGAACGGCCTGCAAGCCCTCTTGAACGAGCTCGGAAACTAGCCTGGACTGAGGAACGCATGAGCCTGGACCCCGCTTCTCAATGGACGCTTGCCCGCTCTTTCGAGCTTGAAGGTATCGGGCTTCACTCGGGCAAGGCCGTCCGCCTCACCCTTCATCCCGCCCCCGCCGACACGGGCATCCGCTTCATCCGCTCCGATCTTCCCGGCCAGCCGGAGATTCCCGCGCTGGCCGAATTCGTGATCGAAACCACCCTCTCGACCACGCTGGGCATTGGTTCGGCCAAGGTCCAGACCGTCGAGCACCTGATGGCCGCTCTCTGGAGCATGGGCATCGCCAACGCCTACGTCATGGTGGACGGCGCCGAGATGCCCGCTCTCGATGGGTCGGCGCGCCTCTACGTCGAGGGCATCCACCGGGCGGGCCGCGTCGTCCAAGACAGCCCGCGCTCGATCCTCGAATTCGACGCCAAGATCGAGCTCGACTGGGGCGAGAAGTCCATCTTCGTCCAGCCCTCCCCGCGCCCCGAAGTCACCTACGTCGTCGATTACGGCCACCCCCTGGCCGGTCCCCAGCTCTTCGAAGGGCCCCTCTCGGAAGCCGTCTTCGAGCAAGAGATCGCCTCCGCGCGCACGTTCTGCCTCCTTTCCGAAGTCGAGGCCATGCGCAAGATGGGCCTGGCCCAGGGCGGAAGCACCGAGAACGCGGTGGTCATCGCCGATTACCGCTACCTGACCCCCCTGCGCTACCCCGATGAGTTCGTCCGGCACAAGGTGCTCGACCTGATCGGGGACCTGGCACTCACCGGTTCCTGGTGGGTCGGCCAGGTGGTGGCCGCCAAGGCCGGCCACGCGCTGCACGTTGCGCTCGCCCGCAAATTGAGAGAGCGTGCGCTCTCGCGCAAGGAGAACCATCATGCCCCAACCCGAGTCCGGTAGCGCGATCGCCGAGCTTCCCACGAACGAGGCCCCCATGCCCCAGTCGCTCAACATCCAGCAGATCCTCAAGATCCTGCCCCATCGCTTCCCCTTCCTCCTCGTGGATCGCATCCTCGAGGTCGAAGCCGGCAAGCGCGTCGTGGGCATCAAGAACGTCTCGGTCAACGAGCCCCAGTTCACCGGCCACTTCCCGGAGCGCCCCATCATGCCCGGCGTGCTCATGCTCGAGGCCATGGCCCAGGTGAGCGCCATCATCCTGCTTCACTACGAGCAGCACCAGGGCAAGCTCGCGGTCCTCACGGGCGTCGACGGAGTCCGCTTCCGCCGGATGGTCGAGCCCGGTGACCAGCTGGTGATGACCTCGGAGCTCATCAAAGTGCGGGGCGCCTTCGGGCGCGTCAAGGCGGAGTGCAAGGTCAAAGACCAGCTCGTCGCGGAAGGCGAGCTCATGTTCAGCTTGGTGGACTAACCCTGATGATCGATATCCACGCAACGGCCGTCATTCACCCCAGCGCCAAGCTCGGAGAAGGGGTGCAGATCGGCCCCTACGCCGTGATCGGCGCGCATACCCAGATCGGAGACGGCACGAGCATCGGGTCGCATGCCGTGATCGAGCCCTTCACCTCGATCGGCCGCGACTGCCAGATCTTCCCCCATGCCGTGGTCGGCGGGGTCCCCCAGGACCTCAAGTACGCCGGCGAGGAGTCGATCACCATCGTCGGCGATCGCAACGTCATCCGCGAATTCGTCACCATCAACCGCGCCACCGGCGAGGGAGAGGTCACCCGCATCGGCGACGACAACCTCCTCATGGCCTACGTCCACGTCGCCCATAACTGCATCGTCGGCTCGGGCATCGTCCTGGCCAACAACGTCACCCTCGCCGGCCACGTCGAGATCGAGGACTTCGTCACCGTCGGCGGCCTCACGGGCATCCACCAGTTCTGCCGCGTGGGCAAGCTCGCCATGATCGGCGCCATGAGCCGGATCGTGCAGGACGTTCCCCCGTTCATGACCTCCGAAGGCCACCCGCCCAAGGTCTTCGGCCCCAACACCATCGGCCTGCGCCGCCGGGGCATCTCCGCCGAGTCCCGCATGGCCATCAAGCGTGCCTTCCGCCTGCTTTACCGCTCGGAGCTCAACGTCACGCAGGCGATCGCCGAGATGGAAAGCATGTCCGATAACCCCGAAGTGCGCCACCTCATGAACTTCGCGCGAACCACCGAGCGCGGCCTCGTCGGCCTCACCGCCAAGAGCGCGGCCAAGCAGGAGGAGGCGGGGGCGTGAAACCACGCCTTTTCCTCTCGGCAGGGGAAGTCTCGGGGGATATCCACGGCTCCAACCTCGCTCGCGAACTGCTCGCCCGCCGGCCCGACCTCGACCTGGTCGGCTGGGGCTCGCATCGCATGCAAGCGGCAGGCGTCAAGCTGCTTGCCGATCTCACGCCCTACTCCGCGGTCGGCCTCACCGAACACCTGCCGGGCCTGAAACCCATCTCCAAGGCCACCAAGGAAGCGCAAGCCTACTTCGAGACCCATCGCCCCGATGCGGTCATCTGCATCGACTACCAGGGCGCCAACATGGTGCTCGCGCAGACCGCCAAGTCCCTGGGCATCCCCACGGCCTACTACATCGCCCCCCAGGAATGGATCTGGGGCCTCCGGGGCGGCACCCGCAAGGTGGCCCAGGCCCTCGACATGATCCTCTGCATCTTCGAGAAGGAAGCGCAGGCCTACCGGGAAGCCGGCGGCAACGTGCGCTTCATCGGGCACCCCTTGCTCGACATGGTCCCGAAGCCCGAGGTGAAGGCGGCGGTCGCCGCCAAGGCCGGCCTCGACCCCGACCTCCCCGTGATCGCCTTGTTCCCGGGCTCGCGCCCCATGGAAATCGATCGCCTGCTCGAGCCCATGCTCGAAGCCTGCGTCGAGGTCCGCCGGCAACTCCCCCGGGTCCAGGTGGTCATGCCCGTGGCCACGCCCGACCTCGCCTCGCGCCTCCAGGCCAAGCTGGGCAAGGTGCCCCAGCCCGTCACGGTGATCGCGGACGCGCCGGGCATGGCGGTCATGCAGCTCGCTGACGTGGTGCTGGCCGCATCGGGCACGACCATCCTCGAAGCCGCCGTGGTCGGCACCCCGGTGATCGCAACCTACCGGATCTCGCCCCTGGCGGGCTTCGTCGCCAAGCGCCTGCTCAAGATTCCCTACGTCACCCTCCCCAACATCGTCGCCGGCGAGGCCATCGTGCCCGAGCTCTTGCAGCAAGAGGCCAGCCCCGAGCGCATGGCCCGCGAAGTCCTCGCCATGCTCACGGACCCGGCCCGCCGCGAGCAGCAACTCGCGGGCCTGTCGCGGGTTCGCGCCCAGCTGGGAGAGCCGGGAGCCGTCTCGCGGGGCGCCGAGGCCATCCTGGAGCTGGCGCAGCTTCCGACCGAAAGCGTGGTTCTGTCTTGAACGTCTTCATCACCGGCATCAGCGGCTGCGTGGGCCATTACGTCTTCGACGCCCTTTGCGACCTCCCCGACCGCCAGCTCTTCCTCCTGGTGCGCGATCCCGCGAAGCTGCGCTTCGACGCCAATCGCCCCAACGTGACGCTCGTCCGGGGCGACGCCCGGGACATGGCACCTCATGCCGACTTGCTCAAGACCATGGACGCGATCGTGCACATCGCGGCGGGCTGGGGCGAGGAGGCCGCCTACCAGGTCAACCGGGACGCCACCTTCGCCATGCTCGACATGGCGGATCCGGCCAGGCTTCAGAAGTTCCTGCTCTTCTCGACGGCGAGCGTGCTCGACCGCGAGAACCAGTTGCTGGACGCGGCCGGCACGGACGGCACGGATTACATCAAGAGCAAGTACCTCTGCCTGAGGGATCTTCCCCAGCATCCCCTGGCCGATAAGGTGATCACGCTCTTCCCGACGCTGGTCTTCGGCGGCGACGACAGGCACCCGTCCTCCCACCTCAACGGGGGGCTTCCCGACGCCCTCAAGTGGGTGAAGCTGGCCCGCTGGCTGTCGCTCGACGCGTCGTTCCACTTCGTGCACGGCCAGGACATCGCCCAGGTGGTGAAGCACGTTCTCTTGAACGACGTCTCCGAGCGCCGGCTGGTGCTAGGCGGCCGCGAGACGACCATCCGCGAGATGCTGGAGACCCTTTCGGCCCACGTCGGCAAGCCCTACCGGGGCTGGTTCAACCTGGCGCCGTTGCTCGGACTCTTGGCTCCCTTCCTCGTGAAGCAGATGAATTCCTGGGATCGGTTCTGCATGCATTACCGGTATTTCCGCTACCGGGTGGTGAGCCCGGAGAGCTTCGGGATGACCTCGGCGTATCCGACCTTGAAGGATATCCTGCAAGGTATGAGGGGGTAGGGAACGCCATGGCTTCGCCGGCAAACACCCCCCTGCCGGCTACGCCGGCTGTCCCCCCGTCGAGGGGGGACAACTAGAGGAAGATTAGAGTGAAGGTCATCGGATTGACGGGAGGCATCGCCTCCGGCAAGACCACCGTGGCGCGCATGCTCGAAGCCCACGGCGGGGCGATCATCGACGCCGACGTCGCCGCGCGCGAGGTGGTAGAGCCGGGCGAGCCCGCCCTGGCCGAGATCGCCGAGGCCTTCGGCCCCGACGTGATCGGCGCCGATGGGCGGCTGAACCGCCCCGCCTTGGCAGCAATCGTCTTCAACGACGAAGCGGCGCGTCAGCGCCTCAACGGGATCGTCCACCCTCGGGTTCGCCAGCGCATGCTGTCTCAGCTCGAGGCCCTGCGCCGCCGGCCCTCACCTCCGCGCTTCGCCGTCCTGGTCGTGCCCCTGCTTCTAGAATCGGGCCATGACTGGAACATCGACCAGGTCTGGGTGGTGGCCGTCCCCGAGGAGGTCCAGATGGAGCGCCTGATGCGTCGCGACCAGCTGGAGCACGAGGCCGCGCAGGCCCGGATTCGCTCGCAGATGCCGCTTTCCGAGAAGCTGAAGCGCGCCGATCAGGTGATCGAGAACCTCGGCGACCCCGCCGAAGTCGAAAACACGGTCGTCGAGCTCCTCCGAGCCCAGCAGCTTCTTTAGCACGCTCCGTGCTAGCATAGAGGCATGTCGAAGGTCGATTATCCACGCTCCAAGCCTCGCCCGAGGCGCTCCCGCCGTTCCCGCACTCCGTTGCTGACCGTGTTGGCGATCGCCGTCGTCCTCGCGATCTTCCACCGGCCGATCATGGTGGGATTCGGTCGCCTGGTTTACCCGTTTCCGTACCGCGAGTTCGTCGAAACCTACGCGGAGCGGCACGGGCTGGACCCCTTGCTGGTCGCGGCGGTGATCCGCGAGGAATCGGGTTTCGACCCGCGCGCGCGCTCGGGCGTGGGAGCCCGCGGACTGATGCAGCTCATGCCGCGAACGGCCCGCTGGGCGGCCCCCAAGGCGGGAGTCATGGGCTTCGGCGTGGACGATCTCGAGGATCCCGAGACCAATATCCGCCTGGGCTGCTGGTATCTCTCGTACCTCTCGCGGCTCTACGAGGGGGACCTCGCGATGATGCTCGCGGCCTACAACGGCGGCGAGGGCAACGTCGCGCGCTGGCGGCGGGAGCGCGGGCATGAGCCCGAGGAGCTGCTGACGGCCGCCTTCCCTGAGACGCGCCGCTACGTGAAGCGCGGCCTTACCACGTACCGCAATTACCGTTTCCTGTACCGGGAGTGGACCGACGGGGTCTGGGGCGCGCCGCACTGGGGGGGCTTGTGGAACGACTGAAATTCTTCCTCGAAAAGAGTCTCAAGGGCTTGAACCTGGAAGGCACCTACGCGGTGAGCCGGGTCTTCGGGATCTGGGGCGAGATCGTGGGCCCTCTGATCGCGCAGAACACCAAGCCGAGGTTCTTCCGGCAGGGCATCCTGATCGTCGAGGTGGCCTCGGCTGCGTGGGCCAACGAGTTGACCATGCTCAAGCCGGGCATCATGAAAAACCTCGAAAAACGGCTAGGCAAGGGGCTGATCCGCGAGATCCGCTGGCAAGTGGCGCCGCCTTACCGGTCGGGTACTCCTTACGCGGGCCCGGAGATGCCGACGGATCTCCTGCGGCAGGGCATCCGGCTTCCGGAACTGCCGGCCGACGAGCGTGAGGCGATCGCCCAGGACGTGACCGGGAAGGTCAAGGATCCGGAGCTGGCCGAGACGGTGGCGGGGTTTCTCGAGACCTTGGCGCGCCGCAAGAAGGCCCGCGAGAAGGAAGGAGCCAAGGCATGTCGGGACTGCGGCTGCCTTCATCGTGGGGAGGGCGATCGCTGCCCCATCTGCCGGCTGAAGGCCTGATTCGGGGGATGGCGTCGTGACCCGCGCGATACGTTAATGGGCGGGCTAGCTGAGGGCCTCCCGGAAGAGCCGGGCCATCTGGTCCGTGAAGTAAGTCAGCTTCTGCTCCATGAGGGCGTCTCCGGTGGTCTTCACGAGCTGGCGCGGCGCGAAACGCAGGATCGACGGAATGGGCAATTGGACCTGGACGTCCATGGCGTGTTCCAGGGCGAGGCCTTCGGCATGGGGCAAGAGGCGGGTCTCGGACTTGTAGTCGGCGAGCAGGATGCCGTCGCCGATCCAGGCGTCATCGGGATCGAAGGGTAGCGAGCGGGCGATGAGACGGGACTGGGGCTCGAAGTGGAACTGCACGTCATAGGCGAGGTGAACTCCGTAGCCCATGGCTCCGATGCGCTTGAGGATGACGCGGACGACGTCGTCGGGATAGCGTTCGACGGTTTCGACGTCGGGGAGCTTCGCGAAGAGATCGACGAAATTCTCCACCACTCCCCAGGCCTGATCGAGGTCTGCGGAAACTTGGGTGGTGCGGGACGCGGAGCCGGAGAGAACGAGCATCGGAGGACCTTTCTGCGGGAGGGGGCTAGAGCTTTCTACCCGAAACACGCTGAACGAACCCCGTCGGGGATCACGTTGCGTGGACCGGGAAACGGAGGTATACTGCGATCGTCAACACTACCAACACGGGGATGTCACGGTTTCGACCAGGAGCGTGGTGGTAGAGGTTGCGAGCCGGGAGTGTCGTCCGATCCCGTAAAATCCGATGGCAAATGATAAGTGCGAAAACCTTTGCACTTCCCTCGGTTGGTGGCCGTCAGGCCGCTGCCCTCGCTGCCTAACTAGCACGAGTGAAGGGACACTCACGTACCCCCGCCGGTCGGGTTCGTGGGTCACTTTGACCGGCTGCTCGCGGCGACCGCTAACTAAGCCGCGCTAAGACTCGTTAGCTAGTTTATTGGGAGCTGCGCCGAGGAGGGTCCCAATAAGCGAAATCGATTCCCAGGCTACGCTCGTAGATGCCTCTATGGCTGCCTTTTGGGACGTGGGTTCAATTCCCACCATCTCCACTCCGGAAGGGCCCGACTTCGGTCGGGCCCTTCGGCGATTCTACCCCCCGACTCCGCGCGAAGGATGCCACGATGATTCGAATCCATGAGGTGAAGCTCCCCATCGACCATGTCGAGGCGGCCCTGACGGCCGCCATCCTCTCCAAGCTGGAGATCCCCCCCGAGGATCTCGTCTCCCTCGCCATCTACAAGCGCAGCTTCGACTCCCGACGGAAATCCGACCCCCGCTGGGTCTACATCGTGGACGTCGACACCCGTCAAAACGCCCGCCTCCTCAAGCGCTTCCGCAAAGACCCTCACGTCACCGAAACCCCCGACATGGCTTACCGCATGGTGGCCCATGCCCCTACCGCTCTCACCAAGCGCCCGATCGTGATCGGCGCGGGCCCCTGCGGCATCTTCGCCGCCCTCATGCTCGCCCGCATGGGCTTCCGCCCCCTCGTCCTCGAACGCGGCAAGAACGTCCGCGATCGCACGAAGGACACCTTCGGCTTCTGGCGCCTCGGCCAGGACCTCAACCCCGAATCCAACGCCCAGTTCGGCGAAGGCGGAGCCGGCACGTTCTCGGACGGCAAGCTCTACAGCCAGGTCCGCGACCCCCAGCACTACGGCCGCAAGGTGCTGACCGAGTTCGTCGAAGCCGGCGCCAGCCCCGAGATCCTCTACGTCAACCGCCCCCATATCGGCACTTACCGGCTCGTCTCCATCGTCCAGAAGATGCGCGCGACCATCGAGTCGCTCGGTGGCGAGTTCCGCTTCGAAAGCCGCGTCACCGACCTGGCCATCGTGGACGGCCAGGTCCGGGGCGTCACCCTGGCGGACGGCACGCACCTGGAATCCGAGCACGTGGTGCTCGCCATCGGCCACAGCGCCCGCGACACCTTCAAGATGCTCCACGACCGGGGCGTCTACATCGAGGCGAAGCCCTTCTCGATCGGCTTCCGGGTCGAGCATCCCCAGGAGGTGATCGACCAGGCGCGCTACGGCCCCCATGCCGGCCACCGCATGCTGGGCGCCGCCGACTACAAGCTGGTTCATCACTGTCAGAACGGACGCTCGGTCTATTCGTTCTGCATGTGCCCCGGAGGCCTCGTCGTGGCGGCGGCCTCGGAGCCGAATCGCCTGGTCACCAACGGCATGAGCCAGTACGCCCGTGACGAGCAGAACGCCAACTCGGCCATCGTCGTGGGCATCACCCCCGAGGACTTCCCCAGCGACCATCCGCTGGCGGGCATCGAGCTGCAACGCGGTCTTGAAGAAAAAGCCTTCGAGCTGGGGGGCGGCAAGTACCTCGCCCCGGTGCAGCGGCTTGGCGACTTCCTCGCCGGCCGGCCCTCGAGCGCGATCGGTGCGGTGAAACCCTCGTACCGGCCCGGCGTGACGCCCACGGACCTGAGCACGGCTCTCCCCGCGTACGCCATCACGGCGATTCGCGAGGCGATGCCGGCCTTCGACCGGCAGATTCGCGGCTTCGGGATGGAAGACGCGCTCTTTACCGGGGTGGAAACCCGCACGTCGTCGCCGGTCCGCATCAAGCGCGGGGACGATTACCAGAGCCTCAACACGATCGGGCTCTTCCCGGCAGGCGAAGGGGCCGGCTACGCCGGAGGCATCCTCTCGTCGGGCATCGACGGCATCAAGGTGGCCGAGGCCGTGGCCTTGAGCATGACGCAGGAAGCGCGCCGCCCCATGCCGTTCGTTCCCCCCGCCGGGTCCACCGACCCCGCCCAACCCGCGTAGCATGAGAAAAGGGCCGTCCCACTGTTGTGAGACGGCCCCGAGTCGTTGCGCCTACGCGCCGAAGTGGTAAGCCGAGATCTTGACCCCCAGAAGGTTCCCGGCGTAGGCCACCTCGCCGCGGTCCTCGCCGGCGGCCCCGGCGATCACCATCATGGGGATCAGGTGCTCCTCGCGGGGATGCACCTCGCGCGCCATGGGCGCGAAGGCCCACTTCGCGAGGCGCCGGTCGCGCTCGGCGGGCTCCATGGCCCCGGTTTCGCGAAGCCAGGCGTCGAAGGTCTCGGAGATCGCGCCGGTCATCGGGTGGTTGAAGCCGCGCATGTTGTGGTAGGTCATGCCGCTCCCGATGATGAAGACGCCTTCGTCGCGCAGGGGCGCGAGGGCCCGCCCCATGGCGAGGTGCTCCTCGGGGTTCAGACCGCGCTTCAACGAGAGCTGGACCGTCGGCACGTCGGCATCGGGGTAGGCGAGCTTGAGGGGGACGAAGGTGCCGTGATCGTAGCCGCGCTCCGCGTCGGCGCCCGTCTTGAAGCCCGCGCCTTCCAGCAGTTCCCGAACCCGGGCCGCCAGCTCGGGATGCCCCGGAGCCGGCCAGGTGATGGTGTAGGATTCCGGCGGGAAGCCGTAGTAATCGTAGAGCATGGGAGGCTTCGGCGAGGTCATGACGGTCGGAAGGCCTTCTTCCCAGTGGGCCGAGATGACCAAGAGCGCCTTGGGCGGGGTCTTGGGCAGGCCACTCACCGTGCGGAGGTAGGCCGCCAGCGCGTCCTCATCGGCCTTGTCGCCCCAGCCGAGGTCGACGAAGGGCCATGGGCCTCCCCCATGGGGAATGAATGCCACGGGCATACGTTGGGTGGTCGAGGTCATGGTCTTCTCCTTATGTCCGAAAGGACGAGCGTCCGCAGAAATCGTGAGCGGTCAGGGAGTCACGCGTTCGAGCGACTCCGAGAGCTTGTTGAGGAGCTGGGTGAGTTGCTTCTGCTCCTCGGGGTTCATCACGTCGAGGAAAGCCTGCGCATGGTCGACGTAGGGCAAGAAGGTCGCCTCGTAGAGGGCCTGCCCCTCAGGCGTCAGCTTCAAGATCACCTGGCGATGGTCCCGCTCGTCCTTGAAGCGCTTGAGCAGGCCCTTGGCCTCCATGCGGTTCAGGACGGGCGTGAGCGTGCCGCCCGTGACGAGGGCCTGCTGGCTCAGGGCCTTGAACGGAAGCCCTTCGGTGTCCCCGAGGGTGGCGAGGACGTCGAACTGAGCGGGCGTCAGGCCATGGGCATCGAGGAAGCGGGTCATCATCCGCTCGAGGCGCTGCTGACAGACGGAGAATGCCCGGTAGAAGGGCAGCAGGGAGGTCTCCTGCGAGACCGGGTAACGAGGATCCTTCATGGCGACCTTTCTAGGCGGGTAATCTCAGGACCGAGCTCCGGGTGTCGGCGCGCGTGCCGTTTCAGAGGGCTTCCAAGATGTCGAGCTTCAAGCCGAGGTTGCGGCCCAGCCAGACGGCGTGATCGCGGTGATCCGCGAGCGCGTCGCCGGTCTCCGGGTGCAGCATCACCGGGAGCGGCCCGTGATGGGCCTGCACCCAGGCGAGCACCGCGTCGCGACTGGCATGGGGGAACTCGATCTCGAACATGGGAGCGTGGTGAGGCCCCACGGGCTTCATCCGCATCGGCCAGATCGTCGCGAGCTCCCCGAGCAAGTCGCGCGCCTGGCGGTGAAGCTCGGTCGCGAAGGCCACGTGCTCCTCATCGAAGTAGACGTGGGCATGATAAAGCTTGGCTTGCAACAACATCGAGGCCTCACTTTCTCGTATCGCCCCTGTTGTTTTTCAGATTATTCTATGTAGAACAATTTGTCAAGTCCGAGCTGAACGGCCTTCGCCGGCTGCGTTCACGCCCGCAGCGGCCGAAGGGCCGCCTCCCAGCGAAGCAGCGCGTCGAACATGGCCGTGGAGGAGGCCTGCAAGGTCTCGTTGGGAGCGAACGTGCCGGTCTCGTCGAGGAACTGAGAGACGAACGGGATGGTGACGGCCTCGACCAAGGGAACCATGGAGAGGGCCGCCACGATCGGTTTGATCATCTGAGCCGCGCGGGTGCCGGCCGAGACGCCTCCGTAGCTGACGAGTCCGACCGGCTTATGCTTCCACTCCTGGGAGAGGTAGTCGATGGCGTTCTTGAGGGGCGCAGAGAGGCCGTGGTTGTACTCGGGGCTGACGAAGACGAAGGCGTCAGCCGCGTCGACGCGGGCGCTCCAGGCCTTGGTATGCGCATGTTGGTACTGGCGCAGGCGCGGGTGATGGGGCTCGTCCATGAAGGGCAGGTTGATCTCGGCCAGATCGGCGACGTCCACCGTGAAGCCCCCGTGCGCGATCGCGCGATCGCGGATCCACTCCGCGACGGGAAGGCCGACCCGTCCGGGACGGGTGCTGCCGATGACGATCATGAGCGTGGGCTTGGACATGCGCGTTGAACTCCGTTGAGGCGCCGGCCCCCGCGGGGCCGGGAAAGGCAACCAAGACCATGATGCCCCCCAAGCCCGCCTTTGGCAAAGCGGACCCAGGGCTGACTACTTGAGAGGAGCAGGAGTCGGATTGGCTCGCGGGGCGGTAATCCCGGGCGAAAGGGCCTCCAGGGGCGTCCGCAGCGATTGATCGGCGCGCGCCCAGGTGATCAGGATCTGATCGAGGTAGTGAAGGCTGACCACCGTGGTGGGATTCGCGAACTTGGTTTCCACTTGCTGCTGGAGGGCCGTGACCTTGGCGGGGTCGAAGGAGGCATAGGTGAGCGACGGCTTGTCATTGATGGCCTGCTGGAGAGCGCCCGCGACCAAGGTGGAGGAGACCCCCACGTAAGAGGCTTGGCCCCTGCGGAAGTAGGCGAGGAGGGGCTTGTAAGCCTCGACGGCCTTGGGCATGACCGCGACCAGGCCAGCATCCACCGGGACCGAATCGAAGCGGAAGATCCCCTTGGCATCCGTCTTGGCGGGCGGCAGGTCGAGTTTTTCGCCCCGGGCCCCGTAGAGGTAGACCTCGACGCCGACGAGCGGCTCCTCGCTGAGCGGGCCGCGCGTGTTGTCCCACGAGCCGGCGTTGTCCTTGTGCATGACCGGCGGAGCCTTGACCAGGCCCGCGATGCCGTTGCCGGAAACGACGCCGCCGCCCGGATCCGGGGCCGGAGTGTTGGGGGCCTCGGCCTGACAGCCCCAAACCAGCATGAGCACGACGACAAGCAGCGACGCGATCACATGGGGCGTCCGAAAGGGCAGCTTATCGGGCAGCATGGAGTCCTCCTCTCTTGCTCGCTTGCTTTCATGGTCTCCGGGAAGCCCAGGCAACGAAAGGACGAAACCGCCAAAACATGTCAACTTATGCGCCGAATCCGTGGCGGCGTTTCCCGGGAGAGGGTTTGCGAGCGAGCATCCGCTGGGTATATAAAGGAGGGCCCGCTCAGGTGATCTGCGGGTAGACTCGCTGGATAGTCGCTGGTAACACGCGTGAAGTCGTCGGTAGATATGGGCGTCCGGGCCTTCAAGGAAGGCCGCATCCCGGAAGCCATCGTTTTTCTGGAATACGCCGCCAAGTTCCATCCCGATAACCATCGGGTCTGGTTGATGCTGGCGCGCGCCTACCAGAAGGACGGCCAGCCCAAGAAGGCGGCCGAAGCCTTCTCCTTCGTGATCTCCAACGCCGCCGACCCCGAACTCGCGGTCGTCGCCCGCCAAGGCCTCGGCTCCCTCGACGACTCCGCGCAAAGCGAGACGTTTCTCCCCGTCGGCGAAACCGAAGCCCCGATGCAATGCCCCGAATGCGGCTCGTCCGTTCCCGCCGCGCGGCGCGCGGCACCGTGGTGCATGTGCGGCTGGGGCCAGAAGAACCAGCCCCTCCTGACGGCCAAGCGCATCTACCTTCAGGACATCGTCGCTTATTGCCGCCGCCGGGGCGTCCGCGTGAGCATGATGCATCGTGGCGACCTCGTGATCGTCGGAGCTTCCGACGTTCGCATCCAGGGCATGGGCACCCGCACCTACCCGGTCAATCCGCGCCTGATCTTCCCGGTCAAGGACAGCCTGATGCTGGTCAACCAGGACGACCTCGACAAGGTCATGTCCAAGGTCAGCGATGACGCCCTCTTCCGCGAGCGGGCCGCCAACGACGATTTCACGATGGGCAAGCTCTTCAACTGGCGCCAATTCGTCGCGAGGCTCAGCGAAACCCGCGGCTACGACGTGACCATCCGCCAGCCCGACCTCTCGATCGCAGGCGTCCTCGCCGCCAACGGCGTGCTCGACGCCGAGCTGGTCGCCGACACCCTCCAGGAGCGCAACACCGAGCGGGAATCGGTCGGACAGACCCTCCTGCGCCTGGGGCTCTGCAACTTCGAGCAGATGGTCTCGGGAGCCATCGGGGATGCCCGCCTCATTCGCCCCGGTGCGCGCCCCCACCCGGAGCGCCTCGGAAGCCTCCTCCTGGCCTCGGGCGCCATCTCCGCCCAGCAACTGAAGCAAGCCCTATTCTTGCAGACCCAGATCAAACGCCCTCTCGGCGAGGTCCTGGAGCAGATGCAAGCCTGCAGCAGCCATCAGCTCCAACAGGCCCTAAAATCCCAGCGCGCCCTGCATATCGACCTTCCGGAGGCCGACATGCTGGGCGAGTTGCTGATTGCCCGCAAGAAGATCACCCGCACCGACATGCTGATCGCCCTCGCCGACGAGCAGAGCCGCATGCGCGTCCCCCTGGGCGAGGTGCTCATCAACCTCAACCACATCACCCATGCCGATCTTCAGAGCGCCCTCGGCTGGCAGTCCCGTAAGCGGAAAGCAGTCCAGGCCGGCCAGGCCCGCCTGGGCGAGATCCTCATGGAGCAACGCTCGCTGACTCCCGAAGGCCTCGGCCAAGCCTTGATGCGCCAGGTCGACGACCCGCGCCCCCTGGGACAGCTGCTCATCGACATGGGCACCTGCACCCCCGAGCAAGTGATCGCGGGCATCGAAGAACAGATCAACCGCCGAAACCGCATCGCCCTCACCGAGGGCGGCGAAGAGGCCTCCCCCTCCCCCATCAGCAAGACCGCCTCCCTCAAGACCCCCAAGAACGGCAAGGATAGCGGCCGAGCGTCCACCAGGCCCCTGGCCAAGAGCCCGGCCCCCACCCGGCCCTTGGAGCCGAACGAGGGCCGCGCCGTGAAGCCCTCCTGGATCGTGGCCGCCGTCCTCGTGCTGGCCCTCCTGGGAGGCGGCGCATGGTTCATGTTCAAGCCGGGCGACTCCGCCCAGACGCCAACCAGCTCTTCAGCCAAGCGCTAAACAGAACGATGCCCCCGGGAAATCTCGGGGGCATCGTTCTGTTTAGCATGGGTCGATGCGGTCTACAGCTTCTCGAGTTGCTGAGTGAGTTGCGCGACGGCCTTCTGGAAGCTTTCCCGGTCCATTCCGGCCATCCGCTTGAGCTCCGTGTGAAGGCTGTCGACGAGGGCCGCCTTCTCCTGGCGCTCCGCATCACTAAGGGCCGGGTCGGGACGGAAGCTCTTGAGGGGCGAGGTAACCTGCGTGAGCCCTTGGTGGAGGTTCTGAAGCTGCGCCAGTTGCGCGGAGATCTGGTGGGCGGTGCCCGCATCGACTCCTTCCGCCTGGCGCATGAGCGTCGACATCCGGTCTTCCAGGCCGCTCATCAGGCGGTTCGCGTCCAACAAGGTGGTGTACTGGTTCTGAGCCAGCGCATCCTGGCGCATGTCGCGCTCGGGCTCGCGCAGCTGGTTCATCTGAAGGGTGAACTTGGCCATGACGTCACCCTGGGTTCCGGCATCCGCACCGGCCAACTCTCGGATCGACTGATGCACGGCGTCCAGCGCGGCACCGACGCGCTGCTCGGCCTGAGCGGAAGGCAACAACGGAAGCGCCAGGTCCTTGATCTCGGCGCGCATCCCCTCGAGCTTCTGGCGGAAACCTCCCAGCTGCGCCAACTGGGCGTTGATCTGCATGGCCTGAACGGGGTCCGCCTCCGCCAACATGGCCTTGAGGGAGGTTTCGCGCGAGGAGACCTTTTCATGAATCGCGTCGAGATCCTGGCCGATCGCCTCAAGCTTCTGGCCGGCAGCCGCCATGGGCGAGCCGGGATCAGGCTTGGTGGCCGTGGCCGCCAGCTTCTGGCGCTCGGCCGGATCGGGGAAGTCCCGCTTGGCATCGTAGCCCAGACCCATCATCTGGTAGAACTTCGAAACCTGGTAATCGGGCATGGCGGCCAGCTGCGCGCGGGTGACCTGCGTGCCGGTATCGGCCCAGACGGGCGACCCGCCCTCCATCTTCCAGAGTTGGCCGTCGACTGCGTTGTGACCAAAGTTGAGGTCCTCGCCGCGGGCGATCTTCTCAGCGGCCCCCTTGGCGTTGGTCTTGCCGGTATCCAAGGGGGGCAGCGCGGAGGCCTTATCCGAGACGGCAGTGGCGGGGGCGGCCTCGTCGACGGAAGCCGCCCAGTCGCTGAGCGCCTGGTCGAAGTCACCGAGCGGCACGTCCTGCGTCATGAACTTGGAGAGATCCATGGGGCGCGAGACCGCATCCTTGGCGAAGCGCGTGAACTCGTCGCGGCTGATCGTGCCGTTGCCGTCGGCATCGGCCTTCTTGAAGGCCTCCAGAGTGGCCGCGCCACCCTTCACGGGAGCAGCAGGAGGACGGCTGAGGGCACCATTGAGCTTGCCAAGGTTGCCGGCATCAAAATCAAGCGCCATCATTCTCATCCTTTCGCGACATCAGGAAGACGGGATTTCTTTGGTATCCGATTAGCTCCGTGGTGACTTGATAAAATGCCCGTTAATCCGCATTAAATGATCGTTAGCTGTCGGTTTCCGCCCCCTCTCGCGGGCTTCCGAGAGGGGCCGGAGGCCTTGAATCCGTAGGCTTCTGGCAGTAAGATCGACGCTTGTTCCCCGATGAAAGGAGCTTCCATGGCCTTCGACGATCTGAAGACCCTCGAGGACGTGCAGCGCTACCTGACCGAGCGCCGGCAGGTGATGCCGCATACCGCCTGGACCGACCTGGTCCGGGAGGTCGCCGAAGAGATGGCCAGCCGCGTTCAGCTCCCCAGCGACCAGATCATGCAAAAGATCGGGGTCTTCAAGCGGGCGACCGACACGCTCCCGCCCCTGCCTCCCAAGTCCCAGAAGGCCCGCGAGACCGGCTGGCTCGTGCTGGACGGCGGGCAGGCCGACAGCACCGGGGTCTAATGCCCCCCGACACGGGCGGGGACTTGCCTCCCCTCTACACCCGTGACTTCCTCATGGCGAGCCTGGCCGCCTTCGCCGGGTTCGGCTCGATGTACCTCCTGCTGGCCTCGCTTCCCCTTTACGTCCTCGCTCTCGGTGGCAAGAACTCGGACGTGGGCCTGGTCATGGCGATCTACACGCTGGCGGCCGTCGTCGCGCGTCCGTTCATGGGGCGCGCCCTGCGCAAGGGGCGCAAGCCCATCATGATTGCCGGAGCGCTGGGCATGGCGGGAAGCATCGCGCTTTATCTGCTTCCTTGGGGACTCGTCGGCTTCTTCGGGGCGCGTGCGCTCCATGGCCTCGCCTGGGCCGCCTGGAGCACGGCAGCGGCCACCTACGTGACCGACATCGCCCCGCCGATGCGGCGGGGCGAGGCGATGGGGGCCTACGGCATCTCGTTCAACCTCGCCATGGTCGTGGCGCCGGGCATCGGCCTGGCCCTCGCGCAGGCGAGCTGGTCCTGGCTCTTCGGCATCACGGCCCTTCTGGCACTCGCCACCACGGGGCTTTGCGCCTTGCTACCCGAGGCCAAAGCCCCCTCCATCCCCGAGAACGTCCCCTTGATCAGCCGAGAGGCGCTGCTGCCCAGCACCGTGATGGCGCTCTTCGCGTTGAGTTACGGCGGCTTGGTGAGTTTCGTGCCGATCTTCGCCCCCGAGCGGGACTTGCCGGGAGCGGGGTGGTACTTCGCGATCTATGCGATCGCCCTGATGGTCTCCCGCCAAGCGGCGGGCAAGCTCTCGGATCGCTTCGGCCGCACGCTCATGGTGCTGCCGGGCCTCTTGGCGGCGGCCCTTTCGCTCTTCTGGCTCTCCCAGGCCCAGTCCGCCGTCGGTTTCCTGGGTTCGGCCGCCCTTTACGGGCTGGCCTTCGCCATGATCCAGCCCGCCCTGATGGCCCTCGCCATCGATCGCGCGGGCGCGGAGTCCGCGGGAAGCCGCGGAGCCGCGATGGCCACCTTCTCGCTGTCCATGGACCTCGGGATCGGGCTCGGCTCCTTCGGGCTGGGGCTGGTGGCGGCGGCCTCGGGGATCCCGGCCATGTTCGGCCTCAGCGCCGCGATCTGCCTGGGGGCGATCGCGATCTTCGCGTTTGAAGCAAAAAAGCCGGCCAAGGGAGTTGCACGTAAATAAGGGCTGTGATACTATCGGTACCTGCGTTAGAACACAGCGCACGCCCACGTAGCTCAGTCGGTAGAGCACGTCCTTGGTAAGGACGAGGTCGTCAGTTCAATCCTGATCGTGGGCTCTTTTCCGGGGGGATTCCCGAGTGGCCAAAGGGGACTGACTGTAAATCAGTTGGCACTGCCTTCGAAGGTTCGAATCCTTCTCCCCCCACTTGCCTCGCTCGTCGAGGCTTTTTTTCTGCCCATTTGCCGCCGGAGCCCGCATGACCGCCACGCGTTCCCTGTCGTTTCCCAAGTTGACCGGCCTCCAGCCCACGCTGGAATCGACCGCCCTCAAGCTCATGGAGGAGACGGGCGAATTGGCGCAGGCGATCGGCAAGCATCGCGGCCTCTCGGGTGAAGCCCAGGTCTTGGCCGATGAGGAGAGCTTGCAGCGGATCGCCGAAGAGCTGCTGGACGTCGCTCAGACCGCCGCCACCATGATGTACGTGCTCGAGGATCGCCACGGCGTGGACCTCGGCGCCCTCCTGGAGGCGCATGTCTCCAAGCTCAAGCGGAAGGGCTACCTGACCTAATCCCAGTCGAAACGAAACGGGCGCGGAACTCCGCGCCCGTTTCGTTTTGGAGGGTTTGACGTTAGAGCAGAGCCTTGGCGAGGTTGATCCGACCGAAGCCGTACTTGGCGTCGCGGCCGTTGGCGCCCTTGTCGTCGACCGCGCTCTGGATGCGGGCCCGGACCATCTGGTTGGTCCAGCTGGGGTACTTGGCGAAGAGGAGGGCGGCTTCCGCGGCCACCATCGGGCAGGCCATCGAGGTACCGCTGAGCTTGCCGTAGCCGGTCGCGCCGGTCTGGTTGGGGTTCATCGGGACGGTGGACCAGATGCCGCCGCCGGGGGCCGAGACCTCGATCTTGTCGCCGCGGTTCGAGAACCAGGACAGGTACTCCCAGAAGAGGAACTTGGAGGTCGACGAGACGGCGATCGCGCCGGGGTCATTGGCGGGCGAGCCCACTCCGCCGCGGTTGTTGCCGGCGGCGGCGACGACCAGACTGCCCTTGGCGTTGGCGTAGGCGATCGCCGTCTGCAGGGCGGGGTCGATGGCGGTGTCGGGCGAGCCGAGGCTCATGTTGATGACCTTGGCGCCCATATCGGCGGCGTACTGGATACCCTTCATCACCGCGGCGGTCGAGCCCTGGCCGTTGTCGCCGAGCACCTTCACCGCGAGAAGGTTGACGTTCCACGCGAGGCCCGCGACGCCGATGCCGTTGTTGCCCTTGGCGCCGATGATGCCCGCCACGTGGGTGCCGTGCCCGAAGCGATCCATCACGTCGAGCGAGTTGTCGACGAAGTTGTAGCCCTTGATGACCCGGCCTTCCAGCTCGGGGTGGGTGTAGTCGATGCCGGTGTCCAGGACGGCCACGGTGACCTTGGAGGCGTCGATCTTCTGGGCCCAGACCTTCTCGGGCTGGATCTTGTCGTAGGCCCACTGGTCGTCGAAGGAAGGGTCATTGGGAACGAGGGCCACGCCGTAGACCCGGTTCTCGCCCACCGAGTTGACGGCGGGATGGGTGGCGTAAAGCTTCTTGCCTTCGTCGAGGCTCATGCCCGAAGGCAGCTGGATGACCGCGTACTGCTTGCCGACGCTGATGGTCTGGACCATCTGGCCGCCCGAGGCGGTGGCGAAGCCGCGAACCGAGCTCTGAAGCTCCGAGCCGGGCTTCAGCTCGAGGATCAGCTGGTTGGAAATGGACTTGGGCTGGGTGAGCGCGAAGTCGGCGCCTTCGGCCGAGGCGCCCAGGGGAGCGTCCTCGTCGAGGCCCACGCCCTGAAGGCGGCCGTTGACGTCGGAAAGACTGCCCGAGACGACCTGGTTGGTCGGCGAGAGGATCTCGGCGAACTGCGGCTGGTTCGGCTTCTGAGAGGGGTTCTGGACCGGGTTCTGAACCGGCTGCTGCATCGGCTGCTGGGTCCGCACGGTGGGGACCATCGTCTGGGCGGGCGAGTAAGGCTTGCCGCAGCCCAGCAAGGTGGCGGTGCAGGTGAAGGCGATAAGCCAACGAACCGGTCGACGGATTTCCATGCGCACCTCCAACAAAGCAGCGAACAACGTTACTAGCTTGTCGCCGGATCTCCTCGGGGAGTTGCCAAAGGTAGCGGTAAACTTCGGAGAAGCTTGGGTTAACTCCCCGCGGCGCCTGCGGAAAAAAAAGCTTGCCTTCCGGGCAAAAAAAACGGTAAAAATCAGGAACACGCTCCCCTGATAACGGTCAAAGCCCTCATGAGCCTGGCGAACCGCCTTCCCCGGAACTTCATCATCAAGCGGGTCTTTTACCTGTTTCTGGCCTGCGTCCTGGCGCTGGCGGGCGCCATGCAGCTGCGTGCGAGCGTGACCTCCTTGCTCGCCGAGGAGAAGATCCCGCTCCAGCGTCTCTACGAAGAGATCGAAGAGAAGCGCATCCTCAACCTGCGCACGGTCGAACAGCGTCAAGGCCGCAAGCCGATCGAACGCGTTCGCAAGCAGGCCCGCGCTCCGCGCATCCATCCCGTTCTCCGCCCGCAGCTTTACCGCTTGCCGGGTGCCCCGCGCGCCCCACCCCACTTACCACGCGCCCCACCTTTCGTCGCCTAAACGACCTCCGCTACCGTTCCGGCGCCGCCGGGACGACCTTGTCATGCGACGAAAGGATTTTTTTGCCCATGCAAAAGCTGATCGCCGGCCTGCATCAGTTCCAGGCCCAGACCTTCAGTTCCCAGCGTGAACTCTTCGAGCGCCTGGCTCAGGGGCAGAGCCCCGAGGCCCTCTTCATCACCTGCTCGGATTCGCGCATCAACCCCAACCTGATCACCCAGACCCAGCCCGGCGACCTCTTCATCCTGAGAAACGCCGGGAACATCGTCCCGCCCCACGGGGCCGCCAACGGCGGCGAGGGCGCGACCATCGAATACGCCGTCGACGTGCTCGGGGTCAAGGACATCATCGTCTGCGGCCATTCCCATTGCGGCGCCATGCATGGCCTGCTGCAGCCCGACTCGCTGGCGAACCTCCCCGCCGTGAGCGCCTGGCTCTCCCATGCCGAGGCCACCCGCCGGATCATCCGCGCGAACTACTCCCACCTCGACGGCCATGAGCGCTTGACCGCCGCGATCGAGGAGAACGTGCTGGTCCAGCTCGAGAACCTGAGAACCCTGCCATCGGTCGCAGCCAAGCTCGCCAAGGGCGAATTGCACCTCCATGGCTGGGTCTACAAGCTCGAAACGGGCGAGGTCTTCACCTACGACGCCAAGGACGGGCAGTTCAAGCTGCTCGTTCCCACGGGCGATCCGGTCGGCATGCCCGCCTAGTCGCTTCCTGGGTTTCCCAACTCATCCCGACGCCACGCCGTCGCGCAGGCGCCCCCCGCGAGGGGGGCGACCCTCGCGTGCCGACGCGCCCCATGGGCTGCGCCGGCCGGCCCTTGGCGTTGCCAAGTTGACTTCCACCAACCCGCCCGCCTCCCCGCGGGTGAGAGGGCGCGGTTGCACTCGGCTACAAGGAGCTAGTCATGTCATCATCGTCCCCCCAGCTCATGCGAGCACAGGCGGAGACTTCCCTTTGGGCCCGTCTCAGGTTCTTCATGACTCCCGTCGACGGGCGCTTCGAGGATCTGCGCAACGGGCCGCTTCACCTCAACCTCCTCCGCGACTTCATGGCCGGCCTGATCGTTGCCATGGTCGCGATTCCCCTGGCCATGGGCTTCGCCATGGCCTCCGGCCTCCGTCCCGAGCAGGGCATCATCGGAGGCGCCATCGCGGGCTTCGTCGGGGCCCTCTTCGGCGGCTCGAAATACCAAGTCTACGGCCCCACCGCCGCCTTCATCCCGGTCATCAGCGGCATCATGCTCAAGTACGACTACGGTTTCCTCGTGCTGGTCTCGCTCCTCGCCGGCATCATCCTGATGCTCATGGGAACGGCCCAACTCGGCAAGTTCGTGAGCCGCGTGCCCCATTCGATCGTCGTCGGCTTCACCATCGGCATCGCCTTCGTGATCGCCTTCTCGCAGGCCGGAGAGATCCTGGGCATCAAAGCCTCGCTTGGCAACGAATTCCTCGAGAAGGTCGAGGGCATCCTCCATCACGCGGGAGCCATCAACCCGTACGCCATCGGCCTCGCCCTCGCGACGTTCGCCATCAGCAAGGCGCTCCTGAAGGTCTCCCCGTTCATTCCCGCGCCCTTGATCGCCCTCGGCGCGGGGACGCTCGCCTCGATGACCCTCTTCGCGGACAAGGGGCTCGTGCTGATCAAGGACAAGTTCGGAAGCATTCCGACGGACTTCTTCGTCTTCACGCCCCCGGCGGCCATTCCGCTGACGCCCCAGGTCCTCATGGACGTCGCCTTCTTCGTGACCGCCATCGTCTTCGTCTCGGCCGTCGAGAGCCTGCTCTGCTCGCGCATGGCCGATCGCCTCGCCGAGAACAAAGGAACGCCGTTCCACCCCGACAAGGAGTTCTGGGGGCAAGGGCTGGTGCAGATCATCATCCCGCTCTTCAACGGCTTTCCCCACACCGGCGCGCTGGCGCGCACGGCCACCAACATCAAGCTTGGCGCCCTGAGCCCCCTGGCGGGCATCTTCAAGGGCGCGCTCAAGCTGATCCTGGCGGCCTTTCTCGCGCGCTTCCTGGAGCTGGTCCCGATGGCCTGTATCGGCGGCATCTTGCTCTACGTCGCAAGCGGCATGGTGAAGCCCGCCGAGGTCAAGGAGGTCCTCGCCACCAACCGCTTCCAGATCGGCATGATGATCTACACGGCCGCCGCCGTGGTCATGACCGACTTCCTCAAAGGCGTGCTCAGCGCCATGATCCTCTACGCCCTTCTGGTCCGCTTCCTCGATCGCTCCACGGCACACGAGGAAGCCGCCCTGGGCGGAAAAGCCTGAGGCACCCCGTCACGAAAGGGCCCGCTCCGGCGGGCCCTTTCCCCTTTGGAGTTCACGTTGGGCCTCAGATGTCGACCACGATCTTGCCGAAATGCTGGCCGGATTCCTGATAACGGAAAGCCTCGACGAGCCCATCGAGCGGGAAATGCCGGTCGATCACGGGGCGCAACCCGGAGATCTCAATGGCACGGATCATGTCTTGCTGCTGCCGCCGGCTTCCCACGAGGAGAGCCTGAAGCCGTAGCTGACGTGATAAAGCCAGCCCCAGGGGCAGGCGGCTCTCGGCTCCCGTCAAGACTCCGATCAGGGCGACGTGGCCCCCTACCCGGCTCGCGATCATCGACTGCAAGAGGGTCTCGGGGCCTCCGACCTCGATGACGTGATCGACCCCGCGGCCTCCGGTCAACTGGCGCGCGAGCTTTCCCCATTCCGGCTCCTTGCGGTAGTTGATGAGCGCGTCCGCGCCCAGCTCTTCGAGGCGTGAGAGCTTGGCATCGCTCGACGAGGTCGCGATCACGCGGGCGCCCGCGAGCTTGGCGAACTGAAGGGCGAAGATCGAGACCCCGCCCGTGCCCTGGATCAGAACGGTCTCTCCGGGCCTCAAGGGCCCGTCCTCGAAGAGCGCGCGCCAGGCGGTCAAGCCGGCGGTGGTCAAGGTGGCCGACTCGGCATGGGAGTAGCCTCGGGGCGCATGCGTGAAGGCGGTGGCGGGCATGGTCACCTCCTCGCGGGCATAGCCGTCGATGCCGTCCCCGGGAGTGCGGGCGAAGCCGGCCGCTTGAGGTGGCCCGTCCAACCAGTCCGGAAAGAAGGTGCTGACCACCGCGTCGCCGACCTGGAACTCGCTCACGCCCGGTCCCACGGCGAGCACGTCACCGGCTCCGTCGGACATCGGGATGCGGGTCTCCTTGAGGCCCATCATGCCGCTGACGATGCCGTAGTCATGGTAGTTGAGCGACGAGGCGCGAATCCTCACGCGAATCTCGCCGGGACCGGGCTCGGAAGCGTCGGAGATCCCGAGGTCGACCCGGTCGAAGCCCCCGGGGGGCCGGACGTAGAGGGCTCGATTCGCCATGTGCTGCTCCCTTCGATAGGCGGGGATCCCTGCCGGGAGCATGCGGTGTCGCGCGCGGATCCTCAAGCGGGAACAGAGGGTTCCGGAAGCGCGGTCAAGGAAGGTTCAAGGGGATCCTGAGGGGGTGGGGCGGGCTTAAAGCGGGCCCGTGCCGATCCGGGGATCGAGGTTCGGCAGGCGCACGAGGACGGCGCCGTCGTTGGAAAGGGTCGAGTTGCCGGCGGCCAGCTGGCGGCGGTAGCCCTCCAGCGCGAAGTCGAGGTGAGTGGCACCGTCGTGGCTCACCACCTGGTAGTAGGCGTCCTTCATGAGCATCTTGCCGATCAGCAAGTCATGGCCCACGCCCAGGACGTAGCAGGGGGCCTGCGGGTCGATCAGCGGGGGCGGCGGGTCGAGCTCGTCGTCGGGCTCGTAGGTCAGGACGAGCTCGCCGCGTTCGAGGTGCACGGAGGTCGGGCGGCCCTCGGAGCGCGGCTGCGGCAGGGCGGCGATCGGGTCGATGTAGAGGCGATTGCCGGAGACCGTCATGCCGGCGACGCCGCCCGACGAGGTGGGCAGCAAGGTCTCGAGGTTCATGTTGAGGAAGCCCAGGAGGCCGCCGAGGCCGAACTCGCCGGCCTGGATGCGCTCGACGTGGAGCACGATGTGACCGTCTTCGACGGGCATGAGCAGGCATTCGAGGGCGATGGGCACGGGAAGGTTGAGGCGCCAGCGCAACTTGGCATGGAGGATGAGGCGATCGCCCGAGATCGAGATCCGCGCGTCATGCAGCGGCAGGTCCGACTTGTACAGGACGTGGCGGTTGAGGAGGGCCTCCAGGCTGGCGGCCGGCAGGCGAATCGAGCCCTGGTGAATGACGATCGAGTACGAGTCCTTGCGATCCGGCATCAAGGGGTAGCCGGCGTCATGCACGCGCATGTCGGCGACCATGTCGCGGATTTTGAGGACCACGGCGTCGTCGTAGTAGAGGTGAAGGTTTCGGGCCCAGATCCGGCTGCGGCCCTCGGGAAGGGAGGCGAGCTCCTTCTCGGCGGGCGAGGGCGGGTGTCCCGAGAACAGCGTCTGGTAGAAGGCCTTGGCGAACGCGGAGAGTTCGCGGGCCTTGCGCTGAAACGGGATCCGGATGGGCTTGGGCAAATCGACTACCTTTCGACGGGGGCCGGCTAGACGCACTAGTATAGCAGAAACCCGCGGCCCCACCTGACTCCAGGCGTGACCGCGGGTGAAGGGGGGCGCCTCGGGGTGCTAAGCGCCGCGAGTGGCGGCGTGAGGCAGGTTCTGCGTGGCGATCTCGCGAAGCAAGAGGATGCAGCAGTCGGAAAGGAACTCGATTAGCCAGGCGAGACGGCCCTTGCCCAGGACGAAGGTCTCGTTGCCGGGATGGCAGTTGGCGAGTTGCCAGAGGTAATCCTCGGCGTGGCTGAGGTGATCGACCAATACGGCCTTGGGGAACAAGGGCTGGGCGACGCGAATCATGATCCGGCCCAGCGCATGCTCGGGCGAAACCACCATCTCGGCGCGGAGGCGCTGGCAGGAATGCGCGGCCTCGAGCAGGAGGTCACGGTCGGAACGATCGAGCGTGCCGCCCCGGTAGGAAACGCGGCTGAGGACGGTGACCGCCTCGGAGAAGCTGAGGCTCAGCTGGTACGTGGCAAGCGTTTCGGACGCCTGGGTCGAGTGATTTTCCGGTTTCACTGAGGGCCCCCTTCCGGGTGACAACGTAGCGACGTTTGAGAGTAGACACGAGTGCGAGCCGTTGCGATGTTGCCAGGGATCGTTGTTTACAACTATACCACAAGCGCCTGCTTTGCTAGCATGGGGGCGACGCCCGATTTCGCGATGACTCGCCGCCATGGCCTAGCGCCCGCGGCTAACGCACCTATCAGGATCTCCCGCATGCCCATGCGGAGGAGCCGCCATCCAGAGAAGCAGCCGTGGGCGCAGGAGGAAAACATGCTCGACGCTTGGTTCGTTCCGCCCCGAGGCCAGGAGCCCGAGGACATCGACAACCCGGACACGCCGGATGCGGTCCTCAGGGAGGCCATGCGCGGAGTGCGCAACTTGAACCGGCGTCTGGGCTACCACGCTTACCTCCTGGGGCAGCTGGAGCGCAGATTGCCGCGCGGCTTCAGGGGATCGCTAAACGTGCTGGACGTCGCGACGGGACTTGCCGACGTGCCCGAGGCCTTCGCCCGCTGGGGCCGCCGGCGCGGCATCTCCGTCCAGGCCGTCGGCCTCGACCTGAACCCCCGGATCCTGGCCATGGCCCAGGAAGAAACCCGGGACGTGCCGGAGGTCGAGCTGGTGGAAGGGGACGCGCTGGCGATGCCCTTCCCGGAAGGGGCCTTCGACGTGGTCACCAGCCACCTCGCCCTTCATCATTTCCCCGAGGAGCGCATCGTTCCGTTGCTTCAAAGCATGGATCGGGTCCTGAGGCCAGGCGGCATCATGCTCGTGGGCGATCTGGTGAGGACCCGGCCCAACCAGGTCCTGGTCGAGGCCGCATGCGCGCTCTTCGGATCGCCGGCTACCCTCAAGGACGGCCGAACCTCGATTCGCAACGCGTATTCGCGCGCGGAGTTCGCGGCCTTCATGCGGGACTCGGGCCTCGATTACCTGGAATTCGCGCGACCGGGATACCCCACCCAGGTGCTGCTGGCGGGGAAGAAGTAAAGAGCACGGCCAGAGACGCCTGCGCCACGAGGGACGGGCCTCCGCGCCCGCCCTGATTTTGACAGGGCGACGCGCGCATGGCTATCATGGGTGTTTCAAAACCAGTCGTTGCTTCAGGTCAGCTTCGCTGCCTTACGCAACAGCCGCAGTTTCAAAACCAGTCGTTGCTTCAGGTCAGCTTCGCTGCCTTACGCAACAGCCGCAGGCGCTATTCGCCGTGACGCGACCATGAGGTGAGCATGAAGAAACCCTACGCACTGGGAGTCGCCCTCAGCTTGGCGATCGCCACCAGCCTCACCGGCTGGACTCCCGCCTTCGCCGCCCCCGCGACCCCAGCCAGCAAAGCCCCCACCGCCACCGCCCCCAAGACCAACACCCCCGCCATCACGACCGTTCAGACCATGGCCGGCCCCGTCCAGGAGCTGACCCTGAGCAACGGCCTCAAGGTGATCCTCAAGGAGGATCACGCCGCTCCGGTCGTCACCTGGGTGGTCTACTACAAGGTCGGCTCGCGCAACGAGGTGACGGGCACCACCGGCAGCACCCACCTCCTGGAGCACATGCTCTTCAAGGGCACCAAGACCCTCGGCAAGGGCCAGGTTGCCCAGCTGCTCGGTCGAAACGGGGCTTCCTTCAACGCCTCCACCTGGACCGACTGGACCAACTACTACGAAACCTACTCCTCGGATCGGCTCGAGATGGGCCTCATGATCGAGGCGGCCCGCATGCGTGACGCCCTGATCCTCGATTCCGAGCGCCAAAGCGAGATGACCGTCGTCCGCAACGAGCTGGAGCGCGGCGAAAGCAACCCCAGCCGGATCCTCTACCAGGAGGTCACCTCGGCCGCCTTCAAGTCCCACCCCTACCATCACCCCGTGATCGGCTGGCGTTCGGACGTCGAGGGCGTTTCCACCGACGATCTCAAGGCGTTCTACGATACCTACTACCACCCCAACAACGCCGTGGCCGTCCTGGTGGGCGACTTCAAGACGCCCGAAGCCGTGGCCATGATCCAGAAGCACTTCGAGAAGATCCCCGCCGGCCCAAAGGTGCCCGAGATGTACACCCGCGAGGAAGCCCAGCTGGGCGAGCGCCGCGTGACGCTGCGCCGCCGCGGCGAGACCAACATGGTCCAGATGGCCTTCCACGTCCCCAGCGTCCAGAGCAAGGACATCGCCCCCTTGCTGGTCCTCGACCACGTGCTCTCCTCGGGCGTGACCGACCGCCTGCACCAGGCCCTCGTCGAGAAGCAGCTCGCCACCGGCACCTACGCCTACACCGGCGTCCAGCGCGATCCCTCGCTCTTCCGGGTCGGCGCCACCGTGAAGCCCGGCGTCACCCATGACGCCGTCGAAAAGGCCCTCCTGGCCGAGCTCGACAAGATCAAGGCCGAGCCCGTGCCCGCCGCCGAGCTGCAGAAGGCCAAAAACATCGCCGAGGCCTCCTACGTCTACCAGAACGAGGGCACCGAAGGCCTGGCCAAGGCCCTGGGCTCTTACGCAGCCATCGACCGCTGGCAGCGGGCCTTCGAGATCCTCGACGAGCTGAAGGCCGTGACCCCCGAAGACGTCCAGCGGGTCGCCAAGACCTACCTGACCTCCGACAACCGCACCGTGGGCTGGTACGTCTCGACGCCCGACGGCCCCGTGCCGCCCAAGCCCGCGAACTCAGGCTCCGGCAAGGCCGTCGCCAACTCCGGCAAGGTCGTCCCCGCCAAGCCCTTCCCCTTCGAGCAGCAGCCCGCCAAGCCCCGCGCCCTGACCCAGCCCGTCCGCAAGGTGCTGTCGAACGGCCTCACCGTCCTGGTGCTGCCCAACGACGCCGCTCCCACGGTCTCGGTCGACGGCTTCGTGCGCGCCGGCTCGCTCCTCGACAAGGGCAAGGAAGGCCTCGCCTCGGCTGTCGCGGCCATGCTCGACAAGGGCACCGCCAAGCGCGACAAGCTCAAGCTCGCCACCGACCTCGAGACGGTCGCCGCCAGCGTCGGCTTCAGCGGCGGCACCGAAACCACGTCCATCGGCGCCAAAATGCTCTCCAAGGACCTCGACCTGGGCTTGAACGCCCTCGCCGAGATGCTCCAAGAGCCAAGCTTCCCCGCGGATGAGCTCAGCAAGCTCAAGGCCCGCTGGGTGGCCAGCATCAAGCAAGCGGAGGACCAGCCCGCGACCCATGCGTCGCGCGCCCTCTCCCAGGCCATCTACCCCGAAGGCCATCCCTACCGCGAGCTGAACTCCGCCGAGCAGATCGCCGCCATCGAGGAGCTCGAGGTCACCGATCTCAAGGCCTTCCACGCGCGCTACTACGGCCCTAACACCACCACGCTCGTCGTGGTCGGCCAGGTGAAGCCCGACGAGGTCTTCGCCAAGCTCGAAACCCTGTTCAAGGGCTGGAAGGCGGCCGAGAAGGTCGACGTGACGATCCCCGAGATTCCCCGCAAGGATGCGCAGCGAATCGTCATCCCCATGATGGACAAGACCAACCTCGAAATCCTCCTGGGGCACTCCGGCGCGGTCAACCGTCGCTCGCCGGATTACCATGCCGCCTCGCTGGCCAACTTCATCCTGGGCGGTTCGGGCCTGTCGAGCCGGCTTGGCGTCAAGCTTCGTGACGAGATGGGCCTGACCTACGGCACGTACTCCACGTTCAGCGCCGCGTCGGGCGCCGGAGCGTGGCGGGCGAGCATCACGGTGAACCCCGCCAACCTGGATACCGCCGTCACGGCCCTCAAGGCCGAGATCGAGGGCTTCCTCACCAAGGGCATCACCGCCGAGGAACTCGCCGCCGCCAAGGGCTCGTACATCGGCCGTCAGGCCGTCGGCCTCGCCACCAACTCCGGCATGGCCAGCTCCCTGTCGAACATCGAGTACTACGGTCTCGGCCTCGACTACTGGAGCCAGTACCCCGCCCAGATCAACGGGATCACCCTCGACCAGGTGAACGCCGCCGCCCGGAAGCTCATCGCCCCGGACCGCGCCCACCTGATCATCGCGGGCCCGCATTCCGAGAAGTAAGCCCCCCTCACGAAACACCCCCGGCCTTTTGGCCGGGGGTGTTTCACTTGCGCCATGGGTTGACAATTATTCTACGTAGTATTATCTTTGGATTGTTCTAGTTAGTAACTCTCGATTTCGAGATAACCCCCGCTTGCGGGCCGCCCCGCGTCCCGCCCGTCAGATGGCCCGGCCCCGCCGGGTGGTAAAGGAGTTTTTCTGTGGCGACCATGACCCCCATGTCCCCCGCGACCCAAGCGTCTTCCCCGACGGCCCTTTGGAGCCGGGTGCTGGCGACGAAGGACGATTACGGTGCCTTGATCGCACGTGTGGCCCTGGGCCTCGTGATTCTTCCCCACGGCCTGCAAAAGACGCTCGGCTGGTACGGCGGCGGCGGCTTCGAAGGCACCATGGGCTTCTTCACCACGCAGCTGGGAATCCCGTCCGTCTTCGCCCTGCTCGCCATCCTGGCCGAGTCGCTAGGCGCGCTGGCCCTCATCCTCGGCCTCCTGGGCCGCGTCTCGGCCCTCGGCGTCGGCATCACCATGGGCGTGGCGATGCTCATGGTCCACGTGCCCCACGGCTTCTTCATGAACTGGTTCGGCGCGCAGCAAGGCGAAGGCATCGAGTTCTTCCTGCTGGCCATGGCGCTCGCGCTGATCACCGTCGTGAAGGGATCCGGCGCCCTCTCGCTCGACCGCATGCTCTCCAAGCGCATGGAGCAATAGCCGAAACTCCGCGCCCCTGGCCGTCCGGCTGGGGGCGTTTGGCTTTTCTCCCAGGCCCTCGGACGACTTCGGCCATGTGCGTGAGAACCTCGCCACAAGCGGGTAAGCAAGCCTAGCACCCCCCGTCCAGGAGACCATGCATGCCTGCATCACGCCGTCCGTTTTCAATGGCCCTGAGCCTCAGCGCCCTCGTCTCCCTGGCTGCCTGCGCTCCGCCTCCGGCGACCTCCGACGCGCCTGTGCCCTCGGACGGGGCGATCGTCGTCAAGGGACAGATTGCCGCCGCAGGAGCCAAGCGGATGCTCCTGGTGGAGACCCGGCACAACGCCGTGACGCCCGTCGAGTTGAAAAACGGTTCCTTCAGCGTCCGCGTCCCCAAGGGGCAGTACGCGATCGCCCTCCTGGACGCCAACAACCAGCCCCAGGGCCTCCTCTACCAGTCCCTCGGCACCATCTTCGAGCTCAGCGGCGATACCGACCTGGGCGGGCTGAGCTGGAACGCCGCCGCCAACACGCTCAAGACCGTCTCCGCCCTGAAGACCGTCTCGGCCCTCAAGACGGTCTCAGCCTACGAGCTCGCCTCCGAGGACGACGTCGACTTCCGCGACATGGTCAGCCTCAACGCGGCCATCGCGGGCTCCGGCAAGGGCTCGCTCGTCAGCCTGGACAAGGTCTTCCAGAGCGGCACGGGCGACTTCGACGAGGACGGCGTGCCCAACTTCCTCGACAACGACAACAACGCCAACGGGGTCTTCGACTCGCTCGAAGGGCTGGACGCCCAGGCGATCGCCTTCGATGGAGATGCCGCCACGTTGGCGGAACTTCGACAGGCGCGCTTCATCGTCTTCGACAACCTCAAGCTCGACGCCGATCAGCTCCAGGGCGGAGACGGCGACTCCTTGCCGCATACCGAGCACCACGTGCTGACCTTCCACTACCCCGTCAGCCCCGCGCTCGCCTCGAAGATCGAGTCGGTCAGCCTCCACGGCGCCCCGGCCTTCGCGGATGGCACGGTGCTCGAAGCGGCAGGCGGATTCACCTCCTCCGCCTACCCCGCGAAGGGCAGTTCCTGGGCTTCCTCGGGCTATCGCTTGCCGCTAACCCAGCAAGGGGGCAATCCGAACTTCGCCATCTGGGTGAAGCCCAAGCACGATCCCGCGCCCTCGGTCCTCACGCTCAAGGTCAAGCTGAAGTCCGGCGCCGAGGCCCTGGTCTCGACACGGCTCTTCTACGTCTTCAACACGCCGGCCAAGGTCACGGCGATCAACGGCGAGCCGATCACCTACCCGATCCTCCCCGGGACGCCCGAGACGGGCACGCGCCACCAGCCGATGACCGTCGGGACGGACGGGTTGACGTTCACGGCCGATCGCCCCAAGACCACGGCCGACGGCACGCCCATCTTCGGCATGACCGTCTCGGCTCAGATCTTCTACCTGAACGAAGCGGGCGATCAGATCCCCGGCGCGATGGAAACGACGGAGGCCTTCCCGGACAACGGGTCGATCTACGAGCCGCTGACCGTGGAGGTGCCGCCCGAGCTCCTCAAGACGGAGATCAAGGGCGTGGAAGTGAAGGGCTACCAGGTGGACGTCATGCTGCAAGGCCGGCACGGCGACAACGCGGCCCAGAAATTCTGGTTCAAACGCTAGGAGAAATCAGCCCCAGGGAGGATGCCTCCCTGGGGCTTACTTGCGACCATGGCCCTCGAAAGGGGGAGCCATGAGCGCCAAAAGCACCGAAGAAATCGTCGTCATCGGATCAGGACTCGGAGGCCTCGCGGCCGCCATCCGGCTCGCCCATCAGGGCCACCGGGTCAGGATCCTCGAAAAACTCGCCCGCCCCGGCGGGCGCTCGGGGATCTGGGAAGCGGACGGGTTTCGCTTCGACACCGGCCCGACCCTACTCTTGATGATCGATCAGCTCCGCGAGCTCTTCGCCGCGGTCGATCGCCGTCTCGAGGATTACCTCGAGCTGACCCAGCTGGATCCCAACTACCGGATTCACTTCGCGGACGGCAGCCACTTCGACAATACCAGCGTCCTCAACAAGCTGATCGCCGAGGCCGAGCGCCTCGAGCCGGGCGTGGGCCCGCGCCTCCTGGAGTTCCTGGCCCTGACCCAACGGCAGTACACGATCGGAGTGGAGGAGTTCGTTTCCAAGAACTTCACGCGCTGGTGGCAGTTCCTCAACGTCACCAAGCTTCGCCAGCTCTTCCAGGTCCGGGCGCATCAGACGCTTTACCCGATGGTGGGCCGCTACTTCAAGGACCGCCGCCTGCGCGAGGCCTTCTCGTTCCAGTCCATGTACCTGGGCATCTCTCCCTATGAGAGCCCCGCGGTCTACGCCTTGCTGCCGTTCACCGAGACGGGTCTGGGCTTGTACTTCCCCAAGGGCGGCATCTACGCCATCGTCGAGGCCCTCGTCAAAATCGCCGAAGAGCTGGGCGTCACCCTCGAGACCCGATGGGAGGTCGCGACCATCCACCATGCCCATGGCCGGGTCACGGAGGTCGAAAGCAAAGACGGACGGCGCCTCGAGGCGTCCATGGTGGTCGCCAACGCCGACCTTCCCTACGTCACCAAGCACATGCTCCCCGACATGCCCTACCCGCGCCAGAAGCACCTGCGATACACCTGCTCGGGCTTCCTCATGTATCTGGGCGTCGAGGGCGACTACCCCGAGCTCAAGCACCATAACCTGATCGTGAGCCGGGACCTGCGCCGGAACTTCCAGCGGATCTTCCACGACATGCAGCTTCCCGACGATCCCGCCTACTACATCTGCAACCCCAGCAAGACCGACCCATCTCTCGCGCCCGAGGGCTGCGAGAACCTCTACGTGCTGGTGCCGGTGCCTCATCAGACTCCCAACATCGACTGGGCGGTCGAGGGCAAGCGGTACCGGGACCAGATGATCGACCGCCTGGAGGTCTTCGGGCTCACGGACCTACGCAAGCGAATCCGAGTGGAGCGGATCTTCACCCCCGATGATTTCCGCGTGGAGCTCAACTCAGAGATGGGCTCGGCCTTCGGCTTGGCGCATCACATCCCGCAGATCGGCTACTTCCGGCCGCATAACCGGCATAGCAAGCTGGGCAACCTCTACTTCGTCGGGGCGAGCACGCAGCCGGGAACGGGCATCCCCATGGTGCTGATCTCGGCGCGCCTGGTGGCCGAGCGCATCGGGGCCGAACAGAAGGCCCCGCGCGGAGCTACTGGGGCTTCATCACCATCACGGCCAACGCCGCAACCAGCAAAAGGGTAGCGAACCAGCCGACGACGTTCCAGCAGACGAAGGCCCGGTAAAAGGCCGGAGGCAAGGGCTCTTCGGCGGCAATCGCCTCGCGCGATAACCGTGCCATGCGCGTCTGGCATGGCAAGAGCACCACAAGCCAGAGGCCCGTCGAGAGCAAGAGCAGGCCGAAGCCCCAGACGATCCAAGGAGTCGTCCAGGGGTTCAAGCCATAGGACTGGGCCAGGAGGAAGCCGGTGATGCTCAGCAAGGCTCCGCCTCCGAAGGTCATCCAGACGTCCGCGGCGATCACCTCGCGCTGCGCGAAGGCGATCACGCGGACGTCGCGCGTGCGGACGGCCTTGAAGTTCCAGAAGCCGGTGACGATCACGTTCCCCAGGATGAGGACCGCGCCGAGCACGTGAAGGGACTTGAGCAGAAGCGGTGAGAGCATGGGCAAGGTCACGGCGCCGGGATGCGCTCCTCGGCGAGCAAGGAGGATTCGGCGGGCATGGGGCGCGGCATCAGGTCGGTGAAGAGGCAACGAACGGTGAGGCGAAGCTTGTCGCCGGTCGTGAGGTAGGCCCGTCCCTTGAAGACATCATACCCCTGCTGCTCGATGGCCGTGAGGATGCCCGCGTAGACCCGGCCCATGAGGTGGGCGGTCAGGCGCGACAAGGGCGAGAGCATGGCGATGCCCGCATGGGCCTCGGCGTAGAGGCCGCGGGCCCGGGCGATCTGGAAGCGCATGAACTCCTCGAAGCGGCCGTCCAGGCGGGCCGCGCGGAGATCGGGCTCGCTGAGCCCGAAAGCCTCGAGCTCCTCGGCGGGCAAGTAGATGCGGCCCATGCGCAGGTCCTCGGGCACGTCGCGAAGGATATTGGTGAGCTGCATGGCGAGCCCCATCTTCTCGGCGTAGGGAAGCGCCCGAACGTCGCAGTAACCGAAGACGTAGCACATCATCAGGCCCACCACCGAAGCCACCTTGTAGCAGTAAGCCTGCAAGTCGTCGAAGGTGGCGTAGCGCGTGCATTCGAGGTCCATCGCCACCCCGTCGAGCAGGTCGAAGAACGGGTGCGGGGGTATCCGGTAGCGGCGGAGGGTGTCGGCCATCGCCGGCCAAAGAGGACCCGCGGGGACCGAGCCGGCGTAGATGGCCGCGAGGCCGGCGCGCAGCTCGGCGAGATCGGCCTCGATCGAGGTTGCAGAGGAGGCGATCGCCCGGTCTACCAGATCATCGGCCGTTCGGCAAAAGGCATAGAGCGCGTACGTCGCCCGCCGCCTGGCCGGAGGCAAGGCATGCGACGCGAAGTAAAAGCTCTTCCCGTTGATCCGGGCCAGCTCCCGGCAATGGGCATAACTCTCGGCAAGACGCTTATCCAAGGGCATCCTCCTCGTGGCCCGATCCTACCCTGCTGGCTGACAACGGTCCTTGGCCGAATCGCCGATGGGTGACTCTGCCGATGCCAAAGTCGGCCCTTGGGCCATCCGCCCTCAGGAGGATCGCGTTCGATCGGGTATGATGGAGCCGACTCCCCCTCCAGGAGGCTCCGTATGCCCATACGCTTCTTGCTCGTTGCCGCCTTGTTTTTCGCCGCCCCGGCCCAGGCCTTCGAGACCCCGGGCCTGGATCACGCCGTCTCGACGTACCGCATGGAGGCCGTCACCGACCTCGAAACCAAGCTCGCGGGGCGCCTCAGCGCCTACCAGCGCGCCGAGATCCTCGCCTCCAAGGCCCTGATTCTCTCGTCGCAAAAAGACAACGACGAGGCCAAGCGCCAGGCGCTCGCCGCCGTCGACTCCCTCAACGCCGCGATCGCCGCCGGCGAGGATCTGATCGCCAGCCACTTCCTGCTCTACAAGCTCTACGGCCAGCTCACCGCCCTGGACTGGAAGTTCGCCCTCAAGACCCGCGATCCGTTGCGCTACCTCCAGACCCAGGCGCCTTCGGACCGCCGCACGCGAATCGCCGAAGCCATGAACTGGCTCTTCACCCCCAAGCTCTTCGGAGGCAACCCCCAGAAGGGCGTGGAACGCCTCGAAGCCCTCCTCGACGAGGCTTACGATGCCGAAACCGCCAACCTCCTCGCCCTGGCCTACCAGCAGACCGGCAAGCACGACAAGGCCCAGGAATTGGCCCAGCGGATCCTGGAGCACAACCCGCAGGACCGTTCGGCCCAGGGGCTTTTGGAGCGCCTTCGCTAGATGAGCACCGATCCTATGGAGACCGCCCCAGGCCGTGATCCAGCGGGAGTAAGCGCATGCGACATGCCATCGTCATCGGAGCCGGCCTCGGAGGCCTCGCCACGGCCCTGAGACTGTCGCTCATGGGCTGGAAGGTCACCCTCGTCGAAGCGCGCTCCCGCGTGGGCGGGCGCTGCGACCTGATCGAAGGCGAGGGCTTCCGCATGGACGCCGGCCCCACCCTCCTGGTCATGCGCGACGTGCTCGAAAGCCTCTTCGCCGACGCCGGAGAGCGGCTCGAAGACCACCTGAGCTTGCGCCAGGTCACGCCGAACTACCACGTCCACTTCGCGGACGGCAGCCGCCTCGCGTTCCACCCGGACGTCGACAAGCTGGCCGCCGAGGTCGAGGCGCTCTCGCCGGGCGCGGGTGCGGGCTTCCGCCGCTTGATGCGCGACGCCTACCGGACCTACCGCTCGGGGCGCGCCGGGGTGCTCGAACGCAACTACACGCGCCTCGCGGATTACGTCACCTCTCCGATTCCCCCGCTCGAAGGCCTGCGCATGGTCACCCTGGGCAAGCTGGATCGCTACCTCGGGCGCTACTTCCAGGATCGCCGCCTCAAGGACGCCTTCGGCTTCCAGACGCTCTACCTCGGCATGTCGCCCTACGACAGCCCCGCCCTTTACGCGCTGCTTCCCGCGATCGAGATCCTCGAAGGGCTCTGGTACCCCGAAGGCGGCATGGGCCGGATCCCGGAGGCGATCGCCCGCCTCGCCGAGGCCAAGGGCGTCATGCTTCGCCTCCAGAGCCCGGTAGGACGCATCGAGCACGATGGCGGCCAGGCCACGGGCGTCCGCCTCGCCTCGGGCGAGCGCCTCGCGGCCGATCTCGTCGTCTGCAACGCCGACCTGCCGACGGCCACCCGGAACTTCCTGGACTTCCCGCCCCCCGCGCGCCACTCTCGGCTCAAGGTGGGCATGTCGGCCTTCGTCTTGCATGTCGGCATCGCGGGCAAAGCCGAGGGGCTGGTGCATCACAACCTCTACCTGCCGCGTGATACCGCTCAAAGCTACCAGGAGGTCTGCGAGAAGGGGCGGGTTCCCGAGGATCTCTTCCTCTACGTCTCGGCCCCCTCGGTCACCCAGCCGGATCTCGCGCCGGAAGGCGAATCTTTGTACGTCTTGACCATGGCCCCCAACCTCAAGCACCCGCTGAACTGGGAGACGGAAGGAAGCGTCCTGCGCGAGCGGATGATCGCCCGCCTGGAGCGCGAGATCCCCGATCTGCGCCGCCGCATCCGCTTCGAGCGCCGGACGGCCCCACCCGACTACGAGCGCGACCTCGGCCTCGCCTGGGGGGCACCTTTCGGCTTCACCCATCACCTCGATCAGGTGGCGTACTTCCGCCCCTCAAACCGCCACGACCGCCTCGGCAACCTCTACTTCGTCGGAGCCAATACCCATCCGGGCGGCGGCGTGCCCATGGTCCTCCTATCCGCAAAGCTCGTCACCGAGCGGATCGCCCAGGAGCAGGGACGATGATCGAAGCGCGCAACCATCCCGTCTTCGAGGCGGCATTCCTGCATTACATCCAGGATCTCGCCCGCAAGCGCTTCCACGCCGTGCGCGTCGCGCACGGCGAAAGGCTACAAGGCTGGGATGCCCGGGTGCCGACCGTGGCCTACGCCAACCACAGCAACTGGTGGGACGGCTTCATGGGCTACCTGCTCACCCACAAGGGCTCGGGCGGGCGCTTTCACGTGATGATGGAAGAACGCCACCTCGCGCGCTACCGCTTCTTCACCCGGATCGGCGCCTTCGGCGTCAAGCGCGAGCAGCCCCGAGAAGCCCTCGCGAGCGTGCGCCATGCGCTCGACCTGCTCGCGCAAACCCATGCGACCGTGTGGATCTTTCCGCAGGGCGTGCTTCAGGCCAACGACGTCCGGCCGCTGGCCTTCTTTCCGGGTGCCAGCCGGCTCGCGGCTCAGGCGATCGCCCGCTACGGAAGCGTCCGCTTGCTGCCCGTGGCCATGCGCTACGAGTTCCTCCAAGAAGACCGCCCCGAGGCCCTCCTGCGGATCGGCGAGCCTCGCGTCCTCACCGAATCCGCCTCGCCCCGCACGCTGAACGCCGAGATGGAACGCGATCTGACCGACCTCCTGGACGGCCTTCGCGCGCAAGTGACCGGAGGCGACCTCGGAGCTTACGTTCCCCTACTGGAAGGGGGCATGTCGCTCAACAAGCGGCTGGACGCCATCAAGGTGAAGCTCGGCCTCATGCCGCGCGAAGCCTTCGACCCGAGGAATGGCACGTGACCGTGCTCTTGCTCGGCATCCTGATGGGCCTTCTCGGCCTTCTGGCCCTGCTGCTCGATAATCTCACGCACTTCAAGCGCCTGCCTCCGGCTCCCCTGGGGAGCCCCGAAGACGCGCTTCCCCGGGTCTCGGTGCTGGTGCCGGCCCGCGACGAGGAACGCGCGATCGCCTCCTGCCTCGCGAGCCTTCGCGCTCAGCCGGGAGTCGACCTCGAGATCCGGGTCCTGGACGACGGGTCGAGCGATCGGACGGCCGAAATCGTCCGCGAGGTCGCCGCCGAGGACCCACGCGTCACCTTGATGACGGGCGCTCCGCTGCCCGAGGGCTGGAAGGGCAAGCCGCATGCCTGCCAGCAACTGGGCGCGGCGGCCAAAGGCGATTGGCTGCTCTTCGTGGATGCAGACGTGACCCTGGAGCCTGGGGCGATCGCCGCGGCCGTCGCGCTCGCCGAGGCCGGCGGCGCCGACCTCCTGTCGGTTTACCCCGAACAAGTGACCGTGACCCTTCCCGAGAAGATCGTCCTGCCGACCCTTGGCTTCATCCTCGTCGGCTTCTTGCCCTTCCGCTTCCTGGGCTACCCCGATCCGCGAATCGCGGCGGCCAACGGGCAGTTCATGCTCTTCAAACGCCCGGCCTACGCGGCGATCGGGGGCCATGCGGGGGTCAAGACGGCGATCGTGGAGGACATCGAGCTGGCGCGCGCGATCAAGCGCGCAGGCCTGAGGCTGGTCGTCGCGGACGGCACGGGCACGGTCCGCTGCCGAATGTACCGGAGCATGGCCGAGATCTGGAACGGCTTCTCCAAGAACCTCTACCCGGCCTTCGGGGGCCAACCCGCGCCCTTCTGGTTCAGCATGGGGCTCTTGGGGGGCTTCTTCGTCGCCCCGTACTTCCTTCTGGGGTTGCCATCCGTTCGTGGGCTCGCGGTCTCCGCGATCGTGCTGGCGCTCGTCATGCGCCTCTTGCTGGCCTTGCGGCTGCGGCAATCGCCCTGGGCCGTCCTGGGACATCCCTTGGCGATGCTCTTCACCCTGGCCGTCGGGCTGCGCTCCTACCAGGCCTCGCGTTCCGGGCGCACCGTCCCCTGGAAAGGGCGCACCTACGAATCTTGAGCCCTCCCCAAAAGCCCAGGATGGCTGGGCATCAAGGGATCGAGGTGACGAGGACTTGCATGAAGGCACGTAAGGGGAGGCTAAGACGGGGTATAGAAAAACCAGGAGGAAAGAAGCTTGGCTGCGCGTCTGCGTTTGGCCCCCATGGTGGCGATCGCCCTCTTCCTGGCAGGTTCCGGATTCGGAGGCCCCGGAAGCAGGGTTTTCGAGGTGAGCGCGGGTCCGCTGAAGGCACCTTCGCCCGTCCCGTCGGCGGCCAGCGCATCGGCCGCAGCGTCGCATGATCCCAATTACTACGCGTACGCGACCCGGTATTATCTTCAGTACCTGAGCTCGCGCGAGCAGGTCGAGTCCAACGCCAAGGACCCCTACTACTTCTTCAACTACTATCAGTTCTACCGGGAGCGCTATGCTCCGGGCTCGTCCAACGGGCAAGCGAGCGCGGTACCGGCCTGGTTCGCGACCATGCCGTTCCGCAACGCGCGGACGCAGAGCTTCGCGCGCTTCGTTCAAGTGGCCTCTCCCTCGGCCGCTCCGAGTCCCCTCTGGGTCCAGCCATTTGGCAACTTCCAGCGCACGGCGGGTAAGTGAGCCTGCCGCGACGGAGCGTCGGGCCCCACGCCCGGCGATTTGGACATTGCCCGCCAAGGGGCGGTAGCGCTATCCTCTTGCGGAACGGAGAAAGGACGACGCGATGAGCAAGCGGATCTGGGTCCTGGTGGGCCCCTCGGGGACGGGCAAGACGACGATCGCCCAGGAGCTCGTCGCCAAGGTCTCCGACCTGAGAAAAGCCGTCACCTGCACGACGCGAGCCCCCCGAGAAGGGGAGCGGGACGGCGTGGACTATTTCTTCGTCAGCGAGGAACAGTTCGACTTCTTGCTGGCCTCCGGCAAGCTGATCGAGCACACGATCTACGGGGGGTACCGCTACGGGTTGCCGGTCGATCAGTTCTTGGAGGCCGAGCAGACCGGGACGGACATGCTTGCCGTGCTCGACATTCAGGGCGTCCATCACCTTCGTAGCACGTTCGGCCCCGAGCGGGTTCGGGCGATCTTCCTTTGCAGCCCGTCCGAGGAGGAGCTGACGCGACGGATGCGGGAGCGCGGCAGCAGCCCCGAGGAGATCGCGCGCCGCCTGGCGCTGGTCCCGCAGGAGTTGACCGACGCCGAGAGCTGTGACTTCGTCGTCAGTACCGACGCGCCCTACCCCGAGGTCTACGCCCAAGTCCAGAGGCTGATCGCCCCTTGAAGCCTAGCGCTCAAAAAGCAAAAGCCCCGGACGACGTCCGGGGCTTTTGCTTTTTAGGGGTCTGGAACCTAGCCGCAGGGACTAGAGGCGCCACCACTCCCAGAGGTTGCGGGTGTCGACGGGCGCGATGCCTGCGCCGGGGTCGGCAGGAACCGGGTCAGCGGGCGCAGGGGCGGGCGAGCCACCGGCGTTCGGGTTGATGGCGCGGACGACCAGCTTCATGTAGAGGTCTTCCCACTCACCCTGCGAGATCTTGCCGTCGCCGGTGACGTCGGCGGCTGCGAAGTCCTCGCTCGAGACCTCGTCGATGCGGACGCGGACGTGGAGCTTCTCGTAGGCGAAGCCGAGGCCGAGCGAGCGCAGCGCGGTGCTGCTGAGCTCCGCTTCGGTCAGGTACTTGTCGCCGGTACCGAAGAGACCGCCTTCCTTCTTGTCGAGGCGGGTGAAGGCCGTCGCCAGGAAGGAGCGCATGCGGTTGAGGAACTTCTCGGGGTTGTCGCTGCCCACCAGGAAGCCGCCGGCGGTGGCGTAGCGCATGAACTCGGTGCGGGAGATCTTGCCGTTACCCTTGCCGTTCTTGCCCTTGTCGGCCTTGGGGAACTCACGGGTCAGGTTGAAGAAGGGGCCCGCCTCGTACTCGTCGATGAAATTATCGCCATTCGCGTCGATCTTGGTGAAGATCGCCGTGTGAACTTCCTTGAATCCCTTGCGGAGGGTCGCCGAGGCCGCGGCGTCGAAGCCGACGGTCTGCGTGCCCTGAAGGCCGACGGTGGTGCCTCCGATGCCGCAGCCGGCGAGCATGGTGGCCGCCATGGTCGCGGCGATCAAGAGGGACCAGTTGCGGGGCTGGCTCATGGGAGCACTCCTTCCGTGAGCAAAGTGAACTGTCTAAGCAAGGCTTTAACTGAGGTTAATATCGCCGATCCTGCGCGGATCTTTCTTAAGCGAAGGTTAAGGTAAGTTAAATCCTAGGTAATCATGCTTCAAGGAAGGCGGAGCCCCCGGGGGGGTAGGCGCGAGACAGGGGACACGGTATAATGCGGTGTTCCCGCGTCCGGTGTGGCGCCCCGCTCTCATTGACGTCCCGCTCCCGACTCAAAAGGCTATAAAGGTAAGATCCACGATGGTTCCGACCGAGCGTATCCGCAACTTCTCGATTATCGCCCATATCGATCACGGCAAGTCCACCCTCGCCGATCGGCTGATCGAGTACACGGGCACGGTCGCCTCCCGGGATATGGAGGCCCAGCTGCTCGACACCATGGACATCGAGCGCGAACGTGGGATCACGATCAAGGCGCAGGCCGTCCGCATCAACTACACGGCCAAGGATGGGCTCGAGTACGTGCTCAACCTGATCGACACCCCGGGACACGTGGACTTCACCTACGAGGTCTCGCGCTCGCTGGCCGCCTGCGAGGGCGCCCTCCTGGTCGTGGACGCCAGCCAGGGCGTCGAAGCCCAGACGCTGGCCAACGTCTACCTGGCCCTCGAGAACGACCTCGAGATCGTGCCGGTCCTCAACAAGATCGACCTGCCGGGCGCCGAGCCGGAACGCGTCAAGGCCGAGATCGAGGACGTGATCGGACTCGACACCTCGGATACCGTCATGGCCTCCGCCAAGGAAGGCATCGGCATCCAGGACATCCTCGAATCCATCGTGGCCAAGGTTCCGCCCCCGAAGGGCGTGACCGACGCCCCCACCCAGGCCCTTATCTTCGACTCCTACTACGACCCCTACCGGGGCATCATCGTCTTCTTCCGGGTGGTCAACGGCAAGATCAAGGTCGGCGACAAGGTTCGCTTCATGGCGACCGGCGCCGAGTTCGAGGTCCTCGAGCTGGGCGTCCTGCGTCCCAAGCAGACCCAGGTCCAGGAGCTGAACATCGGAGAAGTCGGCTACCTGTCCGCCAGCATCAAGAACGTCGGAGACGCCCGAGTCGGCGACACCCTGACCCTGGCGAACAACCCCGCGCCCGAACCCCTGCACGGCTACAAGCAGGCCGTGCCCATGGTCTACTGCGGCCTCTACCCGATCAACGCCGACGAGTACCCGGACCTGCGTGACGCGCTCGACAAGCTCAAGCTCAACGACGCCTCCTTGCAGTTCGAGCCCGAAAGCTCGGTCGCGCTGGGCTTCGGCTTCCGCTGCGGCTTCCTGGGCCTCCTGCACATGGAGATCATCCAGGAGCGCCTCGAGCGCGAGTACGGCCTCAGCCTGATCGCCACCGCCCCCTCGGTCGTCTACCACGTCTACCAGACCGACGGCGAGATGGTGGAAGTCGATAACCCGACCAAGCTCCCCCCGCCGCAGAAGATCGAGCGGATCGAGGAGCCCTTCGTGAAGGTCACCGTCATCACGCCCCGCGACTACGTCGGCGCCGTGATGGAGTTAGCGCAAAGCAAGCGTGGGGTATACCTCAACATGGAATACCTGGGAACCGAGCGCTCCCAGCTCACCTACGAGGTCCCGCTCTCGGAGATCATCACCGACTTCTTCGACCAGCTCAAGAGCCGCACCCGGGGCTACGCCTCGCTGGATTACGAGCTGGCCGGGTTCCGGGCCTCCCACCTGGTGAAGCTGGACATCCTCCTCGCAGGTGAGGCGGTCGACGCCCTGTCGGCCATCGTCCACCGGGACAAGGCAGCCTCCATCGGCCGTCAGCTCGCGGAGAAGCTCAAGGAGCTGATCCCGCGCCAGATGTTCGAGGTGCCCATCCAGGCGGCGGTCGGCAACAAGGTCATCGCCCGCGAAACCATCAGCGCCATTCGCAAGAACGTCCTCGCGAAGTGCTACGGCGGCGACATCAGCCGGAAGCGCAAGCTGCTAGAAAAGCAAAAAGAGGGTAAGAAGCGCATGAAGACGGTCGGACGGGTGGAAGTCCCTCAGGAAGCCTTCATGGCCGTCCTCAAGATTGGCGACTAAGCAGCGAACGGCTTAGTTTAGCGCCTGCGGCTGTTTTCAGGAATGCGCAGCAGTCTTGAAAAAACGACTACAAGGGAGTATTGACGTGGATCTGCCCTTCCTCAACACCTCGCCCTCCCCGGAGGGTTCCGACGGCGGCGACGACGCGACGCTGAACGACCTGCTGGCGCTGTATCAGTCCGCCAACGACGTCCCGCCTCCGTTCGCTCCCCTGGCGGAAAGCGAAGCCTTCCCTCCGGCAGCCGCGGCCCCGGAGCTGGACTTCGCGGCACCTGGCCTGGACTTCGGCGCTCCGGCCCCCATGTCGCCGGATGCCGAGATCGACGACCTGATCAAGTCCTTCCAGGACGCGCCGGCCGCTCCCATCGAGCCCCCGCCGTTCGCCACTCCCGACGCCTTCGCCGCTCCGGCCGCTCCCGAACCTCCCTTTGCCGCTCCCGAGCCTCCCTTCATGGCTCCTGAGCCGCCTCCGTTCGCGGTCGAGCCTCCCCCGTTCGCGGCCGCCGACTTCCCGGCGCCTGACTTCCCGACCCCCGAGGTCCCCGCCCCGGCCGCCGAGTTCGACCTCGATGCCTTCGCGGCGCCGGCCATTCCAGAACCCCCGGCGGCCCCCGAGCCCCCTGCGGCCCCCGAGCCGGCCTTCATGGCTGCCGACGCCGAACTCGATGCCCTGGTGAACGAGGTTGCCCTCCAGCCCGCCTTCGCTCCCGAGCCCGAACCGGCCTTCGTCCCGGAGCCCATCGCCGCTCCCGAGCCGTTCGTGGCCCCGGAACCCGCCGCCGAGGCAGAACCCGTCGTCGCGCCGGCCGCTCCGGTCGTCGAGCCTCCCCCCGCCCCCGTGGCGGTCGCTCCCGAGCCCCCCGTGGCGCAAGAGCCCGCGATCGTCTCCGCTCCCGTCGTCGAAGAGGTCCAGGCTGTCGTTCCCTCGGCCGCTCCTGCGACGGAAACGGCGCTCACCCCCTTCACCGGGGACCTTCCCAGCATCGCCACCCCCGCCGAGCGCCAGGCCGTCAACCGCGGCGTGCTCGAGTCCCTCTCGCAGATCGCGTCGGGAATCGACCAGGTGCAGGGCGAGCTCAACGGCCTCTACGAGAACCTCGCCAAGGCCGCCAGCCACCGGGCCTCGGTAGGTGAGATCGTCTCGCTGACCGAGCGACTGACCGCCGTCAAGGGCGAGGTCGGCGAGAACTCCGCGCTCTACCAGCAGGCCCTCCAGCTTCGCGCCGTGGCCGAAGCCTACATGCAGCTGCTGAAGAACCTCTAAAACCACGAAATCGACGAAGGCCCGGGTCACGCGACCCGGGCCTTCGTCTTGGCTGCGGCTAAAAGGTAAAGAGGCGCTCCAGCCAGCCCTTCTTCGGCTGGGGCAGGTAACGATGAATCCAGCTTGGCTCGGCCTTCAAGCTCTGATTCCAGGTGGCGTCGAAGACCGCGTCCAGTCGGCCCGTCTCGCGGGCATCGTCGATGCCCAGGCCAAGCTCGCGGGAGAAGGACCAGGACTGGTTGTCCATGTTCTGTGAGCCGACGTAGGCCCATTCACCGTCCACCGAGAGGTACTTGGTATGGTCGTCGTGGGGGGTCTTGCCGTCTTCCGAGGTCCAGCGCAACTCGACGTTGGCTTGAGCCTGCTTGGGAAGCTGCGCCCAGAAGGTGAGGAACTCGGCGTTGGTCGAGCGATCGATGCTCGAGGCGAGGTTGTTGTAGTCCTTGGGGAGGGTGATGCGGACCTTGACGCCGCGGCCGGCGGCGTCGGCGATCGCCTCCCAGACCTTCACGTCGTTGAGGTTCGGGCTCGCGATCCGCATCTCGCGCTTGGCTGCCCCCATGGCGGCGAGGAGCGCCTGATCGGCATCGTTGTTGTAGTAATCCCCCATGAAGGCGATGCCCTTCTTGCCCAAGAGGGTCATCGGGACCTCGGGCCGGGTGGGGGCGAGAGGCTCGCCCTTGACGTGCGTCGGAGGCGTCCGGGAGGCGTTGAGGAAGCTCGAGGACTGGCTCCAGGCCGTGTCGAAGTCCCGGAGCAACGTCTCCACCACGGGCCCGCGCAGGGTGACCATGAGGTCGCGCTCCGCCGGGTTGTCGATGTTGTCGCCGCCCAGCATCGCCGTCTGCCCATCGAGGATGAAGACCTTGGCATGGTTCGACGCCCGGCTCACGGTCGGCGTGTAGGCCGCCGCCTGGGCCTCCACGCCGTGGCGCTTCAAGGCGTCCTTGAGGGTGGAGAAGGGGTTCATGTCCCGGTCGTAGAGGATGTTGACCTTGAAGCCAGGAATCTCCTTCTGCTTCTGGGCCAGCGCATCGAGCAAGTGCTTCGAGGCCTCCGAGCCGTAGTCGAAGATGTAGGTCTGGAAGCTGATTTCGTGCTTGGCATCCTTCAAGAGCTCGACGACTCGCTCGATCGCCTCGTCCGTCGGATCGGCGTCGTTGACCACGATCTCCTCGATCGAGCCCGACGTGAAGGCGTACGCACGGGGAATGGTGCCGTTGTTGGTCTGCCAGACAGCCTGGTTGACGGCCGTGCCCGCAGCGGAGCGACCCTCGGGCGGAGCCGAGGCCTGGCGAGCCTGCGTGCTGATCAGCTGGGAGTCCGCCGCAATCCGCGCGGCTTGGGGCGCGGAAGAAGGGCGAGGCGCGGCAGGCGCCGCCGCGGTGGCGGACGGACGGACGGATGAAGGCAAAGACGAAGATGAATCTTGGGTCCGCATCGTCTCTCCTTTCTCCGAGGGGTGATGAGGTTATACCCGGATCACGCCCTTGTCATGCAAGGTTGGCGGCAAGCCGCCTGCAAAACGGACGAGACGCTCCGGCCCAATTCGGCCGGAGCGTCTCGTCACGCGGAGGAGCGGGTTACGCTCAGACTGGGTTCGCGCCCATCAAGGAACCGACGGTGAGGCCGGAGGGCGCGAAGAACGGCGGCCGGGCCGGCTGAGACGCCGAAGGGGCCGCGGGGGCCTCGAAGCGCTGGCCCTGGACGGGAACGCCGCCCGAGCCGATCTCCACGGCATGCCCTTCCTCGAAGTAGCGGTTCTGCACCGGATCGAGGCGCCTCAGGATCTCGGTGAGCTCGGCCACGTGCTCCTTCTCTTCGTCCATGAGGTGGAGCATGAGCTGCTTCACGTCGGCGTCGTCGGCCATGTCGTGAAGCTCCTGGTAATGGTTGATGGTCTCCAGCTCGCGGATCAGGGCGAGGCGGATGGCCTTCTGGGAAGTCGCCGACATGCCTTACTTGCCGCCTTCGAAGGTGCAGATGGCACCGGGGCGCTTGAGACGCAAGACCAGGCTCTCGAAGACCCGGAAGGGGTGGTTCATGCGCTCGACTCCCAGGTAGGCGGTGACGAGGTCCTGACCGATGGCGATGTCGAAGTTCTGGATGCCGACCGAGAGGATCAGGCCCTGGTTCTCCTTGAGCGCGGCGCTCTGGAAGACGCCGGCCGTGGCCAGCTCGCGGATGTGGTTGATCTCGAGCACTCCCGAGTTGGCGTAGACGCGATGCAGGCTCGCGTACCAGACGGGGTTGAGGACCACGGCGTAAGGACCGAAGAACCCGGCGGCCAGAAGCTTCGAACGGGCATCCACCACGTCCTGGAAGCCGGCACCGGCTTCTTGCCAGTTGCGGGCGGGGATGGTGTTGCGTCCGGTGGCGTTGATCAGGCCCTCGTAGCCGCATTCCTCGTCACCATTGAAGATCAGGTAGTCTTCCTTCTGGGCGACGATGGAGGCCGCGGCAGCGGCGGCCGAGACGTCGAGGGGCGCGTTGAGCTGCCGCGAGGTCTCGATGTCGCGCCAGTAGAGCATGAAGTCCTTGTAGATGATGGGGATGTTCTCGTGGACGCGGCGCTGCGCGCGCACCACGGAGGTCTCCGTTTCGCCGAAGACCGCCACCTGCGCCGAGCCGGTTCCCGCGAAGGTGTCGTAGTCGACGTCCTGCACCCCGGCTCCCAGCGGCCCGAAGACATGGAGGAAGCGACGTCCGACCAAGGAGCGGCGGGCGACCTCGATGACGGTCGTGTCGATGAGTTCCCAGTCGCGCTCGGTCAAGGGGGACTCGGCACGATTCAAGTAGTTCATGTCCATTGTGGTGACTCCTTGCGACGATTGCAGGACGACGGCGTGTTCGGTTTCCCATGCTATCACGAAAAACCCGACCTGCCAGAAGGTCCCCCCATGATAGAATCAAGGGCACGCATGGAGGCCGGCCGATCGCCGGCTCGTACCGGAAACTCGCGAGGGAAAGGACGCCCATGATTGAGTTGGACCACGCGATCGGCGCCGTCGGTCACGCGGCGACCGTCGTCGCCCCTGACAACACCGCCGTGACCCTCGGCTCGGGTGCCCTGCCGGTTTACGGCACGCCGGCGCTCGCCGCCCTCATCGAACAAGCGGCCGTTCAAGCCCTTCAAGGCCACCTGCCGCTGGGCATGACCAGCCTGGGGACCTCGTTACAGGTCCGGCACCAGGCGGCGACCCCCATGGGGCACAATGTGCAGGCCGAGGCCACCCTGGTCGCCGTCGCCGGACGCCGCCTGGAGTTCCGGGTGACCGCCTTCGACGAACGCGAGAAGATCGCCGAGGGCACGCACGAGCGGTTCATCGTGGATGCCGCCCGCTTCATGGAACGCATGGCCGCCAAGCGCCCGAAGGGCAGCTAAACGATCCCCCCAAAGGAGACCCTATGACCCTTGCAAAACGGATCGATGGCAAGGCCATCTCCGCCGCCCTCGAAGCCGATCTCACCCGGGAGGTCGCCGCCCTCACCCCGCAGGGTGGCCGAGCGCCGGGCCTCGCCGTCGTGATCGCCGGCGCCGACCCCGCCTCCGAGCTTTACGTCAAGCGTAAGATCGAGGCCTGCGGCCGCGTCGGCGTTCGCTCCTTCGACTACCGGCTGCCCGAGACCGCCACTCAGCAAGAGGTCCTCGCCCTGGTCCAGCGCCTCAACGACGATCCCGACGTCGACGGCATCCTCGTGCAACTCCCCCTTCCCGCCGGGGTCGACTCCGACGCGGTCCTGGAAACCATCCGCCCCGACAAGGACGTGGACGGCTTCCACCCCATCAATCTCGGCAACCTCCTGATCGGGCGCCCCGGCCTCACCCCGGCCACCCCCACCGGCGTCATGGAGCTGCTGCGCCGCTACGATCTGCCCCTCGCCGGCAAGGACGCGGTCGTGATCGGCCGCTCGGTCATCGTGGGCAAGCCGATGGCCATGCTGCTCACCAACGCCGATGCCACCGTCACCCTTTGCCACTCGCGCACCCGCGACCTCGCCGAGCACGTCCGCCGGGCCGACCTGGTCGTCGCCGCCGTCGGCCGCCCCCACATGATCACTCCCGACATGATCAAGCCCGGAGCCGTCGTGATCGACGTCGGCACCAACCGTCTCCCCGACGGCAAACTGGCCGGTGACGTGCATCCGGACGTCGAGAAGGTGGCCGGCTGGCTGACCCCCGTCCCCGGAGGCGTCGGCCCCATGACCATCGGCATTCTGCTGATGAACACCGTGAAAGCGTACCGCGTGCATATTGCGACGCCATCAGCGGTATAAAGCCTAGAGCACGTTTGGAGTGGGAGCGGACGAACCGCCCCGCAGTTGAAGAGAGGAGCCTCCCGGGATGAGTCTCGTGACGGAAAAGGAACTGATCGAATCGCTCTTGGCCACCTTGCCCCCTGAAGAAGCCACGGAGGCCTTCGAGCGCGCTCGGACCGCCGCCGGGATCCCGTCCAAGGAGGCCTACGACCCCGCCGACGTCATCTCCATCTCGAGCGCCCTGCTCACCGAGCTCCACGAGCAAGCCAACAAGCTCTTCGGCGAGATCGAAGCGGGCCTCAAGTAAAGCCTTCAAACGACGAGGGACCGCCCCGATGGGGCGGTCCCTCGTCGTTTGAAGGGGGCTAGGCCAGCGCGGAAATCAGGGCCAGCACGGGCGTGAGCAGCAAGGCCAGCAAACCCAGGCCAATCGCGGCTCCCGAGCCGACCAGGACCAGGACCGAGCGCCCCATGCTCAGCGCATGCGCGCGCGAGATCGCCCGGATCACGCCGTAGTAGGCCCAGAGGAAGATGCCGAACGTCAGCAAGGGCGAGAGCAACCCGAGCCAGGGCGCGGCAGCTCCCAAGGGCGCCAAGAGAATCAAGGGCCAGAACGCCTGGGCGATCGCCCCCAACGTCGGCTCTCCGCTGCCCTGACCGCCCAGCAACTGCGCCAAGAGGTTGCTGGACGCGGAAAGCCAGAACCACCCCAGCACGTTGAGCCCGAAGACCAGGACGAGCAAGCCCAGGAGGCCACCGGGCCCCAGCGAGAGCACGCCCGCGAGGCGCATCGCCTCCAGCAGGCTGAGCGTGAACCAGATTCCCCAGGCCACCCGCAACGGCGGTGCCACGGGGGCCTCGGAGGGCCGGAAGAGCGTCGTATACAGCGAATCCAGCATGGAGGCCTACTCCATCAGCGCGAGAGGCACCTTCACGGGCATCTCGCTGCTCTGGGCCCCTTGCAGGAACCCGGGAAGCTTGGCTTCCACCTTGGGCATGATCCCCGACCAGAAATCGCCCCCGGTGTACTTCTCCACCGTCGGTTCGCCCTTGATCCCCGCCAGATCGGCCGTTTTATTGAGCGCCACGCGCCAGTTGCCCAGCGAATCGACGAGTCCGGCTTGCTGCGCCTGGGAACCGGTGTAGATGCGACCATCCGCGAGGGGCCGCAGCTTCTCCATGGGGAGCTTGCGGCCGGCGACGATATCGTTGAGGAACTGGGAATAGGTCTCGTTGACCTGGGCCTGCAGGATCTCGCGCTCGCTGGCGGTCGACGGGCGGAAGGGCGAGAGGATGTCCTTGTGGGGACCGCTCTGGACCGTCGTGGAGTTGATTCCGAGCTTGTCCATCAGGCCTTCGACGTTCTGGAGGCGCATGATCACGCCGATCGACCCGGTGGTCGTGGCCGGCAGGGCCGTGATGTGATCGGCCGCCGCCGCGATGTAGTAGCCTCCCGAGGCGGCCACGTCGCCCATGGTGGCGACGACCTTGATCTTGCCGTTCCCGCGCACGCGCATCAGCTCTTGGTAGACGGCCTGCGAGGCCGCGGCGGTCCCGCCCGGCGAGTTGATCCGCAAGAGGATCGCCTTGACGCCGTCGGTCTCGGCTTCCCGGATGGCGGCGATCAAGCGGTTGGCCGAAGCTCCCTCGCTGCCGCCGAAGAACCCGCCGTCGGCAGCATCCATGATGGTGCCGTAGACGTCGATCAAGGCGACGTCGGCCGTTCCTTCGCCCAGCGCTCCTGCCAGGTCGAGCGAGGCCTTACGACTGGGGCTCGCGAGCCAGGCGGCGGAGGCGGCCGCCAGGCTTCCCGCGACCAAGAGCGCGGCCAATATCCGATCGGTACGCAACGGAACCTCGCTTTCAAGAAAAAAATGACCCCCGATTTTAGCACGCGCGCCCCCAGCGAGCAATTTGGCCCTCATGCCCCCCTTCGGGCGACCAAAAACGTGACGTTGGGGGCCTTAGCGCCCGCGGCTGTTGCGTAAGGCAGCGAGCGTCAGCCTTGAGGGGGTTCGTTGCGGGTCAAAGTGCCCGAGCGCGCTGACCTGCAGCAACGAAGAAGGCTCTAAGCTATAATGCAGAGCGGTTCACTTTTGACGCACACGGGTGCGCCCCGTTTCGCCCGCGCGACGGCTCACCCCGAGGAGGATCCCTTGCAACGCCCCAGCCCCGACGCCCCGCGTCCCGCCGCTTTGCGGCCTGCCGTCTTTCTCGATCGCGACGGCACCATCAATGAGGAAGTGGGCTACATCCACAACCCCCTCGACCTGAACCTGATCCCCGGTGCCGCCGACGCCATCCGCGAGCTCAACACCCTGGGCGTCCTGGCCATCCTCGTCACCAACCAGTCCGGTCCCGCCCGCGGCTACTACCCGGAATCGCACCTCGACACCCTCCACGACCGGCTCACGCAGCTTCTCGAAGACGAAGGCGCCTTCCTGGACGACCTCTACTACTGCCCGCACCTCCCCGACGGCACCGTGCCCGAGTACACCATGGCCTGCGACTGCCGCAAGCCGGGCACCAAGCTGGTGGACGAGGCCACCTCGAAGCACGGGATCGACCTCTCGCGCTCCTACGTCGTGGGTGACAAGGCCACCGACGTCGAGCTGGGACAGAACGCCGGCTGCAAGACCGTCCTCTTGACCTCGGGCTTCGGCCAGCGCGTCCTCGACGGCGAGTACCAGTGGCCCGTCAAGCCCGACCACGTCGCCCCCACGCTCAAGGACGCCGTGACCTGGATCCTCGCGGACATGGGCGCCCGTGTCTAAACTCCTCCGCGCCGGCACCCTGATCGCGGTCCTCGCCCTGCTGAGCAAGGGGATCGGCTTCCTGCGCGAAGCGGTCATCTTCCCGGTCTTCGGCGCCGGAGCCGCCCGGGACGCCTACGCGATCGCCTATAACGGCCTGCCCGCCCTCGCCTTGATCCTCCTGGGAGGCCTCAACGGCCCCTTCCACTTGGCCACCATGGCCTGCGTGACCCGCTTGCGCGCCGCCAAGGACGAGGCGAGCATCCCGAGCGTCCTCCTGACCCTCATGGCCCTCACCGCCGCCGGCATGGGCGCCCTCGCCCTGGCGGTCTGCTTCGGCGCCCCCGCCGTGATCGGCGTCATCGCCCCCAAGGCCGATCCCGAGGTCACGCGCCTCGCCATCGATCAGCTGCGCATCATGAGCCCCTTGCTGCTCATCGGAGGCCTCCTGGGGGTATTCTGCGGCATCTCCAACGTGCAGGACCGCTTCGCCCTGCCGTCCTTGTCGCCCATCCTCTCCTCGGTCGCCATCATCGGGGCGGTCCTGATCTGGCGCACGCCCGAATCCCTCGCCTGGGGCACCCTCCTGGGAGGCTCGCTTCAACTCATCGCCCAGGGCATTCCCGTGGCCCGCGGCTGGAAGGAGCTGGCCGGCCCGCAACACGGCCTGAAACTCGCCAAGGTCACCCACCCGGCGGTGGGTGAGACCTTCCGCATGCTCGTCCCTGCCATGGCGTCCAGCTCGATCGGTACCGTCAACGTCCTGATCGCCACCGCCTTCGCTTCCAGCCTGGCCATCGGGGTCGTCTCCCGCTTCAACGCCGCCAACCTCCTCATTCAGCTCCCCTTGGGCATCATGCTCACCGCGTTGCTGGTGCCGATGTTCCCCGTGATGACCAAGGCCGCAGCCGAAGGGGACGAAGCGGGCCTCAAGACCTGGATGAACCGCGGCTTCCAGACCATCGCGATCACGGCGCTGCCCATGACCGGCCTCTTGATCGTCCTGGGAGAGTCCGCGATCCGCCTGGCCTTCGAGCGCGGGGCGTTCACGGCGGCCGACACGCGCGAAACCTCCCTGATCCTGGGGATCCTGGCCGTCTCGATAGCCGCCTACGCGGTGCGCGATCTCTTCACGCGGGTCTTCTACGCCAAGAACAAGAGCCGCACGCCCTTGATGGTGACGCTCGTCTCGATCGGGACCACGTTCCTGTTCTGCTGGCTCCTGGTGGGACGCTTCGGCGCGGCGGGCCTCGCCGCCGCCACCGCGGCCGTGACCTTCACCAACCTCTTCCTCTTGGGCTTCCTGCTCAAGCGCGAGCTCGGCACGCTTGGCTTGGGCCCCAGCCTGGCGACCTTCGGCAAGGCGTTCGCCGCGGCTGCGCTCGTCAGCGTCCTCTGCTGGGTGGCGCGCCCCTTCGTCCCGGGCGAGGGACAGCTGGGAGCGATCCTCGAGCTGGTCATTCTCGGCAGTTTTGGCCTCGTGGCCTACGGCCTTTTGCTAAGCGCCATGCGGGTTCCGTTGATCGCAGCACTCCTCGGAGCGCGTCGCGCCAAGCTCCCCCGGCCCGCGAACTAGGATCCGGGGCGCCAAGCGGCCATCCGGGGCGTCGTGAGGACAGGCCCTCAAGATGGCGGAACCACGGCCTCCGAGTAGCGAGTTGATTCCAGGCCGGGTATAATGGAACCCCGGATCCATGACGGCTCCCTCTCCATGCCCCTCACACCATAATTGAAAAGGTAGGGAACGTGTCCAACCTCGTCTTGCTTGAAGGAAACATCGGGTCGATCAGCTTCCCGAACCTGGTTCAGCTCATCAAGCTGGAGCAGAAGACCGCCAAGCTCGAACTGGGTCGCGTCGAGATCGGCCAATCCGCCGAGATGTACTTCCAGAACGGCATGCTCAAGTACGCGGCGGTCAACGTGCTGCGCGGCGAGGACGCCATGTTCCGGATCATCTGCTGGTGGAACGTCGGCACCTTCCGCGTGATCGAGGTGACGGCCGAGGAGCTTCCCGAGAGCAACATCAACCGTCCGATCGACTGGGTGCTTCTCGAAGGCATGCGCCGCATGGACGAATGCCACCACTACAAGGGGCTCGTCACGGATCTCACGTCCGCCGTTTCCTACTCGCAAGAAGGCCTGGACGCCTTCCAGTGGGATCGCGGCGACAACCCCGAGTGGATTCCCCACTGGATGCGCAAGCTTCCCCGCTCGTTCACCATGGCGCAGTTCTTCGAGAACTCCCACCTGGGCGAGCAGGAGACCTGCGCGGCGCTCAAGAGCCTTCTCTACACCGGAGCCGTGATCGCGCACTCGTCGGACGGCCCGGATCCGGCCAACGCTCCGATCCAGCGGACCCGCTTCGATTCCTTCGCCTTGATCATCATGGAGTTCGTCGGCTACGAGGTGGCGCATCACCTCGTGGACTCGGCCTGCCAAGAAATGGGCTTGTCGGACCTCGAGAACGTCACCTTCGGCCAGATGGTAGACCTCAGCGATCGCCTGGGCATGGCCATCTCCCGCATGGTGGGCTTCGACCAAGGGCAGGAGTGCATGCGCAAGCTCCGCGCCCGCATCACGAGCCTGCTCTAATGGCTCAGGATCAGACCATGACCTTGTCAGACCACGCCGAGACCGTCCAGGATCTCCGCCGCCGAGGCTACCGCCTCACCCCGCAGCGCGAACGGATCCTCCAGATCTTCCACGAGCTTCCGGAAGGCACCCACCTCAGCGCCGAGGAGCTGCACCAGCAGCTGGCGACCGAAGAGCCCCCGATCAGCCTCGCGACGGCCTACCGCACGCTCAAGCTCTTGGCCTCGATCGGCGTCCTGCGCGAGCTCGACTTCGCCGAAGGCCACAAGCACTACGAGCTCAACCGCGAGTCCCACCCCCACCAGCACCTGATCTGCGTGGAATGCGGCACGACGATCGAGTTCTCGGACGCCAACCTGACCGAAGCCGGACGCGCCATCGGCCAGAAGCATCAGTTCCGCGTCATCGACGTGCAGTTCAAGATCTTCGGTTTCTGCCCCAGCTGTTCCCAGCGCCGCTAGCGCCCGCGACAACCGGATCTCCCTCTTGCCTCGCGGATCGATCCGCGAGGCTTTTTTCGTGGCGCCGCCCCGCCGCCAGGAATCCCGAAAAACCCGGCTTTACGAAAGGTTAGGGATCGCTCGCCCCCTGGGTATAGGAGGGGGAGGGCTCTTGGTGCGTTCATCACATGCTGAGACATCGACTGCCTAGCCTTAACAAAGATTTAAACGCCCTTAACACTCCTGGAACGAAAGTATCCTGGCCCGGGGCGCGACAAGTAACTGAAAGACCCCAGCTAGACGAGCGGGAACATCCCCCCGCGCAGGAGGGCACCATGACCACCAATAATGTCAACAACCGGGCACTATCGGCGCCCTTGACCCAGCAACCCCGCGTGACCGCCTCGACGGCCGCGTCGGAGGGCCTGGTCGAGGCGACCGCCACGGTGTCCGCCGCCGCTAAGACCGAAGAAGCGCCCAAGAAACGGGGCCTGTTCGGCCACATCGCCGACGTCTTCATCGGCGGTGGTGAAGCCATCGGGGACATGGTGAAGGGGATTGCGACCGTCATCACCCACCCGATCCAGACGCTCAAGGGTATCGGGTACGTGATCACCCACCCGTCCGCGCTGGTGCATGCCTTCGTCGAGCCTTACAAGGAAGCCATCAAGGAAGGACGGCCCGGTAAGGCGGTCGGCCGCGGCATCGTCGAGATCGGTTCGCTCTTCGTGGGGCCCGCCGAGATCGCCAACGGGGTCAAGGGTGCAACCAACGCCATCAAGGGCATCTTCAAGGGTGGCCAGGCCGGCGGCGTGATCGGAGCGGGCGGCGCGGCTGCGACCGCGGCTGCGGGCGCCGTCACCGTCACCGAGAAGGCGGCCAAGACCGCCTCGGGCCTGATGAAGGCCGCCGAAAAGAGCACCCAGCGTGCCGACGTCCTCTCCAAGGCCGGTAAGGCCGCCGAGGCCGCCAACATGGCCGCCTACGCCAGCTTCCTCGACGAGGCCGGCAAGGCCATCAGTGCCGGCGCCGATGCGGCCGAGGTCATGTCGCGCGTTCGTTACGTTTCGACCGGCGGCAACGTGGCCGCTGCCACGGGCACGATCGCCAAGGGCACCAACGTCCTCGCGGCCACCGCGGAAGGCGCCGCCATCGCGGCGATGATGCCTGCCGTCAAGGGAGCCGACGCGGTCCTGAAGGGCGCCTCCACCCTCGACGACCTGGCCAAGGTCGGCACGGCGGCCGCCAAGTCCGCCGACGAAGTCGCCAAGGCCGGCACTGCCGCCGGCAAGGTCGTGGTCTCGAGCCAGCCGGTCCTGACCAAGACCGCCATCCGGGAGCTCGCCAAGGTCGGCATCAAGGATTCCAAGGTGATCAGCGGCGCCCTCGACGAGGCGGCCAAGATCTACCAGGCCCAGAAGGCCGCGGGCGCCACGGCGACCGCCGCCAAGCAGGCCGCCCAGGCGTCGGCCGCCGCCAAGCTCGGCCTCGAAGCCGGCTCGACCGCGGTCGAGAAGCTGGTCAACGGCGTCCGCCTCCAGGGTGCCGCGGCCAACCCCGCCAACTACTTCACCCGGACCAACTACGTCACCAACCCGCTCAAGAAGGCCGCCGAGACGATCGGTCGCCCGATCGACCTCGGCATCGTCGCCGCCCGCGAGGCGGGTGAGCAGGCGGCTGTCTTCGCCGGCAAGGCGGGTGAGACGATCGCCAAGGGTGTCCAGAAGCTTGGCGACGTCACGATGCGCGAGCTTCTCGCGGCCCCCATCGTCCTGCCCGTTCAGGCGGTCAAGGGCGCGGGCAAGATCATCGCCAACGGCCTGGCGACGCTTTCGGACCTTCCCCTCCGCGAGATCCTGACCGCTCCCATCCGGGGCGTCGGCAACGCCCTGCAGGCGGGTGCCCAGGTGCTCGGCAAGGCGGGCGATCTGACCCTGCGCGAAGTCATCACGGCCCCGGCGGCGCTCGCCAACCTGGCGATGACCAACCCGGCGGTGCTCTACCGCCCCGCGGTGACCATGGGCTTGCTCGGTCGCCTGGGTGAAGGCGTCGACACCAAGGGTGCCAACTCGGATCTGGCGTCGCGCTACGGTCTCGATCCCTCGACGGCGAACCTCGAAGCCTTCAAGAAGGAAGTCGGAAGCTACGCCGAGAACGCCATCGGCCCCGATTCCGGCACGCCCGAGCAGGTCTCCCAGCTGCAGACCGTCCTGCGCGGCCTGGGTTACGACGTGGAGGCTTCCGGCAAGTTCGACGAAGCGACCGCCCTCGCGGTGATCGACTTCAAGGAGAAGAACGGCATCACCCAGAGCTACAAGCTCGCCAACGGCAAGCCCGCGATCAACGAGTACGTCGACGAGGCCACGGCCCGCGCGATGGTCGACGCCCTTCAGGAGAAGAAGGGCGAGTCGAAGGCTCCCTCCTTCGATCCCGAGTCGCTCGAGAAGAACCTCGCCGAGCTGGACACCGCCCTCAAGGGTCTGTCGACCGCTTCGGACGCCGACAAGGCCAAGGCCATGGGCGCCGTCGAGGATAGCGCCGTCGCCGTGATCGCCGACCTGGTCCGCAAGGCCCGGATCGACGAGAAGAACTCGGCCGAAGCCGGCGATCAGATGGACAAGGTTGCCGAGCAGCTCGGCAAGGCCGGCTTCAGCGACGACCAGATCTTCGCCCTGATCGAAGAGGCCAAGGTCATGGCCGACGCTCCCGCGGAGACCGACGAGGCGACGAAGCCCTCGGCCCCCGAAGGTCTCGACGTCGATGCGATCGCCGGTTCCTACCAGAAGAATGCCGATGCCCTCTCGAAGGCCCTCGACACGCTGGGCGCCGCCAAGACCGACGCCGAGAAGGCCAAGGCCAAGAAGGCCGTCGAAGCGGCGGCGATCGACGCCATCGCGGACCTCGCCAAGCTCGCGCACTCGGATGATGAGAGCATCCAGAAGACCGTCTCCGAGGAGATGGGCGGCCTCGCCGACGCGCTTTCGGATGCCGGCTTCAGCGAAGACGACATCATGAAGCTCGTCGAGTCGGCCCGCCTCAAGGCGAAGGAAGCCCTCCAGCCGGCTGCCAAGCCCGAGACCGACGTCAAGCCCGGCAGCGATGCCGAGGGCGCGGAGACCGAGCCCACCAAACCCGGCGCCACCGGGTCGACGGGGTCGACGGGTTCCACCGGTTCCACGGGGTCCACGGGATCGGCTGGGTCGACTCGCCCCGGCGCGGGCCCGGTGCCTTCCGAGCCTCCGGTCTACCACACGGTCAAGCGCGGCGACTCGCTCTCGGCGATCGCCAAGCAGGAGCTGGGTGACGCCAACCGCTGGCGCGAGATCTACGAGCTCAACAAGCAGGTGATCGGCCCCAACCCCAACCTGATCCTGCCCGGTCAGAAGCTCCACCTGCCCGCCGTGGGCGAAGGAACCAAGACCGAGTCGGGTCTGCCGAAGCTGCCCCCCAAGACCGAGCAGCCTCCCAAGACCGAGAAGCCGGCCGAGCCCACCAAGCCCGGCAAGCCCGCCGAGACGGCGAAGCCCGGCGCATTGACCGAGGCGCAGATCAAGGATCTCGTGAAGCAGCACAAGATCCTCGACGAGCCCGCGAACGTGAAGGCCTTCGTCGACGAGATCATGGGCTACCGCGACTCGGCCATCGGGCCTGATGCCGGCACGCCGGAAGTGGTCCGCCAGCTCCAGACGCTCCTGACGCGCCTGGGCTACGACGTCACGCCGTCGGGCAAGTTCGATGACGCCACCGGCGATGCCATCATCGACTTCAAGCAGAAGAACGACCTGCATCAGAGCTACAAGCTCGCGGACGGCACCTGGGCCATCAACGAGTACGTGAGCGAGGATATCGCGAAGGCCATCGTCGATGCCCTGCCGAAGGGCGGCGCTCCGGCGACTCCCGTGAAGCCCGGCAAGCCCGAGGAGCCCCAGAAGCCGGCCGAGCCTCCCAAGGATGCGAAGCCTGAAGAGCCCAAGAAGCCTGCGGAGCCCGCCAAGCCCGCCGAGCCTCCCAAGGGGTCGAAGCCCGCGGAGCCTAAGAAGCCGGCCGAGCCCCCCAAGGGGTCGAAGCCTGCCGAGCCCGCGAAGCCGGCTGAGCCCACCAAGCCTGCTGAGCCCGCTCCCAAGACGGTCTCGGTGAAGAGTGGCGACTCGCTCTCGCTGATCGCGCAGCGCGAGCTGGGAGACGGCAACCGCTGGCGCGAGATCTACGACCTGAACAAGGATGTGATCGGGCCCAACCCCAATCTCATCCGGGCGGGTCAGTCGCTCAAGCTGCCGGGCTAGTTCGACGAGGGGGAGCCTATGGGCTCCCCCAAGTCTTATCCGCCGCGGAAGCCATTAAACCTCTGTTAAAACCTGCAAGAATCACGGGGTTTCGGCGATAGATCGCATGAGACGACGTGAGTGGAGGGCGCCATGTCCTGGGATATCACCAGCAAGACCAACCAGAGTCGGGTCGGCCAGACCCGGCCGCTGACGCCTCCGCGCACGGCCCCCTTGACCGAGCCCGGACAGGCGGCGCCCCTGCATGCGGCGCCTAGTGCCCTCCCGAACGAGGCCGCCAAGCCCAAGCGCGGCCTCCTGGGGCATGTCGCCGACGTCTTCGTCGGTGGCGGAGAAGCCCTCTGGGACATGGGCAAGGGCCTTTTCACGCTGGTGACGCATCCGATCCAGACGCTCAAGGGTCTGGGCACGATCACGGCGAAGCTGGTCACCAACCCCAAGGAAGGCCTGTCGATGATCGGCCAGGCCTTCGTCGAGCCTTACATGGAGGCGATGCGCGAGGGGCGGCCGGGCAAGGCGCTCGGTCGCGGAATCGTGGAGATCGGCTCGCTCTTCGTGGGTCCCGCCGAGATCGCCAACGGGGTCAAGGGGGTTGCGAACTTCTTCAAGGGCGGGACGAAGGCGCAGGCAGCGATCGCCAAGGCCTCCAGCACGGTGGCGGTCACGGGTGGGGCGATGGTCGAGGCCTCGATGTTCGGCATCAAGAGCGCCGACCACCTCGAGACCGCGGCCAAGATTGCCCAGCGGATCGGAGCGGATCCGACCAAGTCCGCCCGCTACGCGCAGTCTTTGGCGAATCTTTCCGAGAAGTACGTGGCGCGGGCCTCGCATCTCGAGCATGCGGCGCGGATCGCGAGCTCGGCCGACGATGCGGTCAAGCTGGCCAACGCCGCCCAGAACGCCTCCTCTTACGCCTCCCGGGTCGCTCAGGCGAGCGCGCTCGCGGCCAAGGGCGAGATTGCCGCCGCCCAGGCGCTGTTCAAGATGGGACCTGAGGCGATCAAGATCATGAAACCGGTCACGCAGGCCGCCAACGAGCTGACGAAGGCCGCGAAGGTGATCGAGGAGCTCTCGCCGCTGGCGCGGGCGGGCTCGCAACTCTCGCGGCTGGAGCAGACCGCGCGCGGGGCGGCCATTGCCGACGACGCCACGGCGGCCATCAAATTGGCCGGGGGCGGAGGCATGAAGGCCACGGCGCATGCCGCGTCCGTGCTGCCTTCGGCGGATAACCTGGCGCAGCTGGCCTCGCGGGTCAGCAAGACCAGCCCGTTCATGATGCTGACGACCGGCATGGCGACCACCATGGGCCGGTTGGGCGAGCTTCCCACCGAGAGCAGCGAAGGCCTCACCGCGGAGAAGGCGGCGGCGATCGCGGCCAAGTACCGGCTCGCTCCGGAGCTGGATAACGTGAAGCAATTCCTGAGCGAGGTCGCGGGCTACCAGGACTCGGCCGTGGGGCCGGACGCGGGAACTCCCGAGCAGGTTCGCCAGGTGCAGGCGGCGTTGCGGGTGGCCGGTTACGAGGTCGAGGCGTCGGGAACGTTCGACGAGGCGACGTCGCTCGCGGTGATCGACTTCAAGTACAAGAACGACTTGCACCAGGGCTACCGCATGGAAGATGGGGTCTGGGCGGTCAACGAGTACCTGGATCCGGCGAGCGCCAAGGCGCTCTTCGATCGGATCCAGACGGTGGCCAACGAGGAGGCCTCGAAGCTGGCGTCGAAGTTCCGGAGCTAGCGGTTAAAAGAGAGACAATTGGACGGGCCGGGCTTTTGCCCGGCCTTTTTGCTTGGCGGGGCGGGTGGCAGGCAAACGGCGTTCGTCCGAGAGGGGGGATTCGGCCAGGGTCTGCGGGGCGGGCATGGCCTGGGGGGCGGGCAGAGCGTCGAGCAGCGAGGGCGCGGGGGGCTCCGAGGCGGCGGCCATGCGCTGGTAGTGGTTCTGGGCGATCTGGCGTTGGTTGCGGTAGTCGGGTTCGTAGCGTTCGACGAGGGCCCAGAACTTGGCGGAGTGGTTGGGGACGATCAGGTGGGCGAGCTCGTGGAGGATGAGGTAGCGCAGGGCGCGATCGGGGAGGCCGTCGATGGCGTAGCGCGAGAACGTCAAGACCCGGGTCTTGAGGTTGACCTGGGCGAGGCGAGTATAGCGCGAGCGGCCGATGCGGACGCCGTGGTAGGTGACGTTGAGGGTCTCGCGGTTGATGCGCGCGACGGTCTCGACGAGCGTGTCGAGGGAGACGGGCTGGGTGGACTCGGGCGGGGGGAGTTGGTGCAGGGAGAGCGTTTGCTTTTGGGCCCAGCGTTTGAACTTGGCGAGGGTGGCTTCTTGCTCGGAGCGGGGCCAGTGGCGGGGCATGGTGACGACGAGCTGGCCTCCGCGGATCCGCGCGCGAGCGGTTCGGCCGGTGACGTAGCGGATCTGGGTCTCCATGGCATCCTCCTTCGACGGCCCCCATTGTAGCACAGGCGCCGAGCCGGGAGCTGGGCGCGTTTGCGGGCGATTGAAAGGTTGAGCGGGCGATGAGGACGCGGGGGTCCCCGGGTCCCCCTCAGGTTTTTTTGGTCCTCGCGCCCTAGCCCCCCTGAGCCCCATCGCCTAGGGTGGTGGCAGTTCCATGACCCGGAGGGGCGAATCGACATCCGGGTCTTGTGGCGCTTGCGGGGTCGGGGGGGGATTCGGGCGCGGCATGGGCGCGGGCATGGGCGCGGGGGTGGTCGATGGAAGCCGTCTTCTGGGTCGCCATTGGAGTGGTGGGGTACGCGTACCTGGGTTACGGGGCGCTCGCGGCCATGCTGGCGCGTCTGCTCCGGCGGCCGGAGGCGGGGACGTCTGAGGGGGCAGGGGCGCGTTCAGGTGAAGATCGGCGGGTTTCGCTCGTGATCGCGGCCTATAACGAGGAGGACGTGATCCTGGCGAAGCTGGCCAATAGCCTCGCCTTGGACTATCCGGGCGATCGCCTGGAGATCGTGGTCGTGACGGACGGCTCGACGGATCGGACTCCGGAGCTGGCGGGGGGAGTTGATGGCGTGCGGGTCCTGCATGCTCCCGAGCGGCGGGGCAAGATCCACGCGCTCAACCGGGTGATGCCGACGCTCGACACCGAGATCGTGGTCTTCTCGGATGCCAACGCGATGCTCAACCCCGAGGCGTTGCGGCGGATCGTCCGGCACTTCCAGGATCCGCAAGTGGCCGGGGTGGCCGGCGAGAAGCGCATCAAGCCTCAAGCGGGCGATGTGAGCGCGGGTGAGGGCTTCTACTGGCGCTACGAATCCGCCCTGAAGCGCTGGGACTCGCAGATCAGCTCGGTGATGGGGGCGGCGGGCGAATTGGTGGCCATCCGGCGCGAGGCCTACGTCCCGGTGGAGAACGACACGCTGCTCGAGGACTTCGTCATGAGCATGCGCCTGGTGGAGCGGGGGCTGCGGGTGGTCTACGAGCCCGAGGCCTACGCCACCGAGGAGGCCTCCGCCACCATCGGCGAGGAGTTCAAGCGCAAGGCCCGGATCGTCGCCGGGGGCTGGCAGGCCGTCTTCCGGCTCTGGCCGCTTCTGCTTCCGAAGCGCCCGCTGATCTGGCTACAGTACGTCTCGCATCGGGTGCTGCGCTGGGTGCTGGTGCCGGCCCTCTTGCCCGTGATCCTGCTGCTCAACATCAAGCTGGCATGGGAGGGCGGGGCGATCTACGACTGGCTCTTGCAGCTTCAATTCGCCCTCTACGGGGCGGCGCTATTAGGGTGGTGGCTCCAGGAACATGGCCTCCGCCCCCCCATGCTCTACGTCCCGTTCTACTTCGCCTTCCTCAACGCCGCGGCCCTCGTCGGGGCCTACCGCTTCTGGACCCGCGGGCAGAGCGTGACCTGGGAAAAAGCACGCCGCGCCCCGCGGACCACCTCGCTCTGACAAAAACACCCCCCGTCCCGGCAGGCCGGAAGCGGGGGGTGTCGTTGAATCCGATTGCGACTTAGAGGCGATCCATGACCTTGGACTCGATCTGAGCCTTGGGCATGTAGCCGACGAGGCGCTCGACGGCCTCTCCGCCCTTGAAGAGGATCAAGGTGGGAATGCTCATGACGCCGTACTTCTGCGCGTTCTGACCGTTCGCATCGATGTCGATCTTGACGATCTTGAGCTTCTCCTGATGCTCCTGAGCCATCTCTTCGAGAATGGGAGCAATCATGCGGCAGGGGCCGCACCAGCTGGCCCAGAAGTCGACGAGAACCGGCTTGTCGGCCTCGAGAACCTCTTTGTTGAAGTCTGCGTCGTTGACGGCAACGGGTTTACTCATGGTCTTCCTTCCTCCATGGGGGTGTTGCACCATCTTACTCCAAACTCATCGGACGGCCAAGCATCTCAGCGGGCACCCCCCCTTCCGCAAGCGTGACGCGGCCCCGTGAAGGCCACGGGCCCAGCGGGCCGAGAGGCGGAAGACACGCACTTGATCTCGCTGCGCCAGTATGGTACGGTTGAACCTACCTCATCTGGAGAGGTGGCTGAGTGGTCGAAAGCGGCTTCCTGCTAAGAAGTTATACCGGGTTAACTGGTATCGGGGGTTCGAATCCCCCCCTCTCCGCTCAAAGGCCGGTGCTGACGCACCGGCCTTTTTTCTTCTCCAAACGCCCCCCATCCCGCCCCCTCGGTCAAGAAATCGTTACGTTTCCCTCACAACTTTCGATCGATCGGCTCGAACCCAGATTTCACCCCAACGTTATGTCACTCCCGCCTCCGAAAGGCTTGCCCCCCTGCCGTCAGCAAGTCAACAGTGGTGATTAATTTCCAAAATCCGAGGGTATAGAACCCGTAGGATGGCGGCAAGCCGCAAAACGGCATCATCACTGGCATTGGAGAAGGGGAGAGATGAAGAACTTTTCAGTCGTTCAAGAGCATTTCCGCAAGCTGCGCTGCGCTCACTGCAACGAAGCCTTTGCTCCCGAAGGGGTGAAACTGCTTCGCGAAGAGAAAGACTACTGGGTCGTGCGCGTTCACTGCATCGCCTGCAACCAACCCGCCGGCGTCGCCATCGTGGGAGTGGAGTACGAGTCCTCGGACGCTCCCGCCGAGACCCGCGAAGCGGCCACGGCCGGCAGCACGGGAGGCCGGGTACGCGGCATCTTCTCGTCGCGCCGCGAAGAAGAGAAATTCTCCGGACTTCCGCCCATCAGCCCGGACGAGGTCATCGACGCCCATAACTTCTTCCACGACCTGGGCAGCAACTGGATGGACCTCCTCCCCAAGCGCGCCCGCTAAGCTTCCACTCCGCCTCTCACCCTAGCCTAAATGCCGCAGGACGCCCGAAAGGGCGTCCTTTCCTTTTGGGTGGGCGACGGGAGCGTGCTAAGATCGCGGGATGATCGCGCAGTTTCTCGTCATGGACCCCGAGACCGGCAAGACCCAGCCCGTCACCCGCGAGGCCTTCCGCCCGGAGGAGCATGCCGGCAAGGTCGTCTGGCTGGATCTCCAGGCCCCTACCCGCGAAGAGCTCGCCTGGGTCGGCGGGCACTACCGCCTCCACCCCCTGGCCCTCGAAGACGCCTTCAAAGGGGGGCAGCGCCCGAAGCTCGAGCATTACGACACGCATGCGTTCCTGGTCCTCTACGACGCCCGCTTCGAGCGGCGCGAGCCCCGCGTCCTGCTCAAGGAAGTCGACATCTTCCTCGCGCCCGGTTTCGTGCTGACCTCTCATCGGCACCCCATCGCCAGTCTCTCGCAAGCCAAAGAGCGCTGGTTCGAGTCCCAGGAAGCCCCGAATGGCGGAGCGAGCTACCTCGTCTACCTGATCGCCGACACGCTCGTCGATGATTACTTCCCTTTGCTCGACGAGTTCCAAGAGGCGCTCGAAGAGCTCGAGGAAAAGCTCTTCTTCCGGTACCAGCCGCAGATCCTGAGCGAACTCTTCGCGCTCAAGAAGCAGCTGCTCTTCTTCCGGCGCGTGGTCGGCCCCACCCGGGATGCGTTCGTCATGCTGGTGCGAAGAGAGGTCCCGCTGATCGGGCAGAACACGCTCTTCCACCTGCAGGACGTCTATGACCACCTGATCCGGGTGACCGACGCGATCGACCTTTACCGGGATCTGGTGGGCTCGGCGGTGGAAGCGTACATGTCGCAGGCGGCGAACCGCACGAACGAGACCATGAAGCGTCTGACCACCATCTCGGCGGTCCTGATGTCCGTGACGCTGGTGGCCGGCATCTACGGCATGAACTTCCGCCACATGCCGGAGCTGGACTGGCGCTGGGGCTACGCCTACGCGCTAGGCCTGATGCTGGCGATCGCCCTGGTGCTGGTGGCCTTGTTCAAGCGGCTTCGCTACTTCTAGATAATTAGCGACGGGTCTCGTCCACGCTGGGCATCGACCAGGAGCGGCTGGCGGCGACCCGGCCGAGGTTGGCGCGCATGCGCCGGCCGATGCTCTCGACGCCCAAAGCCAAGCGATTGTAATCGTCAAAAGGGAAGCAAAGCAGCTTCAGATCGCTGACGGCGGCCACGTCCGCCGTGCGATTCGGCTGCTTGTAGACCAGGGCCATCTCGCCGAAGACCTGGCCTGCGCCCAGGCGCGCCAGGGGAGTGGTCTTACCGGCTTGCTCGGTCTGGACCTCGGCGAAGCCCGCGGTGATCAGGTAGAACGCGGAGGCGGGATCCCCGGTCCTGACGATCGGCTTGCCGGCCTCGAAGGCCATGGGCAGGGCGATCGCCTCGAGCTGCTGCAGCTCCTCGTCGCTGAGACCCGCGAAGATGCTGGCCTTGCGCATGATCTCCCGGTTGGTCGGCGCCGCCGACGGGTTCTTGTCGAGCGAGCCGGTCCCCTTCTCGGGAACGGGATCCAGGCTCTTGGGCGCCTGATCGGAGGGCAAGGTACTCCAGACGCGTCCCGCCACGATCCGCCCCAAGTTGGCGCGGAACTTCTTGGCGAGCAGGGGGTTATGGGCCGAGAGCTGCTCGTAATCCGCGTAGTTGAAGCGCAAGAGGGTCGTGGGCTGGGTGACGACGGCGTCGGCCTGGCGGACGGGCTGGCTGTAAAGCAAGGGCATCTCCCCCACCAGGCTACCCTGCGAGAGCTGGGCCAATGGCGTGACGATGCCATTCTGCTTGAGGGAGATCTCGATCTGGCCGGTGGCGACGATGTAGAAGCAGTCCGCGGCATCTCCCGTCCGGATGATCACGTCTCCCGGCAGGTGATCGTGCTTGGTGGCGAGCCGAAAGAAGGTCACCATCTCCTCGGGAGTGAAGCCCTGGAGGGCCGGAAGCTTGGCGAGACGATCGAAGTTCGAGGTGGACATCTAGCGCTCCTAGGTGGCGGAGAAGACGGTGAGAAGAGAGCCTCGCGCCGGAAAGCCCCGAGGTAGGAGCTTCGCTCCGGCATATGGCTTATACGCGCTGCGCGCCGGAAAGCCCCGAGGTAGGAGCTTCGCTCCGGCATATGGCTTATACCGCCTCAATGGGTCAACTAAACGAGCCGGCGGGGAAAGGCCCGCGTGACCGATCGCACCGCGTGCCACCGGGGATTCCGGTAGGCTGCTTGGGGAGCATCAGCGGCTCTACGAGCCCTGCGGCTTTGAGGAGGAAGAGGATCGTGACGCCCCACGGACGCACCCTGTCCCGCATCGTCCTTGCGCTCGTTTACGCCTTGCTCGTGTTCGAGCCCCAAGCGCTTGCCGTCAGCCTGAAGGCGACGGTCCCTCTCGATGCGCCCGCCTCCAGGACCACCGCCCCCAGGGCCTCCGCCGTCAAAGAGATCGAGGCGCGCCCCGCGCGTCCTGCCGCGAAACCCGCGACCACGTCGAAAACCAAACCGCCGGCGCAGCCTTTGGTCAAGCCGACCGCCGAGCCGACGGTTGAACCCTTGGCGGATCCCGAGGTCCAGCCAAGCGCGCAACCCACGCCGCCGCCGGTGATCGTCACCGAGCTTCGCTGGGATGGCGAGCGTCTGATCGTGGGCACGGATCGGCTCTTGAGGTTCCGCAGCTTTACCCTGCGCGAACCGGATCGGGTGGTGGTGGACCTCTTCGACGCCGAGCTGGGGGATCCCACGATGTCGCGGGTCCTCACGGTCCAACGCGCCCCGGTTCGCCAGATCCGGGTCGGAGCGCACCCCGAGGACGGGTTCCTGCGGGTGGTGATCGACAGCGATCGCCCGCTTCCCGTGCAAATCGCCCAGCCGCGTGGCCTGCCCCGCCTGGTGATCCAGCCCCAGGGCCTGGATCCCGTGGAAAGCGAGCCCGAGGCGCCCGTCACCCGCCTGGCTGCCACCTCCAAGCCCGAGGTCCAGGGACCTCCCGAGCGCCTGGGGCCTCCTGAACCCTTGAAACCGGCGCCCCGTCAGGCGCGGACGGAAACGCCCAAGGCGACCCCGACCAGCAAGACGCCGCCCGCCAAGGTCGCGGCCAAGGAGCCTGCCGCCAAGGCGCAGGAGCCCAAGGCCCCCGAGCTTACCGCCTCGCGATCGGCGACTCCGCGCACGGCCCGCGAAGAAGTAGGCGTGCAAATCAGCCAGTCGGGAGGCAGCACCCAGCTCAAGTTGCAGGGGGCCCGGGCGTTGCGCTTGAGGATCCAGCAAGAGGTCGAGCCTGCCCGGCTGGTGGTGCAGATTCCCTCGGGTTCACTCAAGGGCAAGCTGCCCAAGGCCCGGGGCCAGGTCGAAGCCATCGAGACCCGGGAGGACGGCGACCTCTGGATCCTGGAGGCACGCCTGCCGGAAGGTCCGCTCGACATTCAGAACCGCCTCGAAGACGACGGGAAGACCCTGGTCCTGGCTATCCAGCGGCAGATCATCTCGAAATCGAAGCGTCCCCTGATCCTGATCGATCCGGGGCATGGCGGGGACGATCCGGGGGCCGTGGGCGCCGGAGGCACCCGCGAGAGCGAGGTCAACCTGGCGATCGCCCTCAAGCTCCAGGAGGCCCTCCAGGCGCGCGGCGTGAACGCCGTCTTGACCCGGACGGGCGACGTGAGCCTAGACTTGGCGTCACGGGCCCGCATGGTCGATCAGCTCGGCGCTCAGGCACTGGTAAGCGTGCATGCGAACTCGCATGACGTCTCGAGCGCGCTGGGCCTGGAGACGTACTACCGGACGGCCGTGAGCCAGCCCTTCGCGCAGCAGATTCACCAGGTGCTGGTCACCGAGCTTCAACGCCCGGACCGGGGCGTGCGCGAGGCGCGGCTCTTCGTCCTACGGCACCCGACGATCCCCTCGGCCCTGATCGAGGCCGGGTTCATTTCGAACCCGGAGGAAGAGGGGCTCTTGGCAGATGGCGACTACCAGAAAAAGGCCGCCGAGGCGATCGCCAAGGGGATCACGAGCTACCTGAGCACGCCCATCGCGGAGCTCTCACATTAGCGCGCCCATCGTTGCACCAGCTCAGCGTCGCCCCCGGCGCGACGCCGCAGGCGCTAGGCGAAATGGCATGGCCAGGGCATGGCGGGGAGATTTCTTGGGCGAAACAACTTGATCTTCAGGATAAGGCGTGGTAAAGTAGATACATCGTCGCGGGGTAGAGCAGTCCGGTAGCTCGTCGGGCTCATAACCCGAAGGTCGCAGGTTCAAATCCTGCCCCCGCAACTCAGCCGGCTTCCCGAAAGGGAGGCCGGTTTTTTTGTTGCTCCGCGGAATCCGTGCACCTCCGCCTCCAAAGCGCTCAAAATTCAGACAATCTGCCTGAGTCCGCTCCGCGATGGCGGGAGGATACTCGCGCATGGCGCCATGCGCCGACGGCGGAAAGGAGCACGACCATGGCGGAGCGTCAGGTAGTGGTCATCACGGGGGCCTCGGCAGGGGTGGGGAGGGCGACGGCGATCGCCTTCGCCAAGCGCGGCGCCCGCATCGGCCTCTTGGCCCGCGGCCGGGCCGGGCTGGAGGGCGCCAAGCGGGACGTCGAGGCGGCCGGCGGCGAGGCGTTGATTCTCAGAAGCGACGTCTCGGATGCCGCGCGGGTCGAGGCGGCGGCCCAGGAAGTGGAGGAACGCTTCGGGCCGATCGACGTCTGGGTCAACAACGCCATGGTCTCGGTATTTTCGCCGATCAGCGAGATGCGCCCCGAGGAATACCGGCGCGTCACCGAGGTCACCTACCTGGGCACCGTCTACGGGACGCTTGCCGCCTTGAAGCGCATGAGACCGCGCGACCAGGGGGTGATCGTACAGGTGGGATCCGCCCTCGCGTACCGGAGCATCCCCTTGCAGTCGGCGTACTGCGCGGCCAAGCACGCCATCGCGGGATTCACCGACAGCCTGCGCTGCGAGCTGGAGCACGATCAGAGCAAGGTCCGGGTGACCATGGTCCAGCTGCCCGCGCTGAACACTCCCCAGTTCGACTGGGAGAAGAGCCGGCTGCCTCACCAGTCCCAGCCGGTCCCGCCCATCTTCCAGCCCGAGGTCGCCGCCGAGGCCATCCTCTGGGCCGCCGACCACGAGCGGCGCGAGGTCTATGTGGGCATGTCGACCATGGCAGCCATCTTCGGCCAGAAAATCGCCCCAGGCTTGCTAGATCGCTATCTCGGCCGCACGGGGGTTCACTCGCAGCAGACCGACGAGCCAATGCCCGAGAATCCGCCTTGCAACCTCTGGGAGCCTGTCGACGACGAGCAGGACTACGGGGCGCACGGTGCCTTCGACCGCTGCGCGTCGCCTTATAGCGTGCAGCTCTGGGGCAGCCTCAATCGCGGCAAGCTGGTGCTCGCCGGCCTGGGGGCCGTCGGCGTCGCGGCCGCCCTGAGCCGGCGTCGGTCGCGTCGCCCGTGAGCCGTACGGCAATCGTCGAGCTGGAAACTCGGTCGTCCTCCGGAGCCGTAACGCTCGGACTTGGCTTGTGGTCACAGGTCGGCCTGTCTATGCTTAACGCGACGCAAGGCGAGGAGGAGCGTTCATGAAGACGGTGCTTGAATCGCGAGAGGCGCGCAACCCGGTCGAAGAGGGCCTCAGCATACTGCCCTACCTGGGGGTCTACCAGCGCATGCACCGCCGGCGCTGGGGGGGCGCGTTGATCGCGACCCTGGCGGCCGGCGGGCTGGCACTCTGGTTGAATCGGCGCGCTAGTCGGTGATCTTGGCGAACTGCTCGCGCAGGAAGGCGATGCCGAAGCCCGCGGCCTGACCGCGCTCGATCTTGGGCGGGAAGGGCACCTCATTGGGCTCGACGATGGCGTCGATCACGGCGGGCTTGCCGGAGGCGATCGCCGCGCGCACGGCGTCCTCGGCGTCCTTGGGGTCCTCGACCCGGACGCCGAAGCCTCCGCATGCCTCAGCGAACGTCACGAAATCCGGGTTCACGAAGTGAATGCCGAACTCGGGCACGCCCGCGACCATCTCCTCGTACTTGATGAGGGCCAGCTTGGAGTTGTTGAAGATGCAGACGACGATGGGGAGCTGATACTTCACGGCGGTGGTGAACTCGCCCATGCACATGACGAAGTCCCCGTCCCCGATGCCCGCGATCACTTGCTTGTCGGGGCATGCCAGCTTGGCACCGATGGCGTAGGGGAGGCCGCATTGCATGGTGGCCATGAGGCCCGAGCCGATGAAGCGCTGGCGGCCGTTGACGAAGAAGTTTCGGGCCATCCAGACGGTATTGGCTCCCGAGTCGGTGACGATGATGGCGTCCTCGGCGGCGCAGGCCTTGAGGGCGCGGGCCATGACCTGGGGGCGCATGGGCTGGCGATCGCTCATCGCCTGGCGCTCCATGAGCTGGTTCCACTGGTTGCGCGAGACCTGGAGATCCGTGAGCCAGGAGCGGTCGTCGTGGCGACGGCAGCGGGCCAGGAGTTCAGGCAAAACCCGATTCACGTTCGCGCAGAGGCCCAGGTGAATGGGATAGCGTTTGCCGATCTGGCTGGGGTCCTGGTCCACCTGGATCGTCACGCAGCGCGAGGGATCCGGCAGGAAATCGTTGTAGGGGAAGGAGGTCCCCAGCATCAGGAGCAAGTCGGCCCGGGCGACGGCCTCGACCGAGGGTCGGGTGCCGAGGAGGCCGAGGCCTCCGAGCACGTGGGGATCGTCGTCGGAGAGGCTCTCCTTGCCCCAGAGCGCCTTGATGATGGGAGCGCCCAGCTTGTCGGCCAGCTGCGCGATCGCATGGCCCAGCCCCCAGGTGCCGCGCCCGATCAAGAGGACGGGGCGTTCGCTGCGGTCGAGGGCCTCGACGATCCGGGCGAGCTGTTGGGGGTCGGGAGTCAGCGTCGGCGGCACGAACTGATTGTCGGCCTTGGGGGCATCCTTGGGCAGGGGCTCGAGGCCGATGTCTGCCGGGACGGAGAGCAAGGCCGGACCGCTGCGGGCGAGGGCGGTCCGGATGGCACTGGAAGTCACGATCCGGGCGTTCTTGGCGCCTCCCAGCGTCCGGGTCCAGACCGTGCAGCCGGCGAAGTCCTTCTCGGGGATGAACTCCTGCACCTGATCGGTGCCGAGGGCGAAGCTATCCGCGTTGCCGGTGAGCGCGAGGACGGGGATCTTGTCATGGTAGGCCTCGTAGAGGCTGTTGAGGAGGTGGAAGGCGCCCGGGCCTGCGGTCGTGAGGCAAGCCGCCAACTTACCCGTGACCTTGTAGTGGGCGATCGCCATGAAGGCGGCGTTCTCCTCGTGCCGGACCAGGATGAAGCGGATCCGGTCTTGGTACTTGACCAGGCCGCCCATCAGGCCGTTGACGTTATCGCCGGGCATGCCAAAGACCGTGTCGATGCCCCAGTCGATCAGGGTCTCGATGATCGCGTCGCCCACGGTGGTCGAGAGGCTCGAGCGCACGTGATCCCACGGAGAACGAGAAATCGGCATAGCTACCTCCCGCTTGGCCGGCGACGGGCGCCGAAGGACACTCCGGCATCAGCCTAGGGGACGGCGAGGCGGAGCGCCTTGGCGGAAGGATCGAAACTCGGGCGGGGAATTCCTTGATTGGCGGGTAATCTTCCGCTAATTGTCCCCCCTCGACGGGGGGACAAGATAGGGAGACCGACGCCCCCCATTAAGGGGGGCGTCGGCAGGGGTATCGGCCTGTGGCCGTCTTACGGGGTGATCTCGAGGATCGTGATCGAGGCCTTGGGGAAGGTGTAAGGCCCGTTCAGGCTGACCTGCTTGGTCGTGACCGACGCGTCATTGTGGTCCGAGTTCCAGCCCGCCGAACCAGCCAGGGTGTAGGCCGTCACGGAGCGGGGGTTCAGCCCCAGGCCGACGCTGGTGGTCACGTCCGAATCGTTCGTACGGTTGGTGACCATGACGTAGACCTTGCCGTTGTTGCCCTTCGAGGCGGTGTAGGTCAGCTTGGGCATGTCGATCGAATCGGCGGCGCCCTTCACGTGCTGGGTCGGGATGTTCACGCCCTCGGTCTTGAGGATGCCATCGCCCCAGTGCTGGGCCAGCATCTTCTGGAACATGAAGATGGTCGTGACCTTGTTGGGATCGTTGCCGACGAAGAACGAGGCGTCCGCCATGTCCCCGTGGTCGAGGCCGAACTGGTTGGCGACCAGCATGTCGAGGTTCATCGCGAGGGTCACGGTGTCGGCGGCGTAGACGGCTCCGAACATGCCCCGGGCGAGCTTGACGTCGTTGTAGATCTCGGTGAAGAACTCGGTGTTGGCGAGGCGCACGGGCTTCTTGGCGTACTGCTTGATGGCCGGGATGATTTCCTTGGTGTACTTGCGCTCGTTCCAGGCGTTCTGGGCCATGATGCTGAGGCGATCGCCGCCCTTGTTCGCCATCGGGTAGCTGGGGTAGCCGTGGTAGATCAGGAAGTCCACGTCGTCGCCCATGGTCTGGAGGATGTTCCGGACGCCGGCGGCGCCCTGCGCCCAGCCTTCACCCATGAAGTTGGAGTTGGTCGAGGCGACGGCCCCGATCTGGATGGGGGTCGGCGAGGCCTTGCGCATCGCCTGGGCGAACTCCTTGGCCCGCTGGGCGTACTTGGTCTCGGTGGAGGCGTACTCCTTGTGGCCGCGGACCTTGGACCAGGAGATCTCGTTGCCGATCTCGAAGAACTTGGCGTTCTGGACCGGGTACGGGTACTTCGCCCGGTTGGCGTCGTTGGGGTTGTTCAGGTACGAGACGTAGCGCGCGGCTTCCGCGGCCGAGCCGGTGCCGAAGTTCACCACGTGGAGCTGCTCGGCGTCCAGGGTGTTGGCTTCCTTGAGGGCGTTGCGGATATCGTCGTAGGGGTAGCCGCCGTCCTTGTTCCAGTGGTTCTCGAAGTGGTAGCCGGTCATGTAGTTGTAGTCATGACGGCCATCGGTCGGGCCATGGCCGATCCGGTACATGTAACGGCCCTGGCCCCAGCGCGGGCGAAGCTCCTTGAGCTTTTCCAGCTTGGCAGCGCCGTTGGGGAAGTTATTGGAAACGTGGTTGCGGTTGGTCGCGAGCACGTAGGAATTGGCCGCATGCGTCACGTCGTTGACGTAGACCTTGATGCCCGAACCGCTAACGGTCGGTTCTCCGGCGTTGAGCTGGGGCACGCCCGCAGCGCTGCCCAGACCGGGAGCGGTGGCGACGCCTTGGCCGCAGCCGGCCAACATCACCATCGCGACCGAGGCGGCCAACGCCGGCTTCGTCAGGGATTTCCGAGACAGGGCTGTCTCAAGCTTCTTAATCAAAACGTCGGGGTTCCTTTCATCGCGTCGTCCGTTGCGGAAAAACCGCGAGACGAGTGGCTTTGACTTGCTTCACGGAACGATCGGGCCGTTCCGTCCGTGCTTCGTTTACCCCCTCTTTACGGCCTCTAAAGGGGGTTAGCGGTGAACTTATGTTTTGCGAGCGGAAGAGGGTTATCCAGGTCATACCCAGACCTGAAGGCGCTTCGAATCTACAAGGCGAGGGTCATGTGAACCTTCTTGAAGGGGAACGTTCGCGGGGATTACCGCGTCATTAAGAAAGGAGCGTCGCGCTCCTGTGAGCGGCGTTACCGCGTTTAAGAGGGCGCCTGGGCTTGTATAATGGAGCCTGCACATCGATCAGTGCCTGCGGCTTTAATGGGCGTCTGCGGCTTCGTATGGAGATTAGCGAGCGGTTTCTTTGACCATCTTCAACCGACTCAACCAGATCCTCCTGATCGTCACCTCCCTGTTCGTGGCGGTTTTGCTGGCGCTGGGGGTTTGGACCTATCAGAACCGGAACCAGCTCATGGCGGACGGCCTTCGCGAAGTCGAGCGCGTCGCCTCCGAGGCCGTCGGCGTCCCCATCAAGGTGGGGCGCGTCTCGGGGCCCCTTTGGGGAGGCCTGAGCCTCCGCGACGTCCGGGTCTATGGCTCGGACGCTCCGGATGCCCCGGTGATCGCCTACGCCCCCGAGGTGCGGGCCTCTTACTCGATTCCCGAGATCCTCAAGCTCGGCGACAAGCCGGTCCGCGTGGACGTCTACGGCGCCCGGGTCAGCGTCTCGCGCGATGCCAAGGGAGATCTCAACTACCAGCCCAAATTCGCCCCGTCCACCGGTGAGCCCTTCGAGCCTCCGATGCTTCCGCCCATCCAGATCGTCGCCCATAGCGGCACGATCCAGTGGAAGGACTTTTACCAGCGCAAGGCCCCGTTCGAGGCCAGCCTCAAAGGGATCTCGGCGCGGGCCGATCTCGTCGATTCCGTTCTGACGTTCAGCGGCAACGGCCAAGAATTGGGCTCTCCCTTGCAGGTGAAGGGCCATTACCGCCTCAAGGGCGGCTCGGGCGCCGTCAAGGCGGAGGTTTCCCGCATCGACGTGCCCCGCTGGGTGACCTACCTCGCCCCGTCCCAGGATTGGTGGGCGACGCGCGGGGAGGCGCATGCCCAGGTGGACGTCGCCTGGGAGGATCCGACGCGCGTCGAGTCGCTCGCCGTGAACGGCAAGGTCCAGGTTCGGGGAGCCGAACTCGAAGTTCGTAATCTCCTGAGACCGGTTCAGGCCATCGACGGCGAGGCGAGCTTCAACCTCAAGGACGTGACGCTATCCAGGGTCCAGGCCCGGCTTCAGGGCAACCTGGTCACGGGCAGCGGCATGGTGCGGGGCATATCCAAGCCCTGGATCCCGGGTTCCAAGCGGACGGGGCCGACCCTGGACATGGCCTTCACCGCGCGGGGAGTGGACCTGAGATCCCTGGAACCGCTGGTGGAAGATCTCGATCAGTACGAGCTTTCGGGTCGCGGCGAGGTCATGGGCCAGGTGAGCGGCTACGCGGCCGACCCGGTGGTGACGGCCGATCTTCACGTGCCCGAGGCTCGGATCGTCAAGCAGGACATCAAGCAGGTCTCGGGCCAGCTTCGCTACCAGGACATGGTCGTCACCATCCCCGCGTGGACCGGCACCGTCCAAGGCGGTCAGGTCAGAGGCGGCACCACGCTGCGCTTCGGCAAGGGCAAGCCGGGAACCCCGGAAGGCGACTTGCGCGTGGAAACTACCGCGTCCTGGCAAGGCGTGAACCTGGCGGCCGTGGTCGCCCCCTACCTGGACGAGCCGCTTCCCTTGAAAGGCGGAGCGGCGGGATCCGTCACGGTCTCCGGGCCCGTAACGAACCTGGACGTGCGGGGTCAAGTCGAGGTTCACGACGGCGGCTACGACATGCAAGCCATCGAGGCGGTCTCGGCCTCGTTCCATCTCTCGGGCAAGACCTGGCAGGTGCCGGAAGCCGTCGTGGAGCTCGCCGGAGGCCGCCTCACGGCCGCGGCGAAGGGCAACGAGGCGGGAAGCCTCACGGGCCGCTTCGCGCTCGCGGACTTCCCGCTGGACCGACTCTCGGCGCTGGGGGTGGAGATCCCCATGGGAGGCCTCGTCTCGGCGGAAGGCGTACTCGGAGGCAACGCCACGGTTCCGGAGTCGATCCGGGTCTCTGGCAAGGTCCAAGGGCCTCAGCTGGTCATCGACGGCCAGCGAATCGAAAACGCCCTCATCCGCTGGAGCTTTGCCGGCAAGCGGCTGGATCTTCCCCTGGTGGAAGGCATGACCGGCGGCGGCGGCGTGACCGGTTCGGGCCACCTCATGCTTCCCGAGTCGGCGAAGGAGATTCCCGATTTCAGCTTCGACCTGACCGCGACGGACGTCGAGATCGGCGAGGTCGAGCCCTTGCAGCGCGTGCTCGTCGAGCAGATGGGCATGGTTCGCGGCGTCGTGAACCTCACGGCCCACGTGGAGAGCCAGGAGCAGGCGCTGAGGCTCAAGGGGGACCTGGACGCCAAGAAGGTGGATGCCGAGCGTTTCGGTGAGCTGGAGCGGGTCTGGGGCCCGATTTACTTTGGCCATGACCGGCTCACCCTGCCCGAGCTTCGCGCGAAGCCGGAGCTGGGAAGCCAGGGAGATGATGCCGAGTTCGTCGTGAAGGGCGACCTCGACTTCTCGAAGCGGCAGGGCGAGACGGTGGATCCGGTGGCGAACCTGACCGTCACGACCATCGACGCCAACCTCCGGCAGATCATGGAGGCCGTCCACTGGCAGCAGCTCCTGAGGGGGACCTGGATCGGCCGCCGGATGGTGAACGAGACGCTGGGGCCGGCGACGCCGGCAGGCGACCTCCCGGGCCGCGAAGATCAGCCGCTCTTGACGGGGACGCCGGGGGGCTCGCTCTCGCCCCTGCTCGACCACTGGAAGGAAGCCAAGAGGGAGCCGCTGCCGTCGAACGAGCTCTTCCTGGCCTCGCAGCGTCCGTTCTGGCAGGCCTTCGAGGGACGCCTGTCGATGGACTACGAGATCACCGGAGCCCTGAGCGACCCGGACATGCGCATCCGCGCGCATCTGCGGCATGGGCGGGCCTACGGGCATAAGCTGGAGACGGCCCAGGTCTCGCTGGCGCTGAAGGGCGATCGCCTCACCGTGCCTTACCTGTCGATCTCGTCGGATGACGGAAGTTCGATTTACGCCAAGGGAATCATGGGGCCGGATCAGGAGCTTGTCGTTTATGGCGATCGCCTCGACCTGGCCTGGATCAACCCGTGGCTGCAAGTCCAAGAGCTGACCCTGGGCGGACGCGCGGGAGTGACGCTGCGCGCCATGGGCACCCTCGACGATCCGCATGTCACGATCGACGCCGAGGTCAAATCGGGCCTCCTCAACGAGTTCGCCTACGACACGGCCCGCGCCAAGGCGCTGTACACCGGGGGCCGCCTGGCAATCAAGGATTCGGAGATCACCAAGGACGGCCGCGCCGCCCATATCACCGGAAGCCTTCCGCTTCCGGCCACTCCCGGCAACGACGCGATCACCATGGACATGGACCTGGACGGCGAAAGCCTGGGTCTGGTCTCGATCTTCACCAAGGGCGAGGTGGAATGGCTCGGAGGTCCCGGCTCGGTGAAGCTGGCCCTGCGGGGCACGCTCGAGGAGCCGAAGCTGACGGGCAGCATGGATCTCCAGGGCGGCACGATCGGCATCAAGGCGCTGGAAGGCCCCCTGACCAACGTCCTGGCCTCGGCGAGCATCGGCCCCAAGGGCGTCGTCCTCCAGCGGGCCACCGCCCAGTACGGCGGCGGCAAGATCGTGGCGTCGGGCAACCTGACGATGACCAAGGAGTTCAAGCCTCAGGACATGCGCTTCCAAGTCTCCGCCAGTCAGGTCGACCTCAAGCTGAAGAACAAGCTTTACCAGGGCATGACCGGGGCGACCCTGGAAGTGACCGGCAAGCCGGAACACCCGGTCATCAGCGGCATCATCGCCCTGAGCCGCGGCACGGTGCAATTGCCCAGCGGTGACGAGGCGCAGGCGGCGGAGTCCTCCGGCGAGATGCTCCCGGTGACCTTGAAGGATCTGACGGTCCAGCTGGGCAGCGGTGTCCAGGTCTCGATGGGCTCGGCCCTGACGGATCGCGCGACGATGAAGATGGACGTCACCGTGGTCGGCAACCTGATCGTGAACGGCATGCTGGACGATCCGCAGCCGAAGGGCGTGATCCTGGTGCGCAGCGGCTCGTTCACGACGGTGAACACGGACTTCCGGATCGTCTCGGATCCCGTGGGACGCGTGGAGTTTTTGGGCGCGGGCCTGGCCGCCGAGAACGACGACTTCATGGACATCCTGGCGCCCCTTGGTGGCGATTCCAGCAGCAAGAGCAAGGTGCCCAACGCGCGGCTGGACGTCACGGCCCAGGCGCGGGTCTGGGACTACAACGGGGAGGACTTCCTCGCGCTGAAGGGGAAGGCCGAGCCGGACTACCTGAACGTGACCGCCCACGTGACGGGCACGCTCAAGAACATGGAGATCACCTTCGCCAGCAACCCGCCCCTGTCGCAGGATCGGATCCTCCAGGTGCTGGGCAAGGAGAGCCTGATCACGAGCACGTTCCGCGGCACGCCGGATGGTCCCCAGGCGGGAGATATCCTGCGCCGGGAGGTGACGGAGTTCATCTCGAGCGGGGTGGGTCAGTTCGTGAACACGGCGATCGACGATTGGCTGGTCGAGACGGGAAGCAAGCGCGTGATCGACGAACTGCGCATGGACCTGGTCGCGGGCGTGCAGACGCAGGACATGGCTCCCGAGTTGCTGCCGAACCTCTCGCTTTACGGTCAGACGCGGCCCCTGGGTCCGTTGTCCTTGAACGCGCGCTACACGTTCCGGGGGAACCAGCAAACCGGTGGTGTGGCCGGCGACTTCAAGGATTACTACCAGGTGGGTCTGAACTACCGATTGAGCTCGATCTGGTCGTTGCAGGCGGGCCTGGATAACGGTTTGCCGGGCTTGGGTCAGCAGCAGCCGATCTACAAGCTGGAGTGGAACGGGGTCGAGGTGAACGTCCCGATCCTCCTGAAGGCACAGCTGAGGTTCTAATGCCCCGCAGGGGCGCTCCCTGAGTTGTCCCCCCTCCGACGGGGGGACAGCCGGCGCAGCCGGCAGGGGGGTGTTGGCCGGCGCAGCCATGGCGTTCCTCGTCATAAGGAACCTGGGAGCAGTGACACCCCCCTCGGCTTCGCCGGTCCCCCCGTCGAGGGGGGACAAGATAGGGAAGGCTAGATGGAACCTGGGAGCAGTGACACCCCCCTCGGCTTCGCCGGTCCCCCCGTCGAGGGGGGACAAGATAGGGAAGACTAGATGGAACCTGGGAGCAGTAACACCCCCCTGGCTTCGCCGGTCCCCCCGTCGAGGGGGGACAACTAGCGGAAGATTAGGGGGAAGTTTCCAGGCTAACATAACGCTAAGCATTTTAAGAAAGCGCGATCCCGAGTACAATCAAGGTTAAGAAGTTGCCGAAGTCGGGGTAAAATAACTCGGACGGGTGTTTGCCCCTTTTGAACTACCGTTTGTAGAAGGAGTCCCCATGGCCGAGAAGATTCTGCTCGTCGACGACGAAGAGATGATCGTTGAGTCGATCGAGTTCGCGCTGGCACAGGAAGGCTACGAAGTCGTCAAGGCGCACGACGGACAGGAGGCCTTGCAGCAGGTTCAGCTGGCCAAGCCCAACCTGATCGTGCTGGACCTGATGCTCCCGAAGCTTTCCGGCCTGGAAGTCTGCCGTCTGCTGCGCCGGGAGCAGAACGATATTCCCATCATCATGCTGACGGCGAAGGGCGAGGAGATCGACCGCGTGATCGGCCTCGAGGTCGGCGCTGACGACTACCTGATCAAGCCGTTCAGCCTTCGTGAGCTGGTAGCCCGCATCAAGGCCCTCCTGCGTCGTTCCAAGCCGAGCGAGACCGATCAGAAGGCGAAGGTCTACCAGCACGGCAACATCATGCTGAACCTCTCTGAGCACCGCGTGATGGTGGACGAGCGCGAAGTCGAGCTTTCGCCCAAGGAGTTCAAGATCCTGGCGATGCTGATGGGCGCTCCCGGCCGCGTTTTCTCGCGCGAGGAGCTGCTCGAGCAGGTCTGGGGTCTGGACTTCTACGGCGACA
>Ga0180215_1000235_pt1 | contig 79539 bp, 80 predicted proteins | sample eDN3rd37CBELigBY_FD_128871 | JGI IMG/M metagenome (GOLD analysis project Ga0180215, IMG submission 128871) | Enriched backyard soil microbial communities from Emeryville, California, USA - eDNA 3rd pass 37_C BE-Lig BY (version 2) (version 2) | ecosystem: Environmental > Terrestrial > Soil >...
AATCTTCCATTAGTTGTCCCCCCTCGACGGGGGGACTGGCGAAGCCAGGGGGGTGTCACTGCTCCCAGGTTCCTTAGTCTGAGGAACGCCATGGCTTCGCCGGCGAACACCCCCCTGCCGGCTACGCCGGCTGTCCCCCCGTCGAGGGGGGACAACTAAATGTATCGGCCCGCGGCCGTTTTAGGGGAGCAACTCCGCGAGGTCGCCGTAGGTTTCGGGGCGGCGATCGCGGAAGAACTGCCAGGTGTCACGCACCTCGCGAATCTGATCGAGATCCAGATCTGCGACCAGCAGCTCGTCCTGGCTGCGGCTCGCCACGGCCACCATCTGCCCGCGCGGATCGCAGAAGTAGCTCTGGCCGTAGAACTCCCCGATATTCCAGGGAGCCTCGGTCCCCACCCGATTGATGGCCCCCACGAAGTAGCCGTTGGCCACGGCATGCGCGGGCTGCTCCAGCTTCCACAGGTACTCCGAAAGTCCCGCCACGGTGGCCGACGGATTGAAGACGATCTCGGCGCCGTTGAGTGCCAAGAGGCGCGCCCCTTCGGGGAAGTGCCTGTCGTAGCAGATATAGACGCCGATCGTGGCGTAACGGGTCTTGAAGGTGGGATAGCCGAGGTTTCCGGGCTTGAAGTAGAACTTCTCCCAGAACCCCGGAAGCAGGTGCGGGATGTGATGCTTGCGGAACTTGCCCAGGTAAGAGCCGTCGGCATCGATGACCGCGGCGGTGTTGTAGTAGACCCCCGTCATCTCTTCCTCGTAGATGGGCACGATGATGACCATCTGGTAGGTCTTGGCCAGCTCTTGCATCAACCTGACGGTGGGACCGTCCGGAATCCGCTCGGCCATGCCGTACCAGCGGGGATTCTGCTCGGCGGGGAAGTAGGGGCCGTAGAAGATCTCCTGGAGGCAGAGAATCTGCACTCCCTGACGGCCCGCCTCATGGATCTGAGCAACGTGCTTGTCGATCATCGCTTGCTTGATCCGCTCCAGGGACTCGGAGGGATCGACCACGTTGGAGGCCTGGATCAGGCCGCATTTCACGACTCGGGACATCGGGCTACCTTTCAGCGTATGGGACGAAAGCCGCCCCATGATAGCCCAAGGCGCGCATGAGAGCCAGTTGGCGCCCAGAACCGGCGCTATTCGTCAGCGAAACCTCACGGGGGCTTCACGCGAAAGTCCCGGAACGCCGGGGTACAACTCAAGCAAGCGACAAGCGCACTTACAGGAGCCTTTCAATGGTGAAACGCGTCATGATGGCCACGGCCTTGATCCTGGGGGCGACGAGCTGCGACCTCAACTCCCTCATGGCGCCCCGCCCCGACATGACGCAGGTCTCGCACGCCGGCGACTTCCATGTCTACGTCGAGGTCGACAGCTACGACGACTCGCTCGTTCGTCACCCGTACTACCTGGACGGACGCGGGGAGGAAATCGACACCTCGCTCTACGTCAAACGCCAGGCGGACTGGACGCGAATTCGACTCGCCTTCGACCGGCACGATCCGCGCCCCATCCAGGGCGCCAGCCTCGTTTCCGCCCTCTCCCGCGAGTTACAATCGACTCTTCCCCCGTTCGTGATCTACAACCTTCCGACCCGGAGCGCGACGCTCGACGGGGAACCGGTGGATCTCTACGTGAAGGTCGCCAACCAGTACGTGGAAGCCACGCTCGAGGTCATCATGCATACGGCCGACCCCGCTCACCCCAGCCCTGCTCCGTCCGGAATTCCCGGTGGCGTGTTGATGGATCCCAGCCCCGACGCGTCACCGCTGGGTGGCACGATTGGAGATTAAAAGGCCCCCCAGAGATCCTGGGAGGCCTTAGCAAAGCGTACATCCGCGTGATCGCGCTAGTGATCCTCGCGGTAGAGATCCGAGACCTGGAGGCGGCCGTGGGTGGCGAGGTCGACGAGCTGGCCATCCAGCTCGACCACCGGTAGCTGGCAGGCCTCGCGGTTGACCTTGACGACCTTTGCCACCTCGCCCGAGTTGAGGACGACGAGCGCGTTCTTGGGGTACGGCACGATGAAGTGCTGGAACGCCCAGACCATGCGGCGCTCGAAGTGGGTATCCATGCCCTCGAGGATGATCTTGTAGGCGCGTTCGGGAGGCATGCCCTTCTTGTAGACGCGGTTGGAGATGAGGGCGTCCCAGACGTCGCAGACCGCGACGACGCGGGCCATCTCGGGAATGTTGGTGCCCTTGAGGTTATAGGGGTAGCCGCCACCCGCCCACTTCTCGTGGTGGTGCATGATGATGCCCTTGATCTCGGGGGTGGCCCAGCGGTAGTTCTCGATCAGGCGCAGGCCCTTCTCGGGATGGGACTTCATGACGTTGAACTCGGCCTCGGTGAGCTTGGCCGGCTTATTGAGGATGAAGTCGGGAATCTGGTTCTTGCCGATGTCGTGAAGCAAGGCGCCGATGCCCAGCATCCGCAACTGGGCAGGGGTGTAGCCGAGCGTCACGCCCATCAGGAGCGAAAGGCTCATGACGTTGGCGGAGTGGGCGTAGGTGTACTCGTCGTAGACCCGGAGATCGCAGAGGCTATTGAGCAGCTCCTTGTTGGTGACGATCTGGGTGATGGTCGACTGCACGCAATCGTCGGCGGCGCTAAAGTCGATGGCCGCCGATTCCTTGTACTTCTGCTGGATCGAGCGAATCGACGAGAGGTTCTGGGTGGTGACGTCCTTGGCCAGCTTCTCGAGCTTGGACTCGGTGAAGCGGCCCGCGAGCGGATTGGGCTTGGCGGGCGCGGCATTGCGCTGCGGGACTCCCAGGGCGCGACCGAGGCTTCCCGTCCCGGGACTGGCCAGGCGCGGACGCGGCGGCATGGCGGCCGCAGGCTCGTTGGGAGTCTTGAAGGGATTGCCGAGCGGCCCGGTCAGGGCCCGTCGCGGCGCCGGAGGAGCCTCGGGCTCGGGTTCAGGCTGGACGATCGGGGTATCGGCGGTCTGGAACGTGAAGACCGGAACGTTGGAGACGCCGCAGCGCACCAGCATGTAGATGTTGGTGTGATCGAGCACCGTTCCCGGGCCCAGGAGCTGTTGAAAACTGGTGGGGTGGTAGACCGGCTCCGCGAGGACCATACCCGGCTGCAACTCGCCTACGGGCGCAAGAATGGAAGTGCTCATGCGCAACGTCCTCGACTGACTGTCATCGTTTGAAAAACCATAAGCCAGATCCTTTATACCCAGGCCCTCGTCTTTTTGACATCCTCACAAGCAGGCTTGCAAGTGACGGTTCGCGGGGCTTTCTGGTAAGATCAAAGGAGAGAGCGAGCACCTGACCGGATTCCGGGTCACCCCGCCCTTCCTAGCCTAGGTTGCGCTGCCTGCCGATCGCCGTTTGGCGCGGCAGAGGCAGCTTGGCATTCACAGTTTTCAAGGAGACGCGATGAAGCTCAACGTCAAAACCGGATCCCTCGAAGCGGAAAAAGCGGATCTCGTGGTTCTCGGCCTGTTCGAGGAGCAGACCAAGCTCACCGATACGGCCAGCGCCATCGACAAGGCCCTGGGCGGGGTGATCGCCGATCTGCTGAAGAGCGGAGACTTCAAGGCCAAGCAGAACCAGACCCTCCTCCTCCCCACTGCGGGCAAGCTTCCCGCCAAGCGGGTGCTCCTGCTCGGCCTCGGCAAGCAGGACGACTTCAAGGTCGAGCGCCTGCGTCAGGCCGCCGGCAAGATGGCGACCACCGTCCGCGACCTGGGCGTGAAGTCCTTCTCGGTCGACGTCGGCGAGTGGGGTGAGTTCGAGGCCCCCGAGGCGTCGCAGGCCTTCGCCGAGGGTGCGATCATGGGCACCTACACGTTCGGCAAGTATCAGACCACCAAGAAGGACGTCAAGGAGCTCGACTCCATCACGCTGCTTTCGGCCGACAAGGACGAGGCCGCCGAGTACAAGGCCGGCATCGAGCGCGGCCGCCTGGTCGCCGAGTCGGTCGCCTTCAGCCGCGACCTCGTTTCGGCTCCCCCCAACGAAGTGACCCCCTCCGAGATCGGCCGCCGCGCGCAGGCCTTCTCCAAGGAGCTGGGCCTCACCTGCAAGGTCCTCGACGAGAAGGAAATCGCCAAGCTGAAGATGGGCTCCTTCCTCGGCGTGGCGCAGGGCTCGCTCAAGGATGAGCCCCCGCGCTTCATCATCGTCGAGTACATGCCCCTGGGCGCCAAGGTGGCCCCGCTGGTCTTCGTCGGCAAGGGCATCACCTTCGACTCGGGCGGTATCTCGATCAAGCCCGGCGCCGGCATGGAGATGATGAAGTACGACATGGCGGGCTCCGCCGCGGTCCTCGGAGCCATCCGGGCGATCGCCGCCCTCAAGCTCCCCGTCAACGTCGTCGCCCTCGTTCCCTCCACCGAGAACATGCCCGGCGGCGACGCCATCCACCCCGGTGACGTCCTCACCTCCATGTCCGGGAAGACCATCGAGGTCATCAACACCGACGCCGAGGGCCGCCTGATCCTCGCCGATGCCCTCACCTACGCCGAGCGCTACAACCCCAAGGCCGTCGTCGACCTCGCCACCCTCACCGGCGCCTGCGTCATCGCCCTGGGCAACAACGCCATCGGCCTGATGGGCAACGACGAGGACTTCATCCAGCGCGTCCGCCAGGCCGGCGAAGCCACCAACGAGCGCGCGTGGCCCCTGCCCATGTGGGAGGAGTACCACGAGCTCATCAAGTCGGATATCGCCGACATGAAGAACTCCGGCGGTCGCGAGGCCGGCACCATCTCCGCGGCGGCCTTCCTCTCGAAGTTCGCCGAGAAGTACCCCTGGGCCCACCTCGACATCGCGGGCACTGCTTGGGAGACGAAGGGCAAGCCCTACACCCCCAAGGGCGCGACCGGTATCGGCGTCCGCCTGCTCCTGAACCTCGCCGAGTCCTACGCGGCCGAGAATGCCACGACCGGTAACGGCAAGGCCAAGGCCAGCAACGGCACGAAGGCCGCCGCCACCAAGACGGCTGCCGCCAAGGCTCCTGCCGCCAAGGCTGCGCCCGCGACCAAGGCCAAGGCACCTGCCGCCAAGACCAAGAAGTAGTCCCGACCGTCCCGCGAACGCGGGACTCCCATCCAATTAGAAAGGGCCACCCGGCGTCATACCGGGTGGCCCTTTCTTTGAGGGTCTGTGTCGCGCTGGAGGAGCGTCGCCCCCTGGATTCCCGCTGTCGCGGGAATGACGGCGGGTTACATTCCCCAGTCGCGCATGTAGTGGAAATCCTTGTCCAGGGTCCGGGCCGAGACCTTGGGGAGGATCGGCGGCTTGCGCTTGAAGTGGTTGCGCCGGATCCGGGTCTTCACGCTATCCAGCATGGCCGCGTCGAAGCCCAGGGCCAGGATCTGCTCGTCGGTGAGCCGCTCGTCCACGAGAACGTGAAGCAGGCGATCGACTTCTTCGTAGGTGTACCCGAGATCCGCCTCGTCGGTCTGCCCTTCGAAGAGGTCCGCCGAGGGGGGCTTGGTGATGATCGGCTCAGGCACCCCCAGATGACGCGAGAGCTGGCGTACCTGGGTCTTGTAGAGGTCTCCCAGGGGATTCAAGGCCGAGGCGAGATCCCCGTGAAGCGTGCCGTACCCCAGGAGGAGTTCGGTCTTGTTGGACGTGCCGAGAACCAGGGCCGGCAAGGCGGCCGAGGCGTCGAAGAGGACGATCATGCGCTGGCGGGCCATGACGTTGCCGCGGCGATGCGCCGAGAGCTCGGGATGGCGCTCGAAGTAGGCATCAGCCATGGGCGTGATCTCCTCGACCACGAAGTCGAGGCCGAGGGCATCCGCGCAGAGCTTGGCGTGCTCGAGGCTCTGGGGGTTGCTGGTCTTGTACGGCATGCAGATGACATGGACGTTCTCCGGGCCCAGGGCCTTCACGGCGAGGTAGGCGGCGAGGGCCGAGTCGATGCCGCCGGAAAGGCCGAGGACGACCTTCTGGAATCCGGTCTTGGTGACTTCCTCGCGGATGAAGTGAGCGAGGAAGGTGCAGGTGAGTTCGGAGCTGAGGTGAAGAGGGGAGCGGGTCTCGGTGGAGGTCATGCGGGTCTCGAGTTCAAAAGAGGGCGCCTGGTCGGAAACCGACCAGACGCCCCTGAGAGGAAGCAATTGATGCCGTTGGCGCCGTTACCGGCACCAGGGCAGGGTGACGTCAGATGCTTAGCTGAGGTAGCCGCGCAGCTGCTCCTTTTGCGCCGAGGCGCGGAGCTTCTGCAGGGCCTTTGCTTCGATCTGGCGGACCCGCTCGCGGGTGACACCCATGTCGTGGCCGATGCCTTCGAGCGTGCGCTGGGGCTCGCCGTCGAGGCCGAAACGACGGCGGACGACGTAGAGCTCGCGCTCGGTCAGATTGGACTCCAGCAGGGTGTTGACGTCTTCGAAGAGCATCCGGTTCATGACCGTGGCCGGGGGGCTCGCGGCGTACTGATCCTTGATGATGTCTCCGAGGCGCGAGTCGTCATCCTTGCCGATCGGGGTCTCGAGGGAGATGGGTTCCCGGTCGGCCTTGGTGATCTCGCGGAGCTTTTCGACGGTGATCTGGAGCTCGGCGGCGACTTCCTGCTCGTTGGGCTGACGGCCCAGTTTCTGGGACATCAGGCGGATGGTCTTCTTGACGCGGGAGATGGTCTCGACCATGTGTACGGGAACGCGGATGGTGCGGCCCTGGTCGGCGATCGCCCGGGTGATGGCCTGGCGGATCCACCAGGTCGCGTAGGTCGAGAACTTGTACCCCTTGCGGTAGTCGTACTTCTCGGCCGCGCGCATCAGGCCCATGTTGCCTTCCTGGATCAGATCCAGGAACGACAAGCCGCGGCCGAGATGCTTGCGAGCGATGGAGACGACGAGGCGAAGGTTGGCGGCCACGAGCTGACGCTTGGCGCGCTCGTCTCCGTTGGAGATCCGGCGGGCGAGCTCGAGTTCTTCGGGGTGGGTCAATAGACGACGGCGCCCGATCTCCTGCAAGTACATGCGGATCGAGTCGTCAGAGGTTTCGTGTTGGGCTGTGGTGGTGGCGACGGAGATCTTCTTCGTGAGCTCGACAGGCGGCTCCTCAGTCTCCTCGAAGCCCTCTTCCAGCTCATCGACTGGCTGGAAAGCAAGCTCCGGCATATGCGGTAAGGTCTCCTCTTCGAAGGGGACCGGAGAGGCGATGTCCAGGATTTCACCGGCGACGTTGGCCAAGTTTGCACCTCCTCGATGATTCGCCAATCAGAGGAACGAACGGCTCGCTCGGCTTGCGGTTTTTCTCCGCTGGGGGGATAATGAGTCCGCCCCGCTCGGGTCGAGCCCAGCCTGCCGTCTGGGCGGCAATAGCTATACGCTCCAAGATCGTTTGGCAACTTCCTATGGTAAGCGATCGAGGGAAAAATATCCAGTTAAATTTCCATCTTAGCTTAATTTTCTTTTAATTCGTCCGAAAATGGCTCGGGACCAGGGTACTGTACCCTTAACCTAGCCTTTATATCAGTCAAACTAGGGTTTACCGCCCTTCCGGAGGCTGATAAGCCGCCCCCTTCCTTCGCTTGAGCATTTCCCATGGCGCTTTACGACGCATACGCCTCGCTTTACGACCGCACCGGCCAGAGCCGCTTCTCGCTCCGGATGGTGCTTTACGCCTTTTACCTCTGGGCGCAGCATAGTCCTTACCGGATCCAGCGGGTCCTCGACCTCGCGTGCGGCACCGGTTCGGCGGCGATCGCCCTCGCCCGCAGGGGCTACGAGGTCACCGCCCTCGACCTTTCCGAGACCATGCTCGACAAGGCCAAGCTCAAGGCCAAACGCTGGAACGCTAGCGTCACCTGGCTGCAGGGAGATTTCCGCCGCTTCCAGGCCGGCGGTCCGTTCGACGCCGTCACATGTTTCTATGACGCCCTCAACTACCTGTTGGTTCCCGAGGAGCTCGAAGAAACTTTCCGCCAGGTCCGCGCGCACCTGAGACACGACGGCCTCTTCCTCTTCGACATGATCACCGATCACGCCGTCGCCAGGACCTGGGGCGAGTCCACGGATACCGACTTCAACCCAGAGCTCACCCGCATCTGGAAAGCCTCCTACGATCCCGTTTCCGAGGTCGGCTCGCTTCACGTGCTCTTCTTCGAGCGCGAAGAAGACGGTCGCTATCGCCGCGTCGAGGAGACGCACCGGCACCGCGGGTATTCCCCCGACCAGGTCGAAACCTTGCTGGAGAACGCCGGTCTGGAGCTGGTGACCGCCTTCCAATGCCTCACCGAGAACGAGCCCACCCCCACCACCTACCGCGTCGCCTACTTGGCTCGCCCCCGCCTCGGCCCGCCGTCCCCCTGATGGAGCGGCATGCGGCCCAAGGGCAGGATGTCGCGAGACGTGGTTGTTGGGGTACAATGGAGGGCGGCCTTCCGCCTCCCGACACGTTGGTGGTGACCATTGAGACCTGCTGGTAGCTTCCGAATAGCCTTGATCGCGCTGGCGATAGCCGCTCCCCTCCTGGGTGGGCTCGCCAGCGCTCAGTCCATGCAAGGTCCCGACTCCCCGCCTCCGGCCGCTCTCGCCCCCCTCGATCCGGCTCCTCCCGACTGGGAGGAAGACCTCGAACGCGCCAACTCCCTGGCCCTCTCGGGACGCTGGGACGAAGCCGTCGCCATGCTCGAAGCGATCGCCGTCACGGCCGAGCCCCACCAGCAACCCGACCTCTACCTGCGCATCGCCTCGATCCAGGCGCAGCAAAAGCGCTGGGATCTGGCCATCGCCAGCGGCAACAAGGCCATCCAGGCCTGGCCGGAGAATGGCTGGGTCTACCTTCCGGTCGCCCAGATCCTGGTGGCGAGCGGTCGAGAAGCCGCCGCCATCGCCGTCTGCGAGGAGGCCATGCGCCGCGATCCCGCCGTCCGCCTGGCGGCCTCGGATCTGATCCTGCAAATTCGCAGCCGCGCAACGCCCAGCGATCAAAGCCCCTTGCCGCCGTCCCCGCCGCAGCGCCGGAACCCTTGGGCGATCGCCCTCGGGCTGGTCGCCGGCATCGGCGCCCTCTCAGGAGGCTGGGCCTTGTGGATGATCCGCCGCGAATCGAAGCGCCCGCCCGACGACGAGGTGGCGATCGCCCCGCCGGCCCGCGGCACCTCCGCCGGCGCCCTCCAGACCGGTCCCGTCGCCTACGCCCCCGAGGGCCATCGCGTCCTCTCCCCCGGCGAGATGATCGCCCAGTACCGCATCGAACGGGTCGTGGGCTCGTCCCTTCACTCGATCCTCTATGCCGCCACGGACACCAAGCTCAACCGCATGGTGGCCCTCAAGCAAGTCAACCCCGGCGTGGGCGCCCACTCGGACATGGCCCGCTCGCGCTTCCAAAAGGAAGTCCAGAGCCTGATTGCCCTTTCCAACGTCCACGACGGCGTGGTCAAGGTCTTCGACTACCTCGAGCCCAATACTCTCGTCACCGAATGGATCGACGGGGAAAACCTCGAGGAAGGCGGCGACGGGCTCGCCTTGGACCAGATCGTCGAGATCGGCATCGCCCTCTGCGACATCCTCGCGGCCTCGCATGCCGACGGCATCGTGCACCGCGACATCAAGCCCTCCAACGTCATGCTCACCCGCCGCGGACGCGTCAAGCTGCTGGACTTCGGCATCGCCAAGAACAACGCCATGGGCACCAGCAACCTCACCCTCGACGCCGGCGTCCCGATCGGCACCTTCACCTACATGGCTCCCGAGCAGTTCGCCGCTCCCAACCAAGCCAAGCCCCCTTCCGACCTGTACTCGCTCGGACTCACCCTGTACCGCCTGATCACCGGCCACCTGCCCACCGAACCCTGGCTGGGTCCCCGGACTTTCGGGTTGATCCCCCCCGAACAGTTCAGGCCCATCAACCCCGAGAGCCCCGCAGTGAAGCGCTTTCTCGCCAAGCACGAACTCACGGCCTCGCCCGAGTGGCTGGACGACCTCAACCGCACCATCCGCAAGGCCTTCGAGGAGCTGCCATCCAATCGCTACACCGATGCCCTCAGCCTCAAGGAGGCGCTTTCGCGCACCTGGCATCGAATGCAGTCGAACGTCAGCCCGTCGTAGCCCTAAACACGTCACGATCGCCGATTCATGCGGTTCCTGGTAGGAAGCGTCCGTTTGGGGTAGAAAAGGGAGAGATTCCACCCCGAAAGGAGAGGCCCTCCCATGGCCCAGATCATCGTCGCGGGTAACCCCGTCAACGAGTTCGAGAAGACCGTCGCGCGCACGCTCGGGCATCTGCCTGACGACGCCCTGCTGCTCACCAACGTGGTGTTGCCGGGCTTCTATCACAAGCAGAGCAACATCGAAATCGACCTCATCCTGCTCACGCGCCACGCGATTTACGCCATCGAGACCAAGTACTGGCAGGGGGAGATCAAGGGTCACGTCAACCAGAAGAACTGGGTGGTCTATCGTGAGGGCAATCCTCCCCACCAGATCGAGAATCCCCTGCAGCGCTCGGAGATGAAGGCCAAGACCCTCAACACCATCCTCTCGCGCTGGAACTCCGGGCTGATGGGCAAGCTGCGGACGCAGGCCCTGGTGGTGGTGCCCCCGTACACGCCAATGGACGTCGAGAACCCGACGGATATCGAGTTGGTGCCCCTTGAGCGGCTCTTGCCCGTGATCCAGGAGCATGCGGCCAAGATGCCCGCCGAGGCCACGGACAAGCAGCTCAAGGAGATGGCCCAGCACCTGGTGGGCAAGTCCTTGGCGGTGGAAGAGTACTTGCCCTTCGAGAACTACAAGGTGCTCTCCATCCTCAAGAGCTCGGCGCGTAGCATCTCGTACAAAGCCGAGAACAACCTCACCGGCAAGCTGGTCTTCATCAAGAAGCTCTCGTCGGACGTCAACCAGCCGCCCGACAAGCTCGCCATGTGGAAGAACCGGGCCATTCGCGAGGCGCGCGCGACGGCTCGCCTCCAGCACCCCAACATCGTCTCGGTCCTCGACGTGCTCGAAGATCAAGGCAATATCTACGTGATCTCCGAATGGGTGGAAGGCTGGAACCTCGCCGACAAACTCGACGAGCTGCCCTGGCAGGAAGCGGTCCGTTACGTGGCGCAGGCCGCGGAGGGCATCGACACGGCCCATCGCTCGGCTCCGCCCATCGTGCATCGCAACCTCACTCCGGCCTCCTTGCGGGTCTCGGGCCAGGGCGTCAAGATCACGAACTTCTCGGCCGCTCGCATCGAAGGAGATCCCTCGATCGTCTTCACCGAGGTGATCCACGGCCGGGACCCGGCGTATGCCGCCCCCGAGCTCTTCACCAACTCATCGGGAGCCGATCCGCGCTCGGACGTCTACGGACTCGGCGCCACCCTTTACCACCTAATCACCAAGCGCAAGCCCGAGAGTTTCCTCTCGCAGAGCGCGAACCCCGACGCTTCGTCCTTGGTCCCGGGGCTTCCCCAGGAACTCAGCGCGACCATCGCCAAGGCGATGCAGCCGCTTCCGGCCAACCGCTTCGCGTCGGCCCAAGAGCTCGCCGAAGCCCTGAAGACCCTGGCCTAAGCGACAAGCCAGACGATTGGTAAAACGACGAGGGGGAGCTGCGGCTCCCCCTCGATCTTGAGTGGCGTTACTTCGACAGGGCCTCGATGGCGATGCGCTGGGCATCGGGATGGAAGACCAGGTGCAAGTGCATCGCCCGAGGGATGAAGTGGTTCTGGGCCCCCTCCAGCACGGCGGTGTCGTTGGGGATGCTGATCTCGTCGAGGCCACCGCGGATCATGGTGTACTTCACGCGTCCAGGGGTCTCGTCGCCGGCGTTGAGCTCGCGGATGAAGGCGCTGTCTCGGCGCATCTGATCGTTCGACGTGATCAACCAGCTGAAGGCATGGGCCATGATCGTGCCATGTTGCGGCGTGCCAAAGGCCACGTAATGGGCCACGTCCTTTTCGGCGCCGAGGTTCTTGATCATGAAGCGCCCGACCAGGCCGCCCATGCTATGGCCGAAGTACTCGATCTGGCGAGTTCCGGTTTCCCGCTGGATCCGCTCGACGTGGAGCTTGGCCTCGGCCGCGTACTCGCGGATATCGTCGAAGCCCGGCCAATGCTCCATGGTGTAGAAGCGGTTCCAGCCCGCCTTTGAAAGGTCCTTGCGCATGTCCACCCAGATGAAGGCCGGGAGGAAGAAACCGGGGACCATGAAAACGGGATTCTTGCCGTTCGCGTCGATCTGCGGGCGTGCCTCCAGCGCCAGGTGCTCGCGCTCCAGGGCGTTCAAGAAGGTCTCCGGGGTCAGGGCTTGACCGTTCGCCGCATCGGCCAAGTCCTCGCGAAGGGCGAGCTCCGCACCATCCAGAATGCCGTCCGCGTTGAGGTCCAGCAACTTGAAGGCCGAGGTCAGCATCTTGGCGAGCTGCGTGACCGAGGCCGTGAGGCGCGACGCCTCGGGCCTGGCTTCCTGGTACGTCAGGTAGCCATCCCCGTTGCGATCCAGGCGCTTGAAGGTCTCTGCGAAGAGGAAGGGCACGTCCGCATGACGGACCCGGCCATCGCCGTCCCGGTCGTAGGCGTCGAAGCCCTTGCGGGATTGGCCCGAGACGAGCTCCATCAAGCGGCTCCGCAACCCGGCAGCGGCGAAGAGATCCTCCGAGGCCTGGGGGGCGGCAGGAGCCAGTTGCCCACAAGCCGTCAGCGATGCAGCCAGCAGCAAACCGAGTCCGACTCTTCCCGCGCGACGCCTCATCCTTGCTCTCCTTCCTCGCAGCCCTCACGGAGTTAAGCTGAGCTTAATCTCATCTTAGGATATCGAGAACGGAGGACGAAACTTGCGTCCCCTTTGACATCAGGCATGGCTTATGGAGAGCGGTGGGTGGGAAGCCTCACGAACGGCCGAGGAGGACGGCGGGGAGGCGCGCATCAAGCTCCTCGAGCATGGCGGTGTTCACCGAGATGGCTGTGGCCAAACGGGTCAACGCCTCCATCAGGGCACGGGACTCGAGCTCGCGCTGCGCCATCTCGCGGCGAACGGCGGCAACCTCCTCGATGAGGTGATCGAGGCGCTGATTCAAGGCGCGCATTTCCTCACGCAAGGCAGGGTCCCCCTCCTGCACTCCCGGATTCGGATCATGCGACGGAAGCGCATGACGGGTGGCCGAACTGGGCCCGAAGAGATGAACCAGCTTGTTGAGATCCCAGCCGGCCTCCAGATGTTCCTTGATACCCTGGAGGACCTGGACCGAGACATCGTCAAAGAGGTGGCGACCATGGGCAGCCCGCACGACGGGCTCGATGTCGAGCCGGTCGATCCAGCGGCGCAGCTTGGTCGGGCTGACTCCCAGCAGGTCGGAGATTTCTTTCAGATTCCGGTACGTGGACAAGCCTTGTCCTCCTGAGTCAACTGGCCTCCCCGGCCACCACGCCCGGTAGACCGGGCAATCGCGACGGCGCGGGGAACTCCGCCGATTGGCGTTGCTGGAACTGGATCACCGCCTGGGTGCGGTTGGACACTCCGAGCTTTCCGTAGATGCCGCTGAGGAGATTGCGGACGGTCTTTTCGCCGAGGCACAAGGCCTTGGCGATCCGCTTGTTCTCCCATCCCAGCGCCAGCAGCGAAAGCACTTGCTCCTCGCGAGTCGTCAGCCCGGAGCCGGGCGTCACCGGATTCGGTCGCGGCGCGCGGGGGGCAGGAACGCGCCAATCGAGGCAGCGCTGCAAGAGGGCCTCAGCCACGACCCGGTTGAGCTGGCGGAGGTCGCGCAGCGGGGTCAACAAGAAGTCGAAGGCCCTTCCTCGCAACGCTCCCAGCGTGTCCTCGACCGTGCAGGACTCGCTGAGGATGATGACCTCGATGCGCGGGTCGACTTCCTTGGCGAGCGAGAGCAACTCGATTCCGTTGAGGCCCGGCAGACGCAAATGCGTGATGACCACCTCGATCGGGACCTGGCGCATACGCGCGATCGCATCGACGCCGTTGGCCACGGCGTGGACCTCGTAGCCCGACTTCTCGAGCCAGACGCGAAATCGTTCGCGCGCCTCGTCCTGATCCTCGACCAGCAGGAGCCGCGAGCGCTGCAAGCCTCGAACCGACTTGCTTTCGTCAACGGAGAACGCTTGGACCATGTGCTCCCTGCCCTCACCTTACACGAAGCGTTACACCCCCGAGTCCGTAGTTTCCCGACATGCCCACACGCGGGGGAAACGGCCTCAGGCCCGGCCATTACACCGTATCAGATCCAATTCGTTCTCGATCAAAATGTCGCAGGAATTTGCCTAGCACATATTTCGCAACAGTTCCTCGAAACGGCCGTCCTTCGCTCCAGCCCTGCGTACAAGGCAGCCGAACGAATCGCAGTCCTTCAGCTTTCAGATTTTTCTCAGATTCTCGTGAGGATTCCACATATTCCGTAATCTCGGTAACGCAGAATCTCGCCAGGCTACCAGACCGTGAGCCGAGCCTGGAACGCCGAGGAGCGAGGCGAGGGAAAATCCCCGGCCTCGCTCCTCGGAGAGGTTTCGATGGTCGATTCTTCGGAGAGTTGGGCGGTCTTACACCCGTAAATCAGGTCTTCCGCCGGGCGTAGACCACACGCTCGATCCCTCCGAGATCCGACTTGACCTCAGCGCTTTCCCAGGCGCCCGTCTCGGCGAGCAAGGCGACGACGTCCTGAGCTTGACCCATGCCGACCTCCATGGCCAGCATCCCACCCACCTGGAGGTACTCCGCCCCCTGAGAGGCGAAGTAGCGATACCAGTGAAGGGCATCCGAGCCCGGCGTCAGGGCCATGCGCGGCTCCCAGTCCCGGACCTCGGGATCGAGCGCGAGGACTTCCTCATCGAGGATGTAGGGTGGATTGGAGACCAGGTAGCGGAGCTTGCCGCGGGCGTCGTCCAGCGGTGCCAAGCCGTCTCCGTGAAGGAAGCGAATCCGGTCGCTGACGTCATGGGCCTCGGCGTTTCGGCGGGCGATCGCCAGGGCGTCCTCCGAGAGGTCGACCGCGAGGACCTGCAGGTAAGGCAGGTAGGAAGCCAGGGAGATGGCGATCGCCCCCGAGCCGGTCCCGATATCCGCGAGCCAGACGGGTTCATCGCCGTCATGACCGTGGTCTTCTTCGGCGTCCAGGATGGTCTCCACCAGCATCTCGGTATCTGCGCGCGGGATGAGGACCGCGGGCGTCACCTCGAAATCCAGGCCCATGAACTCCTGATGGCCGGTGATGTACTGGAGGGGTTCGCGTTTGCTCCGGCGCTCCATCAGGGCGAGGAAGGCCGAGGCCTGCTCGGGAGTGAGGGGAGTGGCGGTGCGGGTGTGTAGGCCCAGGCGATCGAGGCCGGTCGCCATCCCCAGGAGGAGGGCAACCTCCAGGCTGGCGGAAGGCAGGCCGATGTCGCGCAGGCAGCGGGATCCCTCGCGAAGGGCATCCCCGATGGTTGGAATGGTTTGGGGTTGAAGTTGCGTCATGGGCTCATTCTACCCAGGCAAGGGCAAGTTGACCCGGAGGCCGCGCTCGGCTTCCGGGTCAACGAGGGGTTTAGGGCGATTCGAAGCTCTCGAGGGTCTGGAGGACGGTCATCTCGCCCTGGTCGGTCATGACCTTGCGCTGGTACTGGACCATGCCGATCGCATTCGCCAGCCACATGTACTGCCGGTCGAGCGTCGTGTTGGTAGACAAACCGAACTTGGGCGACCCGTTGTAAGTTCCGGCGCCGACGGTCACGCTCTCGTAGTCAATCTCTCGCAGGGCCGCGGCGGGAGGGAACCAATCAGCAGCCGTCTTGGGCACCGTCTCGACGATCGGTTCGCTTCCGGCATCGGTGGTGGTCGTCGTTAGGGTGAAGCCCTCGGCCGTCAAGCCCGAGATCTCCTGGACGACGGTCGTCTCGGGGAGGACGGGCACGCCGCCGATCGTGTAGACCGTCTTGTAAGTCCACGTCATGCCGTTCTTGAAGTCCGGCAAGTACAAATCGATCATGCCTTGGTGGGCCGGGGTGCCCTCCACGAGGGGTTCGTCGACCACGGCATCTCCGATGGTGATGGTCACCGGCCCGGTCGGGAGGTAGCCGCCCGGGGTGACGGTCACGCCCTGGAAGGTGCCCTGCCCGTCGAAGTCCACGTCGATGAGCTTGACCTTCAGAGTGGTCACGGTGGGGCGATCGTCGACGAGGATCTCGACGTCGACGTAGGAGCCCTCGTCAGTGGTGCTGATCAGGTTCGCAGGATCGGTGCCTGGAGCCTTGTAGGCATAGGCGCGAATCCGGTACTTGGTCTGATGCTTGAGCTTATCGAAGGTGATGAGGTTGGAGAGCTGGTTACGCGTGAGATCCGCCTTGACCTCATTGCCTTCCGCATCGAGGACAGGCGTCTCGGTGGTCCCGGCGAGCTCGAAGATCTGCAAGACGAGGTGGTCGATGCTGTCCGCCGTCAACCTGGGAACTGCCGCGGTGCGGACGCCCCCCGTGACGACCTGGGTCCTCACGACGATGGACGCCCGGTTTTCGACCGGGATCACGGGGGTGCCCGTATTGCGCATCAACTCGGCGCAGCCACCGAGAAAGAGGGTTCCGGCCAGCGCTGGGATGATCAGGTACTTCATTGGAGGTCCTCTCGAAGCGTGGGGGCGGATGCAGGGGCAGGCCGAAGGTCAGGGCGCGGGGATTTCCCAGGCGACGTCCTGATGGACGGGCTCGTCGTCGTTGGTGATGATCCAGTCGATCGATTTGGAGCCGATTGGCAGGAAGGCGTCATCCAAGGCGCGGAGGTCCAAACGATAGGTGGTTTGCGCCTCGAGGTTGCTGAAGGTGATGCGTCGGTTGGCGTTCTCTGGGGTGAGGTTCAAGGTTCCTCCGGGGACGGCCTCGTCTCCGTCGTTCCGAACCTTGTAAAGCGTGCCGCTGATGGCGTTGAAGGCGCGGCCGGTGATCGTGAGGGTGAACGAGCGCGTCGTCCCGAAGGGCGTGTCGATCAAGGTGACGGGTAGCGTCATGGGAACGGTGGGACGATTATCGTCGAGAATCGAGATCTCGGCCCAGGAACGCACGTCCTCGGTCGAGATAAGCGCCGAGGAGGCGTCATAGGCCCGTGCCACGACCCGGTAGCGGGTCTGGGGGCGCAAGCCCGTGAGCGGAATGACGGTCTGGCGCGCGGGGTCGAAGGCCTCCTGGCGCGCCCTGACGATAAGCTGAGGATCGGTCGAATCCGTGGCCTCTCCGGTTTGCAAGGCGATCGGCCAGAAGACCTCGTTGCCGACGTGCATGTAGGGCACGACCTCCAAGACGGCGATGTCCTGGGCCGTCTTGGCTTTCACTTCTGCCTGCGTGCGCAGGCCCCCGTCAAAATACACGGGGCTCACGAGCAGGGTCTTGCCCGATCTGGCGACGGTCTCCACCTGCGCGGGCAGGGCGCAGCCGGTGGAGGCGGCGGCCAAAAGGGTCAAGCAGGCAACGCGAAGGGCTCCGAAACGCATGGGGAAGGTCCTCAGGGATAGTCCTCGACAACGGGCGCGTCCCGCACCCCTATTTTCATCCTTCCCCGATTCGGCGATCCGCTACCCCCTGTCAGGTCGGTCGGCAAGGGGAGAAAGCGATGCGGGCCTCGCGATGGCGAGGCCCGCATGGACGGGAATGGGGTTAAGCCGGTTGGCCCATCAGCTCGGCGAGCTTGGCGGTCTGATCGGCGGAGATGAGGGCGTCGATCAACTCGTCGAGATCTCCTTCGATGATCCGGTCGAGCTTATTCAGGGTGAGCTTGATGCGGTGGTCGCTCACGCGGTTCTCGGGGTAGTTGTAGGTGCGGATTCGCTCGGAGCGATCGCCCGTTCCCACCTGCGACTTGCGGGTGGCGGCGTGCTCGGCATCGATCTTGGCCTGCTCCATGTCGTAGAGGCGGGTGCGCAGCAGTTCCATGGCGCGGGCGCGGTTCTGGAGCTGCGAGCGCTCGACGGTACAGGCGACGGCCAGCCCGGACGGGATGTGGGTGACGCGGACGCCGGACTCGACCTTGTTGACGTTCTGGCCGCCGGCACCGCCGGATCGGAAGGTGTCCCAGCGCAGGTCGGCTTCCTTGATCTCGAGGTCGACGGCTTCGGCCTCGGTCATGATGGCGACGGTCGCGGTCGAGGTATGGATGCGGCCCTGCGCCTCGGTGGCGGGGACGCGCTGGACGCGGTGCACGCCGGATTCGAACTTCATGCGCGAGTAGACGGCCGCTCCCTTGACCGAGAGGACGACTTCCTTGACGCCGCCCATGTCGGCCTCGGACATCGAGACGAGCTCGACCTTCCAGCCGCGGCCTTCGGAGTAACGGGTGTACATGCGCATGAGGTCCGAGGCGAAGAGCGCCGCTTCCTCGCCGCCCGCGCCGGCCCGGATCTCGATCATGATGTCCTTTTCGTCGCGGGGGTCCTTGGGCAGGAGCATGATCGTGATCTGCTTCTCGAGGGCTTCGATCTTGGGCTCCAGCTCGGCGATCTCGAGGTCGATCATCTCCTTGAGCTCCGGGTCGGACTCACTTCGGCGCATGCTGAGCGCGTCCTCGAGTTGCTTGGTGGAGGTTTGCCACGTCTGATAAACCTCCAAGGTCTGCTCCATGTCGGAACGGGCCTTGGCGTACTTCATCAAGCGTGCTTGGTCCCCCAGGACCACGGGGTCGCTGAGGCGTTCGCCCAGCTCCTGGTAGGTTCTCTCTAGTTCGTGCAGTTTATCGATCTGAAGCTTCTCGAGCATCTTCCTCACCTCATGATGGCCAAAGGTATAGTATATCACCCTTTGCGGGGCGTCGAGCGCCTGCGATTCCCCTTCGAAACGTGTGAATTTCACGCATGCCCCTGGGTCAAAACGAGCAAGCGCCAGACCCGGATTCGCGCCTCGGGGCATGAGCCGCTTCCCACGGGCCGTCGCGCCCGCCCGACCGCGCGGAAGGGCCCCGGGAGGGGGTCTTGGGATCGGGCCTCGGAGATTTTTTTCCAAAACCTGTTGACGGGACAGGGGGGCTTTGGTATAGTTAACTGTGTTGAGCGCAGCAAGCGCAGCGCGCAGCAAACCTCGCGGATGTAGTTCAGTGGTAGAACACCTCCTTGCCAAGGAGGGGGTCGAGAGTTCGAATCTCTTCATCCGCTCTCAAGAGTCCCTTCGGGGACTCTTTTTTTTGTTCGAAAGGAGGCCCCTTTGCGATTTCTGCATACCCGCCTGAAAGTCCGCGACATGGAGCGGGCGATCGCCTTTTACACCCAGCACCTCGGCTGCGAGTTGACCCGCCGCAGCACCTCGCCGCGCGGCACCCAGCTCGCCTTCCTCAAGCTTCCCGGCGTCGAGGCCGACCTCGAGCTCGCCTACCTGCCCTGGGATCCCGACTTCCAGCTGGCGGAAGACATCTTCCACCTCGCCTTCGAGGTGACGGGCATGGCCGAAACCGTCGCGCGCATGCGCGAGGCCGGAGTCAAGATTACCGAAGAGCCCATGCAGTCCGATTCGGGCTCGTGGATGGCCTTCATCGAGGATCCCGACGGCTACGAGATCGAGCTCCTCGACTACTCCGAGGTCCGCTAAGCCCGGAGCGCGCCCCGCGCGGTAACAAGCATAAACCGAAAGCCGGAAGCCCTGAGGCTTCCGGCTTTCGGTTTTGGTCATCGACTTAGCGCGAGGCGCGGAGGTCCTGTTGCAAAGCCTCGAAGGCTTCGGCGAGCTTCGGCTTGAGGAGGCTGCTGTAAACGCCCAGCGAGCGGTTGACGACCCAGGTCATGGCGATCACCTCGGCCTCGTCCGCGGTGCGGCCATCGGCGAGGGCAGCGTTCTTCATCTCGAAGTAGCTGCTGACGATGGTCGTGAGATTGGTGCGGAAATGGTCTTCGATCTCGTCGAAGGTAGGAACCAGGCTGAGGGGAAGTTCCTGTGAGCCATGCATGGTCTGCGACGTCAAGTGAGCACCTCCGGCGGTGAAGGGGGGAGCGAGAGTGCCGCCAATGGGAGTCGAACCCATACTACCGCGATTTTAAGTCGCGTGACTCTGCCAATTGGTCTATGGCGGCGTAAGTCAACCTAATGCTTCTTATTCTTTCCTCGATACGTTGTCGTCAAAGCATGACAATTCGGACAAAGCAAACGCAAGTTCTCGAGGCGATTATCGGCGGTCGTTCCGTTGATATGATCCAATTCGAGCGGAATTGCTTGCCCTTGCCATGTTTCGAGGCGACACGTGGAGCAAACGCCACTTCAAGTGATGTGTACTCAAACCATATCGAGGAGGATTACCGAGGCAATCCCAAATCTCCCGCCGCGGCCCCAGCCCCATTCCCTTCGACCACGCCGAATGCGTGAAGTGAGAATAATCGATCTCCAGAGCCTGTAAGCGGTTCTTCAAGGTCCGATAATTACCACCCGCAGGCTTCAAGCCTAATCGCGCAAGGACTTGTGCAAAACTGCGCGATACTGCAACCGCCTGCCTGATGTCCTCATCAGTATAAGCATTGCGCCTTGTCATACGCAACAATATATCACAAGGTCAGGCAGGCCAATTCCGCCAACCATGCCGCGCGGGTACGTATGGCAGGTCTGGGAGGACGGTGGGACCAGGGCAGCCAGGCTGCTCAGTTCCCGCCGATCAAGGAATCGGAATCGGCATGGCTTCGGCCGGCGGGACCTTTCCGGTGAAATGCACCGGAATTTCTCCCGGCATCCCGAAGCCCAGGCGCTCGCGTGCCAGACGCTGAATCCCGCTTGCGGCCTGGGAGAGCTTTATCTCGTTGAGCACTTCCTGGGCTCGCGCCTCGACATGGACTTGTTCTTGCCTAAGGATCTGCCCCTGCCGCAGCAAGCGCCACTCCTGCACCATGAGCCGACAGAGGTTGATCCCCGTGGAAACGATCAGTCCCAGGATCACCCAACGGAGCAGGCGGCTTTCGAGCGCCTGGGCAGCTTTGGAGTGGCGAGCCACGGATCCTCCTCGACAGGTTGTTGACAAGCTGCCTCATGTTACCCGTCACCTTTTTGGCGATCCACGATCATGGTCACAGATTCAGCTTCTCGGCCATGGTTTGTTTGAGCCGCCGATACGGGCGATGAAGCCTGAAGTAAAGCCGTCCGAGCGCTCCTTGGCGGCGAATCTCCGCGTAATCACGGGCTTTGGCGCCAAAGGACTCCTTGAACTGGATGACGCCTTCAAGGCCGTTACTCGATCCGAGATCCAGATAGCGCTTGCCTTGCGCATGCCAGTAGGCCGCGGCGTCCTCCATCAAGAGGTTGCTGGGACAGTGCTCCATGAGGCGAGCATCCGAGGCGCCCGCCAGGTAATGCGCTCCCTCACCCCAGGCACAGACGATCATCGCGGCGGCGGGACGGCCCTCGTAGCGGGCCAGGTGCAAGACCGCGTGCGGGGCGCCCGCGGCGAGCACGGCCTCGAAGAACGCGAGCGGCCGCACCCAGGTGACCTTCTCGCCCCAGCGCCGGATCGAATCGAGGTAGAGCGCGTAGTATAGCGCGGCCCCATCGGAGCCGGCGTAAACCTCCGTGGTGATGCCCGCCCGGCGGGCCTTGTTGCCGCGAGCGCGACAGCCTCGGCTGAACGCGGCGCGCATCTCCTCGGCAGGCGCCAGATCCAGGACGTGGGTCACATGGCTGAAGCGCTCCCAGCCCGCCCCTTCGGGAAGCCGCCCCTCGCCGAAGGGATTGCCGAAGACCTGGAGGTTGGGGTAGCGCGAGGCCAGCACCGAGTAGACGGACGCCTCTTGCTCGGGCGTCAGGGGCCGCGGCGAGACCGCCCCTCCGTAGACCCCGGATTCCCCCGAGTAGCCGTGATGAAAGAGGCCCTTGGCATAGGGCTTGATCGTCATGGGCATGAGCGCCCAGTTCCCGTCAGGAAAGCGGAACTCGACGCCCATGACAGCCCCTCCGAAGGCGGCCACCACTCCGTCGAGCCAGGTCGGGGTGTGGAAGTAGGTCGCCCGCGGACATGCCGCGAGCCGGTCGAGCCACTCCGAACGAGTGAGCCCCCAGAAGACGTCCATGCCCCCTCCTTCTCATTCACTTCCATGGTGGACGGCCCGGCGGCGCCTCACCTCGTCAACGCCGCCAACGAGTTTCGCGTCTCGGTCCGTAGCCCCGGGGGGCGGTCGCCGCTCAGCCCGTACCATCGGCATGGTGAATCAATCGCGCCCCCCAGAGCGCGGCCGATCGCGCATGCCCCAGCACCCTGCCGGCGATACCCTGCCGCTGGGCCAATACCCCCGGCAAGGGCACGGCGCCGAAGGATTCCTTGAAGTACCGGATGCCGGCCAAAGACCCACTGGCGCCGAAATCGTAAAACCGCAGGCCTTCCTTGTAGCAATGCGCGAGCGCGGATTCGGTGAGCGCGCTCGACGCCGAGCCCTGGTCGTGACCCCGCTTCAGCGCGTAGATCACGCCGATGCCCACCGTGCCGTAGCTCGCGATCAAGCGCGCACCGATCGGCTGCCCCTCATGCAGGACGAAGCAAATCTTGAGATGATCGCCTCCGTACGCCAGGAGACGTTCGAAGAAGAGTCGAGGGCGGACCCAGCGCTGACTGACCCAGCCGACGACGGCTTCCTCGTAAACCTGGTAGAAGCGATCCAGCTCGTCACGGGCAGGTAGCACCTGGATCTGATAGCCCTCGGCCATGGCCTTGCGGCATTGCTTGCGGCGGCTGCGGGAATAGCGCTCGCGCAAGAGGTCGAGATCCGCAAGGGCCAACGCCTGGGTCGAGGTCTCCGTCATGCGGAAGCCGAAACCCGGCAAGGGGGCGTTGAAGTAATGCTCGAAGGGATTGGAATACACGAAGAGCTCGGAGTAACGGGTTGCCACCTCCCGGAAGGCCAGTTGCACCCAGTCCATGGGCCATGGCTTCGGCGTCACCAGCCCTCCGTAACCACCCCCCACCCCCGCGACCGCCTCACGAATCAGCCCCCGGTACTTGCCGCGGATCGCCATCGGCAAGAGGGCTTCCTCGCCGTTGGAAAGCTGAATCACGGCCGAAGCGAGCTCCAGCCCGTAGGTCTCGGCGTTGGCGCGGTACCAGGCCGGAGTATGGTAGAACGTGGCGCGCGGACAGGCCGAGAGAAAAGCTTCCCAGTCCGTCTCCGGGATGTTCCAGCGGACGCTCGCTCGCATAGCCCCTCCTCGTTCGCCAGGCAGCGCTTGGCCATGCCGCCGAGGCGATTCTCGACGACCCGACGCGAGGCCGCTTTGGAAGGCTGACCGAAGGCTCCTGTCGATAAGGGACTAACCAAACGGAAGGGAGCCCGCGACGGCGCATGCCATCGCGGGCTCCCGAAGCCGGAAAGCGTCCTAGGACGGACGCACAAAGTATCAGGTCAAGTCTTGGCGGGAATGCCGAGCGATGGCCTGGGTTCAGGCCTTCACGGCGTCCTTCCGAGCCTGGAGCTCCGCCTGGCGCTCCGTCGCGAGCCCCTCCCAGAGCGCCAACTCCACGGCAGGCCGGCGAATCCGGCGACGGTCGTGGCTGCCGCAGGCACAGACCGCGCTACCTTCCCCCCCCACGGTCTCGCGCCCGCAGCCATGGCAAACGTCGAGCGCCCAGCCGATGGCCGCGAGGCCGATGCCGGCTTGCGGGATGGGGCTGAGATCCGGCGTGGGCTCCGGGGAAATGGCCAAGGCTCCGTTTCCGCCGGGGCAGAAGCGGTGGTAAGCCGCTTCGCGGGCGAGCCTGCGCTCGAAGGACGTGGCGAAATCAGAGGGCAGCAGCATGGAGGGAGTGTAGGCGGGGCGATCCGTGACTCCAGGCACCGTGCCGAAGTCGCGGCGGTCCAGCGTCACGAAGCGCTCCGCGGCGGCGTCCGAGGCATGGCCCGAGAGGACCATGTTGAGGTCATGGCGCTCGGCCATGGCCGCGACGGTCTCCTGCATGAGCCGCACGATGGCGAGGCCTCGCTCGTTCGACGGAGCCGCTTCGCCGTGATGCGCCCCTTGCAAGAGGGTCAAGGCCTCGGCGAGCCCCACGAACGCGACGTTGAGCTGGCCATGGCGCAGGGCGAAGCCCGCGGCGTCGCTCTTGCCCAGCTCGTCCGCGCCCGCGTGCAGGCCTTGATGCAGCAGCAAGGGAAGCTCGCGCGTCTTGAGCTGGGAAAGGACATGCATGCGGTACGCGAGGTGTCGTCCCGCCTGGTCGAGGACCTGCAGGAGCTGAGAGTCGAAGGCCTGCATGTCGCGCCGAGCGAGGAAGGCGAGGCGGGGCAGGTTGAGGGTGACCGAGGCGACGATCGAGCGGCCTTCCGGCGCGGCGCCGAAGCGGTCGGGCGCAAGGCGCATGCCCCCTCCGAGGATCGGCTCGTCCCCGAAGGCGAAGAGGGGCGCGAGGCGACGCGACGCCAGCGAAACGGCCGCCTGGAAGAGGTCGTGGTTGGCATCGCCGGCGTTGAGGTTGGTGCCCGGCCGCACGCGGAAGACCAGGGTCGGCGACAGCATGGGAGGGCCGTCTTGAGCCGCTTGCAAGAGGGCCTGGGCCACGCGACGGGCCTGGGGCGCGGGATCGGCGCCGAAGGCGATCGTGACGGGCCAGGGAGCGTCGTCGCGCCAGGTCGGCATGGCGAGCGTTTGGAGGAAGCCCGCGATCGCCGCGTTCAGATAGGCGTCGGAAGCGTCAGCGAGCCAGTTTCCGACCACGGTGTCGAACGGGTCAAGGGCCAGGGTGCCCGAAACTTCGCGGGCCAGGGCCTGAAGCGACAAGGCCAGGCCCCGCATGGCCCCGTGCGCCTCGCGAGTGGGCTCGAGGCGCACCCAAGGAGTCTGAAGCCCCTCGGCGAGCAAGCGAGAAAGCGGGACCACGAAGGCCGCCGGAGCCTTGGCGTAGGAGTCGAGGCCGTCGACATGCAGTTCGCCGCGCATGTGGGCGACGGCGTCTTCCTCGGGGAGCATGCGCTTGAGGTAGTACTCCCGGCTCGCGGCCGTTCCCACGGCCCAGAGCTTGCTCGCGGGCGAGGCGGGGGGCAAGACGGGATCGTCGGCCGAGAGGACCTCGTTGACGGCGAGCATGAGCTCGGACTTGCCTTCGCGGATGCGGCTGCGGCGGGCGCGGTAGAGGATGAAGGCCTTGGCGGCGCGGGGCAGGCCGGCGTCGATCAGGACGGCTTCGATGGCGTCCTGGATCTGCTCGACGGTGGCGAGGCCGGAGTCGCTTTGGCGCTCGACCATGTCGGAGACCGACTTGGCGAGGGACTCGGAAAGGGCGGGGTCGATGCCGTGGACGGCTCCGGTGGCCTTGGCGATCGCCTGGGCGATGCGCTCCGGGTCGAACGGAACGATGCGGCCGTCCCGTTTCTTGATCTGCTCGAGCGTGGGGTGCATGGCGAATCCTTTGTTTAGCCGCAGCGCGGGACGCGACGCGGGCGCTGGTCAAAAAGCGGGCGCTTGCTTAGGGAAGAGCGCCTGCACGCAAGCTGGAGAGTTCGGCGATGAAGTCTTCGATGCTGGAAAACGACCGGTAAACCGAGGCGAAGCGGACGTAGGCAACCTCGTCGAGGCCGCGCAGGCGCGTGAGGACGAGCTCTCCGATCTCGGTGGAAAGGACCTCGCGGACGAAGCGCTTGCTGAGGTCGGCTTCGACCTCGAGGACGATGCGTTCGATCTCGTTGGCGCTCACCGAGCATTTGACGCAGGCGCGCATGATGCCCTGGCTGAGCTTGGCGGCGTCGAAGCCCTGGCGGGAGCCGTCGCGCTTGATGACCATCAACGGAACGGTCTCGATCCGCTCGTAGGTGGTGAAGCGACGGGTGCAGTCGGCGCATTCGCGGCGGCGGCGCAGGCAGGTTTCTTCTTCGAGCAGGCGGGATTCCAGGACCCGGCTCTCGGCGCTATGGCAAAACGGGCAACGCATGGGGCTTTCCTCGTAGGCCGTGGGGCATGCCCATTCTACCTGTCCGGCGGCTGGCTGTCGAGGCGCAAGGCGAGAGAACGGACACGGGCTTCTTCGGGAATTCTCCCAGCATTTTTTTCATGGTTAGCGAGCACTCACTCACCAGCCTTGCTATAATGAAACCATCGCCGGTGCGGGCTTGCCAAAGCAGGCCGAAAATGGCCTAATAAGGAAGGATTGCCGCCGTTTCAGCCCGCTCGGACGGCAATCGTCGGCGCCAACGTCGGCATGCGCCGGTCATGTCCGGGGGGAGCCGCCTCCCGCGAGCCGGATCGGCCGCCAACCTCGAAGCAGGCTCCGCGCTCGCCCCCGACGCCGGGGGAGCCTCGCCGGGGGCAAGGGAAGCGTGGAAAAAGGTCAACGTGGACCGGGCAAAACCCAGAGGAGGGTTCCATTGAAAATCCTGGTTTGTTTGAAGCAAGTCATCGACGTCGAGCTCAACGTGCAGCTGCGTGACGGCCGCATCGTGGAGGAAGGCCTCCAGTACGCCATGAACGCCTACGACGAGTCGGCGCTCGAGGCGGCCCTGCAGCTCAAGGACAAGCTCGATTGTGAAGTGGTGGTGCTGAGCATGGGGCCCGACCGGGTGACCGACGTGCTCAAGAAGGCGCTCGCGATGGGCGCGGATCGCGCCGTCCACCTGGACGATCCCGCCGTGCTCGGCGGAGATTCCGGCGCGGCCGCCCGGGCGATCGCCGCTTACGCCAAGGACAAGGGCTTCGATCTCGTGATGATGGGCCGTCAGGCCCAGGACACCGACGCCGCCGGCGCCGGCCCCATGGTCGCCGAGCTCTTGGGCCTGCCCCAGGTGACCAACATCATCTCGCTTGAGCAGGAGTCGGAAGGCAAGTTCCTGACCCGCCGGGTGGGCGACGACGGCCGCGAAGTGGTCGAAGTCTCGGCGCCTGCGGTCATCACCGTTTCCAACGACTACGGCGAAGCCCGCCTCCCCACCATGAAGGGCATCCTCGGCGCCAAGAAGAAGCCCGTCGACGTCGTGACCTTGTCCGACCTCGGCCTCGAGGCCTCGCAGGTGGGCGCCGCCGGCTCCCAGACCCAGGTGGTGGGCCGTGAGAAGCCCGCCGGCCGCGCTGCCGGCCGCAAGCTGACCGGGGAAGGTCCCGACCTGGCCAAACAGCTGGTCGAGTACCTGGTCAACGATGCCCGCGTGTTGGCGTAGGAGGAGAACGCAATGAAAGTTCTGGTGATTGCCGAAACCAAGCAGGGCAAGGTCAAGAAGGGCACCCTCGAACTTCTGGGCGCCGCTCAGAGCTGGGGCGCCGAGGCCTCGGTCCTTCTGGCCGGAGCCGGGGTCGCGGGCGAGGTCGATACCCTCGGCCGCCACGGCGCGTCGAAGGTCTTCGTGGCCGACGACGCCTCCCTGGGCATGTACGTGACCGCCCCCTTCGCGGCGCTGGTCGTCGAGGCCTACAAGGCTTCCGGCGCGGAGCTGATCCTCTTCGCCGACACCGAGATGGGCAAGGACCTCGCCCCGCGCGTGGCCGCCAAGCTCTCGCTGCCGTTCGTCCCCGGCGCCGTCGGCGCCTCGGTCGAGGGCGGTAAGCTCGTCGCCAAGCGCACCTCCATCGCCGGCAAGGTCATGGAGACCGTCGAAGCCTCGCTGCCTGCCATCATCTCGATCAAGGCCGGCACCTTCGAGCCCAAGGAAGTCGGCGGCTCGGCCACGTCCGAGACCCTCGCCCTTCCCCAGACCGATCTCCGCGCCATCGTGCGCGAGGTCCTCAAGGAGACCTCGGAGCGCGTGGACCTCGGCGATGCCCGCATCGTCGTCGCCGGCGGCCGCTCGGTTCGCGGCCCCGAAGGCGCCAAGCTGATCGAGGATCTCGCGGACGTCCTGGGTGCCGCGGTCGGTGCGTCGCGCGCCGCTTGCGATTCCGGGTTCTTCCCGCATTCCTGCCAGGTCGGCCAGACCGGCCGAACGGTCGCTCCCGATGTCTACATCGCCATCGGCATCTCGGGCGCCATCCAGCACACCGCCGGCATGACCGGCTCCAAGGTGATCGTCGCCATCAACACCGACCCCGACGCGCCGATCTTCTCGATCGCCGACTTCGGCATCGTGGCCGACCTCTTCACCGTGGTGCCCCTGCTCACCGAGGAGTTCAAGCGCCTCAAGGCAGGCAACACCGTCGCCGTCTAGCCCAAAGGGGGCGCCTCGCGGCGCCCCCTTTTCACCGTTCATTAGAACAGGAGCCAAGTCGTGGGGCCGATACTCATTACCCTCATGCTGATCGCCGGACTTGCCGGATTCGTTTACTTCGGCAAGGACAAGCTCAAGCTGCTACTTCGGGCACGCAAAGACATCACGTTCGATCATCTCCCCGAACGCGTCAAAGGCCTCCTGGTCTATGGACTGGGCCAGAAGCGCCTGATCACGGGTGATCCGTCCTCGGGCTGGATGCACGCCCTGATCTTCTGGGGCTTCCTCATCCTCCTCGTCCGCTCGCTCACCCTGATCATCATGGGCTACTACGAGCCCTTCCATATCCCCACCTTCGTCGGTGCGGGCTATACCTTCCTCAAGGACATCACCGAGGCCCTCGTGCTCGTGATGATCGGCTACGCGGTCTACCGCCGCCTCGTCATCCGCCCCAAGCGCCTCGAGAACTCCCGTGACGCCTGGATCGTCCTGATCCTGATCGGCATCCTGATGGTCACGGACTTCCTCTTCGACGGCGCCAAGTTCGCCCTCTTCGGAGGCCCCGACGGTTGGGCCGCCGCCGAGCAGGCCTTCTCGCCCGTCGGCAACCTGGTCTCGCTCGCCCTCGCCGGCGCCCCCCAGCTCTTCAACCAGGTCCTCTACCACGGCGCCTACTGGATCCACATCGCCACCCTCATGGGCTTCGCGGTCTTCCTGACCATGTCGAAGCACATGCACGTCATCACCTCGCTTCCCAACGTCTTCTTCCGCCGCCTCGACACCTCCGGCAAGCTCGACTTGCTCGACCTCGAGGACGAGGACGCCGAGAAGTTCGGCACCGTCACCATCGCCGACCTCTCGCAGAAGCAGATCCTCGACCTCTACACCTGTACCGAGTGCGGGCGCTGCAAGACCTCCTGCCCCACCTTCGTCACCGACAAGCCCCTCTCGCTCAAGATGCTCAACGACCAGCTGAAGCATCACCTCGTCGATACCAAGGATGCACTTCTGGCCGAGAAGCTCGACGAGCTGCCGCCCCTGGCCGGAAACATCATCAGCCCCGACACCATCTGGGCCTGCACCACCTGCGGCTACTGCGAGCAGGCCTGCCCCGTCTTCATCGACCAGGTGCCCCGCATCGTCGAGATGCGCCAGAACCTCGTCATGATGGAAGGCGACTTCCCCCAGGAGCTATCCAAGGTCTTTAAAGGGATGGAGCGCAACTCCAACCCCTGGGGCATCGGCTACGACAAGCGCGAGGAGTGGACCAAGGGCCTGGACGTGCCGGTTCCCACCGTGGCCCAGCTCAAGGCCGAGGGCAAGAACCTCGACATCCTGTACTTCGTCGGCTGCATGGGCTCGTTCGACGAGCGCAACCAGAAGATCGCGCGCGCCCTGGCCAAGATCCTCAACGCCGCCGGCCTGAACTTCGGCATCCTCGGCAAGGAGGAAGGCTGCACCGGCGATACCGCGAAGCGCACCGGCAACGAGATGCTCTTCCAGGAACTCGCCAAGTACAACATCGAGAAGTTCGACTCGTACGAGATCAAGACCGTCCTGACTTCCTGCCCGCACTGCTTCAACACGATCAAGAACGAGTACCCGCAGCTGGGCGGCAACTACAAAGTCATGCACCATACCGAGCTGATCGACCAGCTCATCAAGGACGGCAAGATCAACCTGTCGCAAGCCTTCGAGGACGTGATCTTCCACGATCCCTGCTACCTGGGCCGCCAGAACGGCATCTACGACCAGCCGCGCGCCATCCTCGGCGCCGCGAGCAAGAACGGCGTGATGGAGTTCGAGCGGCACCACGAGAAGTCCTTCTGCTGTGGCGCCGGTGGCGGCCGCATGTGGATGGAAGAGACCATCGGCAGCCGCATCAACGAGGAGCGCGTCCGTGAGGGCCTCGAAAAGAACCCCTCGGTCATCGCCTCGGGCTGCCCCTTCTGCCTGGTCATGATGAAGGACGGCGTCGCCGCCAAGGACGCCAACCACGTCAAGACCCTGGACATCGCCGAGATCGTCGCCGACGCGATGATCATCCCCCTGCCCATGGCCGGAGGCAACGTCCAGATCAAGGTCGACAACCCGCCGTCGCTTCCTAAGACCAGCGACGAAAAACCCGAGGCCTAGCGCCTCGACATGACGAAAGGGCTGTCTCACCGCGGTGAGACAGCCCTTTCCCGTTGGAAGGCTCCTTACGTCACGCCGAGTTCAGGGATCCGAGCAGTCGCGCTTGTAGCCACAGTTCTTGCAGCTCAGCTTGCAGTGAAGGTCGAGCATGGGCGCCCCGCAGAGGTCGCAGTAAGTGACCTTCTTGGGGGGAACAGCCTCGCTCGACGGCGTGAGGCGACGATCCATGGGCTAGGCTTGCTCCTGGCAGCAGGGGCAGATCTTGCGGAGCTGCTCGAACGAGTAGATGCCAGCGTTATGCCCGTCGCTCCAGGTGATCTGGAGAGCGTAATTGCCGACTGGCGCCACTTCCGCGGGAACGATGTTGGGAGGAATGGTGCTGGGGTCGAGCAGGGGCGCACCGGTCCACTCGTGGACGCACCCGGCGCAGCGGCAGCGCTCGCGCAGGTAACGCGGGGGGAAGTTGCTGCGATGGCCGTCGCTCCAGTCGATCTCGAGCGAGCGACCGGGACCGAGGGCCATTCCGGTGATGAACGGCTTGTTCTGCTGGGTCATAACTTTCCTCTTTCCAGGGTCAGGCCTTGGGGCCGACCAGCCACTTGGCTTGGGCCTTGGCGACCACGTCGCCTTCCTTGTCTTTGATCAGGACTTCGACGAGATGCTCGCCGCGCTCCGAGAAGTCGGGTAGCGCGAAGTCGCATTCGGAGACCAGCGGTCCGCGGGCCTTCTTGAGGTAGTCGATCGAGAGCCCGGTGATGATGGAGCGCGCGTTGGCGGGCATGCCGTAGGCGAAGGCGAGCCCAGTGGCCATCTCGGCGAGGTTCATGAGGGCGATCGCATGAATCGAATTGAGGTGGTTGCGGATGGCCCGGCGATCCTGCATGGCCACCCGCGCCTTGCCGGGTGCCAGCTCCAGGATGAGCGGCTTGACCGATCCAGAGTAGGGAACCATCCGGCCGAAGAAGGTGCTGAATAGCCACTTTCCGCCAGGCATCGGGCTCAGGCGATCCCACATGTTACGGATCACCGCGCCGGGCGCATTTCCTACGTTGCTCACTCTACCGATTCCTCCGATTGCGCGGCCCCGGGATGGGGGGCGGCGTCTGGCGTGACTGTCGATGCGGGGAAGCCCGCGGCCCGGGCGAAGCTTGCGACCACGGCGCCCGCGGGCTCCACGCCCGTGACGCCCTGGACGCTCTTGCCGGCCTGGAAGTAATCCAGGTAAGAGCCTCCCTTGAGCGAGGCATCCTTGAGCTTGCGCGCCGCCATCAAGGTGTAGAAGGTGCGCATCCAGTGCTTGGTCTTGCGATGCTTGAGCAGGGCGCGGGCGATGGGGCCCGCCTGCGTGCCGACCTTGCGGATATATGGGGTGGCGATCACCGAGACGGGAACGCCCGTGATCCGCTCGGTGAGCACGATATCCGAAGCAGAGGCCTTGACGATGGCCTCCTTGTAGTCGCCATGCGCGCGGCACTCGTCGGTGGCGATGAAGCGGGTGCCCATCTGCACTCCGGCGTAGCCCATCTGGAGCATGCGAACGAAGTCCTCGGGGCTTCCGACGCCACCCGCGCCGAGGACCGGGACTCCGAGATCCGAGAGATCGTCGAGAAGCTGCTGGGGCGAAAGGCGCCCCGCGTGACCGCCCGCCTGGTCATTGACCGCGATCAGGCCGTCGACGCCGGCTTCGAGGGCCTTGAGGGCCCATTTGCGCTCGGTGACGTCATGGTAGACCACGCCTCCCACGGCATGAGCCTTCTCGACCACCCAGCGGGGGTTGCCCAGGGAGGTGACGAAGAAGCGGACGCCTTCTTCGAGGGCGATGTCCACCCAGGTGGCCATGCGCTCCGCGTAGACCTTCGAGGATTTCTCGACGATCACGTTCATGCCGATGGGCTTGGACGTGAGGCGCTTGATGAGGCGGAGGCCCTCGCGAAAGTCATGGCGATGGACGAAGACCAGGGAAAGCGGCTGGATGATGCCGATGCCGCCCGCTTCGGAAACGGCGGCCACCAGCTCGGGGTTGGAGCAGGGATACATGGCTCCGCAGACGAGCGGGACCTCGATCCGGGCATGCTCCAGGAAGCGGTTGAGGGGAGCGACGAAACTGGGCTGCGACTGGCTCATGCGGGGCCCTCCTTTCGGCATCCTACCCATTCTAGCGCGTTTCGCGCCCTTGCAGTCGGCGGATAGGCTGAAATCGTCGGGCGTTACGCGCGTCGCAGAGGAATCCTCAAGGTGGCCGTCGTGCCACGGCCGTCGGTCGCGCTCAGGACCGCCTCGCCCCCATGGCTCTGGGCGACGGTCTTGACGATGGCCAAGCCCAGGCCAGTGCCGCCGGATTGGCGGGAACGTGAGGTATCCGGGCGGTAAAAGGGCTCGAAGACATGGGGAAGGTCCTGTTCGGGGATGCCGGGACCGTGGTCGATGACCCGGAAGGCCGCCAGGTCGCCGTCACGGCCCGTTTCCACGCGCAGGGGAGCCTTGCCGTACTTGAGGGCATTGTCGAGGAGGTTGCCGAGCGCGCGGTCGATGAGCAGGCGATCGCCCGTCACCGGCGCGCTCTCGAAGCGGGTCTCCACGGTGATGCCCAGCTGGGTCATGAGGAGTGAGCGTTCCTCGATGAGGTCCTGCGCCATCTCCGCGAGGTCCAAGGGCTCCTGGTAAAGCTCCGGAGGGGTCTGCCCCCGCGACAAGGCGAGCAACTCGCCGATCAGCCGATCCATGGCGTGCATGTTGCGCTCGATATGGTCGAGGTATGGGCTGGACTCGCCGTCCGCGCGTACGAGGGGGAGGGCGATCGCCATCCGCGACAGCGGCCCGCGCATCTCGTGCGAGATATCCGTGAGCAGGCGCTCCTTCTGGGCGAGCATGCGCTGAATTCGCTGGCGCAGGGCCTCGAAGGCCGCTTCGAGATCCCCAAACTCGTCCTTGCGATCGATGGCGACGGGAGTCTGGAGGTCGCGCCCCAGGCGGTGGGCCGTCTCGACCATGCGCTGCAACGGGCGGATGACCCAGAAGTACAGGGGGGGGACGATCATGAGGCCGAAGGTGAGGCCCATGACGCCCGCGAAGATCCAGCCGGCCGTCGCACCGGCCCGGACGGGCGGGTAGTACTCGATGCGCAGGGCTCCCTGGTACTGGCCGTCGGGAACGAGCCGGATCCAGTAGACCGCATGGGGGCTCACGGGGTGGATGCTGGTCAACTCCTGCTCGGGCAGCTCTTTCGGAATCAGCGACTGAGAGGCCAGGGGCACGAAGGTCAACGAGACGTGCAAGGACCGCTCGAGATCGTCGATGCGCGCGGGATCCGGCGCTCCGTCCTTGAAGGAGGCCTCGACCTCGCGCGCGAGGAACTGCGAGTAATCCGAGCCCAGTTGCCGGAAGGCGTCTCCCATGACGTGGGTCATCAAGAGGCGGCTGGCGCCGTACGCCATGACGAAGGTGAGCACCAGGGCGGCGAGGGCGTAGAGGACGATCTTGAGGATCAGCGACCGTCTCACCATTCGAAGCGGTACCCCACTCCCCGAACGGTCAGAAGGTGTCGAGGCTGCTTGGGATCCGCTTCGACCTTCGATCTCAGGCGGCTGATGTGGATGTCGATCGCGCGGTCGAAGCTATCCACGGCTCCCGCGTCATCCAGCAGGTCGAGGAGCTGGTCGCGGGCGAAGGCGCGGCCGGGCTGCTGGATCATGGCGTCGAGGATCCGGTACTCCGAAGGCGTGAGCGGAATCTCGCGCCCCTCCAGGAAGAGGCTGCGCCGGTCGGGATCGAGTCCGTGGGCCGTGGACTCCGCGGGGGGCACCCGGCGCAGGACGGCCTCGACGCGGGCCAGCAGCTCGAGCGGATTGAAGGGCTTGGGCAGGTAATCGTCCGCCCCGCCGCGCAGGCCCCGGATACGGTCGGCATCGTCCCCGCGCGCCGTGAGCATGATGACGGGCACGGCCGAGCCGCTTTCGCGAAGTTGGCGACAGACCTCGAAGCCGTCCGCCTCGGGAAGCATGATGTCGAGGAGCACCAGGTCGGGACGGTCCGCGAGGCGCCGCAGGCCCTCGGATGGGCGGTCCGCCCAGTCCAGCGTGTAGCCGTGACGGGCCAGGAAGATCCGGAGCAGATCCGCCAGGTCGTGGTCATCGTCGATGAGCAAGAGTTTTCGCGTAATTGCGGTCATGGTGGCTTCATTATACCGCCGCCTTCGTTTCAGCAAGGTTTCAAGGCGGAAGCGGACTTGCTCGGGGAGGCTTGGGAGGCTATACTTGCTTGTCGTATAGCAAGTTATTTTCCTCAGGAGTCCTCATGCCCGACGTTCGCCCCGGAACGCCCCCGCGAAGCCGTGACGCCGAACGGACGCGCAAGGCCATTCTCGACGCGGCGGAAGCCCTCTTCGCCGAGAAGGGCTACGATGCCACCAGCCTGAAGGACGTGGGGGAACGGGCCGGCACGTCGCGCGGCACTCCCGCCTACTTCTTCGACTCCAAGGAAGGACTCTACGAGGCCGTCCTGAGCCGCGCCTTCGCCCAGGCCGAGGAGCTGGTGCAGGACGCGCAGGTCCGCGCAAACGCAAAAGGCGGAAGCGTCGAGACCGTCTTGAGGGAGCTCGTCGGAAGCTACCTGGATTTCCTGAGCGCCCATCCGACCTTCATCCGCCTGGTCGAACGTGAATCTTTGAAGGGCGGCAGCCAGCTGGCCCGCAACATGCCTCACCTGGCCGCCATCGAGGCCGGCCTCCAGGCCGCCCGCAGCCAGCTCGCCCCGACCGAAGACCCCCGGCAACTCCTCCTCAGCGTGATGGGCATGTGCTGGTTCCCGCTTTCCCAGTCCAGCACGTTGTTGCCGGCCCTCGGGCTCGACGGCCGCGATCCGGAGTTCCTGGAATCCCGCAAGCGCCACATCGTCAACCTGGTATTACACGGCTTGTTGCCGCGCTGAGCGCGGTCGAGGAGGTCCCCATGTCGAGCTTGTCGCCAACGTCCTTCACCGTCGTGATCGTGGGAGCAGGCCTCAGCGGCCTGACGGCCGCCACCCTGCTCGCCCGAGCCGGCCTCCGCGTCTGCCTCGTGGAACGCTCGGGCCAGCTTGGAGGGCGCGCCATCACTCGGCATCAAGACGGCTACTCCCTCAACCTCGGTCCCCACGCCCTTTACCGCGGCGGGCACGCCTACCGAATCCTGAGAGAGCTGGACTTGCCGATTCACGGGGGGCTGGCGACCACACAGGGACTCGCGGAGCTGGATTCGGTTCAGCATCGGCTTCCGACGGGTCCCGGCTCCCTGCTGGCCACCCGCCTCCTCACGCCTGCCAGCAAGGTTGAGGCCCTGCGCTTCTTCGCAACCCTGCCGCTCGCGTCCCCTCAGGCCCTCGAAGGCCAGACCGTGAGCGACTGGCTAGCCCCCATGAGGCCCGACGTCCGCCGGTTGATCCTGACGTTCATCCGGCTTTCGACGTACGCGAACGCTCCGGATCGCCAGGATGCCGGCGCCGCACTCCGACAGCTCAAAATGGCCGTCCGCTCGGGCACGGTCTACCTCGACGACGGTTGGCAAAGCCTCGTCACGGCGTTGACGTCGGCCGCCGAAGCGGCCGGAGTGACCTTTCGTACGGGTAGCGTGACCCGCGTCCTCCACGAGCGTCAGGTCCAGGGAGTGGTACTCGCGACGGGCGAAACCATCCCGGCTGAGCACGTCCTCCTCACCCTCCCGCCCGACCAGAGCGCTCGGCTATTGGACGAAGGAGCGGGTGCTCCTCTCAAACGCTGGAGCGAACGCTTGATTCCCGTCAAGGCGGCATGCATGGACCTCGCCCTGCGCCACCTACCCAATCCCAAGGCCCCAATTGTGCTGGGCATCGACCTTCCCTGGTATCTGTCCGTCCATTCGCTCTCAGCCCGCTTGGCTCCGCCGGGAGGAGCCGTGGTCCATGCGGCCTGGTACCTGGATCCTGAGGCGGAGGTTCCAGCAGCGGAGCTTGAAAACGCGCTCGAAACCGCGCTTGATCGCTTCCAGCCTGGCTGGCGCGACGCCGTCGTGCAACGACGCTTCATGCCCCGACTGACCGTCACGCATGCGCTCGACACCCCCGAAGGACGCCCCGAAGCGGAGGTCCCGGGGATCGCGGGGCTCTACCTGGTTGGGGATTGGGTCGGCCCCGACGGCATGCTCGCCGATGCGGCCTTGGCCAGTGCGGAACGTGCCGCGCGGCTGATCCAAGCCGCAAGGAAAGCCGCTATACATCCGGCCCCGGCGGCTCTATCATGACGCCATGTCGAACTTCTACGAGATCCTCGGAGTGGCTCCCAATGCTTCCGCCGAGACCATCCGCCGGGCCTTCCGGGACCGCGCCAAGGAACGTCACCCCGATACGGTGGCAGGCTCCGAAGCGGACATGGTGCGCCTGAACCAGGCATACGAGACCCTCAAGGACGCGCGGCGGCGCAGCGCGTACGACGCCTCCCTGGCTCCGCGCGATGCCTCGTTCGTCAACCCGTTCGCGTCGCCCTCTGGCTCCCCCTATGGATCCCCCTTCGGCTCGCCCTTCGAGGCTCCGCCGCGCCCCCGGCGTCCACAGGCCCGTTCCTCCGACGCAGGCTCGGATCCCCTGCTCTTCCTGATGCAGGTCTTCCACCCGCTCGATCGCAAGCTCGCGCAAGCCCTGGTGGACCTCAACTCCGCGCTCGAGGAAGTCGCCTACGATATCTACGACGATACCTACGTCTCGCGCTTCGAATCCGCCGTCTTGCAGACCGAGCGCCTCATCACCGGGCTCGACAACGTCCTGCAGCGCTCGGATTGGCCCGCCCCCCTGATGAGCGCCATCAACCTCTACAGCCAGGGCATCCGCCAGGTCGAGGACGCGCTCGGGGACTTCCGGGACTTCAGTCAAAGTTACGACGTGGACCTGATCGTCCAGGGCATGGGCATCCTCGATGCCGCCCGCGACCTCCTCGACGAAGCCCGCGACGCCATGGAGCTTCGATAGGGATGCAACTGGAACAAGCCGTCGGGCAGCTCATCTGCCCCACGCTCTTCGGTGGCCAGCTCCGCGATCGCCCCTACGATCGCGACGCCATCCACGCCGAACTCGCCCGTTACGGCTGGGGCGGCTACATCCTCTTCCACGGCGAGCGCGAATCGACCCGCGCGCGCGTCGCCGACCTCCAGGCTGAGAGCCCCATTCCCCTCTTGATCGCGGCCGACATGGAGCACGGCGCCGGCCAGCAGATTCGCGGCCTCTCGGTCTTCCCCACGGCCATGGCCTTCGGGGCCGCGAACGAGGCCGAGCTCGCCTACGCCATGGGCGCATGGACCGCCGCGGAAGCCCGCGACGTCGGGGTCAACTGGATCCTGGCGCCGGTCGCGGACGTCACCAATAACCCCCTGAACCCGATCATCAACATCCGCAGCTTCGGGGGAGATCCCGAGCGGGTCTCGGCTTGCGTGGACGCCTTCATCCGGGGCTGCCAGGACCAGGGCGCACTCGCCTGCGCCAAGCACTTCCCGGGGCATGGCGATACCGAGACCGATTCCCATACCCGACGGGGCGCCATCCTCGCCGACCGCGACCGGCTCGACGCCGTCGAGCTTCCGCCCTTCCGAGCGGCGATCGAGGCCGGCGTCGCCACGATCATGACCGCCCACCTCGAGGTTCCCGCGCTGGGCGCCACGGGCATCCCCGCGACCGTCAGCCACGCGGTCATGACCGGCTTGTTGCGCGAGACCATGGGATTCGACGGCCTGATCGTCACCGATGCCCTCGTCATGGGCGGCATCAGCCGCGAGCAAGACCCCGTGGATGCCGCCATCGACGCGCTACTGGCCGGATGCGACATGCTGCTCATGCCCCCCGACCCCTTGGCCACCTTCGAGGGCATCCGGCAAGCCGTCGCCAGTGGCCGGCTGCCCGAGGCCCGCGTCCGGGAGGCCGCCTCCCGCGTCCTCGAAGCCAAGAAGCGACTTGGCGCCCCCCGGGCCGCACTTCCCTTGCGCTCGGCCGAGGCGCTCGCCCGCGAGGCCGCCGGTAAGGCCCTGACCGTGGCCAAGGGCTCCCTCTCGGTGACCATGCCGTCGCGGACTCTGGCCCTCGCCGTCGATGACGGGGTGGAGGCCGACCGGCTCGATGTCTGGCGGGATGCCGTAAGGCGCCATGGCTGGGAGGGGGCGATCGCCGGCCACGGCACCTCAGGAGCGGATTGGCGGGATCTCTCGGCCCGGGCGGACTCGGCGGATGCCGTGCTGATCGGAGTCTTCTCTCCCATCCGGGTGAGCAAGGACCGGAGCCTGCTGCCGGCCTCCCTCTTGGGCCCCCTGCGCGAGCTTTGCCGCCGGAAGCCCACGACGCTCGTGTCGTTCTCGAGCCCGTTCCTGGTGGGGCAGTTCCCCGAGGCCGACACCTGGATCCTGGCCTATGGCTCGCGGCCCGTCCAGATCGAGGCGGCCCTTTCGGCCCTGGCCGAGGGGCGCCCCATGACCGGCCTGCTGCCCGTCACCTTACCGGGAGAAACGCCCGACGCGCCCCAGGACGAGACGCCACCGCCCTCAGGCGGCCCCGCCTTCGCGTAGCCTTACGGACCAGTCCACGTTGGCCGTAAACCACGTCACCAGCGTAACGATAAATCCCCAGAACAACATGGCTTTATCATCGTCTTGTTGACGAAGCGCCATGGCAACGAGACTCAGGTAAATCTCGACCCGTGCGCCTTCCAGCACGGTCGGCAGGGCTTCCGCCTCGGCCCCGGTCAAGGGGCGAACTTCTTGATACCCCGCCAGGAAGTCGCGCATGGCCTCGACGCGAGGAGGCTCGCCGCGGGCGATCGCCCCCCAGTCGAAGCCGCACGGCAGCATGGCCAGCGCCAGGTCGTAGACCCACGGCCCCACGTTCCAGAGGTCGAAATCCAGCACGTCCGAGACCGCGTCGCCCTCGAAGAAGAGGTTCCGCTTGATGAAGTCCCCGTGGATGATCCCCGTGGGCAACGCCCCGGCAACGGGCGCCAGGCGCGCGTGGCGCGCCTCCATGTAGGCCAAAAGGGTCGAGAATTCCGCTCGCGCCGCGAGAAACGGCACCAAGCTCGGCGCGTCGGCGAGCAAGTCCCGCAGCCCCCCGGCACTCGTCGGGGCCAGCAGCCAATCGAAGCGGGCCGTGATGCCCCGGAACGGCTTGGGCTTGGGCAAGGGAAAGTCCCGGAGGGCCAGGTGAAAGCGTGCGAGCATTCCTCCCGCCGACCGGAGTTCCGCGAGCGAGCGATACGGCGCGAAGACCGAGGCCTCCCGGTAACGGTCCTCGCCGCGCGCCAGGTCGGTGATCGCGTAGGGGGCCCCGTCCCGAACGCTCAGGGTTTGACCGTCCGCGTCAGCGTAAAGCCGGGGCGTCGGAAACTCCTTGGCGCGCAGGGCCTGGACGATGGCGTGCTCGGCGGCGAGACTTTGCACGTCGCGCGTGGCGGGATCGTAGCGCTTGGCGAAGTAAGTCCCGCGCTCCGTGCGGAAGAGACAGGAAGCCGTGTTGGCGCTGAGGCCGTTTCGGACGATCCCCGAGAAACGCCCGAGCTCGGGGTAACGGCTGACGACGCTGGCCAGCGCCGAGGCGTCAATCATGGGCGCTGGCGCCGGCACGCGAGAGCTCCTTTTGGGCCAGGACGTAGCGCAGCCAGGGCCTGAAGCCGCAGCGCGCGTAGAAGTCTAGCAGATCCGTCCAGTCGATCACGGTCTCTTTCGCCCCCCAGTCCCGCAGTTGCGAAAGGGCCTTCACGAGCAAGCTGAGGCCCAGTCCCTTGCCCCTGAGGCTCACCCCCAGGCCGATGGGACCCAAGGCGGCGATCGCGGGGTCAAAACCTGCCCATCGCAGGGCTCCCGGGGAGGATGGGGGGTGCAGAAGCGCGAAGCCTTGAGGTTCTCCGTCGACGAAGAGCCCGAAGACATGCGCGGCTTGTCCCCCTTGGGCCAGGTGATGCGCGACGTCGCGGGGCCAGCGGCCCGCGAACTCCCGGCTCAAGAACTCCCCCATGCGAGACGTTTCCTCGGGCAAGGTGGGGCGCAAGACGACGCCTGCCGGAAGCGGCGGCAAATCGGGAAGCTCGGGTGCCACGGCCAGGTTGCGCCGGACATCCCAGACCTCCTTGCCCCTGGCGTAGCCGTGGGCCTCGAAGAACCGCAGCGCCGGCGGCGCCACGGCCTCCGGGTCGAGGGGCACCGGGATCCCCGGGAAGACGTGGTGGAAGCTGCCTCCAACGACGATCGTCGTCACGCCTTCCGCCTGGAAACGGCGCTCCACCTCACGCAGAAGGCCCGACGCGATGCCCCGGCGCTGCTGATTGGGATGGACGGCCAAGAGCGTGACGTACCCGACCGTCTGGAAGCGCTCGCAGCCGGGAAAGTCCTCGCGGAAGCGCTTGGCCAGCAGGAATCCGACGGGGCTTCCCTCATGCAGGGCCACCAAGGCGTCCGCGTCTCGGAAGCTGGGATCCCCCGCGGTGATGGCCTCCCAGAGGGCGGGCATAATGGGGTATTGCTCGCCGAAAGCGGCATGCCAGATGGCGAGCAGGTCGGGGGCGACTTCCGGGCGATAGGAAACGACGGTGATCATCGTGCCGATCTTACGGCGAGCCCGAGGGCTCCGCAAGGGGAAAAACGCCCTCATGGCGCTCTTGGCGACCATGACCGTCGCGTCCTGCGCGTCCCGAGAGTCAGAGGCCCTGCGATTCTCCACCTGGGGCTCACTCGACGAGATAGCCACCCTCAAGCCGCTCTTGGCCGAGTTCGAGCGCCAGAACCCGGATATCCGGGTCGAACTGATCCACATCCCCGACGCCTACCCCCATAAGGTTCGCCTGATGGCCGCCTCCGGCAAGATGCCCGACGTGCTCTTCATGGAGAGCCAGACCATGCCGGGCTTCGCCAAAAGCGGCGTCCTGCGCGACCTCGGCCCCTTTCTCGACGCGGACACCGAGCTGAGACGCGACGATTTTTATCCGCCCGTGATGGATGCCATGAGCTGGAAGGGCACGCTCTACGGCATCCCGCGCGACCTCTCCAACCTGGTCATGTTCTACAACCAGCGGCTCTTCGACGAGGCCGGCGTGCCCTATCCCGAAGCGAACTGGACCTACGAGGACATGGTGGCCAAGGCCAAGCGGCTCACCAACGGGGATCACTTCGGCGTGGGTTTCGCGCCGTACCCGCTCTATTGGCTGCCGTACCTCTGGAGCGACGGAGGAGACCTCTTCGACCCCGCGCGTACGCGGAGCACCCTGCTCGAGCCCGAAAGCCTGGCGGCACTCGAGCGCTACCGCGACTTGCGCATCAAGCACCGCGTTGCCCCCACCGAGGCGCAAGTCGGCAACGCCCGAATGAGCCAGCTCTTCGCCCAAGGGAAGCTTGCCATGATGGTCGGCGGCCGCTGGGTCGTGCCGGGCTTCCGCAAGAAGCTGGACTTTCCATGGGACGTCGCCCCGTTCCCCCGCGGCAAAGCGGGCTCGGTCGTGGACGCCGATTCCTCGGGCTGGTCCGTCGCCAAGAGCAGCCGGCAGCCCGACAAGGCCTGGCGCCTGATCCGCTTCTTGGCCAGCAAACCCGCCATCGCGGCCTTCACCGAAAGCGGGCTGATCGTGCCCAGCCGGCCGGACGTGGCGAGATCTGAAGCGTTCACGAAGGGGGCTCCGGCGTCCAGCCAGGTCTTCCTCGACGTGATCGCCACCGCCCGCCCGACTCCGACCACGCCCTCGTACGACGAGATCCAGTACGAGCTGATCGACGGGTTGGGGCCCGCCTGGAACGGTGAGATGGAGCTCGAAGAGGCCCTGAGGCCCATCGTCAAACGGATAGACGCCCTCCTGCAGGAGGAAAGCCATTGAACAAGCCACCTCTTGCCAAACAGGAAGCCCGCTGGGCCTTCTGGATGCTGCTTCCGGCGTTGCTGGGGTTGGGGCTCTTCACCGCCCTGCCCATGGCGGGTGCCTTCGGGCTCAGCTTCATGCAATGGGACCTCCTGGGCAGCCCCCGCTGGGTCGGAGTTTCGAACTACCTGGACCTGGCTCAAGACCCGTTATTCTGGAAGGTGCTGGCCCAGACGGGCTACTTCGTCGGCTTGTACCTGGTCCTGGACGTGAGCTTGGCATTGGGGTTGGCGATTGCCCTCAACCAGAAACTACGCGGACTCGGTCTCCTGCGCGCCGCCTACTTCATGCCGGTGGTCTCCTCCATGGTGGCCGGAGCCATCCTCTGGAGCTGGATCTTCGATGCCCGCTACGGCGCTCTCAACGCCCTCTTGGCCGGCTTCGGCGTCGATCCCGTCCGTTGGCTCAGCGATCCCCGCTGGGCTTTGCCGTCACTGGCCGTCGTCAGCGTCTGGAAGAACTTGGGCTACGACATGTTGCTCTTCCTGGCCGGATTGCAGGCAGTGCCCAAGGGGCAACTCGAAGCCGCGAGCCTGGATGGGGCGAACGCCTGGCAGCGCTTCTGGCACGTGACCCTTCCCCTCCTGGGCCCGAGCCTGGTGATGGTGACGATGCTCGCGACCATCCGGGCCTTCCAGACCTTCGACACCGTCTACCTGATGACCGAGGGCGGCCCTCACCGCTCGACCACCATCGTGGGCTACTGGCTCTTCCAGAACGCCTTCACGACCTTCAAGCTCGGCAAGGCCTCGGCACTGGCCTACGTGCTCTTCATGGCGCTCCTGGCCCTCAGCGCCGCGCAATTCTGGGCGCGTCGGCGCCTGAGCCATCAGGAGGACTGAGATGTCACGCGCCATCGCCATGCTGGTCCTGATCGTCGGCGCCGTCTTCATGGCGGCCCCCTTCGCCCTGATGCTCGGGACCGCGCTCATGACCTACGCCCAGACCGTCACTTACCCCCCGGAGTTCTGGCCCAAGCCCGCCACCCTGGCCAATTTCCAGAAGGCGCTCGCCGAAACGCCCTTGCTGCGCTACCTCGGAAATTCGCTTCTGGTGGCGAGCGTGACGGTCGTCGGGCAGATCGTGACGGGCTCGATGGCGGGCTACGCCTTCGCGCGCCTGCGCTTCACAGGGCGCAACGCCCTCTTTTTCGCGGTGCTCGCGACCATGATGGTGCCCGTCTACATCACCTTGGTGCCGCTTTACGTGATGATGGCCTCGATTGGCTGGGTGGATACCTATCAGGCGTTGATCCTGCCGGGGCTGACCGGAGCCTTCGGGATCTTCCTCTTCCGGCAGTGGTTCCTCAACCTACCCTCGGAACTGGAAGACGCCGCGCGAATCGACGGCTGCTCGCCCTGGGACATGTACTGGCGAATCGCCCTGCCGACGGCATGGCCGGCGATCGCCACGCTGGCCATCTTCGAGTTCCTGGCGTCCTGGAATACCTTCCTCTGGCCGCTGGTCATCACGCATTCGGATGCCTTGCGAACCTTGCCGGTAGGACTCGCGGCCTTCAAAAGCGCGATGCGCGAGGCCACCGATTGGGGCCTCTTGATGGCCGCGACGACCCTGGCGGTGCTGCCGGCGCTCGCGGTCTTCTGGGTTGGCCAGCGTCACTTCGTGAGGGGCATGCTTGAGGGAGCGGTGAAGGACTAGTAAGATCGAGGTTCACGGAGACAGGAGGAAAGAGATGCTCAAGCTATTGACCCCTTTGACGATCACGGCCGTGGTCGCATTCGCCCCCCTGGCCGGTGCGAACATGCAGGCCCCGCTCGTCGGCAAGAAAGCCCCCGACTTCTCGCTACCCTCCGACCGCGGGGATCAGGTTCGCCTCTCGGAGTACCAGGGCAAGCAAAACGTCCTGCTGGCCTTCTTCCCCAAGGCCTTCACGCCTGGCTGCTCCAAAGAGATGCAAGAGCTGGGCAAGGATCTCCCCAAATTCAAGGCCCTCTCCACCCAGGTGCTGGGCGTCAGCTACGACACCCCCGAGACGCTCGGTAAGTTCGCCGTCCATTGCGCGGCGGATTTCCCGTTCCTCAGCGACGAGGGCGGCAAGATCGCCGAGCAGTACCAGTCCGCGGGCGGCATGCTGATGGTGAAGATGCCCAAGCGCCGCGCCTTCCTCATCGACAAGGCCGGCACGATCCGCCACGTCTACGACGGCATGCCCGATCACGCGCAGGTCTTCAAGGACCTCGAGGCGCTTTCCAAGGGAAGCTAGTCGGTCAGGGGAGTCTTTCGCGGCGTGACGATCAGGGCGTTGCTGACCCAGCGCTCCCGACCGTCCGAGGGCTTGTTCACCACTTGCCCCTTGAGGGCCATGGTGGTCGAGCCCCCGCCATCCAGGTTGATCGCTTCCTGCGCTCCCAGTTCATCGAGCGTGCGCGCGAGTTCGCGCAGGGTCATGCCGACGCTGTAGCCGGGCTGACGCCCGTCCACCGTGGTCAGAAGCAAATTGCCCTTGGCATCGACGCCCATGGCCGTGCGCGGGGCCCGGCCCTGAGAGACGTCGTTGCGGAAGCGCTCCTCGACGGCAGTGATCCGGACCTTGCCCTTCTGGACGAGGGTCGGACCGCCTCCGATGACGTGCGCGACGTTCTCTCCAGATTTTTCGAGGGCCACCGAGACCCGGCTCTGGCTGCCCGGCGAGAGCGCTTGCATGAGCGTGTCGCGCTCCTTGCCTTGCGCGCTGAGCACGACCCCGCCCATGGGGATGGAGAGGTTGCCGGTGCCCATGTTCACGATGCTTCCCAGGGGCGAGAGGGCGACTTCCCAGCGACTGGGGTCGGGCCAGGTGCGCGATTTGAAGCCGTAGTGGTCGGTATAGATCGTCAGCTTGTGGCGGGCCGCCGGCTGGTTGACCGCATGCGGCTGGAGGATCGCGCCGTCCGGCGTGGTCACCTGGACCATCAGGTTGGCGTTGCTGACCATCGAGCGGCCGTCCTTCAAGAGGTAGAAGGCGGAGCGGTTGTAGAGTTGGCTGCTGACGAGCTGGCCGTTGATGACGAGGAGCCCCAGGGGTTCGAGCGTGGCTCCCGAGAAGAAGGTACCGTTGATGCCGGCGATCGCCTTGTTGCGCTCGACGATCTTGCGCACGGGCTCCAGGGCCATCTTACCTTGCTCTCCCGGCGCGGCCATGGCGGGCTTGACCTCGGCGAGGCGCGGATCCACGCGCAGCGTCCGGACCCGGGCCGGGCCGCCGCCGGTCCAGCGCTGCCCCTCCCAGTAACTCACGCCCGTGGCGATCTTCTGGTAGGTCGGAGTGGCCGGCTTGTGAGGGAAGATGATCTCGAGGCGATTGGAATGCGGAATCACCTGCGTGGCGACGGCATGGCGCCAGGCCGCGTCGATCTGGATCTTGCCGTTGGACGAGGTCACGACCGCGTGGCGAATCACGCTCCCGGTGGGATTGAGGGTCACCTTCCACGGCGTCCGGTCAGTGATCATGCCGCTCAGGTGCCAGGTGGCCACCTTGGGCGTGTCATGGGCTTCGAGGACCCCATCGTACAAGGTGAGGACCGTCCTATTCGCTTCCACCTTCAAGCGGTACGGCACGGCCGAATCCGCCGGCAGCGTGACGAGGACGCTCGAAACCAGGGCCAAGGTCAAGGCAAGTCGCAGCAATTCTTCCACCTTCGATACGCCAAGAGGGGTACTTTCATGTGCCCGATCGTCCGGCATTTCAAATGGCCTGCTTGCCGACCCTCAAGCCCCGCCGCTCTGTTGACTCGGACTCCGTGCGCATTAAGGTGAGAGAGCGAATCGAGAAACGGGCGAGCACATGAGGAGGACGACGGTGAAAGCGGTTCAGTTCATCGAGGTGGGGAAGCCGGCCCAAATCGTGGACATTCCCCAGCCCAAGCCGGGCCCCGGAGAGGTCCTGATCAAGGTGGCCGGGGCGGGCGTCTGCCACTCGGATCTCCACGTGCTTCACGATGGCATCGGCATTCCCGGCCCGTTCACGCTCGGTCACGAGAACGCCGGCTGGATCGCCGAACTGGGAGCTGGGGTCAGCGGCTGGGAAGTCGGTGAGCCCGTGGCCGTCTACGGGCCATGGGGCTGCGGCATCTGCCCCGAATGCACCACGTCCAACGAATCCTACTGCGAGAACGTCCGCTTACCCGACAAGCTCGGAGGAGGCCTGGGCTACGACGGTGGCATGGCCGAGTACATGATCGTGCCGTCGCCACGCTTGCTGATACGCCTGGGCAAGCTCGATCCGCGCGAAGCCGCGCCGCTCTCGGATGCCGCCCTCACTCCGTACCATGCCATCAAGCGCGCGCTTCACCTGCTGACCCCCGGCACGACCACCCTGGTCTTGGGCGTCGGCGGCCTCGGGCACATGGCCGTTCAACTCCTCAAAGCCGTGTCGGCCACCCGGATCGTCGCGGGGGACGTGGACGACGAGAAACTCGCCCATGCTCGCGAGCTGGGCGCAGATGCCCTCGTCAACACGCGCGACGCAGACGCGGCCTTGAAGCGCATCCAGGAGATTGCCGGAAAGCGCGGCTGCATCCTCGTCCTCGACTGCGTCGGCGTGCAACCCACGGTGGATCTCGCCAGCAAAGCCGTGGGCATGAACTCCCAGCTCACCGTCGTGGGCCTGGGAGGAGGCAAGCTCGATTGGAACGCCTATGCCCTGCCCTTCGGCTGCTCGCTCATGACCCCGTACTGGGGCTCGCGAAAAGAGCTGATGGAAGTCATCGCCCTGGCGCAGGACGGGCGCATCAAGGCCGAAAACACGTACTACAAGCTCGACGAGGCGAACGAGGTCTACGAGAAACTGAACAAGGGGCAGATCAAGGGACGCGCGGTCCTGGTCCCGTAAACTCAGGAAAGCCGGGGAAGGGCGACGTCCGCCACCATGCGGATGACGTCCTTTCCTCGCGCCTGGATCGCCATGGCGCGATCGCCCAGTTCCGCGGGGACGTGGGGATAATCAGGGTTCACCCGCACGAGGAAGGCCTCGTCATGCCAGTCGGCGATCTGCTCCATCGGCCAGCGCACGACCCCCGGGGTGTTGAAGCCCGAGCCGATCTCGATGAGGAGCAAGGGCCCGTCCTCCGACGCGTTGACCCAGTCGAGGTAGCGCTGACGCGCAAGGCGCTGAGGCTCCTCGATGAACCATGGCCCTCCCCGGACGTTCAGGAACGCGGGCCCCCCGCAGTTGCGGCAGCGCGGGATGAGCGCCGGGTCGGTCACGGCCTGCGTGGACGGATCGAGGTGGGCCAAGAGTTGCTCCATGACCGGCTGAAAGGGCCAGGTTTCTTGCGTGCACGGCTCGAGGCACTGGTAAAGCGCATAACTGCCCTGGGGCGTGTAAAGACGATCCTCGGCAAAGCCGGTTTTGGCGAACATCCCGTCGACGTTGCTGGTGATGACGAAGGTGTCCTTGTCGGCGACCAATGCGCGGAGCTGGGTGTAATTGGGCTGCGGCTGGCTCTTGAAGCGAACCTCGCTGACGTGCTCCGCCAAGAAGCCCCATTGCACGGCCTCGCTCCAGTCCTGAAAGCCAATCGTCTGGTACTGACAGCGCAGCCCGTACTGGAGCATGGCGGGAAAGCGGCGGGCAAAGTACTCCTCGTCCGCATAATCGATTCCCGCATCCACGGACATGCCGGCTCCCGCCCCGATGAGGACGTGCTTGGCGCGATGCAGTTTCTCCGCGATCCGGGTGACGGTGTCGTGATCGAGCGGGGAAGGGGTGATCCAGCGGGACATGAGCAGCTCCTACGACAGGCGAGACGCGAGTTGGCCGAGGCGCTCCTGATACAGCGCCCGATCGGAATCCAGGAAGACGTTGAAGACCACCCGGTCGAGGCGGCCTGGATGGCGCTCTAACCAGTCGACGACGGTCTCGACGGCCACGTGCGAGGCGGGGCCCGCCGGGAAGCCGAAGACCCCGGTCGAGATGCACGGGAAGGCGAGGCTGCGCACGTCGGGAATTTCGGCCGCGAGGTCGAGGCACGCACGGTAACTCGACGCCAGGGCTTGGCGATCGCCTTCCCCGGGCGGGTCGCTTTGGCCGCGGTAGATGGGGCCCACGGTGTGAAGCACGAAGCGGGAGGGCAAATGGTACGCGCGGGTGATCTTGGCGTGCCCCGTGGGCTCGCGCTCGCCTTGAAGGGCCATGATCCGCGCGCAATCCTCGCGAAGGCGGGGCCCCGCGGCCGCATGGATGACATTGTCGATACAGCGGTGAAAGGGCTGAAAACAGCCCAAGAGGGCGTCGTTAGCCGCGTTCACGATAGCATCGACCCGCAAGGTGGCGATATCTCCTTGCCAGAGCACCAGGCGCGAGGCCGGCCAGACGGGCGGCAAGTCGAGAGCCTCGACACAGGGACGCTGACGGCGCTCGAGGTCCAGCAAGCGATCCAGGACGGCTTGCGTCTGGGGCGAGAGGGCGGCTTCAGGAGGCCGGACGGTCAAGATCGCCTGAAGGGCCTCACGATCCGAGACCCGCGCGAGCGAGGGCTGCAGCCTGACGAGCCATGGGGCGCGCTCCGCTTCGAGGAGTCGGAGGGCTTCCGTGACGAGTCCCGGGATCTCTTCGGCAGACGAGGGGCTTGGCCGTTCGAAGGGTTCGTCGAGGGAGACGAGCGAGCGATAGTCTGAAAGCGTCGGGATCATGGGCTCAGTCGGGGCGCCCGGCTTCCTCGAGCCGGCGGATCGCTTCCTCATCCAATTGCACGCGAACCGCTCCCACCAATTCCTTGGCCTGCTCGGCCGTGGTTGCGCTCGCGATGGCGGACGTGACGCCGGGCTGCGCCATCACCCAGGCCAGCGAGACCTGGCTGAGCGTGGCCTCATGCCGAGCGGCCACGCGGTCGAGCTCGTCGAGGACCCGGAACCCGCGGGGGTTCATGTAGTCCCGTTCGACCGCGGCGGCGCGGTCGGAAGCAGGAAGCGGCTGCCCCTTGCGGTACTTGCCGCTGAGGAAGCCGCGCGCCAGCGAGAAGTACGTGATCACCCCGAGGCCGTGGTCCATGCACGCCGCCTGAAGTTCCCCCTCGTACTGGTCCCGATCCATGAGGTTGTACTCGGGCTGCATGGTCTCGTAGGGGCGGAAGCCCAGGCGTCTGGCCGTTTCCAGGGCGGCTTTGAGGCGGTGAGAGGTGTAATTTGACGCTCCGATGTGCCGGACCTTTCCGGCCTTGATCAGCTCGTCAAAGGTTGCGTGCGTCTCGTCGAGGGGAGTTTCGGGATCGTCGAAATGCGCCTGGTAGAGGTCGATTACGTCGGTCTGCAAGCGGCGCAGGGAGCCCTCTACCGCGTCGAGGATGCGCCGGCGGGAAAGGCCCTTCAGATGGGGCTCGTCACCCATGGGAGCGCCGACCTTGGTGGCGATGACGAGCTGATCGCGGTTCTTCCGCGCGCGCATCCAGCGCCCGAGGATCTCCTCCGACTCGCCTCCCTGATGGCCGGGAATCCAGCGGGAGTAGCTCTCCGCCGTATCGATGAAGTTGCCTCCCCCGTCCACGTAGGCGTCGAGAACGGCGAAGGACGCCGCTTCATCGGCGGTCCAGCCGAAGACGTTGCCCCCGAGGCAAAGCGGGGAGACGCGCAAGTCCGTACGGCCGAGAGTTCGAAGGGTCATCGGTCAGCCTCCTGGTTGATGGGTCGACGCTCCACTCTACCATGTGGGCGCGCGGAACCTCCCGGGGCTACATGCCGGGCATCGCGGGCGAGTGGCCGTGCTCGGCCGCTTCCGCTTCCATGGCCTCGGCCTTCGTGCGGTGAAGCGTGCCGGGCGCGTGATCCGGAGGCGCATAGACGGTGAAGAGCTTCAAGGGCTCGTTTCCGGTGTTCAGGAAGTTATGCTGCGCATGGGCGGGGACCACCACCACGTCTCCCGGAGCGATCTTGCCGCGATCCGTTCCCACGGTGTACTCCCCGCTTCCCGAGACAAAGAACAAGACCTGGTCGAGGTCATGCGTCTCGAGCCCGATGTCGTCGCCCGGCTCGACGCTCATGACGACGATTTGCGTGCGCTCGGTGGTGTAGAGCTCCTTGCGGAAAAACGCGTTGGCGCGGGTCGCCTCGTCGAGGTTGAGATGAAAGCTCATGAGAACCTCCTAGGACGTCACGGTCGAAACGCGTTCAGCGTACTCTGTGGCGTCCCTTCCGTCACCCGGGGAGGACTCGTTAGTCGTCGCCGTTTGCCTCCCGCTCGGCTTGGGCCGCCCGCGTCGCCAGCGTCTTGAGGTGGTCTCGGATATCCTCCGGCCACGCCGCGGTCAAGGCGTCGAGACGGTCGTAGTCCTTGCGGGACAAGGCGCGCGACGCCTCCTCGAAATCCGGGAGGTTCCCGCCCATCACCCAGGCGAACTTGAGGGCGGCCTCGTGGGCCTTGCGGGCCCGGTCGCGCCCCGAGGTCGCCTTCATGCGCGCTTCCACGAGCTTGCGAAGGGTCGCCGAGGCCCCTCCGGGCTGCTCGTTGAGCCAGTCCCAGTGGCGAGGCAAGAGCGAGACCTCGCGACTGGTCACCCCCAGCTTGGGGCGGCCAGGCCCCGTTCGACGCGCGTCTTTTTCGCGCTGGGCCGATAGCCAGGGGTGCTGCCCCAGCCGCTCCAGCGCCTCATCGGGCGTCCCCCGGAGGTCCAGATCGATCTGCTGGCCGCTGCCATCGTCGAAGACCAGCACGGAATCCCGGCCCGCGTCGAGCCATGCCTTGACCGCGAGCGCGACCTCCGAGATGGCGCCCGTGGCGATGCGGTGCGGGCCGCTGAAAGCGGTGAAAGACGAGGGGGCTACTGCCATGGGGATCCTCCGTTCTTGATGGGTGCTGAGACCCCAATATTACCCGGGTAAAATTCAGGAGTCAATATTACCCGGGTAATATCAAGCGGTGGGTCTGGAATGACGGACGGCTCACCTTTTGGCACAGAAGTCGCGCATGTGACGAATACGCGTGATCATTGGAAGGCCGCTCGTTACACTTGAGACGCATGGCGCTTGCAACGAGAGGAGAGAGAATGACGTCGTCGCAGTTCACCTACGAGACCTACATCCGCACGACGCCCGAGCAACTCTGGCGAGCGCTGACCGAGCCTGAGTTCACCCGACAGTACTGGGCCGAGACCTGGCCGGAATCGACGTGGGAGCCTGGCGCATCCTGGCGTCTGATGATCCCGGACGGGCGCGTGGGCGACTCCGGCCAGATCCTCGAGATCGAGCCCTGCCGCCGGTTGGTCCACACCTTGCAGGTGGAGATCGACGACGCTTTGCGGGCCGAGGGACCGTCGCGCGTGACCTACGAGCTCGAACCCGTGGGAACGTCGGTCAAGCTCACGTTCAAGCAGGAGATCGACCGGCCCGATTCAGCGGTGATCGCGACCATGTCCCAGGGGTGGCCGCACCTCCTGGCCAGTCTCAAGAGCCTGCTTGAAACCGGCAAGGCCCTCGAAGAGACCAGCCGCTGGCCGGAAGGACATTAAGCGGCGGGCTTGGGCAATCCATAGACCGTAGCGAGTCGGTCCGTGACATCCTCGAGGGAGAGAGTCCGAAATCCGAGGGCTTTGGGATCAGCTGATCCATCGCTGATAAGCGCCTCGATAAATCGTTTGAGGTCTACTTGCAGGGGCTCAGGCAGCGCAACTCTCGTGGAGGGAGTCATCAATTGCGAGAGCCGGAGGACGTCATGGGCATGTTTCTTGATCTCTTTCGAGTCGACATGGACTCCCTCGCCGCGGCGCGCGATCATATCCAGCCAGGCACGCGCCTTTAGCGGGATCAAGCGATCCTCTCCGATGTACGGAAGCCCATCAAGGTTTCGTCGGCCATCAAGGATGAACGCATAATAGCCCTCATCCAGAAGAATGGCAGAGAGACTTGATACCGCTTCATCCAGGGGAATGGGCGTGAGATGAGAGCCTTCAGGTAAGGTGATACCATCGGGCGTTCGACTGAAGAGCTCGAGCATCGCGGGGTATTCCGCGTTTGCCGGCTTCTGAAAGCGGTAGAAGATCGGGCCCTTCGCCTCGCTGACCTCGCGGAGCGCGTAGCCGCCTTTTTGAATGAAGGCCCAGAAATCTCGCCCAAATTCGGCGGTCAAGCCCCCTACAACCAGGACGATATCGAGGTCTTTCGTGGCGCGGAAGGCTTGCGCTTCAATGCTCATGGTGATGCTTGCGGCGGTCCCGCCGATCAGCAGAAACTTATCGGTATGCGCCCGGAAGTGCTCTTTGAAGACGTTCAGCCCTCTCACCATGGATACTGTCCCTTTAATTCCTCTAACGCCAGTTGAACTCTCTCGTCCTTGTCGTCGCGCAAGCTTAGAGTGAGGGAGAGGGGATCCACGATGCTTCGTTGCTCACCCAAGGCGGGGTCATAACGCCAAATCTCCAGTTCGGCCGCCGAGGGATCCCAGTCCGGCGCCATCGCGATTTCGCCACTTTGAAGCAAGTTCCACATCTCTGGACTGATGGCGCGAGTGGCATGCATGGGCTCGGCTAGCATGGTTGCCCTGCTTAGCGCGCTGATCCCGGCGATTGGCGCGTTTCTCTCGACATGGCTGGGAAGCTGACGGACACGCACGCGACGCTTGATGGGCGTCCTCATGAGGCCGCATGCGCGGGTCCAGATCGTGAGCGGATCGGCACTCAGGCGAATCACCTTGACTCGTCCTTCGGCGTTAACCCCCACCAAGCCAGCAGCCTCGAGTTCTCTGACCGCTCGCGACAGGGTCATTTGAGAATATCCCAGATCATAGGCCAACTCGGCTGACGCCCACGCCTCGTTTCGAGTGGCCGTCAGGAGCATTCTGATGAGGACGGCCTGCGAAGCGGGGCTTAGGTTCTTCGGAGTCGAGGTGGTCTGTTTTCGGAAGTACTCACGCAGGTCGATGCCCAGGTCAGGCAGATAGAGTTGGTTGCCTGGAACGACAAAGGGCACCCGTTGTTCGATCAGGTATCGACGCTGATAGGAGGCCAGTGCCGAGGCCGCATAGATGACGGGCAAGCCAGTCAGGGCCCTGGCCTTGTTTACCTGGACTCGAACGTCGCTTAGCGAGGCCTCTTCCTCATGCGGGCTATGAACGAGGAGAACGGGCCAATCGAGGAGCGTGGCCCCATACCATTCAAGCGCATCCTGCAGGTAGTAGGGAAGCTCAGAGGCGCGCGTCCATGGTCGGGGGTCGAGGTCGATGCCTAACGTCTCACGCACGTACTTGTGGACAAGTCGTTCTATCGGGCGAGCCATGGAACCTCCCTAACATCTTTCTTGCACGATAACACGCCTTCTGTTATCGTGCAAGAAAGATGTTAGACTAGTAGCCCCACCCTTAACGCAAGGGGATCAGCCATCCTAGATCCATCGCCCCTCGCGGGCTCGACCATGTGAAGGCATGAAAGGCTGACAGGGAGGCCGTTTCCGACCTCCCTGTCTAAAGCATTGGGGGATGCAATGTCTGAAAACCCTTGCTACAAGCCATTCTACCGCAAAAGCTAGCATCCAAAGCCTGAATCGACCCTCTAGAATGGATCTAGGCGTTGCCAGTCAAACGGCCAAAGGCATCTTGCCTCAGAGGTTCCTGACCAACGGGAAAATCTCAATCCACCGCACCTGAAGAAAGGAGGCAGGAGGTGGCTGATATCAAGCGTCTCGCAGATTGGATGAGTAACTCGCGTTACACGACCATCTTCTCAGGAGCCGGTATGTCAACCGAATCGGGGCTTCCCGACTTCCGCTCCGCGGGAGGCCTCTGGAAGCAAAGTCGGCGCTTCGAGGAACTGGCCTCGATCTCGGCCCTCACGCATGACTTTCCGGAGTTCGTGGAGTTCTACCGCTGGCGCATCCGCATGCTCCAAGGCGTCGAGCCGCATGCGGGACACCGGCGGATTGCCGAGTGGCAGCGCGAAGGCCGCGTCCACGCCCTGATCACCCAGAACGTGGACGGGCTGCATACCCTCGCCGGGAGTCCGGAGGTCGCCGAGCTCCACGGCAGCCTGCGCCGGATCCGATGCCAGCGCTGCGAGGCCGAAGCGGATTCCGAGCGCTTCCTCAGCGACGAAGGAACCCACTGCGAGCGCTGCGGCGGCAAGATGCGGCCCGGGGTCGTGCTCTTCGGAGAAACCCTGCCCGCAGACGCGCTCCGCAAAGCCCAGGAGGCGAGCGAGCGCACGGAGTTGTTCATCGCCCTGGGATCGTCCCTACAGGTTTCGCCGGCTAATTATTTCCCTCAGATCGCCAAGGCCAAGGGCGCTCGGCTCGTCATCCTCAACCAGGGACCCACGGCCCTCGACGCCCTGGCGGATCTGCGCCTAGACGGCATGATCGGCGAGAGCCTAGAGCGCCTCCCGCGTTGAGACCAACGGCTTCAACGGCTTGAGAGACGTCGTGACGAAGCGTTAGACGCGCGTGCGAGTGGACTCCGCAACGCGAGACTCGGCAGCGGCGCCGAAGACGGCCCGCGCCGCGCGGTGCGCGACGGCATGCAGTTCGGCGGTGCGCGTCCCGCTTCCGGCGTAGCCTCCGGCCAAGACCAGGACCACCGGGATGCCTGCCTCCTGGAGGGCCGCGAAGACCATGCGATCGCGCTCGAAGAGACCTTCTTCGCTGAGGGCGAGGCGACCCAGGCGATCGCCCAAAACCGGATCCACGCCCGCCAGGTAAAACGCCAAGTCGGCGCCGCTCTCGGCGATCGCCCGCGGCAGGTGCTCCGCCAGCAAAGCGAGATACTCCGAATCGCCGCAGCCGTCCGTCAGCTCGACGTCGAGGCTGGAGCGCTCCTTGCGGAAGGGGTAGTTCTTGGCGCCATGCATCGAAAAGGTATAGACCGAGGGATCCTCCGCGAAGATGGCGGCCGTTCCGTTGCCCTGGTGCACGTCGAGGTCGACCGTCAGGGCCGTGCGGATCCAGCGGCGGCGCTGGAAGACCCGGATGGCGATCGCCACGTCGTGGAGCAAACAGAACCCTTCGCCGCGATCCGGGAAGGCATGGTGCGTGCCGCCCGCGAGGTTGGCCGCGTGCCCGTCTTGAAGGGCCATCATGGCGGCGTTGATCGTGCCTTGTACCGCCAGGCGCGCCCGCCTCAGGACCGCCGGAGACCAGGGAAACCCGAGCTTCCGGGCGGTCTTGGCATCCATGGTCCCCTCGCGAAGCATCGTCAGGTACTCCGGCGTGTGTACCAGGGCGAGATCCGCCCAGTCGGCCTCGGCGGGCTCCACGACCTCCTCTTTGGAAAGCAGGCCCTGGGCGAGCAGGAGCCGATGAAGCTCCCGGTACTTCTCCATGGGGAAGGTATGGCCATCGGGAAGCGGGATGGTGTAATCAGGATGAAAGCTGCTGCGCAAGGGTCGTCTCCTCCGGGTGCTCCATTGTACCCGGCGAAGGGGCCTTGATGCCCGCAGCCGAGCCGCATCCGGCGACACCCTGAAGCATAAATCAGCGCCAGAAGGCGGCTAGGCGTAAGGAAAACGCAGGCAGCGGATATGCTCGGCCAGGAGTTCGGCAGCATCGGGATCGGAAACCGGGGGGAAGTGCTCGTAGGCTTCGTAGACGTCATCGAGATCGTCGGTGGCCTCGAAGACGATCACCCGCTCGGCTTCGTCGTGAAGGGCCTTGACCACCTTGAGGGGGGCGACGGGGACGGCCACGAAGATGGCCTCGGGCTTGCGGTCCCGGACGTCGGCGATCGCCGCCCGCATCGTCAATCCGCTCATCGCGCCGTCGTCCACCAGGATCACCGTACGATCGACCAGGGGTACCGGCGGGTGGTAGCGCCGAAGGAAAGTCTCTCGCCGCTTGAGGATCCCGAGTTGCGCCTCGGTGGCTTCTTCGAGCGTGCCCGGCGGCAAGAACGTCTCGCGCAAGCGGGTCTCGTCGAGGATCCGCACGCCCCGGGCCGTGATCGCCCCGACGGGGTAATCCGAATTCGACGGGTCGAGGATCTTTCGCGCGCTGATGGCATCCAGCTTGGCGCAGAGCCGGTCGGCGATCGGCTTGGCCACGGGCAAGCCCTGAGGCGCCAAGGCCACGACCACCACGCCGGGCTCGTCCCGGTGGCTCTGGAGCTGTTCGGCGAGCAAGTGGCCGGCGTGCTCGCGATCCTTGAAGATCCTCTCCCGCATGATCGCCCTCCATTTCAAGAGGCTGAGCCGGATCCTAGCGCTCCCGCCCGGCGAGGACAAGCTACGGCAGGCCGCTCACCCGCCAGCTCGCAGCCGCCATGGGCGCCTCGACGACCAGATCCTGCCCATCCAGCCGCCAGTCGACCGGCGGCCCTTCGGAGGAGACATCAGCCACCCCGACCAGACCGTGAATCACGAGCCGCAACGCCTTGGTCGGCGAGTCGTAGCCCGCGTGGTCAGCGTTCAATTTTAGCCAAAGTCCGGCCTCATCGCGCCCGCCCGTGATCGTCCAGAGGTTGTACTCCCCTCGCGCGTAGGCCAGGCTTCGACCATCATCGTCGTACCAGGCCCCCGCCATGGCCTCGGCCGGGTAGACGTGAAGCGTGAGCCGACTGCGATCGAGCCGCTCGACGCTTGGAGCCCAACTGCCGCGCGGCAGGACGGCACCGGCCCTGACGAAGAGCGGGAGGCGCTCCAGCGGGGCGTCGACGAGATGGTGGCGCCCCCCTGCGAGACGCTCACCGCTCCAGTAGTCGACCCATTCCCCAGCCGGCAGGTAAACGGCCCGCTTGCGGACTCCTGGCCTGAAGACGGGTGTCATCATGAGGTCGCGGCCGACCATGGCCTGATCGGCGAGATCCAGCACCTCGGGATCGTCCGGGAAGTCATAGACCAGCGGCCGCAAGATCGGCTCACCCTGCTGAGACGCTCGCCAGAACGCCGTGTAGAGGTAGGGCAGCCACGCGTAGCGCATGCGGATTGCCTCGCGGCAAACCGCTTCGATCTCGGGACCGAAGACCCATGGCTCCTGGTCGCACGTTCCCTTCGCAGCGTGGTTGCGGAAGAACGGCGTGAACGCCCCGACCTGGGTCCAGCGCGCGAGAAGTTCGCCCTGGCAATCCCCCGAGAAGCCGCCTACGTCCGGTCCCACGAATGCCAGGCCCGAGAGCCCCATGTTCATGACCATAGGAAGCGATTGCTCGAGGTGAGCCCAGATGCTGAAGTTATCCCCGGTCCATACCGCCGCATGGCGCTGGATACCCGCGAAACCGGCCCGGCTGAGGACGAAGGGGCGCTCGTCGGGCCTCGCGCGCGAAAGACCCTCGCGGGTGGCTTCCGCCATCCAGGAGCCGTAGAGGTTATGCACGCGATCGTGCGTGAGGCTGCCATCCTCGCCATGGCGGGCATCGAGAGGCAGCGTCTTGGTGGGCGAATCGAAGGTCGAGGGCTCGTTCATGTCGCACCAGATCCCGGCGACGCCTGCATCCAAGTAGCCGCGGTGCCAGTCGCCCCACCAGCGCCGAACTTCCGGTTGCGCGAAGTCCGGGTAGCAGACGTCCCCGGGCCAGACCTCGCCCAGCAAGGGTAGGCCGTCGCGATCCTTCACGAAGTAGCCGTGCCGAATCCCTTCGGTGAATGGCGGGTAAGCGCCGTCCTTCTTCACTCCGGGATCGACGATCGGCACGACCCGGACCCCCTCGCGGAGAAGGTCCGCCATCAGGGTTTCGGGTTCGGGAAAGGTCTCGGCGTTCCAGGTGAAGACCCGGTAGCCGTCCATGTAGTCGATGTCGGCGTAAAGCACGTCGAGCGGGATCTCCCGCTCTCGGTACTCGCGAACCACCTCGCGCATGCGCGCGGCGGAATCATAACTCCAGCGCGACTGCTGATAGCCGATGGCCCAGAGGGGCGGCATGGGCATGCGCCCGGTGAGGGCCGTGTAGCGCTCCACCACCTGGTCGAGTTCCGGGCCGGCCACCAGGTAGAGGTCCAGGCCCTCGCGCGGAGTCGTCACCTCCAGGTGGTCGGGATCGTCGCGCCCGACGTCCCAGTGCGTCCGGGTGGGATCGTCCAGGTAGAGGCCCACGACCCGGCCTTGCGTGAAGAGGATGGCCCAGGGAATCGAGACGTAAAGGGGGTCCAGGGTCTCGATATGCGGGCTGGGATCGTCGGTATTCCACATCGTGTAGCGGCGCCCGCGCTTGTCGAGGAAGCCCGTCTTCTCGCCCAGGCCGTAGCAGCGAGTTTCGGGAGCGAGCGGGGTGTCGAGGCGCCAGACGCCGGCCTCACAGGTCGGCAAGAGGCCTTCGAGCAGGGGCATGCCGTCCTTGTCAAAGAAGGCCATGCGCAGGGACTCCGTGGCGAGGGAGAGCGACACGCCCTCCGCCTCGACGTGCAAGGAGGCGCCGTGGTCCCGGATTCGTAGGGGGCGGGTCGGGTCGAAGAGGGCGATCGCCGGCGTGGGCTGCCACGCTTGCCCCTTGGGGTAAAGCGAGATCCGCAGCATGCCCGGTAACGGGCAGGTGATCCGCAGCTCATGCGAATCGAGCAAAGCCACCAAGGCGTCGGCATGCGCGCGCCACGTTTCAAGTTTCAGCATGGAAGTAGTGTAGCAGGTGTGGGCTACCTGCTAGGATCAACGAGGAACGTATCGAAAGGAAGCAACGCCATGCCTCAAGCAAACGACGGACAATCCGTCCGGAACAACCCCGAGCGCGCGAGATTCGAGCTCGACGTCGAGGGGCACGTCTGCCTCGCGGAGTACGAGCTGCAACCCGGAACCATCGTGTTCACCCACACGGAAGTACCCCCCGAGGTCGGTGGGAGAGGACTGGGTGCCAAGCTGGTGAAGGCGGGACTCGATTACGCTCGTAACGAGCAACTGCAGGTGATTCCGCAGTGCACGTTCGTGGCGCGCTTCATGGAACGCCACCCCGAGACGCATGACCTCGTGCATCCCGAGCATCTCGGCAAAATCGGTAAATAAGCACGAGACCGCCTCACGGTCGTGAGGCGGTCTGCGACGCCTAAGCAGGCGTGTTAAATGCCGAAGCTGGTCCCGCAGCCGCAGGAATGGGTCGCGTTGGGGTTCTTGAAGGAGAACCCGGCGTTCATGAGATCGTCGTTGTAGTCGAGCTCCATGCCGGCCAGGACCAGCGAGCTCTTCATGTCGAGAAGGACCTTGAGCCCGTTCTCCTCGAAGACGTAGTCCGACGCGCCCGGCTCGTCCTCGACGCTGAGCTTGTAGCTCAAGCCGGAGCAGCCGCCGCCGACGGCGGCGATGCGCAGGTAGCCGTTGGGCTTCTCCTGGCGCTCGAGCAAGGTTCTGACGTGCGCAACCGCCTTCTGCGAAACCGAGATAAGCTTGGGCGCTGCCTGGGTATTCGTTTCCGTGGCCATGGTTTCCCCCTCCATTTTGATTTATAGGAACGCTGTGGCTTCGCCAGCAAACACCCCCCTGCCGGCTGCGCCGTCCGTCCCCCCGTTCCCAGGCAGTAGCCGCAGGCGCTGGGGGACAAGAAAAGGAAGGTTTTAACGCGTCGAGGAGACCTCGAAGCGAACCTCCGGAGCTTGCTCCTGCTTGGCGAGGCTTGCCAGCGTGCACTCGTCCAATGCTTTCAGGAACTGGTCCTGGGCATTCTTGAGCGCGACATGCACCGCGCAACCGAGGCGGAAGCAATCGTAAGGGGCCGAGGTCGTGCAATCGTTGACCGCGATTTCCCCTTCGGTCGCCTCGATGACCTGGCGCAGGGTGACGGATTCGGCCGGTCGGCCCAGCTCGAGCCCGCCATTGGCACCGCGATGCGAGCGGATGAGACCCGCCTTGACCAACGACGGTACCAGCTTGATCAGGAAGGACAGGGGAATGCGCTCGACTTCGGCGATCTTCGCCGTGTCGCTGAGCTGTCCCTCCGGCTGCTTGGCCAGATAAAGCAGGGTCAGGATCCCGTATTCCGAGGCCTTCGTGAGCTTCATCGCCCTCCCCTTTTCATACCTTCTAGCCGCTGGCGCCCCGCGGGGGCTAGACGGCGACCACCTGCAAACTCGGATCCACCAGGTGGACGAGGTTTTCGATGGCGGCGAGCGTTCCGTACATCGAGCTGGGGCAGGTGCCGCAAGCTCCCTGATAGTGAACCTTCAAGATTCCCCCGGAAAGCTCCATGACCTCGAGGCCGCCCCCGTCCATCATCAGGGCGGGCCGGACCCGCTCATCGAGGATCTTGGTGATCTGGTCCAGCTTCACCTGGTCCTCGGGAGTGGCCGCGACGGGCTTGCGCTCTTCGCCAGGTGCCGCCTGGATGGTGACCGGCTGGGCCGCCCGGATCGGATCGGCCACCTTGCGCAGCAGCTCCTGCCAATCCGCCTTGCCATCCTGCGTGACCGTGATGTAACGATCCACGTAGTAGACGTTGATCACATGCGGCACGGCGAAAAGGGCCGTGGCCAAGCCATCGCCCTGGGCCGAGGCAGCATCGGGGTACGAGCGCGAAGGGCCGTTGGTGATCGGCTCCTTCAAGACGAACTTCCGCGCGTTCGGGTTGGGGGTGTATTCGATTTCCGCAATCTTCGGCATTACTCTCCTCCTCCGGGCACCAGGTCGTCGGCCGATCCCTCGGTGGACACGGAGTCCTGATTCGCGAAGGCCGCATGCAGCGTGTGCCAGGGCAAGACGGCACACTTGACGCGCGAGGGAAGGCCCGAGATGCCCGAGAAAACCGTCAGACGGCCCAGGTGATGGCCGGGAACCTCGGGATCGAGCTTGCCGGTGGTCATGTCCCGGAACTCCTGGATCAAGGTCTCGGCTTCCTTCACGGACTTGCCCTTGACGTTGGTCGTCATCATCGAGGCCGAGGCCTTGCAGATGGCGCAGGAATTGCCCTCGAACTTGATGTCGGCGACCTTCTCGTCCTGGACGTCGACCGTCAGCTGGATATGGTCGCCGCAAAGCGGGTTGACGCCCTCCGAGCGACGATTCGCCCCTTCGAGCTGACCGTAGTTGCGGGGCTTCTTGTTGTGTTCCAGGATCACTTCCTGGTACAGCGCCTTCGTGGCGTTCATCGAACCTTCCTCACGTGACTAACCGAAAATCTCTTGGACGGTCTTGATCCCGTCCACCAGCGCGTCGACTTCTTCCTTGGTGTTGTAGAAGGCGAACGACGCCCGGGCGGTCGCAGGCACTCCCATCCGCTGCATGACCGGCTGGGCGCAGTGATGGCCCGCCCGGACCGCGATCCCTTCCTGGTCGAGGATGGTCCCGATGTCATGCGGATGGACGCCGTCGATGACGAAGCTCAGCACCGCGGCCTTCTCCGGGGCGGTCCCGATGATCCGGACCCCAGGAAGGGCGCTCACGCGCTCGGTGGCGTAGGCCAGGAGCTCATGCTCGTAGGCGGCGATCTTGTCCAGACCGATGCCCTGCAGGTAGTCGATGGCGGCGCCCAGCGCAATCGCCGCAGCGATCGGAGGCGTGCCCGCCTCGAACTTGTGGGGAATCGCGTTGTAGGTGGTCTTCTCGAAGGAAACCGAGAGGATCATATCCCCGCCACCCTGCCAGGGCTGCATCTTCTCCAGCAATTCGGCCTTGCCGTAGAGGATGCCGATGCCCGTGGGACCACACATCTTATGGCCCGAGAAGGTGTAGAAGTCGGCGTCCAGTGCTTGTACGTCGACCGTCATGTGTGGAGCGCCCTGCGCACCGTCCACCAGGACCGGCAAGCCGCGCTCATGCGCCAGGCGAATGATCTCCGCCACCGGGTTGATCGTGCCCAGGGCGTTCGAGACATGGGTGACGCCCACGAACTTGGTGCGCTCGTTGAGCAGCTCCTTGTAGGCGTCCATGTCGAGCACGCCGCGGTCGTCGCAGGGAATCACCCGGATGACGCAGCCCTTTTCCTGGCAGAGCATCTGCCAGGGCACGATGTTGGCGTGGTGCTCCAAGGCCGAGAGGATGATCTCGTCGCCCTTCCCGATGAACGGGCGGCCGTAGCCGTGCATGACCAGGTTGATCGCCTCGGTCGTGCCGCGGGTGTAGATGATCTCGCGGTCTTCCTTGGCGTTGATCAGCTTGCGGACCTTGCGGCGCACGCCTTCGTAGGCGGTCGTCGCCTCCTGACTTAGCGTGTGGACGCCCCGGTGCACGTTGGCGTGCTCCATGGTCTGGTACTGAACCAGCCGGTCGATCACGACCTGGGGCATCTGGCTGGAGGCCGCCGAGTCGAGGAAGACCAGGGGCTTACCGTTGACTTGCCGGTTGAGGATCGGGAAGTCCTTGCGGATGGCCGCGACGTCGAAAGCCGGGTGAACTGCAGTCGTCATGCGTCCTCCTTACTCGGCACTGGGCACGGCGGCGAAAACCCGCGTGCGCAGCGCGTCGCGAAGCGACGCGAGGGGAATCCGGTCGATCACTTCCGCCGCGAAGGCGTAAGTGAGCAAGTTCCGGGCCTCCTGCTGACCGAGCCCACGGCTCATCAGGTAGAAGACCTCATCGGGATCCAGCTGGCCGACCGTGGCGCCGTGGGCGCAGCGGACGTCGTCGGCAAAGATCTCGAGCTGGGGTTTGGTGTCGATCTTGGCCTTCTCGCTCAGCAACAAGTTCCGGCTCTGCTGGGACGAGTTGGTCGCGGCAGCGCCCTTGCGGACCAGGATCTTGCCGTTGAAGACGCCCCGGGCGTTGCCGGCGAGAATCGTCTTCTGGACCTGCGTGCTCTTGCCCATGGGCTTGGCGTGGTCGATCGTCGAGTGGGTATCGGCGAACTGGCCTTCCCCGATGAAGATCAAACCGTTGAGGGTCCCGTCCACGCCTTCGGCGGCCTGCAGGATCACGGGCTCGAAGCGGGTGAAGCGGCCGCCCAGGGTCACGGCGTCCTGGTGATAGGTCGCCGTATGGGCCAGTTCCGCGACGGTCCGACCGACATGGAAGGCCGAGAGGCTTTCGCGCTGCAGGCGGATATGGTTGACGCGGGCGTCCTCGGCGACCACGACCTCGGTGATGGCATTGGTGAAGACCACGCCGTCGCCGAGGGTGACGTAGTCCTCGACCAGGGTCAGGGCCGATTCGGCCTCGGCCAAAACGAGCACGCGCGGGCTCACGGCCAGGGGCGTCTCGCCGGCTTGGCCGACGAAGACGAGGTGAACCGGAGCCTCGAAGGCCTTGCCGCGCGGCACGACGATCAGGGCGCCATCGGTCACCAAGGCGCCATTGAGGGTCGTGAAGACGTCCTGACCTGCCAGGCGGCCCAGGTGACGCTCCAGGATTTCGGCATGGGCGCCGGCATCCTTGAAGGAAACGACGGTCAAGCCGGCATGCGCGGCCGAGACGGTCGAGAGCGCGCTCGCGTACTGGCCGTTGACGAAGACCAGGCGGCTCGTGTCGGCTTCCGTGAGCGCGTAAGGGGCGAGCGCCGCTTCGCTCACCTCGGCAGGCGCCGGAGCGGGCGTGAAGGTGATCTCGCGCAGCGGCTTGAGGTTGGCGAAGCGCCAATCCTCGTCCCGCACGGTCGGAAGGCTCATGGCCTCCAGGCGCGCGGCCGCGTCCTGGCGCAGGCGAAGCAACGCGGGCAGGACGACTGCCGGCTGCGAAGCACGCGCCGAGACGAGGGCATCGAGGAAGGCGTCGCGCACCGACTCGGTGGGGGCGGTCCCGTGGACTGCTTCCGAGGGCATGACGCGGGAGGTTTGGACGTTGGTGGTCATTCCCGCCTCCTTACGCCGTCACGGTACGCCGCTCGAACTCCTCGCGAACCCAGTCGTAGCCACGGCGCTCGAGCTCGAGGGCGAGTTCCTTGCCGCCGGTCTTGATGATCTGGCCGTCCGAAACCACGTGGACGAAGTCCGGGGTGATGTAGTCCAAGAGACGCTGGTAGTGGGTCACCATGACCATGGCGTTGTTATCGTTGGAGATCTGGTTCACGCCTTGCGAGACGATCCGCAGCGCGTCGATGTCGAGGCCCGAGTCGATCTCGTCGAGCACGCCCAGGGAGGGCTGCAGGACGGCCATCTGGAGGATCTCGTTGCGCTTCTTCTCGCCACCCGAGAAGCCCTCGTTGACCGAGCGCTCCAGGAAGGCGGGGTCCATCTCGACGACCTGGATCTTCTCGCGGATGAAGTCGTCGAACTCCAGGGGATCGAGTTCATCCCAGCCGCGAGTCTCGGCGACCGAGTTGTAGGCGAGGCGCAGGAACGACGCATTCGAAACGCCCGGAATCTCGATCGGGTACTGGAACGCCAGGAAGAGGCCGGCCTTGGCGCGGTCTTCGGCTTCCATCTCGAGGAGGTTCTGGCCCATGAAGGTGATCGAGCCGCCGGTGACCTCGTAGTCGGGGTGACCCGCGAGGACCTTGGAGAAGGTCGATTTGCCGGAGCCGTTGGGGCCCATGATGGCGTGGATTTCGCCGGCGCGGACCGTCAGGGAAATCCCCTTGAGGATCTCAACGCCCGCGACCGAGGCCGTCAGGTCGCGAACCTCCAGAATGATGTCTCCCTTGGCCATTAGCCGACACTCCCTTCGAGCTTGAGGCCCAGCAGCTTGGTCGCCTCGACGGCGAACTCCATCGGCAGCTGGGTGAAAACGTCCTTGCAGAATCCGTTGATGATCATCGAGATGGCTTCCTCGGCGCCGATGCCTCGCTGAGCGAAGTAGAACATCTGCTCCTCGCCGATCTTGGAGGTGGAGGCTTCGTGCTCGACCTTGGCGGAGGGGTTTCCGACCTCGATGTACGGGAAAGTATTCGCCTGGCAGTTCGGCCCGATCAGCATCGAGTCGCACTGCGAGTAGTTGCGGGCGCCATGGGCCTTGGGGCCGATCTTGACCAGACCGCGGTAGGAGTTGTTGGACTGGCCCGCCGAGATGCCCTTGGAGATGATGGTCGAGCGCGTGTTGCGGCCGATGTGGATCATTTTGGTGCCGGTATCGGCCTGCTGCTTGTGATTGGTCAGGGCCACCGAGTAGAACTCGCCGACCGAGTTATCTCCCAGCAAGACGCAGGACGGGTACTTCCAGGTGATGGCCGAGCCGGTTTCCACCTGGGTCCACGAGATCTTCGAGTTCTTGCCCTTGCAGAGACCGCGCTTGGTGACGAAGTTGAAGATGCCGCCGACGCCGTTCTCGTCGCCGGCGTACCAGTTCTGGACGGTCGAGTACTTGATGTCCGCGTCATCCAGGGCGACGAGCTCGACCACCGCCGCGTGAAGCTGGTTGGTGTCGAACTGGGGCGCCGTGCAGCCTTCGAGGTACGAGACCGAGGCGCCTTCCTCGGCGACGATCAAGGTGCGCTCGAACTGACCCGACTCCTCGTTGTTGATGCGGAAGTAGGTCGAGAGCTCCATCGGGCAGGCGACGCCCTTGGGGATGAAGCAGAACGAGCCGTCCGTGAAGACCGCCGTGTTGAGGGCGGCGTAGAAGTTGTCGGTGTAGGGCACGACCGAGCCGATGTACTTGCGGACGAGGTCCGGGTACTTCTGGATGGCTTCAGAGATCGAGCAGAAGATGACCCCGGCTTCCGCCAACTTCTCCTTGAAGGTGGTGGTGACCGAGACCGAGTCGAAGACCACGTCCACGGCCACGTTCGCGAGCATCTTCTGCTCGGAAAGCGGGATGCCCAGCTTCTCGAAGGTGCGGATCAGCTCGGGATCGACCTCATCCATGGAGTTGAGGGTCGGCTTCTTTTTAGGTGCCGAGTAGTAGACGATGTCCTGGAAGTCGATCTCAGGGTAGTCGACGTTGGGCCAGCGAGGCTCTTCCATGGTCAGCCAGTGGCGATAAGCCTTCAGGCGGAATTCGAGCATCCACTCGGGCTCGTTCTTCTTGGCGGAAATGGCCCGAACGACGTCCTCGTTGAGACCCTTCGGAAGGGATTCGGACTCGATCTCGGTGACGAATCCGTGCTTATACGGTTGGCTGACGACCGCATGCAGCGATGAACTCATGGTCAAGCTCCTCGGAATTCCGGCGTTCCCGGCGACTGGGCGGCTCTCGGAGGGGTGTTTTTCTCCCGAGGCAACCAATCCAGACAAATTTAGTCAGATTTAATACCTTCAATTTACGCCGGATCGTAGGAGCTTGTCAATCGCAGCAAGGGAGCCACTTCTCGCTCCGTCATTCCCGCAGAAGCGAGAATCCAGGCGCCGGGTCGGGGGGCGGGAGTGACGCCTTGGGGTTTGATGCGCGGGCAGGAGAAAGGGCCGGAGGCCCCCCGTCTGGGGGGCCTCCGGCGTGCGCATTGCGCTCGTGCCGTGACCACGGGCCCGCAGGCCGCTTCCGGTCATCTCGCCTTGACGGATGAGGGGCGAGGGGGCACGCCAGCACTCTTCTTGGATCCGAGTAAACTCCCCGACGGTCGAACCGCCTAATAGGGCTGATGGATCCGCCCGGAACGCTGGGCTTCCGGCTCCCGGCCCGTCCTGGACCGCTTGCCTTCCACAGTTCTCATACTAGCAAGCAAGTATTAAATGCCAAGCAACGGGATTTACAGGCTTTGTAAAACTTGCATTTGGATTTGATTAGCCGCCAAGCGGGCTGGGGGTCGGTCGCAAGATTGCCAACATGGTCATGCAATCTTGGCGTAATCTTTCTCCGCTAAGGTGGGACGGTCCCCCATGTTGCGAGGGCGAAAGATGTCATCACGAAGCAAGAAAACCTGCCCCAACTGCACCGGCCCCATGCAAGCCCTCTCCTGGACCGGATTCTTCTGCCGCGATTGCGGCGCAGCCGTCACCCTCGCGGAGGACGGCTGGGTCCACATCCTCAACGCGGATCTCAGCGAGTCCTGGGTCCGCTCCAAGTGCGCCGGAGGCGGCTTGCTGGTCTAAGGCGCGACGCAACTGCGGCTAGCCGAAGAACGGCTTGTCGAACATGGCCGGCGCCACCGCGAAGACACCCGTCGCCTGCACGGCCAGCGTGCCGTCCGCCAAGCGGATCTCCGCCGCCACCTTGACCGAGCGATTCCCGTCCGATCGCACCCAACCCGACGCCAGCACCGCCTGCCCGAGAGGAATCGGCCGCCGGAAATCGTACTCCAGGTGGACCGCCAGCAGGTTCTGCCGCCGATTCCAGGCCGCCGCCCCCATCACCTCATCCAGGAGGGCCGCCGTCGAGCCCCCATGGGCATGGCCGGGCGGGCCTTCCAGCGCCGGCGGGTAGACGTAGCGACAGCGGATATGATTCCCTTCCCGGTAGAGATCCGCGCGCAAGCCCCCCGGATTGTCCGGCTGACAAACGAAACACGGCCCATGCTTCGCCAGCAAGATCCACTCCGACTCCGGGGCGGGCGCCGGCGGCGGTCCGTCTCCAATCGGTTCAATCTCGGTTCCCAGCGGTGAACGCATAACGACTCCTTTGAACGCCGCCGCTCCCATGCATCGAGCGACCCTTCGCCCATTATACTCCTCAAAGGCCCGCTTCACGGTCCTTCTAGGCCGTTTCGCCGTGGGCCGTTCCGAACGTTTGCTCGTCCCCTGAGCGGGTACAAGGCCCCTACGGGATTGCTCGCTAAAGCACCGGCCGCGGGCGCTCGCGCCCCTCAGGAGGATCCATGCGCCGCAAAAAGACCGCTTTTTTGCTCGTCGGCTCTTTGAGCCTTCCCTCGCTCACCGGCTGCGCCGCGTTGCTTTCGCGGGGGCCTTCCCAGCTCGACGTCGCCGTCGAAGACCCTCAGGAGCACGTCGAGGTCCTGATCGAGGGCATTTCCAACGATCACCAGATCCGCCGCAAAGTTCCCTTCTTCAGCGTCAGCCTGGATCGTCATTCTGACTACACGCTCACGGTGAAGCGCCGCGGCTTTCAGCCCTACGAGACCCGGATCAAGCGTCAGGCCCAGCCCCATGTGCTGGGAGACCTCATGTTGCTTGGGCTTGGCACCTACGGCATGAGCTACGCGGTCCAGCATCCCGGCGCCACGATCTCCCAGCTAGGCGGGGTCCCGGTCATGTCTCTGGGCGCGGGCCTCGCCACCGCCGGCCTCTTCGGCCTGGGCTGGGGGACCGTGACCGGCTCAAATTGGCGCCATTCCCCCTCGGAGGTCGTCGTCACCCTCAAGGAAGAGCCCCGACGCCCGTTCTGGCCATTCTGGTAGCGCGCCGCCACCCCCGCCTCAAACGTCCCTCGCCGCCTGCGTTTGCCCCCTGCGCGCGCTAGGATGAAGCGCGACGAAGGGAGGCGCTCATGGCAGGCAAGCTCGAACTCCAGGTCACCGGCTTCGAAGTGGGCCATCTCCAGCACGACTACCACCCGATCACCCTCGAAAGCAGCCGCGGCCCCATCCAAACCCGTCTCTACCCGGTTCCCGAAGGCAGCGATCGCGCCGTCATCACCGTCGGCGGAGTGGGGGGCGGCTGGGACACCCCGGCCCGCGACCTATACCCCCACCTGGGCATGACCCTTCCCGAGGCGGGCATCGCCCTTTGCCGCGTCCGCTTCCGCCATCCGACCGTGCTCGAAGAAGCCATCCTCGACGTCCTCGCCACGCTCGCCTTCCTGGAAGCGGAGGGCGTCACCCAGGTCGGATTGGTCGGTCACTCGTTCGGAGGAGCCGTCGTGATCCAGGCGGCTGCAGCCTCTCCCTTGGTACGAACCGTGGTCACGCTGGCCACCCAAGGGTACGGGGCCGATCCGGCAAGCGAGCTCGGCCCCCGTTGCTCGCTGTTGCTGCTGCATGGGACGGCGGATCGGGTACTCAGTCCCGCTTGCTCGCAGCATGCCTTCGCCGTCGCCCGCGAGCCCAAGGAAATCAGCCTCTACGAAGGCGCGGGGCACGGCCTCGAAGAGGTCGCCGAGGAGGTCCGCCAGCGGGTGTTCGATTGGCTAGTGACGCGGCTTTCCGAGCAAAGAGCCGCCGATTGACGCGACCCCCCGGACCGGTATGCTGGGGTCGCCACCCCACGCGCCGGCCCGGTCTCGCATGAAAGTGAGGGCAGGATGGATCGCAACGACAACCCCGGAATCAACCCCGGCAATGGGCCCGCCACCTGGGAGAGCGGGGAGAAGCCCATGCTTCACCGGGAGGTGGATACCACGGTTCCTCAGGAGTTCACGTCCGCAGCTCCCAGCGATCAGGAAGGCGGCTCGGAAGCCGCCGGTGCCGGTCCGCTCGGCAAAAGCGGAAGCCCCGGTACCACTTCGGGACCGGGGCCTGTGAGCGGATAAGATCCAGACGAATGGGGGCTACTTCAGCCGATCCGAGACCTTGAAGAGGCCGTAGCCCGCGAGGGCGAGCAAGGGAGCGGCCAGCACTCCCACGGTGACGCCGAGGGCCCCCACCGTCATGCCGCCGATGACGCCGCCGGCGACCGCCAAGGCGCCAGGTAGGGCGGCACCCAGGCGATGGCGCGAGTTGCTGCCGTCCGCCATTCCCAGGACCAACTGCATGTAACCTTGTCCGAGCGCCGTTCCGACGCCGGCGCCCAGGGCTGCGCCAAAAGGACCGCCCACCAAGCCTCCGATCACGGCTCCCACGGCTCCGGCACCGACCGAGTGAAGGGTCGAGGAGGCCACGGTCTCGGGGACTTCGCGCCAGGGATCCGTTTCCGGCTGCTCCGCCGGAGGATCCGGGATCAGGGGAGTCTGAGAGACCCAGCGATCGCGGGGCAGCGACGGCGCGGTCTCGGCGATCGCCTGTGCCGGGCGAACAATCGCGGCCTTGGCCGGGGGAGTGGATAAAACAGGCGTTATCGTCATGGCATTTCTCCTCATCATGTCACTCCCCTTATCCGGCCGAGCTCCTCCAAACTTGCGACAAATCTTAAACTTGTCATCACGCTTCCTTAGCGATTCTCCTGGGCGAAAGCCACGATGAACTTCCCCCGAGCGGACGATTTTGCTCCCTGAGGGGTCGTACGGCAATGGCGGCCGGACGCTGGCGGGGGAAACTCGCGTTAGGTCGAGGCAGGACGGGGCGGGGCAGCGTTCGGGCGCGCGTTGTGACATCAAAATGTGACGGCGATCATGGACGCGTTCACCCGGGACTACCTAGGAGGATCGATCGTCATGAAGACCCGTTCTCCCATGAAGAAGCTTGCGGCCGTCGCGGTGGCGGCAAGCGCCCTGGTCGGTTGTAGCGTGAGTGCGCCGTCGACCGTCAACCAGCCCATCTCGGCTCCGCCGACGGCCGAGCTCACCGCTCCCGCTTTCCAGGTGCTCGTCGAAGCCAAGTCCGAGCATTCGAAGAAGATGTCGGAGTTCCTGACCAAGCTGGCGCTCAGCGCCGAACAAAAGACGCAGCTGAAGGGCGTGCTCAAGAGCGCCTTCGAGCGTGCGAAGCCCATTCAGGCCGAGATCAAGCCTCTGGTGACCGCGCCTGAGATCGACCGCACGGCCTTACGGGCCGCCATCGAAGTGGCCATGAAGGCGGATGCCGCCCAGGACGCCCAGACCATGGAAGAGGCCCGCAAGGTCCTGACCATGGAGCAACGGACGCTGATTGCCGACAAGCTTGACGAGATGAGCAAGCGCGAGGACGATCCGCATACCAAGATGATCGAGAGGCTGATGGACAAAGCCGGGGAGCAGGTCACGATGACCGAGCCTCAGAAGGAAGCCTTCAACCAGCTGAGGACCGCCTTCCGGGATTTCTGGATGACGAACCGCTCGGAGTACTACGTGGCCATGGCCGCCCATATGCGCAACGGCGACCAGCAAGCGCTTCAAGCGGAATTCGAGCGGCTCAACGAAGGAATCCCGACCGATGCCATGGTCACCTTCATGGCGAGCCTGGATCAGTCCCAGCGGCAGAAACTGGCCACCTGGAAAGAAAACCTCATGGAGCGCATCCAGAGCAAGCTCACGGAGTAACGTCGCTCTAGCCCTTTTTGCCTCTCGGCCGCGCTGACGGAGCGCGGCCGGGAGGGCTCGACCTGGGAGCCACCAGTCCGTCAGCCCTTCGGGACGGCCGCCGCACGCGATCGCTCGGCATCACCAAAGGCCCTCGAAAAGCCCGCCTGGAGTTGAGCGACGGCGATCGCCACCACTCGATCATGCTGATCCGGGGCGATCTCGTAGGTCTCCAGCCGCAGGACCGCGTGGCCGACGTTGACGTAGCAGAAGTGCATGGTCGACGCGCGGCTCCAAGGAGTCCTCTCGCCGGGATCCAGCCAGCCCTCGAAGAGCCCGGGACAGGGATGGGGGACGTACCCGACCAACGTCGCCCCGGCCGCGCGGGTCCGCGCGAGGGCCTCCAAGAAGACGTTGATGACCTCGTCCGAGGCCGCCGCGAGATTGGGCATCGGCCCCGCGATCAGGCCAACCGTCCCTGGCGGGTGGGCCTCCAGCAACTCCCCCACGCGCTCCATGCTGAACGCCAGACGCATGGTATCGAGATCCTCACCCGGCCCCACCAAGATGGGCTCGCTGCCGAAGACCGCCTGCGTCCGCTCGGCGCATGTCATCGAGACCCAGCCCACGCGGATGAGGCGGGCGAACGCGCTCCGACGCTGCTCCGTGTCTCCGGACGCGGTCCCCACCGCCACGACGGAGTACGGCCGCGGTGCCGGCGGCACCAATCGGCGATCGCCGGGCTCCATGAGTTCAATATGCGGTAGCAACTCTTGAATGCTCATCATAGGAGCATTCAAGCGTATTTGACTCAAAAACGCAATATGGTATTTCAATCAAATCATCGCTTGTCTGATGTGCTGGCCGCTTAGGCCTCAAAAAAGGCCGCGAACCGCCTCCCATGCGACCGAATCGGGCGGCGCCCCCGTGCGCGGTCGGCCTCGAGGTCGTTCGCACGATGACCCCGGGTAGGCGGTCACGTTCAGAATCCGAAAGGCCGTCGGCGCGTGGTATAATCGTCAACCCCCAGTGGCCGTGCCCGCTCGGGCTATGCCCGTTCGCTCGGTGGCGCTTTCCCGAGGTCGGAGCGAGCGGCGACGTGGTGCGACAAGGAGGTGGCTACGTGGATCAGCGCGAGCAGAAGAACCGACGCCAGTGCGTCGTGGACGCGGGAGTGCTTTACCACCGCCGTGACATGGCCCGCATCCTGAGGGATCTGGTTCGCGTTCGCTACGTCGATCTCCACGGAGACGAGGTCGCGGCCACGGGCGAAGGCCAGGTCGTGAGCATCTTCGCGAGCGACGACTCGTCCACCATCGTCTTCAACGAGCGAATCTACCTTAACCTCAACACCTTCGACTACGCCCGCCTGGGCAAGGATCCCGACGGAGCGAGTTGCATCGACCTGGTCGACGAGCACCGCATCTTGCGGCTCATTCCCTTGCCCTGGGAGAGCTTCGACGCGCCCTCCAGCCTCGGTCAGCGGCAGACGACGGCCTCGGCCGTGCTCGATCGCTGGTTCGGGGAGAGCGGGACGGAAGTCTTCGCCGAGGACGACGACGAAGAGCTCTAGGTCCCGAGAGCGTCCGCTTCGCCGATAGCGCTGCTAGTCGCGCAAGGCCGTGGAGACCGCCTCATGGCAGCGGGAGTCTCGAAGCATCAAGGGGTGTAGGACCACCGGAATCCGGACGATCCGTGCGCCCGGCAGCACCGAGCTCCAGGACGGCAAGATCATCAGGTCGAAGGGCGTCCAGATTGCCGTATGCCGCACTTGCGACAGGCTTTCGAGGTTACTATTCAAGCGCTCATAGGCCTTGCTGCCTGGTCTCAGCTCTTCGCCCAGCACGTTCCAGCGGAAATAAGCCATCCACGAGCCATGATGAGGGCTCGAAATCGTCACCAGGCGTTCCACCTCGGCGGCTCCCCCGAGCTCTTGGAGGTAAACCCGGGCGACCATGCCTCCCAGGCTGAAGCCCACCAGGTCCACCTTCTCGGCGCCCGTGCGCGCCCGGACCTCGGCCACTTGGCGTTGCACCTGACGCGCCAGCCCGTCGAAGCCCACCTGGCCGTTACTGGGCACCATATCGAACGCAAACGTCTCCCAGCCCCGTTCTTCGAGGTAGCGGCCCAGCGGTTGCATCACTGCGCGGGTATCATCGATTCCGTGAATCAGGAGGACGGGGTTACGGTCGGCTGCCAGCGCCGCCGGGATGCCGCCGAGGACGGACGCCCCGAAGAGCAGGGCGACGGCCATGACGGCAGACCGGACGAGCGTGGCGAGAGCGCTCAAGACGAGATCTTCTCCAGGCGCCGGATACGCTCGAAGTAAGACCGCGCGAGCATGCGATCCCGCACGTCCGCAGGCAGCGGCACTCCCACCAGTACCGCTCCCAGGAGGGTGGCCTTCTGCTTCCATGCCGCGAAACGCACTTTCCAGGCCGCCAAGGCGGAGGTCGGTCCGCTGAAGACCACAAACGTCGGGGTCTCATGCAAGAATCGTCCCTCGGGAAGCACGAGCAAGGTCCAGTCGTAGCTTGAGATCAGAGCGCGCGGAAGGAGGGGGTTCTCGCCTTCCGGCCAGGGAAGGGCCGTCATGAGGTCCAGGTCCGGGATGCCCGTATGTCTCAGGATGGCCATGTTCCCGGTTTCCAGCAAGGAATCGTCGTCCGCCTCCTCGAGAACCTCTGAAAGCACCGAGTCATCGCCCAGGAAATCGATCACCAGGACGCGGTTCCCGTCGCGGACGAGGGAGATGCCCAGGGCAGCGGTCGTAACAGCGGCGGCAGCGAGATCTCCGGTGGAGGCGATCGCCACGTCCTGCGTTTCCGGGTGGCTTTGCGTGGCTCCCGCGGCCAGGGTCATCTCGCGAACCATGACGGCCATGGTCTGACAAGGGGCTGATTGAAGTTCGAGGAACTTTCCGCCCATCCCGACGCCGGCCGGCAAGACGCCCGCCATCGGCAGGCCGCCGAAATGCGGCTGGGAGAGGAAGCCGGCTTTGCGCTTCCCGAGCAGCCAAACCAAGGCTCCCAGGGCGAGGATGGCGGCGAGGACACCCCCGAGGCCGGCCAGCGCGCCCCAGGGGACGCGGCGGGGTTCGGGCGCGGGGGCGGATTCCTTCAGGGAATAGGAATACGGGCGCGGGAGGCTCTGGGCCAACTGTTCCAGGGCCGCCTCGACGGGTTTACGGACGCTCGAGTCGTCCTTCACGTCTTCCTTGAAGTCGATTCGGACGACGACTCCCCTTGGCGTGCGCTCGACGGCCATCAGGCGAATTCGCGCGCGGTCCTCGGGGGTGAACTGCGGGAAGAGGGCTTCGAGCCAGTCGTCGCTGGCCCCGTCGTGAAGGGCCTGGACGATCGCGGGGGGCGCGAGGGTGGAGAGTTCCAGCTTGACGCTCACGTGCTCCACGGCCCAGGCCGCAGGGGCGCTCGCCCCGACGCCAAGCCAGAGCGAGGCGGCGAGGGCGAGCGCGGAGGCCGCCGAGCGGAGGAGCTTTCGCATGGGTTAGGCCAGCGCCGGCGACTCCGACAAGGCTTTTCGCAGCAGGTCGGCCTTATCCGTGCGCTCCCAGGGGAGGTCGACGTCCGTCCGTCCGAAGTGGCCGTAGGCGGCCGTCTGACGGTAAATCGGGCGACGAAGGTCGAGTTCGCGGATGATGCCGGCGGGGCGGAGATCGAAGTGCTCGCGGACGAGGGCTTCGATGCGCTCTTCGGCGATCTTCGCGGTGCCCTGGGTATCGACCATGACCGAAACGGGGCGGGCCACGCCGATGGCGTACGAGAGCTGAACCTCGCAGCGCTCGGCAAGGCCGGCCGCGACGATGTTCTTGGCCACGTAGCGCGCGGCGTAGGCCGCGGAGCGGTCGACCTTGGTGGCGTCCTTGCCCGAGAAGGCTCCGCCGCCGTGACGGGCATAGCCGCCGTAGGTGTCGACGATGATCTTGCGGCCGGTGAGGCCGGCGTCGCCCATGGGGCCGCCCACGACGAAGCGGCCGGAGGGGTTGATCAGGAAGCGGGTGTCCTTGAGTAGCTCGGCGGGCACGATCGGCTTGATGACGTGCTCGAGGAGGTCCTGCTGGATCTGGGCCTGGTCGAGCTCAGGGGCGTGCTGGGTCGAGATCAGGATGGTATCGACCCGGACGGGGCGGTGGCCTTCGTACTCGACCGTCACCTGGGTCTTGCCGTCGGGGCGCAGGTAGGCGAGCGTGCCGTCCTTGCGGACGTCGGTGAGGCGCTTGGCCAGCTTGTGGGCCAGGCTGATCGGCAGGGGCATGAGCTCGGGGGTCTCGTTGCAGGCGAAGCCAAACATGAGGCCCTGGTCTCCGGCGCCGATCGCGTCGATCTTGGCGTCGATTTCGGATTCCGAGAGGCCGCCGCGAAGCTCCCATGCGCGGTCGACGGCGGCGGCGATGTCGGGCGACTGCTCGCCCACGGCCTGGAGCACGCCGCAGGTATCGGCATCGAAGCCGTACTTGGCGCGGGTGTAGCCGATGTCGGCGATGGTCTCACGGACGATCTTGGTGATATTGACCTTGGCGGTGGTCGTGATTTCGCCGGCCACCAGCACGAGCCCCGTGGTCACCGAGGTTTCGCAGGCCACGCGGGCCATGGGATCTTCCGTCAGGATGGCATCGAGAACCGCATCCGAGATCTGGTCGCAGATCTTGTCGGGATGTCCCTCGGTGACGGACTCCGAGGTGAAAAGGGTACGGCGAGGCTGGCTCAACTGAAACTCCTCTTTATGTTGACAAAAAAAAGCACCCTCAGCATCCAAAGCCTGAGCTTAGAGCCGGAGCGCGAGTTTCTTGCTCCGCCTATCTGCCGACGACCGGGTCGCCGCAGGAATTGGCACCGCGCCCTAAAGGTCGGTTGCCGGGCTTCATCGGGCCTGTCCCTCAGCCTGCTCTGGATAAGCGTTTATCGCTTCAAACGATACCACGCCAGCTCATGGAGCGTCAACGGACGCAAAAGGGCTTCGCCCGGCTCTTGCCGGGCGAAGCGACCATGTGATTTCCCTCAGGGCGCGTTTTAGAAGCGCCAGTGGGCCCCCAGACCGAAGGATCCGGGCGTTTGTCCGAAGCCGAGGTTGGGGCCAGGGCTGAAGCCCACGAAGGCATCCCCCACGAAGTCCCGCGTGAAGGCGTAGCGGACGCCGATGTTCGACTGGGTGTTGATGCCCGCGACGGGCACGCCCAGGTTGGTGTCGGCCAAGAGATGCAGCCGATCGGTCATGCCGACGGTGCCGCCGATGCCCAAGGCCAGGAAGTTGAGCGGGGCGGGTTGCGCTCCGCCGGGCAAGATGGCCGCAGGCTGCAGGACTCCGAGGTTATAGTTCGGGTAAAGCGTGAGATCGAGGAAGTTCACGTCGTTGAAGGCGAACATCTTGGAGATCGGAATTCCCAGTTGCACGCCCAAGGCCGGGTTGCCGTTGGCATCAACGGAGAGGACGCCGCCGGCGAGGCCCGCGAGCGAAGCGATCGCTCCCCCCTGGCCTTCCGACATGAAGGCCCACTTACCCGTCAGGTCGAGCTGGCCCTGCCACGGGGTGCCGGCGATGTAGCCGATGCCCGTGTTCAGCTCGAAGTTGTCCGACATGCCCATCTGGGCCCGCAGGTTCAGGGCGTTGCTGGCGATGCCCAGGCCAACGGCGGGCTGACCGCCGATCGGCGTGGCGGCCGTCGCGCCCAGGAAGATCGACGTGCTGATCAAGTTATTGCCGAGACCCAGGACATTGGCTCGAGGTACGGTGAAGAGCCGGGTCGGTCCCGGCGACACCATTCCCGAGACCACCGGAACCTGAAGCGTCCGTTCGGACGTGCGCATCTGCGCCTGTGCCGGCAGCGCCAGGGCGACTCCCAAGGTGCCCGCCAAGCCCACCGCAAGCAGCTTCTTCGCTCGCATGCCATACCTCCTTCACCCGATTCCGAATAAAAATTCGTGAAGATTTGCGAAGAAAGTAACACATGCCAAGATCCGAGCACAACGCCTTCTCCTCCGGTAAGAAGGGGGGCGCGCCTGGATTCCTCTGGACCCTGCAAGGTGTCGTCGGGGCTCAGCGGGCGCTTTCGAGCCGAGGAAGGGTGGGTCGTCCAAGAGACGTGCAGCGATCCTGTAGCCAGCGGACCTGGGAGAGGGCTTCCTTCACGACGCCGCCCCGCGGAGAGGACGCATGAATCACGCATCCCTCCCCGGCCCAGAGCGCCACATGCCCCGGGTAGAACAAGAGATCCCCGGGACGCAGCTCCTCCCAGCGAGAAACGACGGGAACGGCCTTGGCCTGCTGATCCGCATCCCGGGGCAAACGCACGCCCAAGAGCTCATACGCGAGCTGGGTCAAGCCGCTGCAATCGAGGCCCCAGCCCGATTTCCCACCCCAGAGATAGGGAATCCCCAGCCAGCCTTCGGCGATCGCCACGGCGCGCGCGCCCAACTCGGGCTCGCTGCGCCAGAGCATAGCGCGGTCCGGGGCGGCGATCGCCTCCCCCTCGGAAACCCAGACCTCCACCCCCTGGGGCGTCTCGGCCAGCCAATGCCCCGCTTGGCGGTCTCGAATCGTCAACTCGGAGCCCGCGGCCAGCAAGACCGTCCCTGCGCCATCGACGCGCGCGGCCGGCATCACGGCGGGTAGCGTCCTCAGCCCCTCGGCTCTCCAAGGGGCTTCCCGGAGGTTCTCGGAGCGCGCCCAGGCCACGTAGCCGTCGGGAGTTTGCACCCGAAACCACTCGCCTTCGGGACAACGCAGCAAGGTGAGCCTCGTCCCCTGTGGGGCCTGCGAGACCAGCTCGGAGCCGTGACGCGCCTCGCGGCGCAAATTCAGGACCGGGGCCGTGACTTGAGCCGACGCCCCCAGCGGAGCCGCGAGCGAGAGGGGCAGGTCCAACGCGGCAAAGAACGCCTCGGGAAGGGTGGTCTCGCCCGAAATCACGAGCTCCCCGTCCTTCCAGACGGGTTGCACCTCGAAAAGCCCCAGACGGCGATCAGGCAGACGCTGAGCGCGAAGTGCTTCCAGGGCTTCGGCCGCGCGCTCCGCACGGCCGCGCTGCGCCTGGTGGTGCTCCCAGACGGCCTTGGCGATCCGCCCGATCACGGAGTTGGCCGCCGGATCCCCTTCGGTCATGATCACGAGCAGCACGCTCCCCGCTTCGCCCAGTTGGCCCGCGGCATGGGCGAGCAAGGGATCGCAGCGATCCGCGGCCTTGTAAGCCATCGGCAAGCCGGCTAAGCGGCGCGGGAACTTGGTCCGGTCCCCCTCCCAAGCGAGCAGATCCCAGAGGGAATGGGAGTCGTCCAGCACGGAGAGCATCTCGAGGACTTCCCGTGCCGACAGGGTCTCGACGTCCGGAAGCGCGAGCTTCTCGGCCAGTTGGGCGATCGCCTCGCCGTTGCACTCGGTGACGGTCCGGAGCACCATGGGGCGCAGGGCCTCCCGGTCGATTCCCGGACGGGGTTCGGGCGCAAGGGCATGCACGAGCAAGGGAAGCGCACTCAGCTGGCCAGCCGCGAAGCTGCGGTCTCCGTCCACGGCCCAGGCGGCTCCCGTGAGGCGATCGCGGCAAGCGATCGCGACGGGCCCTTTTCGCGTCGCGAGAATGGCGTCGAGTTTCCCTTTGAGGTCTAATGGAAGGGAGCCGAAGACGGGCGCGTGCATAAACCGACCTCTGATCTAGAAGGAATGAGCCATGACGACGACGTTATCCTACCATGAGCGGGCGCTGGAGCTGCATCGGCGGCTTCTCGTCATCGACGGCCATGCCGACACGCTCGACCGGGTCCTCGAAGAGGGTCATGACTTCCTCGAGCCGGCTCCGGACTTCCACATCGACCTGCCGCGCCTCATGGAAGCCGGCATGAACTGCCAGGTCTTCTCGCTCTGGACGCCTCCCGAGTACCAGGGAGAGCGGGCCACCGTCCGCGCCCTCGCCATGATCAGCGCCTTTCTCGATATGCAGCGCGAGCGAGACGAGCTCCGGCAGATCGCGCGCGTCAGCGACCTCGACCCCCAGCGGCCGGGGTTCTGCTTCTCGTTCGAGGGCGCCGAGCCCCTCGCGGGCAACGTTTCCCTGCTCGAAGCCTTTTACCGGCTGGGAGTGCGCATGATCGCACTCACCTGGAACGGCCGCAACCCTTTTGCCGACGGCCTCAAAGTCGGCCCCAATCCCTCGGGCCTCACCGAGCTGGGCTACGACCTCATCGAGCGGATGGACGAACTGGGAGTGGTGCTGGACCTCGCGCATATCGCGGAACCCGGCTTCTGGGACGCACTCAAGGCCAGCAAGGGCCCCGTGGTCGCCACCCATGCCAATGCGCGTGCCCTCCACGATCATCCCCGCAACCTCAAGGACGAGCAGCTGAAGGCGATTGCCGAGCGCGGCGGCCTGATAGGCGTCACCTTCGTCCCCAGCTTCCTCGCCACCGGCGGAGCCGACCTCGACGACGTGCTCGCGCATATCGACTACATGGTTCAGCTGATCGGCGAGGATCACGTCGCCCTGGGCTCGGATTTCGACGGGATCACGGCCCCTCCGACCCGGCTGACCGGAGTGCACTGTCTGCCTGCCCTCACCGAAGGCATGTTGCGCCGCGGCTACTCCGAAGAACGGGTGGCCAAAATCCTTGGAACCAACTGGGCACGCGTCTTTGGGGAGATCTGGAAGTAGCGACGCTTGCGTGCTATGATCTCGGCTGCGGCGCCGGATCGTTCCGCGCGCGGCCTGGATCCTGAGATCCCGGCCCCATGCCCCGGAGAGAGTCGACACGCGCGCCGCTATCGAACGTGGAAGAGGATGTCATGTTGCTTCTGAACGACCCCGCCCAGATGACGGCCGCTGATCCCAGCGGCATGTTCGATTACCTGTTCCGCCTGCCCGAGGTGGCCGAGGCCGCGTTCGCGCGGGGACGCGCCGTCGCGCTTCCCAACGCCAAGCCCCGCCAGGTGCTCATCGGCGGCATGGGCGG
>Ga0180215_1000236_pt1 | contig 79156 bp, 74 predicted proteins | sample eDN3rd37CBELigBY_FD_128871 | JGI IMG/M metagenome (GOLD analysis project Ga0180215, IMG submission 128871) | Enriched backyard soil microbial communities from Emeryville, California, USA - eDNA 3rd pass 37_C BE-Lig BY (version 2) (version 2) | ecosystem: Environmental > Terrestrial > Soil >...
GTGAAGACGGTCGGATTCAACGTACGTCCCGAATACAGCTACCATGATGGGAAGGAACCGACGATCACAGGCTACACGGCGACACATACGATCCGCGTTACATACCGTGATCTTGATCGGATCGGTGAGCTGCTGGACGCGGCGGCGAAGGCGGGTGTGAATCAGGTGAATAACGTGCAGTTCGCGACAGAGAAGTCAGACGAGTATGAGATGGAAGCGATGAAGCTGGCGATGGATAACGCCCGGAAGAAGGCGGAGGTGCTAGCATCCACAGAAGGCCAGACGGTCAAAGGCGCGATCAGCATCATGCAGAACGGTGTGAGCGGTGGAATCTACTATGGCAAGGAGATGGCTGGTTACGCGATGGATACGGCAGAGAGCTTCGCGATCACGTCGGTGAATCCCGGCGAGATCGTCATCAGCACGAGCGTCACGGTCGTATACGAATTCTAGATGCATCGTGGCGGGACCGTCTATAGCGAAGCTTCGTACTGAGCGCTCGAGGTTCCGCCTCACGAGCGTCACGGTCGTATACGAATTCTAGATGCATCGTGGCGGGACCGTCTATAGCGGAGCTTCGTGCTAAGCGCTCGAGGTTCCGCCTCACGAGCGTCACGGTCGTATACGAATTCTAGATGCATCGTGGCGGGACCGTCTATAGCGAAGCTTCGTACTGAGCGCTCGAGTCGCACTCATCACGTCTGCATCCCGCATACCGGCTTCTTCGAAGCTGTCGAACGTTCCGCCTCACGAGCGTCACGGTCGTATACGAATTCTAGATGCATCATGGCTGGAACCTTCTATAGCGGAGCTTCATGCTGAGCGCTCGAGTCGCACTCATCCGCGTCTGCAGCCCGCGTACCGGCTTCTTCGAAGCTGTCGAGCGTTCCGCCTCACGAGCGTCACCGTCGTATACGTGCTCCGAGCTGATCGCCTGCTTCATACGCCCGTTCGCAGTTTCGTACAGTGTGATCGATGTTACTTATGATGAGATGGCCCCGCGTTACAATGGTTGTCAAGGAGTGAAGACTCATAGATAACCAGTAGAAGGGGTCATCTTATATGGCAACCTATAAACCGCATCAGATCGCAGAGATTACGGTGGGGCAAGGCATCAAGAAAGCCCATAACCAGGTCGTAACCGTACTCGTGCTTAGCTTCCTAGCAGGTGCGTATATCGCGCTAGGCTTCCTGCTTGATATTCGGGTGATCGCCAGTGCTCCGGCGGAGTGGGGAAGCATCACGAACTTCATCGGCGCGGCGTTATTTCCAGTCGGACTCGTACTCGTGCTGCTGGCAGGCGGTGAGCTGCTAACCGGTAACATGATGGCAGTCAGCCTCGCTCGCATCAGTCGGCGTATCTCGACATGGGCGTGGCTGCGCAACCTGATCCTCGTCACGCTCGGCAATTTCGTCGGCGCGATGTTCGTCGCATACGCCTTCGGACATGTCGTGGGGCTAACAGCAGAAGGAGCTTATCTGGAGAAGCTTGTCGAGATGGCAGGCCATAAGATCGATGACGGGTTCCTCGCGGCATTCGTCTCAGGCATCGGCTGTAACTGGCTCGTGGCATTAGCCGTATGGTTATCCTACGGATCGGATACGATGAGCGGCAAGATCCTCGGCATCTGGTTCCCGACGATGGCATTCGTGGCGATCGGCTTCCAGCACGTCGTGGCCAACATGTTCCTCATCCCGGCGGCGATCTTCGAGGGCTACTACTCGTGGGGTGACTACTTCATCAACTTCGTGCCTGTCTGGCTCGGCAACCTGACCGGTGGGGCCGTGTTCGTCGGCTGTGCCTACTGGATCGCCTATCTGAAGGATCAACCAGCATCAGACTCCACAGCGAAGACAGCAGTGAAGCAGGAGTTGGCGCACTCCGCTACATCAGTGGATCAACATGCCATATAGTAGGAGTTCACGAGATCCACAGCATATGAACTAGATACCTCACATATACAACATACACCCCCGACCTTCCTTAGGTTGGGGGTGTCGCATGTTTTCTTGCGAATATATCGTTAGATCGTAGACCCTTCGCTTCACCTTCATGCTCGCTCCTGTGTTCCTCGGATCACGTCTTGATTCTCCCATAGCAGCATGCGTAAGTTCGACTTCGAGCCTTGGATGACGAAGTGCGGGATACCGTTCTCCTTCGCGATCTCGACCCCGATCCACGTGGCGCGATGCGAGGTGGCGGTGATCATCATGAACAGGGCGTTCGATCTACGCATCGATGGCGCGATACGCTCGGGGTTATCGCCACCATCATGGATGAGCTCAGCTCCTGTCTCGCTGACGATATGTTCGAACCACTTGCGCTGTCCGCCTAAGATCGTGATCGTACATCCGATCAGATACGGATCGGGCTTCGGAGTCGGATCGCCTTTACTCTTGTTTGAGCGGTTCACTTGTTTACGTGACGAACTAGTCGTATCGTCTTCATTATCACTAGACGGTGCTATGTAATCTCGATATAGTCGGGATAGTCTAGCATACTCACCATCCTCCGCCACATTAAACGTACAGGGCATGCCATCCTCAGGCTTCTGAATCTCGACATCCCGGAAGTGGATCGGATAACGATGTTCGGGATTATTCAGGTCGACACAGTAGAACCGTCCCTGTTCGCCACGCTGTACATACCCATCGTATTGATGGATCGGCGAGTAATAGTCATCACCTTGAAAGAGCAGCTCAATACTATACATGATGGTACCGTGTTGTCTTCCGATCGGACGGCATAGTACTTCAGCTTCGTGCTGCAGCTCGTGCTCGATCACGACCGACTCCGGTATGTTGAACGATTCACCGTTGTCTAGACTGATGAACCCCCCATGATCCCGCCGATAAAAAGTACCCGTTGAAGTGAGAGAGTATGTCGATCCATCCTGTGCAGCGGGGTCCGAGACTGGAGAGCTATTCGAGCCTGCAGGCGGGGCAGAGGTCACGCGTGAGCTCGGTTGAACCGAGTGTCCGGCTCTTCTATCTGGTTCAGATGTCGAACCGGAGTGGTCTGTCTTCATAGCGGCCTGAGCTGACTGGCTCGTAGTTACGCCAGACGCCTTAGGCGTTGATGAATGCGAGATGACGGCAGATTCTAAGCCAGCTGCTGCAGATGCTGGTGGTACCGCGGGTACCATAGGATCAGGCAGAGGAGGTGCAGTCGAAGACACGGTCTCGGTAGTTGGAGCATCCGCGGACGCAACGGAAGCGGTTGCGACTGAAGACGGAGCATCCCCAGATGTACCTCGCGTATTCGTATTCGTTGTCGCCGCTGAAGACGTTGTAGCCTCAGGCGTTAAGTCATCCCCACTTGGAGCCGGCTCTTCGTCCTCACGATAGCTTTCTAACACTTCGATCTGCTCTAGGAGTTCCCGTATATTACGACGAAGCTGTTGACGAGCATGCGTGTCTTTTGAGAGGGCTGCAGCTCTCTGCCCCATTTGTGACAAGTCTTTGTATGACACGTCGATCAGTTTATTCAGGAGATAACCTCGATCTCGCAACGATTTTTTGGTCGCTCGAGCTTGATCTCGCAGTTGCTGGGTTTCTTCGGCGCGTTCCTTCAGTTGGATGTTTAGATTGCCGATCTCCTTTTTGTGCTCATCGATCTCTAAGACCAGATCTATCTTCTGACTCTTCCATGTGAGCTTCTCTTCAAAGTGCTCCTGATGTATGGCGTCTAACTTGTTCTTCAGACGTTTTACCTCTAACTCAGCTTGCTCCGCACGCTCTGCTTCTGACGAGAGCTGATACTCTAGAATCTTACGTTTGCGATCCAGATATCTGATCTGTTTCCTAAGCTGGGCCACTTCCAGTTCAAGTTTTTGACGCAGTGTCAGTTCCTTCTGTAGCTTGTTATGAAGCCTGTTCAGCTTACGGGTCATCAGCTTAGTGGCAGGTTCTGCTATGTCTAGTGGCTGCGAGGCAGTGCTCGCGGTCTCTCTCGCTGACTCGCTGAGCTGCATCTGTAGCATCTGAGCGTGAGTGATTTGTTCGCGGATGGCATGCCGTACCGCATCCCATCGGTCTGGTGCTTCATCACGATCAGGATGGAGATAGCTCATCCAGTACACATGCCATGGCCCGTACCGGGTGACGAAGGATTCGATATCTTGCTGGATCGAGCCGAGTTGTTCTTCAGCATCTTGTCCCATATGGGTATGTAGTTGTTGTAAGATGGCCAGGATGATTCTGCGTTTGCAGGATAAGTCAGCGTTCGCTTCATGCAGCGCACTTCGGATGGATTTTAAGAATAACTGCTTCGGCCATGATTTCGGCGCACGAAGAGCGAAAGGGAATAGCAAGATACTCGCCATCCTACGTTGTTCACGATCGTCCATCTCCTGTACCAGTCCCATCATATCATCTTGGTTCAGTGGGATGGCATCTTCTCGTTCGACGATCCATTTTAGAGGTTTTATATCTTCGGTCCATTTTATAGCGGGATATGTTTTATTACTTTTTTCTCTCGCTTTTTGACGCACACCAACACTCCTTCCTAATAATTGATATACCCATCGTCTCACGTAACGATCAAGTCCGCAGCATACAAGTTCATGTGCTGAACCGATCACACTATTATTCTATCAAAACATGAACCATTGACGCACCATTTACGCGCTTCTTTTTCAGGGTTTAGGATATTATGCATATATTCACAAGAAACTGCTTCCAATATGTCGAAACGAATGATATAATAGGTGTAATCTGACGGTTTTGGAGATATGCGCTGTTATCAGCTTGTGTGATGGTTGAGAAGGATCATGCGCATGATTGTCTGCCGTTTATGCTACATATTTCTTATTTTAGTGGTGAAGCACACCCTGATTGCTCGCGTGATGGCGCGGGTAACGGGGTGTTTTTTATTTCCATATTAGAGGAGGATTAGTCATGGCGAAGGTAATGAGGAAGTATGATACACCACGAGATTTTGCAGATAGGTTAGTGAAGAAGTTGCAAGATAGTATTGCTGGAGTAGTGAGGCAAGAGGCGGATGATCCGCTGCTTCTTCATATTCTAGACGATGAGCAGAAGGGGGAGCTATTTCGGATCAGCTTGCATAACGCTTATCAGTCCTACATGAATTCGGGGAATCTGGAAGTGGCCAGCCACTACGTGGACAACATCATCCGAACGACGCAGTCAGCGCACCGGGGTGGTTATGATGAGGTGATGCTGCAGCTGGATCTGACTCATGTATATCCCGTTCTACGAGATCGCGCGTATGTTGAGAGAGCTGGTGGGGACGTGATATACGACGATGCGTTACCGGGAATGAAGATGATCTATATAGAATCTAATGAAGGGTTTTCGAAATTGGTTAATAGAGGCGCATTAGAGTTCAATCCCGGTGTGACCGAGGAACGAGTGAAGTGGGCAGCACATCATAACCTGCGCTCAGAGGGCTGGATATCGCCCAAGCTGTCACTCCCCTGTCCGCACAAGCCATCCTGTACCGTCGATGTATACTTGGATAACCCCGTACCGATCGAGTGTCAATTCCTGATTCCAAGACGGTCACAGCTTCATATGCCCGACCACTATCTGATCTCGTTTCCGGATCGGAAAACGACACTCGTGATGCATACGGTGGAGGCGATGGATACTGCGGAGAAGGCGATACGCCTAGCGAAGGAATCACGGTTCACAGATGTAGTGAGGCGCACCTTCCTCGTGATGGGTTCGCCGAACAGCCAGAACATATACTGGTCGCATCGAGGGGAATTCACGTTGTTGAACATCTGAGAGGCTGGAGCGCTTCGTCCACAGGCCTGTCCAGGGTGATGGATGACGCCCATAGGGACAGGAAGGGATGATATGCCTGATCCCATTCGTTCCGGAAGGGGTTTGGTGAGAAGGTTGTGGTGGTTGTGTTGCTGGGAGTTGTACGCCATTATCCCATTCGCTCCGGGGATCTATAAGAGGTTGGGGCATCGTAAGATCTTTCCTGAGTGAGGGGGATAATGCCCATAGGGCCGAGATGGAGGTGTCCTCCGATCGCTAGACTAGGTATAACGTTATCGATAGATGTTTCATGATCGCCGTAGATAATGTTACTATAAGTAATAATGTCATGAGACAACTCTATTCGATATTAGGAGGAACCTATATGCCACCCCTACTGAAATCCTTTCTCCCGCTCATCGTGACGGTAGTACTGGTTGTTATCGGATTTACCATTCATCCACTGCTCGGATTCGGTGTCATCATCGCCTTTATCGCGTTATCGGTCTTTATGAACCGTGCTGTGATCTATGTCGCTCGAGGGAATCAAGCATTCGCTCAAGGTAACGAACGACAAGCGCTTGAGTGGATGGAGAAAGCATATCAAACGAACCGTGCTCATCCTCAGCATATCGCGGGGTATGCCTACTTACTGAACAGGACAGGGAAGGCTGAACAAGCCGCTAAGATGCTACAAGATCTGCTGGCAAGACAGCTTCCAGAACCGGTCAAGCTTCAGGCAAGCGTGAGCCTAGCGACATCATACTGGCTGCTGGGTAAGAAGGACGAAGCGTATGGACTGCTAGAGAAGTTCTATCCGGCATTCAAGAGTACGCAGCTATATGGTACGTTAGGATATTACAAGCTACTGCGTGGGGATGATCTGAAGAAGACGCTGAGCTTCAATCTCGAAGCATACGACTATAACAGCGACGATATGACGATCACCGATAACCTTGCACAGACGTATTACTTCCTAGGCGAGCTGGGCAAGGCACACGAGTTCTATGAGAAAGTGATGGAGAAGCGCCCGAAGAACGCAGATTCGTACTATTATCATGCGCTGACCCTTAAGGGATTAGGTAGGCTGGAGGAAGCGCGAGAGCAGATCGAGCAGGCGAGACATCGGAAGTTCGCGCTGATATCGCCCATCACTCAGGAGGATGTCGAGCGCGTGGCGAAAGAGCTGGCCGAAGAGGATGCAGGTGTGGAGAAAAATAAGGGCGTAAGAGCAGGTGAAGGTTCAGGTGCAAGTTCGCCTGCGACTGTGCTCGTAACGGATGGTGTAGGTAAGGGCAAGGTCAAAGGCACGGATGGAGATGGTGCTAAAGATGGCGATGGAGGAACGAGTGGAAGCGCTGGAGGTACGGATGGTGCAAAAGATGGCGATGGAGGAACGAGTGGAAGCGCTGGAGGAACGAGTGGAAGCGCTGGAGGTACGGATGGTGCAAAAGCCGGAGGCGCTGATGGAGGATTCGACGCAGGTGGCGATGCAGGTGGTGGCGATGCGGGCGGATGAGCCTTCAGGTCGGATGAAGTCGAAGGATCAGGATTGTTGGAACGGTGATTCATACGGGATGCGTATGTGGAGGACCAAATCAGTGTTTCGCAATTTTTAACGGAACTGAGATACGCTATTTAGCTCGAATCAGCATTTTCTCGAAGGTTAACGGAACTGAGGTGTGCTATTTGCAAGAAAACGTGGTGCAACAGGCTCTTTCTGATAGGATAACGAATCGTAGTTCCGTTAAGGTATAAAAAAAGCCTGAAATTGGGCAAATAACGAATCGTAGTTCCGTTGAGCATTCATGGTGGTCGACGTCTTTCGAGATACGGTGTGATTCAGGGGGAAATTGACAGAACGCCATCTGGTGGACAATATGAGTTTGTGATACGCAAACATGTAATCCAAGGTTGATCGTGGAGAATGTGCATCGTACGAACTTCACGACGCATCAGGCGGGTGCGAGCATCCGACATACAAAAAAGTGATACCCTCCTCTCCGCTAGCTCGGAGGAAGGGTATCACTTTTTTTGTGTTGCTTACACGGTGGCAGTTAAGCCTATCCCTACAGCGACATCTTGAACTCGAGGAAGTATTCCGAGTACTTGCCGAGCCACTCGAGGCCGAGGTTCTCGTACACTTCCAGGTTCTCACGCACCTCTTCTGATGGGTAGAACCGTTCGTCGCTGATGACTTCCTCGTCGAGCAGCTCCATCGCGGCCGCGTTCGGCGTCGAGTAGCCGACGTAGTCGGTGTTCTGTGCGCCAACCTCAGCATCCAGCATGAAGTTGATGAAGGCATGCGCGCCATCGATGTTGGTCGCGGTCTTCGGGATGACGAAGTTGTCGAACCACAGGTTCGAGCCTTCCTGCGGCACGTTGAAGTCGAGCTCTTCGTTCTCCCACATCATATCGGCAGCTTGACCGGAGAACGTCAGGGCGACGGCCGCTTCGTTGTTCACCATGAGCGGAGTGATCTCGTCACCGATGACGCCTTTCACATTCGGTGCGAGCTCCTTCAGCCGATCGGTCGCTTGACGCAGCAGCGCCTCGTCCTTCGCGTTCAACGATTCGCCGAGGCTGTTCAGCCCCATGCCGATCACTTCACGTGATCCGTCGAAGAGGAATACCTTGTCTCGCAGGGAAGGGTCCCACAGGTCTTGCCACGTATCGAACGTGAGATGCTCCTCGATCAGGTTCGGATTATACACGACGCCGACCGTTCCCCAGAAGTACGGTACGGAGAACTCGTTGCCCGGATCGAATGCGAGGTCGAGGAAGTACGGATCGACATTCGCCAGATTCGGTAGCTTCGCATGGTCTAACGGCAAGAGCAGGTCTTCTTCCTTCATGATCTCTATCATATATTCGGAAGGAACAGATACATCGTAGGCGGAGCCGCCTTGCTGTACCTTCACGAGCATCGCTTCGTTGGAATCGAACGTCTCATAGATAACTTGGATGCCGGTCTCTTCTGTGAACTGATCGATCAGCTCAGGGTCGATATATTCGCCCCAGTTATAGACGGTGATGACGCCTGATCCGCCCGCGCTACCGGCAGACTCTAACGTCCCAGCTGCGTAGAAGAGTAAGGCGCAAGCTGCGATAACGGCGACAGCCGCTTGGATAAGGGATCTCATGCCCGCACCTCCACTTCAGTATGCTTCGCAGAGCGTCTAAGGATGAAGTAGTAGCCGACGACGATAAGGATGGTCGCGACGAACACGAGGCCGGAGATCGCGTTCACCGTCAAGCTGATACCAGCGCGCGCCATCGAATAGATCTCCACGGACAAGGTGCTGAAGCCGTTGCCTGTGACGAAGAACGTGACGGCGAAATCGTCAAGCGAGTACGTCAGCGCCAGGAAGAATCCGGCGAAGATGCCCGGCTGGATATATGGCAGCACGACTCTCGTCAGCACATCGCGCTTCGAAGCGCCTAGATCATGTGCGGCATCGATCAGCGAGCTGTTCATCTCGAGCAGCTTCGGCAATACCATGAGCACGACGATCGGTACGCTGAATGCGACGTGCGAGATGAGCACCGAGGTGAAGCCGAGCTTCACACCGATGAGGGTGAACAAGATCAGGAAGCTCGCACCGATGACGACGTCTGGACTGACGATCAGCACGTTGTTCAGTGAGAGCAGCGTGCCTCGCAGCTTCTTGTTCTTGATCGAGACGATGCCGATCGCACCGAACGTGCCGATGACCGTCGCGATCAGAGCGGATAGCAGTGCGACGAGCACGGTGTTGATCAAGATGACGATCAGCCGCGTATCCTCGAACACCGCTGCGTAATGCTCCCACGTGAACGATTCGAATGAATTCATCGTCCCACCGCTGTTGAACGAGTAGAAGATCAGGTAGAGGATCGGCGCATACAAGATCACGAATACGATCGCGAGATAGATCCTCGCGGTGTTAGATAGTCTGCTCATCTTACACGGCCTCCTCTCGTTCTGTTGCCAGTGAACAGCATGCTGATGACCATGATCAGGATCAGGAAGACAGCGATCGTCGACCCCATGCCCCAGTTCTGGGCGACGAGGAACTGCTGCTCGATCGCGGTACCGAGTGTGATCACCTTGTTGCCAGCGATGAGTCGCGTGATCATGAAGAGCGACAACGCCGGGATGAATGTTACCTGGATGCCGGATTTCACACCGTCGATCGTCAGCGGGAAGATAACCCGGCGGAACGTCGTCCAGCTGGATGCGCCTAAGTCGCGGGCTGCGTATACGAGCGAGCGATCCATCTTATCCAGCGCGTTGAAGATCGGCAGGATCATGAACGGGATGAAGATATAGACCGCGACGAAGATGAAGCTGAAGTCCGTGAACAAGATCTGCGTCGGCTCGAAGCCGAACACTTCCAAGAAGGCATTGATCGGACCGTATAAGCCGAATATGCCGATGAAGGCGTAAGTCTTGAGCAGCAGATTGATCCAAGACGGGACGATGATCAAGATGAGCCATAGCTGCTTATGCTTCGTCTTCGTAAGCAGGTACGCGGTCGGATATGCGAACAGCAGCGTGAACAGCGTGATCAGGAACGCATACCAGAAGCTCGTCAGCGTCATCGTCAGATAAGATGATGAGAAGAAGTTCTTATAGTTATCTAGTGTGAAGTTGCCGTTCAGATCTAGCAGAGAATAATAGATGACGAGAACGATCGGCGCGACGACGAAGACGGCGATCCATAACGAGTATGGAATGAGGGAACCTCTCGTTCTAGTCTGCATGTTCGTCATCTCCGTATGCCTCTAGTCGCTTGTCGAACTCCTCTTCTGTCTCGTTCAAGCGCATGACGTGGATCGCTTCCGGCTCGAAGTCGAGGCCGATCTCCATGCCGACCTCTGCTTTCTTCAGTGAATGGACGAGCCACTCGTTACCGTCTCGATCTGTCGTCGACAGCTCATAGTGGACGCCGCGGAACAGCTGCGTGCCGACGGTTACGACGAGCTTGCCCTTATCTACTGCTGTAATCTCTAAGTCCTCTGGACGGATGACGATATCGACCTTCTCATTCGGCTTCATGCCACCGTCGACACAGTCGAACACCTTGCCGTTAAACTTCACCTTATAATCCTCGATCATGGTGCCCTCGACGATGTTCGATTCGCCAATGAAGTCAGCGACGAAGCGGTTGATCGGCTCGTCATAGATGTCGACCGGCGTGCCCGACTGCTGGATCATGCCATCATCGAGGACGAAGATCTCGTCGCTCATCGCCAGTGCTTCTTCCTGGTCGTGTGTGACGAAGACGAAGGTCTTACCGAGTCGTTGCTGCAACTCGCGCAGCTCATACTGCATCTCTGTACGCAGCTTCAGATCGAGTGCAGATAACGGCTCGTCCAGCAGGATGATGTCTGGATCATTCACGATCGCGCGGGCGATCGCGACGCGCTGTAGCTGGCCGCCGGACATCTCACTGATCTGACGCTTCTCATAGCCAGACAGGTTGACGAACCTCAGTGCCTCACTAACACGCTCGCGAATCTCAGCTTCGCGGCGCTTCTTCACGCGCAACCCGAAGGCGACGTTCTCGAAGACGTTGAGGTGCGGGAACAGGGCATAGTTCTGGAACACCGTGTTCACTTGGCGTTCGTTCGCTGGAACGTCATTCATGCGCTTGCCGTCGAACAAGACGTCGCCGCTCGTCGGCTTCTCGAAGCCCGCGATGATGCGGAGGATCGTCGTCTTGCCACAGCCGGATGGCCCGAGTAGCGTATAGAATTTGCCTCGCTCCAGTGAGAATTGAATGTTCTTCAGTACTACGGTGTCGCTGTCATAAGACTTGGACACATTGTCAAAACGGATAATCGGTTGTTGACCCATCGTCTTCATCGGCCTCCTACAGATAAGAATGAGTTGCCACTAGCAAGATTTTCGTCGTGCCGTCATGCGCATTCGCCACTTGGTGATGGAGCTTCGCGTCATAGTAGAGCGCGTTACCTTCATCCGCGATATACGACTCATCGCCTAGATTCAGCCGGATCTTGCCTTCTAAGACATAGATGAACGTCTCGGCAAGAGAAGGCTCGAAGCTCTTGAATTCACCTTCCGTGTCGAATGTGATCAGTACAGGCTCCATCTCTTTCTCGTTCGATGTTGGGATCAGCCAGCGGATATCGTATCGCTTATCCTCATCCACATAGGAAGTCTGATCTTCCGATGTGTATACGATCTTCGTCACTCGCGATTCGTCATCGAAGAACTCCCTAGGTGTCGTACCGAGCACTTCCAAGAGCGAGAATAACGTCTCGATCGAAGGGGAGTTCAGATCGCGTTCTAGCTGAGATATGTAGCCCTTGCTCAGATTTGTTCGTTCGCCGAGCTCCTCTTGAGTCAGTCCTTTATGCAGCCTGAGTGATCTGATTTTGGCCCCGATCTCCATATCGATCCTCCCTTCGGTGAAGTTCAGTATGACTAAACTTTCGGTTTATTTTGTTTACATATACATTACATTAAGTTTACTATTAATATTAACGTATATCATTATATTATTTTCGACAAGAAATGCAATAGTTTTTTTTGAGTGTTTTAGAGGCTCTGTCCGGTGTCGCGGAATGATCATGATGATGTGTGATGGGTTCGCGATTACACATGATTTATTTACATTTTTCGGTTGACCGAAGTCCCCCTATCTTCTACAATTTCCATCAAGAGATGATCGTAGTACAATAGACGAGTCATATCGAACGAAATCGAGAAGGGGATGTCGATATATGAAACCTGTCTACACCGGCAAGACGAAGGATGTCTATGAATTAGAGAACGGACACTACCTATTAAAGTTCAAGGATGATGTTACGGGTGAGAACGGAGTGTTCGATCCTGGAGCGAATACGGTCGGGCTCGTGATGGAGGGTGCAGGAAGGGCTGGACTTCGACTGACTCAATATTTCTTCGAACGAATGAACGCGGCGAACATCCCGACACACTACATCGAGGCCGATATCGAACAGGCGACGATGACGGTAGCGCCGGCGGCTGTGTTCGGACGCGGACTCGAGGTCATCTGCCGGTACCGTGCGGTGGGCAGCTTCCTGCGGCGCTACGGTATGTACGCGGAGGAGGGGCAGTCGCTCGATGCGTTCGTCGAGGTTACGTTAAAGGACGACGCGCGCCAAGATCCCCCGATCAGCAAGTCCGCGCTGTCGATGCTCGGGATCCTATCCGCTGAAGAGTATGACACGCTGGAGCAGCTGACGAAGCAGATCAGTGGCATCGTGAAGGACGAGCTAGGGAAGAGAGGCATCGAGCTGTATGACATCAAGCTGGAGTTCGGTCGGTCGAAGCATACCGGGGAAGTCATCCTGATCGATGAGATATCGGGTGGCAACATGCGTGCGTACAAGGACGGCGTATATATCGAACCGTTGCAGCTGGAGCAGCTGATGCTAGCGGAGTAGCATAGAGGCGATGGAGGCAAGGTGTTCCCGATGAAGTCGCCGATCGAGCTCTGAGCAGCGTCATATGATACAGATGGAGCACTGGGAGCTGCGTTGGAATAAGTGAGGGAGACTTCGCTACTTCAGTAGAATGTTAGGCGCAGAGCAGCGGTCAGCCGTGCCCTACGCCTTCCGGTCTTTCCCTAGGAAGAATAACGCCATCGTACCAGGTCCAGCATGTGCGCCGAGTACGGGATCGACCACATGCACGAGCACATCGCGTGGCTGATGTCGCGCACGGATAAGCTCTTCCAGATAGACCGCATCCTCCAGACTGTCACCGTGCGTGATCGCGATGATCTGCTGATCGATATCGATAGCATGGAACGATAACTGATCAGCTAATGCCTTGAGCGAGGGTCTCCTGCCGCGCACTCTGCCGACGACGGTCAGCTCCCCGCTATCGTTCATGACGAGCATCGGCTTGATGCTAAGCAAGGTGCCGATGATCGCAGATGCAGCGGGTATCCGCCCTCCACGCCTTAAGAACATCAGGTCATCCACCGTAAAATGATGCCTCATCCGCAGTCTGTTGTCGTCAATCCAGGAAGCAGTCTCAGCGAGCGATCGTCCCTCGGCCCTCATCTGCGCGGCATAATAGACGAGCAGGCCTTGACCTAGCGAAGCAGATAGCGAATCGATGGCGATGATGCGGCGTTCCGGGTAATCCTCCTGCAAGGCCTTAGCTGCTGCTAGCCCGGACTGGTAAGTACCGCTCAGCGCACTCGACATACCGATATAGAGGATATCGCGGCCTTGGCTAAGGATCGGCTCGAACAGCTGGATGAAATGACCGGTGTTCACGAGTGATGTCTGGATGACGCTGCCTTCCCTCATCATCGTGTAGAACTTACTCAGATCCGTCTGCTCGTTCTTGCTATAGCTCTTATATTCTTGGCCGTTCACGATGAATGACAAGGATACGAGGTGAATGCCTAGCTGACGGATCTGCTCCTCTGGTAGATTCGCTGAGGAATCCGTGACGATCTCAAAAGACATCATCTATCATCCTTTCGAGCGTCATACAAGAGATGACCTACATGATCGTCTTGGCGCTGGTGCTCGGGTATGGGAACTGGGTCGAGTAATTGTTGAATTGCTGATACGATTGGTCAAGCTTCTGCTGATCTTCAGCTTCCAGCTTGTAATGTCCTTTGCGGAACATTAGTTCATACATACTATACTGACAGCGGTGAGTCTCTGTTAAGACGGTCAAGATATCCTCGTGAAGGCGTGGGTGACTAGCCTCTCTTGCTGAGACGTTGAAGCTGTCGGTAAGATATTTTTCGAGCGCGAGGATATCGTTCACGCGATCTCGGTCGTTCATCTCTGGGCCCTTAACCTTCGGCTCATAGGGCGGTTTCGGGTTCTTGATCGTATTCATGCTCTGACTGTGCTGTTGGTCTGGGGATGAGGACATGCTCGTCGAAGACTTATTTTGATTCATATTCATATTCATCCTATCTCTGTGCCTCCTTCAGGATCATCGAGTAACATCGCGCTGGTTGGTGTTAGGTACTTGAGTCACGTCGCTGGTTGCTCATGAACTTACTGCTGCTGGTACTGATGCACGCTCTGCATCTGCGCGGTATTGTCGTTCTGAAGATGTTGTAGCAGCATGTTGTAGTGACGCTGATGCATCTCGCCAGCTTGGTCGATCGCTTGTCTGATCTCGGGGTCTTGGCATTCCTGTGCGAAGTGACGGCATTTCTTCATGGCGACGAGCTCCCAGGATAGTTGATCTTTCAGGTAGAGATGATCCTTGGTCGTGATGACTTGCGGTGGCTGCATCAGGATCGGCTGTTGCTGCTGTGTAGTGGATTGCGTAGCGTGCATAGGCGATGATTGTCCGGCTTCGAATGTTTGGGTAGGCTGCATCTTAGGTTCCCTCCTCCTGCTTCATTTTTTTAGATAGTCTATTATGGGCAAAGAAGGAATAATCTATCCAAGGAAAAATATGTGGTTATGTCGAATATTCAGGTAATACCGTCTATGGAACGATGGTAGGATGGACATAGAGTGTATCGTAATGGGCTAACCGTCGGATCGAGGAGGTTGTCTGAGCAGCTTCATAGGTGCGGCGTGGGGAGTGGGAAGTTCATAAAGGGGGACGTAAGTTGAGCGAGCAGAGATACGAGAGATCAGAGTCGGGGAATCTCAACGATCGATGGCGGGACTATCCGTTGCTAGACGGTCTGGATGAGATGGAGCGGAGGGGCGTACAGCCGTACTTGCTAGAGCATGAATATGCTTCTGGCGATGTCATCCTACACCAAGGGCAGGCGAGTGGACGATTCCATATCATCGTCGCGGGTGAGACGGAGGTTATCCTGCAGCGTGAGATCGAGGTCGCAGTCGCGAAGCTGGAACGCGGGCACTTCATCGGCGAGATGTCCTGTCTGACAGGCGAGACGGTCAGTGCTACTGTAAGAGCAGTCGGTGACGTGCTGACCGTGTCGATGCCGCGAGAAGGGCTACTGCAGCTGATGGATATTAGTGCGACGTTCCGCCGTCACATGATGGAGGCGATGGTGAAGCGTATTCAAGATTCGAACCGGCGCGTCGTCGACGAGCATACGCGGAGTGTGGTCGTGTCGCAACAGCTGGCCGAAGAGAGAGCTTCACGTCTCGGGCACTATGTCGGGAGCGGCGTATTCATGCGCAATCTGCGACAGCAGCTGGATCGGCTAGCTGCAGTGTCGGAATCGGTATGGATATCTGGTGAGCAAGGGACGGGTAGATATCATGCGGCTTATGAGATTCATCAGCGGTCGAGACGTGCCGATCAACCGTTCATCATGGTCGATGGAGCGAGCTTCCGGCTCGAAGATTGGCGGATGCAGATGCGGGCTGCGCGAGGCGGTACGATCGTCATCCGAGACGCACAGCAGCTCCCACTAGACGTGCTCAGGGAGATCTCCCAGTTCGATGAGCTAGGTCTGGAGATCCGACTGATCATGACGGGTGCTTCTGTTCCGCATGGCTTGCAGGTGCGAGAGCTAGCTCTGATCCCACTGCGTGAACGTACGGAGGATATCCCGGAGATCGTGTTCGAGTTCCTATCGCGAGAAGGGATAGATGAACCGCAAGCGGTGATCTCTGCGGAAGCGCTGCGGTTGCTGGCGGCATTTCCATATCTGCGAGGGAATGTAGAGGAGCTCGGGCGTGTCGTCAGCCAAGCGCTCGCGAGGAGTGAAGGACGGACGATCACTGCCAAGCATCTGAAGTTCGGTTCTAGGCGCAAGCCGGGTGAACGTCCGAAGATCGGTCTCGCACTCGGTAGCGGTTCGGTGAGAGGCGCCGCGCACGTCGGCGTATTGAAGGTACTGGAGGAGAGTGGGATCCCGATCGATTACATCGCGGGAACGAGTGTTGGCGCGTTTATCGGCGCGCTATATGCGGGCGGGCAGCCGGTCTCGGCATTCGAGCAAGTATTGCCTAACGTGCGTTGGCGACAGCTCGTCAACTTCGTGCTACCGCCGAAGGCGTTCGCGGATAATTATCCGATGGTGCGATTCGTCGAGAAATTTATCGGGCCGGTCGATTTTCATGAGCTCGCGATTCCGTTCGCCGCTGTCGCCTCTGACGCGATGAGCGGTGAGGCTTATATCTTGAACAAGGGACGCGTATCGCAGGCGGTATGCGCTTCAACGGCGATCCCCGGCGTGATGAAGCCAGTGAAGCTGGGCGGGCGATTGCTGATCGATGGCGCGGTCGTCCACCCCGTCCCTGTCGCGCTATGCAGAAGCCTCGGTGCTGATATCGTCATCGCTGTCGATGTGAGCGTTCCGTCGAAGCTGCGGAGGACGCCTAAGAATATCATCGCATCGATCTTGAATACGATCGACATCATGAGCGATAAGATCGTTCAGGAGGAGCTTCAGATGGCGGATGTCGTCTTGCGTCCACAGCTGGAGATCCAGGAGTTCACGTTCAAGGAATCGGCGGCATTCATCCAGAGAGGGGTAGAGACGACGAGAGATGCACTCTCCTCGATCAGAGCAGCGATCCTGCATGCTGCTAAGCAGTAAGAGTATCACATCATCATACCATTAACCTCTCGACAGGCCGGAATCCTTTGGTCTTCAAGAAGCTCATCCGATGCTCGAAATTTCTGACTGCTTCTGAAGGGTCGATCGCGATCATGTTCAGCGTATCCAACACCCGCCGCTCGATGCGAACTGAGACGATCGTGGTCAGCTCCATCCTGCCGATCGCTTCGTTCATCTGATAATCGGTCGCATGGATGAGGATCTCCTCCAGTGGGAGCAGGGCGAACATATCGCGGGCGATCCGAAATATCGTGCTGCATACGTAATCTTGCTCCAGACCGTGATAACGCGTTACCGGCATCTGGCTGATCGATAGCTTACCGGTCTTCGTTAATGTCTTCACTTCTGTCGGTATAACCTTCTGCGATTGGACGAGGAATTCGACAGCGATGAGCCCTCGTCTATCGGTAGGGTAACAGGTGAACTCGCTGCCTAGCTGGGCGAGATCGGCATAGGGCTTCATCTTATCGAAGGCTTCCACATATGCCGTCTCATCCCCGTCTAATATTCTGTTGGCCAGAGCCATCCGGTCCTGCCATATCCTGTACTCTGTTAGATCCTCTTCTCTCGCTGCCGCAACCAGCTCCTCAAGAGCAGTACGCTCCTTCCTCGTTCTGCCGAATAGGCGATCCCAGAAGCTAGGTTGATACTGGGCTAGTTCATGCTGTGCTTGCTGTTCTCTCGGACCTGGATCGTCGGGAGTGAAGGTTGGAGATTGTGTACGGACTGACTCCCAATCGATCGGCTCGTCCGCCTCCTGATGAACGGTACGTATCATCTGAACATAGGATTCGTACAGTTCGACTTCGCGCATCGCCTTATGCAGCTCGTTCAGCTTCGCCTGTTCCTGTAGGAACTTCTTGAACTCTTGCTGCAATTGATAAGCACCTGTACCGCGCCTTCTCTTTGGCCAAAAATTCATCACGGACCTCCCCGTTAATGCTATTGAAGTTATTTTTCGTTAAATACTAACAAAATCCTTCCAAACTTGACGATAAATTTCGAAAAATACGATCATATCGGGTTATAGTCAACCGACATGGAAAGGTGTATGATGATCTGGCGTGAATGCGAAAGCATGATCATAAAGCAGCATGATCGGTGAGCATGTTCGGAAAGCATGTTCGGAAAGCATGTTCGGAAAGCATGTTCGGAAAGCATGAACGGTTAGCTTCCTGGGAGTAGATATGTTAGCTGCAAGATGCTTCATATATAGCGTGAATGAAGTTAGGACAGGGGGATCATCTCATATATGGGAGCGGCGGCATTCGTCGTATTTGTCATCACACTAGGATTCGTCGTCTGGCAACCGAGGAGGTTGAATATCGCGTGGTCAGCGAGTGGGGGTGCCTTGCTGGCGCTTATGATCGGCGTAGTCAGCTGGGCGGATGTCGGGACAGTCGTGGGTATCGTCTGGAATGCGACGCTGACGTTGATCGCGCTGATTATGATCTCTGCGGTGCTGGAGCGCAACGGCTTCTTCGAATGGGCAGCGCTCCATATCGCGCGCATCGCGCGTGGTAACGGCCTGCTCCTGTTCATCTTCATGATCTTACTAGGCGCAGCAGTATCGGCGTTATTCGCCAACGACGGGGCGATCTTGATCATCACGCCGATCGTGCTCTCGATGATGAAGCGTCTCGATATGACTAGTCGGACAGTCGTGGCATTCGTCATGGCGAGCGGATTCATCGCCGATACGGCATCACTGCCACTGGTCATCAGCAACCTCGTCAACATCTTATCGGCCGACTTCTTCGATGTCGGGTTCGTCGAATATGCGAGTCGCATGCTACTGCCATCGCTAGCTTCGACGATCGCGAGTCTAGTCGTTCTGTTCATCTTCTTCCGTAGAAGCATCCCGGCCACATACACGACGTCGCAGCTGAAGCTGCCAGCGGAAGCGATCAAGGATAAGCGGATGTTTCGTATCTCATGGGCTATCCTCACGGCGTTGCTCGCCGCATATGTGATCGGTGAGTGGTTAGCGATCCCGGTATCATGCATCGCAGGCTCAGCAGCACTCATCTTACTCCTCGTGGCGAGAACAAGTCCGCATATGCGGATATGGCCGATGGTGAAGTCCGCACCATGGAACGTGGTCCTATTCTCTGTCGGGATGTATGTGGTCGTATACGGGCTGCGCAATGCTGGATTCACGGAGTGGCTGGGCGTGTTCATCGAACGAATAGCTGAAGCGGGAGTATTAACAGCTACCGTAGGCATGGGCTTCATCGCAGGTATCTTGTCATCCATCATGAACAATCTGCCGACGGTCATGTTCGATGCACTGGCGATCGAGGGGGTAAGGGCAGAAGGTGTCGTGCGGGAAGCGCTCATCTATGCGAATGTCATCGGCTCTGATCTCGGTCCGAAGATGACACCGATCGGGTCACTGGCGACGCTCTTGTGGCTACATGTCCTGTCATCCAAGCAAGTGAAGATCGGCTGGGGATACTACTTCCGTGTCGGTGTCGTCTTGACGCTGCCGACCCTGTGCATCACATTAATCAGCTTGTGGCTGTGGCTGTATGTGATCGAGACACTACAGCTAGGCATATGGACCGCTCTCGGTGTAAGCGTCGTCGTATATCTCTTATTCATCGCTGGCGCCGTCATCTTCGCTAAGGCAGCAGGACGCAGTAAGGTGACGGAATCCCATCTATCTGTCTAGCGGATGTGTTATTACAACATTCGACAATAACGATTGACAGATTAATAGAGCGGGGGATAAGATAGGTAGGATTTTCATACTACATGATGAGAGAGAGTCATGCGACTGCATGAGCTGAACCATGCCTCCCTTACCCATCCAGGTGAGTCTAGGCTGTCAAGAGCCTCTCGTACCATCCGCCATGGCAAGAACCCCGGGGGTACGTCAGACCAGCACAGCCATACAGAAAAAAGTCAGATGGTCTGACATCATCTGTTCAACATGTGCGGTGTCCTGCTGGTCAGACTTCAGCATGATGTATTCCGAGATCATCGTGAAGATCGGATATTGGTATTCGACCGCAAGCGTTCGTGGATGGAGCGGCTTGCAACGCTGATGTTCGATGAGCTTGACGAACGCAGCCTCGAGGCAGTCGATCGTCTTCGTCAAGATATCGTTCAGATAGAGATCCCTCGCGACAGGTTCACGATACTGCTCGATATAGAGGATGCGCCAGATCTTCTGCATGATGGGATCCGCTGCATGCTGCTTGAAGTTATGAAGTCCTCGCTCCAGAAATTTCACCGGACCTAACAGCTCCAAGATCTCATCTAATCGGTCTAACGGAGGGAGGATCCTCAGCGTATCCAGCCGGAAGTTATGGAAGATCGTCTCCAGTATCTCCTCTTTATTACGAAAATGCTTATATAGCGAGCTCTCCTTGATCCCGACCTCTCTCGTAATATCGCGAATAGACACCCCAGTATAGCCCTTCCTAGAGAACTGCTCGATCGCGCAGTCTAGTATTCGGTTCTTCGTCGCATTCTTGATCGGGTTACTCGAGAGATCGAGGAAGAGATGATCGACAACGGATAGGTCGGAGTGAGTCATGTCGTTACACCTCCGCAGAACTCGATCAGCCGCATCTCGTTCACCTTCGCATCATCCATGTGGAACGCGTGTGACGACAATGGTGACCAGTGGAACTGCTTGCCCTTCGGAGCATCTAACTGTTCATAGTATCGCACCGCCAGCTCTGACCACACATGCTGCTCTTTCGAACCGTGTATGAACATCACGGGGATGGAGATCGACCGGACCTCGGTGAAGAAGTCGAAGCTGTTCAGATCCTGGATCATCTGTTCGGAGTAGGAAAGCTTAAATCCACGTACTAGACAATTATACATATCGACTAGGGAATAATCTGGGGATCGCAGCATGATCTTCGCCCCCGACATGAAGGAGGCGGATCGACCATCCTTATGGTTATAGAACATCGAGCTATACTTCAACTGCCATCTTCTGATGACTCCCCACTGCTTGAAGCCTTCCAGGTAAGGCGGCTCTCCTACAGCCTGCAGCTGGCGCTGCGCTTTCGTATCCCGTCTAATCTTCGCTTCTTCTACTAACCATCGATAGGATAGCTTGTCGTTCTCGACCCAGTTCGTAATCTGTGAGAATGCCGTATAGGATCGGAACTTGTTAGGATACTGATGTACGAGCTTCAAGGCAACGACGGTACCCCAGGAATGCGCGGCTAGATGAAGCTTCGGCTGCTGAAATCGCGTGATCAAGTAGTTGCTTAGATCGCGAGCGTCTTGGACGAACTGTTGAACATGCATCGTATCTTGAGGGATGTGCTTGGAATAGGATAATCCTGTACCGCGTTGATCCCAGAAGACGACCGTAAAGTGTTTCACGAGCTCTCTCGTCGTCGTGACGAGCGCATAGTCCGTGCCACGATTGGAGACGCCGGGAACGGGCATGCTTGGACCGCCATGGAGGAAGAGCAGCACTGGATTGTTCGGGTTCTCGGACTGGATCAAGATGCTCTGGTCTACGCCACCGATGCGAAGCTTCTCGATCTTGCTGATGCCAGATGGGGATACGGTATAATCACGCTTATTGAACCATTTCATGAATGTACACACCTCTATGTGATAGATTGCGATGTTCAACGATGATAGGCTAACGATCGTTAGCTCGCATGAATAGAATAAGCTAACGTTCGTTAGCTGTCAACCATTATTTGCTTCAAATTGATCCATAGTCATGTCAGTCAATGTCGAATAATATCGTATCTCACCGTGATTTATGTCGAAAAAGGTCGCAAACAACGCCTGATCTGTACTACAATAGAACTAACATCTTACGGGAAGGTGCAACATGGACACAGTTCTACAAGGGTACCGATCCATATTATCAGCGATGGATGAATCGTTCATCATATCGATCACGGATGACAGAGGTATATTAACTTATGTGAACGAACGGTTCCTCCATCTATCTAAGTTCGGCTTGGATGAGCTCATCGGATATCCGCATAATCGGATAAGCTCCGGAATTCATCCGCCTGAATTCTTCCATGAGCTGTGGGAGATGATCTCCGCAGATGAGGTATGGAGAGGTGAAGTCTGTAATCAGGCGAAGGACGGCTCGCAATACTGGCTAGATCTAACGATCATACCTGTGAAGGGAGATCAGTCTAAGACAAGTCGGTATCTCGGCATCGGCCATCTGATCAATGACCGCAAGCGGACGGAGCTCGAGCTTGCACGGACACTTAAAGATCTAGGTGATATCAAACAGGCACTCGATGTGTCATCGATCGTCGTCATCACGAATCGGCAAGGCATCATTACATATGTGAATGATAAGTTCTGTGAGATATCTGGGTATTCACGGGATGAGTTAGTAGGAAGTACCCATCGGATCGTCAACTCGGGCTTTCATCCGCGAGCGTTCTTCTTAGAGATGTGGCGGACGATCGGCAGAGGCCATGTATGGCAAGGCGAGATCCAGAATCGGGCCAAGGACGGAAGCATCTATTGGGTTAACACGACGATCGTCCCATTCCTTGATGAACATGGCAAGCCATATCAGTACGTCTCGGTACGCTACGACATCACGGAGCGGATTCGCGCGAAGGAGAGACTAGCTGAAGCGCTGCAGAACGATTTTCGCAGGACCGTACAAAACCTTCAGAACGGGATATTCAAGCTGGTGCGGGACGATCAAGGTGAAGTTGTGTACACACTGTGTGAGGGCAAGCTATTCGCCTCCTTCGGGCTTCGTACGGAGCAGGTGGCGAGCCGAACGATGCGCGATATCCACGGTGAAGCATTCGCCGCGCGAGCTGCGCGATATATCGCTCGGGTGTTCGAGGGTGAGCTGGTCAACCAAGAGCTAAGCTACGAGGATCGGGTGCTATACGTCTCTCTATCTCCGATGGAAGGTAGCGGAGGAGAGGTGGAGGCGGTAGTCGGCTCCGTGATCGACATAACAGAACGCAAAGAAGCAGAGAAGATGATCTACCAGATGGCGCACTATGATCCGCTCACCGATCTGCCGAACCGGACATTGTTCGCGCGCGAGCTATCGCAAGCGATCGAGCGTGCTCGAGAGCATGACGAATCGATCGCCATACTCTTCATGGACCTCGACCGATTCAAAGTGATTAACGATACACTCGGTCATTCATATGGCGATCAACTGCTCAGAGCCGTCGCGGATCGGCTACGCGGCTTAGTGGATAACCCTGCTGATCTAATATCTCGCATGGGTGGCGATGAATTCACCTTCTTCTTCACGAATACGACACGGGATGAAGCGGTGAAGCTCGCGGAGCTGCTGCTCACATCGATGGCCGAACCATTCGCTCTGGAGCAGATGAACATCTATGTTACACCGAGCATCGGCATCAGCATGTACCCAGAAGACGGTGATGAGATCGAGGAGCTGCTGAAAAATGCAGATTCCGCTATGTATCATGCCAAGGAGAGAGGCAAGAACAGCTACCAATTCTTCAGCGCGCTTACCTATCAGAAGGCATCGAAAAAGCTGATGTTAGAAAATGAGCTATTCCAAGCCTTAGCTCGAAACCAATTCGTGTTGGAATACCAGCCGGTGATCGATATCGAGGCGGAGCAAGTGACCGGTATGGAAGCACTGCTGCGATGGGAGCATCCGGAGCTCGGTCGAATCTCTCCGATGGAGTTCATCCCGATGGCGGAGGAGACGGGTCTGATCGTACCGATCGGCGAGTGGGTGATGCGGGAAGCGTGCATGCAGACGAAGCGATGGCAGGATCAGGGCGTAGAGCACTTGTCTGTCGCGGTGAATATATCGTGGCGTCAGTTCGTGCAGCAAGATTTCTGTGCTATGATCCGGCGCATCTTGACCGAGACCGGGCTGAGTCCAGAATATCTGGAGCTGGAGATAACGGAGAGCATGGCGCATGACGCAAGCTATGCGATTCGTATACTAGAACAGATCAAAGAGCTTGGCGTTACGATCAGCATCGACGACTTCGGCACGGGTTATAGCTCGCTTAGCTACTTGAGCAAATTTCCGATCGACCGATTGAAGATCGATCAGTCCTTCATCCGCGATCTGAATGCGGGCAATCGGGCGATCGTCAAGACGATCATGGATATGGCGCATAACATGAATATCTCTGTGGTTGCAGAAGGCGTAGAGCAGGAGGAGCATCTGCAGTTTCTGAAGTTCATGCGCTGTCCTAAGGTGCAAGGCTACTATTACAGTAAGCCTCTACGCGCTGAGGCTGCTGCACAGCTGCTGCTGGAGCGACTGCAGCGATAGGTGAGCGGGTGCGATCGATAGCTTATCTACATAGAAAGTATTGCTCATCCGACCATGGACAAGATAGAATAAGTAAGCTATGTAAGTCGAATATCGGTTAGGAGAGCTATAGATGAAGGATCGATCGAATCAATGGGTGCGTAATGCCACCCTCTTCCTCGGCGGACAAGCGATATCCTTGTTCGGATCAGCGCTTGTGCAGTACGCGATCATGTGGAAGATAACGCTGGATACACAATCCGGCCTGCTCATGACACTATATATCATCTGCGGCTTCGTGCCGACGTTCCTGCTCTCCCCATTCGCAGGGGTATGGGCGGATCGGTATAATCGTAAGATGTTGATCATCGTCGCGGATTCCTTGATCGCGCTCGCGACGTTAGTGCTCGCGATCTTGTTCTTCAATGGCTATCGTGAGATGTGGCTATTCTTCGTGATCGCAGCGGTCCGCGCAGTCGGCACAGGCATCCAGACTCCTGCCGTTGGCGCGGTGCTGCCACAGATCGTACCGCAGGAGCATCTGACGAGGGTGAATGGCGCGAATGGTAGCATACAAGCACTCGTCACGCTCGTCTCACCGATGGTGAGTGCAGCGCTTGTGACGATGGCTACGATGGAAGCGATCTTCCTGATCGATGTGTTGACCGCCCTGATCGCGATCGGGATTCTCGTGTTCTGGCTACGCATACCAGCACATCAGAAAGCATCTACCGAACAGGAGGGCGTAGGCTATCTTCAGGACCTGATGCTAGGTTTCCGATATATCCGAAACCACCGCTTCTTGATGCAGTTCTTCGTCTTCATGGCGATCTTCTTCGTCATGGCGGCACCGGCGGCATTCCTCACTCCGTTACAAGTGACCCGCAGCTTCGGAGATGACGTATGGCGATTAACGGCGATCGAGATCGCCTTCTCGATCGGCATGATGCTGGGCGGGGGGTTGATCGCGGCATGGGGTGGCTTTCGCAATAAGATGCATACGGTTATTCTCGGTGCGGTCACGTTGGGACTGTTCACCGTCGGACTTGGGTTGGTACCGAATTTCTGGATCTACATCGCATTCATGGCCGTGGTTGGCGTTGCGATGCCGGTCTACAGTACGCCGGCGACCGTGTTATTACAAGAGAAAGTTGAGGGAGATTATCTCGGAAGAGTATTCGGCGTGATGGGGATGATCTCTACATCGATGATGCCGTTCGGCATGCTCATCTTCGGACCGATCGCAGATTATGTCGCGATCGAGTGGTTGCTGATCGGTACGGGCTTGTTCATGGCGGTGGCTGGTCTGACGATGTTCAGAAGCCGGACGTTGATCGATGCAGGAAGACCTGTGGAATCAGAACCGTCATAGTAGAAACGGTTTGCCGACTACGGGTTCATAGTAGAAACGGTTTGCCGATAGTAATAGGTATTTATACCTACTGAAAAGTTACAGGATTTTCGGACATACTTTTGTCAAATTGTTGTCATTTGTAGAATCTTGTAGAATATTGTTGATAATGTTTGGTTGGTAAAATATAATATAGTTACATGATCATATGCGCGTTACGAGTCTTTCATATACAACTTAAGTTCACTTTACTTCTCAATCGATAATGGCAAACCATTCGAAAGGATGGGACGCAAAGCTATGGGCCTAAAGATGGATCATCTATGGTTGCCAAGTTGCCGAATTTGGGTGCATGTCTAACATCATCCAGTCGGATGGTGTTTTTTTATGCTTCGGTCAGCTTGGACATCGCGATCAAAATGGGGTGGTTGCATTGGCTGCAGATATAACAGAATTAGAAATTACGAATCTTATCAAAAAATTGAATCTGAACAGTGTGGCGAACGAAACATCTACCATGCAACAGGGCAATACTGCGGATGATGCGGAAGACGGATGGGTGCAGGTTAAAGATCAGTCGATCATCATCCATGACGCGAAGGGTGGCGGTAAAACCCCTACGATAACTCCGTCTCCAGAGATCGTCCTGCGGTTAAATGGCGAGATCGTGAAAAGCACGAGTGAAGTATCGTCTTCCGATCGGATCCAGTGGGAGATCGATCCGAGACCGCTGTTCGAGATCGAGGTATCCCGAGATAAGCTACAGGCGTTTCTTAGGTTACATGCCAAACAGCGTCTTGCTTGGCGGCTAGCGGATACAGAGCCTGCTCAGCATGTAACTCTTCAGGTTGAAGAGATACGAGATGTTGTCTTAGAGACTGTCCAGCTAGAGGATATCACGACTAAGGCGGAGGAGCTTAAGATCAGAGCGAATCTGGATATGACGGCGATTCAGGAGGAGCTTGATCAGCCTACGTTCAGACCAGTGCTGATCGCGAAGGGCAAATCGGCAACTGCTGGTAAGGACGCGCAGTTGGAGGTATACTTCGCAGAGCAGGTCGAGAGCCGATTCTTCGAAGTTTCCGGACATGTCGATTTTCGTAATCACTTGCACATTCCGAACGTGACGAGTGGACAGATCATCGGGCGCAAGCTCCCGAGGGTCGATGGTGTACCTGGATATGATGTATATGGCCAAGCGATCATACCGCCACCTGCACAAGACATCATGATCGTCACGAAGAAGGGTGTGGAGATGTCGCCGAGCGGGGAGATCATCGCACAGAGGAATGGAAGACCGCGGATCACGGGGGAGAAGATTAAGATATTTGACATCTCAACGTCGTACGTCGTTTCAGGGGATGTGGATATCGGCACAGGGAATATCGTATTCTCCGGTGATGTGATCGTGTATGGTAATGTCACGGATAATATGATCATCGAGTCACTCGGTAATGTGTACGTATACGGAAGTGTTTATAACTCAGTCATCACGGCGACAGGCAGTATCTACGTGCGTGGTAACGTGCTCGGTTGTAAGCTATATAGCGGGTACTTTGGGGTTCTGTTCAATCGGTTGTATAATGCTTCGAAACTACTCGCGGAACTGATGGACCAAGTATTTGCTGCAGCTAGGGAACTGTTACATGCGCTAGAGAGAAGGAAGCAACAAGTACAGTATAGCCAGGTCGTGCTGTTACTGGTCGAGAACAAGTTCAAGGAGATTCCCGGCATACTGAAAGAGTTGCTCCAGGTCGTAGCTAACATCCAATCGATCAAGAGAGAAGAGTATAAGAAGCTTCAGATGATGTGTACTGTCCTGCAGCAACCTGCTGTCATGCTCGAACATGTTACCGAGGGCTTCATACTGAGCCTCACCTCTCTGTTGAAGGAGACATTCGCAGACGTTGCGAGGATGCAAGAAGAGAAGTCTGAGATCATCCTGAACCAATGTCATAATAGTGAGATTAAGTCGAACGGAGATATCATCATCCAGGATGAAGGCGTGCTGTTAAGTGACCTGTACGCTGCGAGACATATTATCTTTCGCGACGATAAGTCAGTATGTCGAGGTGCCACGCTGAAAGCAGGTGGCAGTATCATAGCGAAGATCGTAGGAGGTCAGACGGGGGTCAGTACATACCTGTCGGCGAGGAAAGAAGTGAGAGTCACCAAGATGTTCTCCGGAACCGTCTGTATCGGGCGATACTGTGTTGATATCGACACAGTCGTCGTGAATCAGACCTATAATCTTCAGTCGATGAAGCGTGTCGAGGTGGACAAGCAGATCATATAGCGTTCAGAGCGAGGAACTTGTCCTCTATTCCATGCGCGCTCTGTAGAGTTACCTTATAAGTTTATTCCAACCCATGTTAGATAACGGATTGTCCGAGACTACCAACGGGAGGTAGCCACTATGCATATGAGCAACCGCCAGGATCCTTTTCGATATGAATTCGAGATGCCTATCATGGGGGAATTCCGGCTACTTCGCATCGATCAGCGTCATGTCACGCATGGATATGGTTCGCTGGAGATGCTCGACATGAGCTATCACGGAGCGAGGATCGTGACGAAGGTCGATTTTCAAGCGAACAAGCATGAGATCGAGTTGTCGATCATCATCACGATCAATGATGAACCGATGACCGTTGATGGTATGATCGTCTATCAGATCTCACACGGGGTGGAGTATGTTTATGGTCTACGTTTACATACTGATGAGGCGATACTTCGGCGGATTACAGATGAACTGAAGGTCTACGCACGAAGGCGTTTGGGCAGACGTTGAAAACATTAGGAACGATTCGATATATCGGATGAAGAGGATATAGTAAGGTCACACGAATAGTTAGTTTTTTTGAAGTTGAGGGAACCCGGAGGCTACCTGTTCATCGGCCATTCCGAATCACTGGATCGCGATCAAACGAAGTTTCAATACATCATGCCCGCAGTGTACAGGAAGGAAAAAAGAACATAGAACGGACTCGTGTGGAGCGGCTCAGGCTGCTCCTTTTCTTATATAGTCGCCAGGCGGAGAAGTAGATCGACGAGCTAACGGAACTCCAGTACCTTATTATGCGTAAATCGCCCTTATTTCGAACCTTAACGGAACTCCAGTACCTTATTTGGTACAAATGGGGTGTTTAATAGCTTAAAATGATGCAATAGCGCATTCTAGTTCCGTTAAGACCTGAGATTGTGCGAAAAACAGCCGAATAGCGCACTCCAGTTCCGTTAGCAATGAGCGCACAGCTCCCGGCACGCGGTGTTCCGCGGCATGACGATGGTTCGTAGGCCTCAGGGTTCAACTCTATTTTTCATCAGAACAGAATGCCATCCGGGAATACTCCTCTTCAATCTGCGCCGTACAATCTAAGAACACGTCTACATCGGAGCCTCTGAGGCATTACCCATACCCAACCCTTGCACGTATGAACTCGATACTCGAACGTACAGGAAGAAGTCAGGGACTGTTGAACAAGCTAGCTTTTTCCTTGTATTGAGCAAGCTCAGAGCATCTCGGCCTTCCGCCATAACTGGACCAAAGTCGGGGATGAATCTCGACCAGGGCATGTTTCAGAGGGCGCATCGTTGATCTAATATAAGGAAGGCGGAAAAATCTACATACCTGTTCTCAACGAAGATGATGTGATCTAGAATGAAGAAGGTAGTAATAACTGGTATCGCCTAAGGCTCTAGTCTTCATCAAGTGTGACAAGCAAACCTAGCAACTCGAAGCGTAGCTATCATATGAATGGAACAAGGGAGTGGGAATCAGTATGGCAATCCTGGAAGTGCGCAATCTGCGCAAATCGTTCGGTACCGTAAAAGCGGTGCAGGATATTAGCTTCACGGTGGAAGCGGGCGAAGTATTCACGATCATCGGACCGAACGGCGCCGGTAAGACGACGACACTCGAGATGATCGAAGGTCTCGTACATCCTGACGGTGGCAGCATCTCCTTCGAAGGGCTGAGCTGGGCGAAGGATGAGGACGCGATCAAGATGATGATCGGTGTTCAGCCCCAGTCCGAAGCGATGTTCGATCTGTTAACACCGAAGGAGAATCTGGAGCTGTTCGCCAGCTTCTATGACCGACCGATGTCGACGATCGAGATCTTAGAGATGGTCAATCTGATGGATCATCGCAACAAGAAGGTGAAGCTGCTATCCGGCGGGCAACGGCAGCGACTAGCGATCGGCCTCGCGATGATCGGTGATCCGCAGATGCTGTTCCTCGATGAACCGACGACCGGACTAGATCCGCAGGCTAGAAGGAATATATGGGATATCGTCTTGCGGCTGAAGGAGATGGGCAAGACGACGATCCTGACGACGCATTACATGGAAGAAGCAGAGAAGCTGAGCGATCGGGTATGTATCGTCGATCAAGGGAGGGTCATCACGCTCGATACACCTGCCGCTCTGATCAGCAGGCTGACGAAGGAACGCGAAGTAAGACTGTCGTTCATCGATAGTGAAGCGGCAGCTGCTGAAGTCGAGGAGTACGCGAAGGATCAGGCATCTGTCGTCAGAGCTGCACGGACGGGCCGAGATCTACAGCTGTGGACCGTGCGACCAGAGGATACGCTACATAGTCTGTTCGGCTATACGAAAGAGCAAGGCTACAGGGTCGATCAAGTATCGATCCGTGAGATGAGTCTAGAAGATGTGTTCATCTCCTATACAGGAAAGGAATGGAGGGATTAGGATGAGAGGCAGCAGTCAACTTAAGATGATGTTCTTAACCCAGCTACGGATGACATTTCGGGAGAAGCAGGCGTGGTTCTGGGGTATCTTCTTCCCTGTTATCCTCATGGTCATCTTCATGGTGATCTTCAGTGGCGGATCGGAAGAGGAGTTCAGTGCGAAGATCGTGTTCGTCGAGCAACAGACAGATGCATCGTCCTCGATGCTTGCTGAGCAGCTTAAGAGCATCCCTGTGTTCGAACTAGCAGAGGAGCAGTCCGTTACGAGAGATGTGGCCGAGACGATGGTGAAGGACGGAGATGTCGCGGCGGCGATCGTGCTGCCGAGGGCAGACGAGTCGGAGCCGATCACGCTCATCGTGAACAAGGAGAATGAACAGAACGCGACATCGATGACGGTGATGGGGGTCTTGAATCAAGTTGTGATGCAGGCGAATCTCGCCGCTGCTGGTGCTGTGCCAGCCTATCGTGTCGACATGGTATCCGTGTCATCGGGTAGCGATGATCTGAAGTATCAAGATTTCTTATTAACGGGCATGATCGCGTTATCGATCGCCCAAGGCGGCTTATTCGGCATGGTCGATATGGTGGAGATGCGGCGTAAAGGGTTGCTCAAGCGGCTGCGTATGACACCAGCGAAGATGGGGCTGTTCGGATTTACGGATATGCTGATGCGGCTCGTCTTCTCCGTCTTCCAGATTATCTTGTTGTCATTGATCGGCGTATATGGATTTGGTGCGACGCTGCATATCGACTTTATCAGCTTGGTCGTCGTCTTCCTATTCGGAGTATTATCCTTTAATGCGATCGGCTACTTCTTCTCCTCTTTCAGCAAGACGACTGAGGCGTATATGGGAGTCGCGAACATCACGAGCTTCTTGATGATGTTCCTAAGTGGTGTCTTCTTCCCGATCGAATCGATGCCAGGCTGGTTGCAGCCGGTATCGAACGCTCTACCGCTCACATACTTCGTCGACGGGCTGCGTGACGGCATGGTCTATGCTAGCGGATTGATGAACGGCTCGTTCTGGCTAGGCATTGGCGTACTCATCCTATGGGGAGGGATCGCCTTCGCGTTAGGATCTTGGCTATATCGCAACAACCGCTCGATCGCAGCGAGATGAGCTAGCGCTATTCTGTTCATCTTCTTGTATCGTAACACCTATCGAAACTCCATCTTCCTATGAGGATGGAGTTTTGTGTGTCTTCGCGAATCTCGAGCATATGGGAGGATCTGGATGGTATAGATAGGATCTTTCTGAATGATACAGGTAACCTCCCCTAAGGATGGGAGATCCTTGGAGAGGTCGTATAATCCGAGGTGAGAGGATGTGAGCGTGAACAGATCTTCTGTTACCATGATAAAGACCTTAAAATTGTTGCTAAGAGAAGGGAGAAGAGAAACATTGCGTAAGTTTTTACTGTTCCTTGCATCTATCTTCGCGATCGGGGTGCTAGTCGGATGTTCTGGGGGTACGAAGAAGGTGGAGGTTGTGACGGACTTCACCCAGCCTATTATCGATGGTCAAGATGTAAGAGGATACGGTGCAGCGGCATTCCGTGCGGAAGACGGTGAGCTGCGCGATGCTTTCAATGCAGAGCTGGCTAAGCTGAAGGATTCCGGAGAGCTGCTGACGCTGCTCGAGGAGAATGGCTTCTCGCAGTTAGAGCTGCCGGGAGATGCGACGATGTTAGAGCTATGTGGTGATCAAGCGATCGCATCGACTACGGATGGCGACACGCTGGAGAAAGCGGTTGCTGCGGGGAAGATTACGGTAGGCTTCGCAGATGAGAAGCCGTATGCATATCGCGATGCGAATGGTGAACTGCGCGGTGAAGCGATCAGTATCGCGACAGCGGTATTCAACCGTCTCGGCATCGCAGAGGTCGAAGGTGAGCTGGTCGAGTTCGGTCAGTTGATCCCTGGGCTTCAAGCGGGACGCTTCGACGTCGTAACAGCGGGGATGTACATCACGCCTGAACGGTGTGAGCAAGTGATCTTCGCAGAGCCAGAGTATAGTATCGGTGAAGGGTTGGCCGTCGTAGAGGGCAATCCACTGGATCTCCACAGCTATGAGGACATCGCGGAGAATCCGGAAGCGACGATTGCCGTCATGAAAGGCGGTATCGAGATCAAATACATGGAGGCAGTCGGTGTGAAGAAGGATCAGATCTTACAGTATCCTGACCAGGCCGCTGTGATCAATGCCGTCCAATCTGGACGAGCGGATGCTGCGACGATGACCTCGATGTCCATGAAGGAGATACTCGCATCGCTGGACAATTAACGACTAGTAGAATATGAGCCATGGGACCCTTGCCTTACGCGTTCTTGTCCGGTGAGGGTCCCTTCTTCATCTAATAGTAGAATAGAAGAAAGAGAGGAAGGAAGGTGTAGGACGGTTTGAATCTGATAGACATTTATCTGCCGACGCTGCTTAGAGGAGCTGCGGTGACGATCCAAGTTACGCTATTGTCGATCGTGCTCGCGTTCATCGTCGCGTTCTTATTTGGCCTTGGGAGATTATCGACATACCGCATCATCCGAGGCGCTAGTTATACGATTATCGAATTTATCCGCGGTACTTCTCTGATGGTACAGCTATTCTGGCTGTATTTCGTCCTTCCATTCTTCGGAATAGAATTACCATCGCTCTTCGCCGGTGTACTCGCGATCGGACTGAACTACGGCGCGTATGGTTCGGAGATCGTACGCAGCTCGATCCTCGCCGTCCCGAAGGGTCAGACAGAGGCGGCGATCGCCCTGAACATGACGCCATGGCAGAGGATGCGGGTTGTGATCATCCCGCAAGCGATGATGCGGATGGTACCGCCCTTCGGCAATCTATCGATCGAGCTGCTGAAAGGGACGTCATTAGTATCGTTTATATCATTGCACGATATGACGTATGAAGCGCTTAGGCTGCGCAACTATCATCTAGGTGATGCCTTTGTCTTTTTGTTCATGTTATTAATCTTATATTTCGTGCTCGCTCAGTTGTTCATGTTATTCATGCGCTGGCTGGAGCGTAGAGTGACGATGGGGAGGGTGTAAGAGATGTGGGATTGGAAGCATGCTGAAGCAGCTTTTTATGAGATTGCGCAAGCGATACCGGTGACGCTGGCACTCACCTTCGCCTCCTTCATATTCGCGATCGTATTCGGTCTGTTGCTCGCCATCATGCGTAGGGCGAGGAGTCGATGGGTCGTCTGGCCAGCCGTTGGCTTCATCGAGTTCATCCGCAGTACACCGCTGCTCGTACAAGCGATCTTCTTATACTTCGCCTTGCCGATGAATCCGATCATGCCGATCGTACTGCCGACGTTCACGATCGGGATCCTGGCGATCGGCATCCACTATAGCACTTATATGGCGGAGGTATATCGCTCGGGGATCGATGCGGTTGAGAAGGGGCAGTGGGAGGCGTCCAAGGCGCTGAACTTTACGCGGCTGCAGACGTGGACGAGGATCATCCTGCCGCAAGCGATCCCGCCGATCATCCCGATCATGGGCAATTACTTGATCGTCATCTTCAAGGAGACACCGATCCTAGCCGCCATCTCGATCGGCGAGATCTTGGTCGTCGCACAAGGGTATGGATCGGAGTATTTCCGTTATCTAGAGCCGATCACGATCGTCGGTGTGCTGTTCCTTCTCATGAGTTATCCGTCATCTGTACTCGTGAGAAGGCTAGAGAAACGACTGAACAGGCAACGAGGATATTCTTAAGCGAAGGAGTGAATCGATATGATCGAGGCGAATCGAGAGATGCCAGTAGAGGCTACTGAAGCGAAAGAGGATATCCTAGCGGACTACATCCTGCCAGTGGTTCGTTATCGGGATATTCATAAAGCATTCGGTGACTTGGAAGTATTGAAAGGAATCGATCTGGACATCGCGCCGGGTGAGAAGATCGCCATCATCGGACCAAGCGGATCGGGTAAGACGACGCTAGGCAGACTACTCGCAACGCTCGAACAGCCTACTTCTGGTACGATCGAGGTAGAGGGAGAGCCGCTGTGGCATGAGGAGCGGAAGGGCAAGCTAGTCCCAGCAGGCGAGAAGCACTTGCATCGCATGCGCAAGAACATCGGCATGGTGTTCCAGCACTTCAACCTGTTCCCGCATATGACGATCTTGCGCAACGTTATGGAGGCGCCGATCCGGGTTCTAGGGTTAAGCAAGCAAGAGGCGAGAGAGCAAGCGGTAGAGATGTTGGCCAAGGTAGGACTAGAAGACAAAGTCGACATGTACCCTGCACAGCTGTCCGGTGGTCAGAAACAGCGTGTGGCGATCGCGCGCGCCGTCGTCATGCGACCGAAGGTGATGGTGTTCGACGAGGTGACGTCGGCACTTGATCCCGAGCTTGTAGGAGAGGTGTTGCAGGTGATTAAGGAACTCGCGTTAGAGGGTAATATGGCGATGATCTTGATCACACATGAGATGGACTTTGCTAGAGATGTAGCGGATCGAGTCATCTTCACAGATGGTGGCAAGATCGTCGAGCAGGGACCGCCGGTTGAGGTGTTCGAGCATCCGAAGAGCGAGCGGTTGCAGTCGTTCCTAACTCGTTTCCGCTCCTCCTCTTCATAAAGGGGTCGAACGATACGAGACACAGACCAAGGGGCTGACTCTTCATGAGGGTCAGCTTTCTGCTTTCTTTTGTCGACAATAATACGACAGGAACGTTGGTATGAACGCCAGAGGTATTGGCTCGACATGGATAGATGATGGCATCCCCTCCGCCCGATCAGATCGGATGATCCGATATGAAGCGATCCGACGATGTCGATTCCTATCTATTCATGTCTGACAAAATAAGCTAATATAGATTGTGAAGTTGAAGGGAGGAGCGCTTTTGTGAAGAATGTGAGATTACTAGGCCCTATCGTAGCTGTCATCATCCCTTATCTAGCCTATGAGATTCTTAGACTTAGTTCATTCGATGCTACCTTACATGCTCCACATGGTCACTTCTATATTGTAAGCGTTGTCTCGGCGCTCGCCACAGTCGTTGGTATCGCGATCGGGATCATCGGCAGCAGACTTCGCAATACTCAAGTTAGCTTCTTATCGCTTGCTTTCATCTCTCTTGCTGGTGTCTTCACCTTGCACGGACTAACGACGCCTGGCTTCCTTCATGAAGCGGGACAGCTGCCGGGCATCGCTGCGCAGTTCAGTGTCATCCTAGCGACATGCTGGCTGTGGTTATCCTCGCTATCTGCGGATCATGTGATCGTCCGCTCGCTGTCCAAGTGGAAGCATCTGCTCGTTCCGGTATGGTCGATATTCCTGATCATCGTCTGCTCGCTCGCGATGTTCTATCCTGAGGTCGCCGACTATGTCCCTTTCACAGAAGAACCGATGCGATCTGTCGTCGTCGTCATCGTCATCTTGTTGAATAGCTATACGATCTACTCTTACTATCAATCCTATCGATATTCGAAGTTCCCACTTCAGATCGCGATCGTCTATAGCGCATGTTGGTTTATCGTCGCTCAGATCATCATCGCTAGGGGAGAGGTGTGGCTGGTCAGTTGGTGGCTATATCACTTCTTACTTCTCGCGTCGATGATCGCCATGGTATGGGGCCTGATCAGACAGTATGGCTTGAATCGATCGCTTGCGAAGACGGTGCAAGCCTTATACACGACGGATCCTGCTGAACGAATAGCGAGCTTCCTGCCACATAGCGTGAGGACATTGATCATGTCCGTAGAGACGAAGGATATCTATACAGCTGGGCATAACTTTCGAGTTACACTCTATGCACTTCGGATCGCGGAGCAGATGGGGCTTACGCCGGAACAGTGCCGCGCGGTCGTAACGGGGACGATCGTTCACGATGTCGGGAAGATCCGAATCCCTGACGAGATCTTGAACAAGCCAGAGAGATTGACCGACGAAGAGCGACAGGTGATCGAGCAGCATCCGATCCATGGATACGAGATGTGCAAGAATCTCGGCTTCATGCAGGATGAGCTGAAGATCATCCGCTCGCATCATGAACGGATGGATGGGAGAGGGTATCCGGACGGACTGATGGGCAGAGAGATTCCACTCATGGCTAGGATCGTCGCTGTTGCTGATGTGTACGATGCATTAACCTCCGAACGTGCGTACAGACAAGCCTGGAGCCATGAAGAGACGCTCCAATATCTGTATGCCAACAAGGATACTCACTTCGATCCCGAGGTCGTGGAGGCTTGGGTGCAAGCTTGTGAACGTGATGCAAGGATCTATCAAGATGCGTCCTTGGGTGTTCACCTATTCAGTGCGCATCGTCATACAAGCATTACGTCATGATCACCTTTAATATCTAGTAGAGGATATTTTCACTAGCTTTATAGGCCGATAGATTCAGTATTGACGAATCATGTGGAAATTTGTATGATAGTGTAAACGTTATTATTCCATATATTTCATTCAAACTATTATTTTTCACAACTTTACAATTAGATTATTAGGATATGTTGATGAGAGTAACGGACTGAGCGGGATGAGATTAGATAGAATCTAGCTTGGGGAGGACATCTTGTGAGTAATATATTGAAGAATCTAGTACAGGCAGTCGGTAAGAGAACGAGCAGAGATATCTTCAGTGGCAAGGGCATTCTATTAATCCCAGTTCATGCTGTCATCGAGATGGAGCATATCGAGATCTTACGTAATCATGGCGTTCAACTCTATGAAGATGACGTCTTGGAGTATGAGGAGCCGCATGACAATATGAAACGCACTGTCGACGAGTCAGTACACAGAGCCACGGCCTATTTCGACGAGATCCGGATGACGAGGAAGATCCCGATAGCCGATATTCGAAACGATGTCTTGCCGATCGTGCATGAGGCATGTCGAGAGTCGACGCTATACGACTTGTTCACGTCACTCCAAGCTAAGGATGACTATACTTATCGACATAATATCGCTGTAGGCACGTTCTCCGGTCTGCTGGGTGGTTGGCTAGGATTAGAGCGACAGATGCTACTGCAGTTAACGACTGCTGCGCTGTTGCATGATGTCGGTAAGATGCTCGTCCCCGAAGAGATCTTGAACAAACCAGGGAAGCTGTCTCACGAAGAGTTTATAGAGATGAAGAATCATACGGTATATGGGTACAACCTGTTGAAAGAGACGACAGGCATCAATCATCGGCAAGCACTAGTCGCATTACAGCACCACGAACGAATGGATGGCAGCGGTTATCCGAACGGTATAACAGGAGAACAGATTGACTTGTTCAGCCGCATCGTCGCGGTCGCGGACGTCTTCCATGCGATGACGTCAAGTCGGGTATACCGTACTGCATCGCCATTCTTCGAAGTGCTTACACAGATGCAGAAGGATACCTACGGAGTTCTTGATCCGAAGATTACCCAGATCTTCATCAAGAAATTGATGAACACGATGATCGGGCAGCAAGTAACATTGACGGATGGACGTCAAGGATTGATCTTGATGGTGAATTCGTCCGATCCGATACGGCCGCTCATCGGACTGGACGATGGGTATCTGGATCTCAGTAAAGACTTTACGGTTCACATCAGTCAGATACTCTAGATATGATAATCGTTCATATGACTACATATCCGAGATTAGCATGAACATGCATAGGATGAGCACAAGAACATACATAGGATGAGCATATATCTGATATTACATAGCGTTGCATAGAACAAATTTTGTTAAAGATACGTTGCATGGTAGGCAGGTCGGACACTCGGTCGATGCCAGATGTGCGGCGTCGGGAGTGAGTTGCTAATGAGTGGGCCAGTATGGGTCCTGAGTACGATCCTCATCATCATGACGATGACCATTGTGATCTTAATCGCAGAGCGTCGCACACTGAAGCGTATGGCATACAAGGACGCAATGACTGGCCTGCTGAATCGCAATGCACTGAATGATTTTTTCCACAGTCGAAAAAGCAGTGAAGCGATCGCGGTGCTGTTCCTCGATCTGGATCAGTTCAAGGATATCAACGATACGATGGGACATCATATGGGAGACCTGCTTATACAGGAGGTTGGAAGCCGTCTCCTCTTATTCATGAATCCGATCCTGCAAGTATTCCGCATCGGTGGAGATGAATTCCTCATCATCGCGAAGGGCTATGGATCGAACCAGGCGGAACGTCTAGCGGAACAGATCTTGTATAGCATCCGACATGTGTATGATATCGACGGGCGGGATCTACACGTATCAGGCAGCATCGGTATATGCGTCGGTACGATGCAGGATGACCCGCTTATGCTGTTGAAGAACGCTGATCTGTCGTTATATCGGGCGAAGCATTCGGGCAAAGACGGATATGTCGTATACACGGGCAGTTGACTGATATAAGGCGCACAGCTAAGTTAATAATAGGAGTACGATTCAAGGCGGGAGTCATTCTTCCGCTTTTTTGTATGGTATCGAGGAGGTGCCGGAATGCGCTACATAGATATGCAGCCGCTTGGTGATCAGGCGATCATCGTGAAGCTAGGTGAGGAGGCGGACGAAGAAACGCGTCGCAGGATCATAGCCCTGATAGCTGATCTGGAGCAGCGACCGTTCGCAGGGCTCGTTGAAGCCGTACCTGGGCATACGACCGTGACGATCTATTATGATCTCTTACAGCTAGCTTCAACGATGCATGAGTATGGCGACGGAGTGTCGCGATATACATCTATCAAGAACATCTTACATCAGCGCATCGGGTTGATCGATGAGCGAGTAACCATACCGTCACGTGAGATCGAGATTCCTATCTGTTACGGCGGGAGGTTCGGTCCTGACTTAGATAGAGTCGCACAGCATAATGGACTGTCGACCGCAGAGGTCGTGCAGATCCATAGCGCGGGTACGTATATCGTCTACATGATGGGATTCGCCCCGGGCTTCCCATATCTGAGTGGCATGGATCCCCGTATCGCGCTGCCGCGCCGGGCAACCCCCCGTCTGAAGACACCGGCAGGCTCGGTCGGGATCGCAGGAGGACAGACGGGGATCTACCCGCTCGAGACACCAGGAGGGTGGAACTTGATCGGCCGGACGCCGCTTGCCATGTTCATCCCGGACCGACATCCACCGAGCCTGCTGCAAGCAGGTGATCGGATCCGATTCTATCCGATCAGCGAAGCTGAGTATCGGGCGCAGCAGACGGTATATGGTAGCGAAGATAGCTCGATAGGATGTGAACGCGTGTGACGATTATCGTGAGGAGATCGGGGCTATTAACGACGATACAGGACCTAGGGCGTTATGGATATCAGCGTGTTGGCGTGAGCGTATCTGGTGCGATGGATCCATATGCGAGTCTATGTGCGAATCTGCTCGTCGGGAACGAGCGTACTGCTCCACTGCTGGAATTGACCGTGACGGGTCCGAGCTTAACCTTCACAGAGCCGACTGTCATCGCGATATGTGGCGCTGATATGAAGCCTGTGGTGCAGGGCAAGAGAGTGCCGATGTGGCGTCCGGTCTATGTTCCGGCGGATACGACGATCGAATTCGGTACGGCTCGTCAAGGGGTACGGGCATACGTTGCATTCGCGGGAGGGCTGCAGCTAGAACGCCGTATGGGCAGTTATTCGACATATTTGATGGCAGGATTCGGAGGGTATGACGGCAGAGCTTTGCGTGAGGGGGATCGTCTGCCCGTTGGAGAGCCGTCTCCCCTAGGGAAGGAGCTCGCAGCATACTTGATGGATGCGAGTGCTCGAAGCGAATATGGTGAGTGGAAGCAGCATCACGTGCTATCTCCAGCATGGCAGGTTGGATCGTCAGCGATGCCACGTTATGCACCCGATCCGATCGTCAGGTTCATACGCGGCATCCACTATACATGGTTCGATGCGAGTAGTGTAGAAGCACTTACGATCAGCCGATATCGACTAACTCCGCAGTCGGACCGTATGGGCTGTCGCTTATGTGGCCGGAAGCTGCAGATTAAAGACTCGCATGTGCTGTTATCGGAGGCCGTTACGGCTGGTACGGTGCAAGTGCCTCCGGACGGGCAACCGATCATCCTGATGGCAGACCGTCAGACAACAGGTGGTTATCCGGTGATCGCACAGGTCATCAGCGCAGACTTACCGGTGGTCGCACAGACGCCGATCGGTGGGCAGATAAGCTTCGTAGAAGTAAGCCTGGAAGAGGCTCAGCGACTATGGATACAGATGCATAAGGAACTACAGCTGGTAGCGGCAGGTATGCGAGCCTATATGAAGAGCGGGCGTCGATAAACCTACCGTATCAGAACGTTGCTTAGAGGTTGAACATCATGCAAGGAGAGGGTGGAGCTATAGATGAAGATCGATCTGAACTGTGACATGGGAGAGAGCTATGGTATCTATCGGCTCGGCAGGGATGAGGAGATCATGCCGTATGTGACATCGGTGAATATCGCCTGTGGCTACCATGCTGGAGATGCATCGACGATGCGCAGGACTGTCGCGTCAGCGCTGGAGCAGGGCGTGGCGATCGGTGCCCATCCGGGGCTGCCAGATCTGCTAGGATTCGGCCGACGTCCGATGAAGATTACGCCTGAAGAAGCCTATGAGATCTGCGTCTATCAGATCGGTGCGCTGCAGGCGTTCGTGCATGCAGAAGGCGGTAGCTTGCAGCATGTGAAGCCGCATGGTGCACTGTACAACATGGCTGCGCAGGATCGGCTCCTAGCCGAAGCGATCGCAGAAGCTGTGTACCGCGTGAACTCAGGGCTGATCTTGTTCGGCTTGTCAGGTAGCGCACTGGTAGAAGAGGGGAAGCGCATCGGTCTGCGTACAGCGAGTGAAGTATTCGCTGATCGGACGTACCAGTCGGATGGATCATTAACGCCCCGGGATCGAGCAGATGCACTCATCACGGATGCAGCGATAGCGGCCGATCAGGTGATCAGGATGGCGGAAGCGGGTAAGGTCGTTACAGTCTCAGGGGGAGAGGTCGATATCGTCGCAGATACGGTGTGTATGCATGGTGATGGTGAGCATGCTCTGATATTCGCACAGACGATCTATCAGGCGATAAGGGAAGCAGGAATTACACTAGCACCGATCGGTAAGACAGGAGAGACGGGAGAATAGCATGGAGCGAGAGGTTGGGTGTTGTAACGGTGAGAAGTTCTCACACTGAATACGAAGAAGGGCCGCTTCCTAAGAAGCGGCTCTTGATATTGCCAACGACTAGAATTGAATAGGTGATCCATCGTACAGGGGGATATCAGAAGTATGTCTTCAACAGGTCAACGGTACGGTACACGGGATCATACGAGACTTCGTATCCGAAAGCTTCCGCTACTGCGCGGAGCGGTAAGTATACACCATAATCCGTTTCCGTGGCCCCGACAGGAACTTCGATCGCGATGTCGTTGACGTAGATGATGTTCTGATCTTTCGGTAGGACGACTGTCGTCGTGCCGCTGCTATCGGTCAGTACGACCTGATCGGAGTACAGGCTATCCCAATCCAGCTCGATACCAAGCTCATACCTCAGATCATAAGCATGCATGAGAGTCGTATTGTTATTCACGATGACATCCGCTTCATCCAGCCATACATAGATCAGCTTCTGATTCAGGCCGAGCGCAGATAACATCTGCCCGATGGTGGAGCTACCATCTACTGCGTATAAGATGCTTTCTTCGTCCATGCTATCTACCAGAGAGATGCCATTCTCACTGGATAACGGTTCAACTTCTACAGGCTGATTAATATTCCATTTTTGCGATTGTGCAGTTATTAAGATTCCTCCGGCTTCCACAGATGGATCCGCACTACCCGGGGATACGACGATCTCGACGTCAGACTGAATCACATTATTGCTACCGTCGATATATAGGTCGACACTTGCGTATGAAGATTCGTTCAAGATGCTACCATCAGCAGTAACGAGAGCAGCTTCTGCAGCATCCAATTGATCGAGTGCGAATTCGTACAGTCTATGGACGGTCGTGTACAGGAATTCGGTGACCAAAGTCTTGTTATCGAGATATGCAAGGACAAGATCTATACCAAGAGTATCGACTGGATCTACTTCTTCTATATAAGGTTCGATGGATGTGCGAATGGCACCATCGATAACCGGCTGGGCCAATTCATAAAACTCATCGACAACCAAACGCAAGCCTTCCTCATCGGCTACTAGATTGCGAAGTAGCGACTCGATAAGCTCGAATAGTTCGTGTCCATATACTTCGGCATGGATCTTCCGTACATTGTGTTGGGTGCCGTTCACTTCGATCGAATCGAATGAAGCTTCAACCTTACCAGGATTCGGTAGATTCGGGATGAAGTATTCGTAAATCGCTTTTGTAAGATCGATATTTTGTTGATTGAATTGCTCTTTATTAATATCGATGCCTAGTTCGTCATACGGTGCGGTCAGATCATAGACGAGCGGTCTCTCGATACCATCTACTTCGATGACCCACTCATCAGAGCCTATCGACATGGCGAACGGGATCGATATCCCAGCTACGCTCAGATCCCCTGCGAAGGATGCGGTCATTAAATCTTGCTGCTTATACTCATGGATGTTGATCTCGAAGCCTGGAAACGCGCTCAACAAGCCCAAGTCATTGCTGCCATCGGTTATCCAAGATTGATCCCCAGGCAGCACCTCGATGCTGATATTCATCTTCCCTTCGTACGATTCCTGCTCGATCGGTGATTTCAGTACGTTGTTCAGATTGACCCCACCGACCATATCGCAAGCAGCGAACACGAGCATGAAGCTCAGTAGGACGGCTACAAGTGCAGTAAGCTTCTTCATTTTCATCATTTCTCTCTCCCATACTTTTTGATAGGATAAGGTCTCCAAGTGAATGCCCAAGTCAGGATTCCACATTAGGAGTAGGCACTAATCCGGCACTCGATGTTGCAGTGATTGCATCTAGTCGATCCCTCCTATTCACATTTGCTCACAAACTTAAGCGTATCATAATGATCCATAATGTGTCATGGTAAAAAAGTAAGTGTATGACAAAAGGAAGAGGTGTGCAGAGGTGTGCAGCGGGCTATCTTCATCTATCTTCATGCTCCCTCATATCTTCACACCTATCGGATGGTGTAAAATATACCTTGGATGGTTACCATACGTAGAGATTACTGGAGGATTGAACCTATGTTTGTAGAGATCGCAATACTTATCATCTTAATTATCGCTAATGCCTTCTTCGCGGCCTCTGAGATGGCACTCATCTCACTGAATGACAACAAAGTGAAGCTGATGGCGGAGGAGGGCGATCGTAAAGCGGCCATCGTAGTCAACCTATTGAATGAACCGAGTAAGTTCCTGGCGACGATCCAGATCGGTATCACTCTGGCGGGCTTTCTGGCGAGTGCTTTTGCAGCTGAAAGCTTCGCAGGAGTGCTTGCTTCCGCGCTGTATGATGCAGGCGTGCCTATCTCGCAACGGTTGCTCGAGTCGATCTCGGTTATCGTGATAACCTTATTACTTTCCTATTTCACCTTAGTTTTCGGGGAGTTGGTGCCGAAGCGTTTCGCGATGCAGCGGGCGGAACCGATCGCGATGTTCGCGGCTCGGCCTTTGAAGTGGTTGTCTGTGGTCACGTCCCCTTTCGTCAAGCTACTTACGGGATCGACGAACTTGTTCGTTCGGCTACTCGGTGGTGACCCACATGCGAACGATGAGGAAGTGACAGAAGAAGAGATTCGGATGATGCTTGATGCGGGGAAGGAACGCGGCACCATACAAGAAGCGGAAAAATTCATGATCGACAACATCTTCGACTTCGATAACAAGAAAGTTTCGGACATCATGACGCACAGGACGCATATTACGGCGATCCCGAAGCAAGTAGGGATGGCGGAGCTGCTGAAGATTATCGATAGGGAGAAGTATACGCGTTATCCGGTATACGAGAGTACGCTCGATAACGTGATCGGCATCCTGCATGTGAAAGAATTGATCGCCTATATCGAGCATTGTGAGCAAGATACATTCGATATGAATGAACTGATCCGCAAACCGTATTTCGTACCGGAGTCGAAGCGGACGGACTTGCTGATGCGAGAGATGCAGAAGAAGAAGATCCATATGGCGATCGTCATCGATGAATATGGCGGAACAGCAGGTATCGTAACGATGGAGGATCTGATCGAGGAGATCGTCGGGAATATCTTCGACGAATACGATGAAGAGGAGAAGGAGATTACCGTTATCGACGATAACACATTCATCATGCGAGGGATGATCACGCTCGATGATGCAGAAGACTTCCTCGGTATCGATCTGCCGATCGATGATTATGATACGCTGAGTGGCTTCATCATCGGGCAGCTGGGACGATTCCCAGAAGCAGACGATAGGCCGGAGATCGAGTGGGAAGGCCTCGTGTTCAAGGTTGAAGAGGCGGACAGGAAGCGGATCCTGAAGGTGAAGGTGACGAGGACTTAGGTTGTTCGCGATGGGAACGGGTGTAGGGTAGGATATACACGCGTATTAGTGTAAGCGTTCGCGATGGGGATGGGTGGATGGACAGGACACACATGCGTATTAGCGTAAGCGTTCGCGATGGGGATGGGTGGACTGGCAGGACATACACGCGTATTAGCGTATGCGTTCGCGATGGGGATGGGTGGATGGACAGGACAGACACTGGTATTAGCGTAAGCGTTCGCGATGGGGATGGGTGGATGGACAGGACAGACACTGGTATTAGCGAAAGCGTTCGCGATGGGGATGGGTGGACTGTCAGGACATACACGCGTATTAGCGTTTGAATTCGCTGGGCCGCGGATGGCACTAGCGATATCGGTCGTATGGATTTCTAACGGTCTCAGGATGCACTAATGGGTCAATATCGGGCCGTATGGATTTCTAACGGTCTCAGGATGCACTAATGGGCTATTCGGAACACAATAACGTGACAAAATTGCTTAATAAGGTCGTACGGGACCGTTAGAATTCAAAATCACTCAAAAAGGGTGTGATAAGGCCATCTGAGACCGTTAGAACTACAAAACAAAAAATTGTTACAGTTAGTCGTCAATTGTTTGACAAAATGGTGAACTCCCTTACAATAGTGATAAATACATACGATGCAAGACAACAGGGGAGCTGAGCCAAATGTCAGACAAACAGCAACGTAGGTTGATAACCGGATTGAAGCGCATCATGTGGTGTAGTTTGGCTGTTAGCATGTCACTCATCATCGTTGGCATGATGTTGACGAATAGCACTGGGAGTTACTACTTGTTCAGTGGGATTGGTATTGCTGTAGCTAGTGTTGTGATGGCGATGGTTGGTGTATTTATCGGGCTTATGGAGAGAGTCGCACCCATTCGTGAAAGTGAGAACGTGTGAAAGATCTATTTTTACAGTTGCCAGGATACAGATGGAACGAATGAATGGGAGTGTTTCCTGTACAGGAGGACTATATAACCTGAAGTAGCGCTGTTGATCGCTGCCTCGGCCCGCTGCTCCGGCCTCGATCTACTGCACAAAAACAGCAAAATCGACCGTGTGCCGACTAGAAGGCGGGAATATGCTGCAAACGTGCAGTAGATTTGGCCCCGGCCCGCTGCCCCGGCCTCGATCTACTGCACAAATACAGCAAAAACAAAAGTCGGAGCTCCGATGAAGCGGGGTCAGCAGTTCAAGACTACAGCTGATTCGCTCATCGAAGCTCCGATTCTATTACTTAATGGATATGCGTATCGAATGCCATGACCCAGATCGTCCCGAGTACGATGACGACGGCCATGAAGACGCCGTATACGATATTGATGATCTGAGCTTTACGATCCTCACCCTCGCCGACGTGCATGAACATGAACAGCTGCAGAGCGGCTTGGATGACGGCGAGTGTGCCGATGATCCACATGACCGTCGCGACAGGCAAGTCAGACTCTAGTGCGATCCATGCCGCACCGAACGTCAGGACAAGTGAGAGCAAGAACCCGATGATGTTACCCAGGGGGAAACGTCTCGCCTTATGCTGCATGTTAGATCACCAATCCTTTCAGATATACGAATGTAAAGATGAAGATCCATACCACGTCCAAGAAGTGCCAATATAGTCCGATGATGAACGTCTTACGCGCCGTTATAGGCGTCAAGCCATGTCGCTTCAGCTGCATGATGATCATGATCACCCATCCGATGCCAACCGTTACGTGCGCTCCATGTGTACCCAGCAAGACGAAGAGGCTGGACAGGAAGGCGCTAGTCTGCATGGTCGCACCGATGTGGATATAATGGAGAAACTCATTGACCTCCATCACGAGGAATCCAGCTCCGAGTAACACCGTGATGAGCAGCCAAGCGATCAATCCTCTAACATTACCTCTGCGCATCTCATAGATCGCGATGCCGCATGTGAAGCTGCTGGTGAGGAGCAGTACGGTCTGAATCAGCACCTCGCGGATCATGATGATGTCCTGATGTGTCGGACCTCCCGCATAGCGATCGAATAATACCCCATATACTCCGAATAAGGTAGCGAACAACACGATCTCAGCACCTAGGAAGATCCAGAAGCCGAGGATGTTCATCCGATCCTGACTAGTCTGATATTCCAGAGGGCCAGCATGTCCGCCACGTGCAGCACCGTGGTTCGAAGCATTCGCCTTACCATGTCCGCTGGTCTTCCTAGCGCGATTGCTACGATCCGCTGAGGCGCCGTTCGCCAGCCCGTGACCACCTTGCGCCGTCGCGCTCGCCGGCGTCTTGGACTGACTAACGCCCTGCGTCCCCGCATGATTATCCGCGTTCAACATACGTGTGCACCTCCTCTTCCTTCATTCTCCAGGAGCGTTCCTTATCCGCTACCTCTTGCTTGCTTAAGTGATATCCTGCATCGTCCTTGAACGAGTAGTAGATCATCGTCGCGAAGATCGCGAGTGTGGCGATCCCGGCTGCAGCCAGCCATTCGAAGACGAGTAGGAACCCGGCGACGAAGAACAATCCGCCCATCACGATCGGGATTCCAGAATTCGTCGGCATGTGGATCTCATCGATCTCCTTCGCGTCAAGCGATAGCCCCTTACCTTCCTTCTTCATATGCCAGAATGCATCGAGCTTATTCACGACAGGCAGCTTCGCGAAGTTATAGCCTTGTACCGGCGAAGCGGTCGACCATTCCAACGTCCGCGCACCCCATGGGTCGCTTGGAACATCACGCTTGCCATATCGGAAGCTCCAGTAGATGTTGTAACAGAATGCGGCAAAACCAAGCGCCATGATGAGCGAGCCGATCGCGGATACGAGGAATAACGGTGCGAACCCTGTCTCCGCGGAGTACGTATACGAGCGTCGGACCGCGCCATCAAGTCCTAGGAAGAACATCGGCATGAATGTAGCATTGAAGCCGATCACGAACAGCCAGAAGTGCCAACGACCGATCTTCTCGTTCAGCATGACGCCGAACATCTTAGGCCACCAGTAGTAGAGCGCACCGAATACGGCGAACACGACACCTGGGATGAGTGTGTAATGGAAATGGGCGACCAAGAACAGCGTGTTATGATATTGGAAATCCGCCGCACCCATGCCCAGCATAACACCCGTTACACCACCGATCAGGAAGCACGGGATAAATGCCAGCGCCCACAGCATCGCATTCGTAAAGCGGATGCGTCCGCGGCGCATCGTGAATAGCCAGTTGAACATCTTCACCCCGGTCGGAACGGCGATCATCATCGTCGTGATCGAGAAGATGGAGTTCACGGCAGGCCCAGCACCCATCGTATAGAAGTGGTGGACCCAGACGAGCATGCTGAGCAGAGCGATCCCGACGATCGATCCGACCATCGACTTGTAACCATACAGCGACTTGCGCGAGAACGTCGCGAATATCTCGGAGAACATGCCGAACGCCGGCAAGACGACGATATAAACTTCGGGATGACCCCATAGCCAGAACAGATTCGCCCACAGCATATCGAGTCCGCCCCCGGACAACGTGAAGAAGTGCGAGCCGAAGATCCGATCGAACGTCATCAGGCCAAGAGCGACCGTGAAGATCGGGAATGCGGCGACGATGATCACTGAAGCGATGAACGTCGTCCAAGTAAACATCGGCATCTTCATCAAGGTCATGCCAGGTGCACGCATCTTCAGGATCGTGACGATGAAGTTAATGCCGCTCATGAGCGTACCGATCCCGGCGATCTGCAACGAGACCGCATAGAAGTTGTTACCGATGCTCGGACTGAACTCTTTGCCGGCGAGCGGGAAGTACGCTGTCCAGCCGGCATCTGGAGAACCGCCGACGACGAACGAGATGTTGAACAGCATCGCCCCAGCGAAGAATAACCAGAAGCTGAGCGCGTTAAGTCTTGGATAGGCGACGTCTCTCGCCCCGATCTGCAGCGGCACGATGACGTTCATAAGGCCGATCAGCATCGGCATCGCCATGAATAAGATCATGATGACCCCGTGGGTCGTGAAGACTTCGTTATAGTGCTGTGAGTCAAGGAATTGCATCTCGGGCTGTGAAGTCTGAACCTTCATCATCAAGCCGTCGATACCGCCACGGAAGAACATCAGCACCGCAGCGATGATATACATGATGCCGATACGCTTATGATCGACAGATGTTAGCCACTCTCTCCAAAGCCAGCGCCAGCGCTTCAGATAGGTGATCAGTGCGACGACACCGATCATGGATAGGGCGATCGCGATCTGTGATCCGAGGATCAGCGGGTCCCCTGTGATGAGGATCTCATCCCATCTAATGCCCATCGTGCTCACCTCCTAGTTGTGGTTGTGTTCGTTCGTTCGCGCTATGTGTTTCCTCATGCTGTGAGTTCCCAATCTCGTGATCTCCGTGGGCATGATCTTCTCTGCGATTCTTATAGTTATCGGCCTCTTCGAACGTCTTCCCCTTGTACCCGTGATTGTAGTACAGCTCAGGGTTCGTATAGGACGGGGAGTGCATATCCGCATGATCGACCCACTGTAGATGTGTGCCGGTGAACGTCATCCGCCCGAGATGTGATGGCAAGAGGATCTCTTCATACTGTTCTTCTGTCAGCGTAGGTGCGACACGATGAACGTCTGCCACCCATTCGTCAAACTCCTCATCTGAGAGAGCGAGTACTTCGAATTCCATCTCGGAGTAGCCGCGACCGTTGAAGTTCGTATTCTTACCCCAGTATGAACCCGGTCGATCGGCGACGAGATACAACTGCGTCTCCATCTTGCCCATCGTATATTTCTGGCCACCCAGCTGCGGTACCCAGAAAGACTGCATCGTACTAGCCGATGTTAGACGGAAGTCGACCGGCGTACCAGCCGGAATGTTAACATAGTTAACCGTCTCGATATCATATTCGGGATAGCTGAATATCCATTTCCAATCGGCAGAGGTGACGTGGATGACGATCGGTTCCTTATCCGCGTATTCCTCTGGTACTTCCTCTAATGCATATAGTGTCTGTACAGTCGGTACCGCGAGCAGGATAACGATCACGACCGGGATCGCCGTCCAGATGACTTCGAGCAGCTTGCTGCCATGTTCTTCAGGAGGCTCTTCAGCCGCACGATCCTTCCGATCACGATACTTCCATATGATGACGATAAATAATGTCAACACCACGACAACGACGAGCAACATCCAAACTAGCGACCAATTAATCAACTCCATGATGCTTCTAGCAGCCGGGCCGGCTGGTTCGAATACGGTGAGACTCGTGTCACAACCGCTGAGTAGTACGACCGCTGACATCATAGCTAGGAACATCAGATTACGAATTCGTCTCAAGCTTATCTCACTCCTCACACCTGTGAACGAATTGTGAATTCATTCACAATTCGTTCACAATGAATCGTGCTTTCATGTGATACAGCTCACAGTACTCGCACGTCTGAGTAACATCTTATCATCAGAATTCGGTGGAAACTTTGACAGAACGATTAACTTTGTGACGAATTGACGAAGGGGATATATGGGGAGTTCGCATGATCCGATGAAGTGAAGGGATATGGGGAATGCGCAGGAATCACGGGAAAGTGAAGGGATATGGGGAGTTCGCATGAATCGGTGAAGTGAAGGGATATGGGGAGAGGGTGTGCTGGCGTAAGGAGTTATGAAGGCAGCACGAATCGATGGGAGGGAGCATGTATTTGCCCTGGGGAGATATGGAGAGGCATGTGTAGGAGAAGTGGATGGCTGGGATTGTTACTGTTACGTACGTATTGGTGATCATCGACGTTATGAGGAAGTGGCATAGGATGCGGCTACCCGCAGCTGTTCACGGCCCTCGGATAACAACCAGCGGATGAACGGCATCTGATGCGCGTATTGCTTATACCATCGCCGAGTAGGATGGGCGTTTTCGGCCGTATGGCAGAGGAAGAACAGCGCGATGCGTGCCGTCGCGTCCGGTAGGATGTCGATCTCATCTGCTGTGAGCTCCCCATAACCGGATAGGAAGGCTGTTCGATATAACTCCGCATGCTGCGGTAGCAAGATATGGATCATCCATAGTGCGTAGGCAATATCCAGGATTCGCGGGCCATGCTGCATATAGTCGAGATCGACGACACAGCTTACTTGATCCTCTACATATAACTGGTTCCAGAAATGCCAGTCCCCATGCAAGATGCTCGATGGCAGACGTAGCCTCACGGAGTCCCAACGAGCATATACCTCTTCCACAACTTGCTCCGCTTCATCTAGTCCGAACCGCGAGATATGATCTGCACCACGAAGCGTTGACAAGGCGTCGCAGCAGTAAGCCAGAGGTCGGAAGAAGGATAGTGGCGGCGTAAGCTCGCAACGCACCTCGGCTAATCCATCATGAAATAAACGCAGCATCTGCCCGCTCGCCATCACTTGCCGCCCACCACCCGCGAATGATCGCCCCTCCGCATAAGGGATAATCTGCAACAGCCTATCTTGTACATATAGGTAGGGTTCTCCACCGCTCGTCGTCAGTGGGATCGGTACAGGGACACCGTGCTCGTGCAGGTAGTGGGTCACTCTATAGATCTCCTGCAACTGATCGGTCTGTATGGCTCTGTTGGTGATACGGATGACGTACGCTCCAGTGTCTGTCACAAGCAGCACATTCTCATTATAAGCCCCGCCAAGGCTCGCCCAACGTCCGGTCCACTCCCCTAATTGAAACGTATCGCACACATCTTGGATGGTCCCTTCACATTCGATCAGCCAGTGACTGTCTCCCACACCGATCCCTCCTCGAGTCTTATACCCTACTATATTCGGTACAAGTGTGGAGCAACAGGGTAAACGCTCATTTTCACGGATAATCCTGCAATCTCCACTCCTGTACATTTCGCCGAACGACTCAGTGACATATGCATATCAGGAAAGGACCCATAGGGAGGTGGTACTAGTGGCAGTAGGATCGAGGCGTCGTGCACTCAGCAGAAGATCATCCCCAACGAGGCAGAAGCGCGGGCAGTCTCAGAAGCTGAAGAAGGTGCTGATGGTCATCGATCAGTTCAACATCGGTGGGACAGAGACGCATGTGTTCGCGTTGGCACGAGCGTTACAGAAGCAAGGGATAGAGGTAGTGATAGCTGGGAAGTACGGAAGGATGCTTAGTCGATTCGCTGGCGCAGGGCTTCCTTGCTACGAGATCGATTTCGTACTAGATAACCACGAAGTGGACGATATCAACCATACCAGATACACAGAGATCATCGCATCCATCATCGAACGAGAGAGCATCGACCTCATCCACGGCCATCAGTTTCCCTCTGGGTATCCAGCTTTTCAGGCAGCTAGCCGCAAGAGGATTCCGTTCGTCTTCACCGTACACGGCAACTACTACGATGAAGTGTTCCTGCGAAGGATACATGACCATGGTGTGTTAATCAGCGTCAGCCCTGCCATCCAGCGTGCTCTAAAGGCTAAGGGAATCGATAGCGATCTCGTGGCTAATGGCATCGATGCTAACGATTACCGCTCCTACCGTGACACGGATTCTCCCTATCGTTCGTACATTCGCAGTCGGTTACAACTACCCGAAGAGACGAAGCTCATCGTATATGCTAGTCGCCTGTCATGGGAGAAAGCGGATATCTGTGAAGAGATGATACACGCGATCACCGCGCTGCGGATCGATGGCCATACCGACGTTCATCTGCTGATCATCGGGGATGGCAGGAAGGGCGAGTCTATACGACAACTAGCACGAGCACATAACGAGTTGCTCGGCTCCACCTATATCCATAGCTTGGGGGAAGTCGACCATATCCACACGTACTACGCAGCGAGTGATGTCGTCATCGGTACTGGCAGAGTTGCGCTAGAAGCGATGGCGTCGAGACGGCTGATCATCGCCGCTGGGAGCAGAGGCTATGGCGGAATCATCCGTCCAGATAACCATATGGCTGCATGGCATACATGGTTCGGTGACCATGATGCGGAGCGGCATCTGACGAGGAAAGGGTTGATCCGTGACTTGAAGGAGGTGATCCTGATGTCCGGGAATCGTCTGACTGAACTCGCTAGAGCGAATCTTCGTCATGTGCAGACGACGTATCCGATCGCCCGGATCTGTCAAGAGACGCTGCGAGTATACGAGAGTCTCATGCGAAGAGTCTCACTCCCCGTGCGGGTGCGTGCAGCCAGTAAGATGAACAATCGAACCTGATCAGGAGGTATTCACGTGAATGAAGGCAATCAGGCGAACAGTTATATAATCGAGCCGTGGGATCATCTGATGGAGACGCAGACTTCCGACGGTAGCGTGCATGATCAGTACGTCCCTCCAGAGCTTGAGGATCTGGCTAGACAGGTCATGGGACATTACGATATGAGCGTATCCTCGATGCTGCTGATCACGGCTAAACCAGACAAAGGCGGCGCCATATGGCGCATCGATACGAACAAAGGACCTCGCAGTATCAAGGTATTGCACCGCACGCCGAATCGCAGCTTGTTCAGCATCGGCGCACAGGACTATCTGGTGCAGCAAGGAGCGCGTGTGCCAGCTCTGATCCCTACGGTGGAAGGCGAACTGTATGTGAATGCAGGCGGCAAATCATGGATCGTGACAGACTGGATCGAACCGCTGACGCCTGTATCGAAGATCGACATGACAGGCGTGCAGGATCTATGTCGCGGACTTGGTGAGTTCCATCGTATAACTCGCGGCTATACACCGCCGTTCGGTTCTGTGAAAGCCTCACGCTTATACAGATGGCCGCAGCACTACGAGAAGATCATGATGAAGCTGTCATGGTTCGAAGATATCGCCAACATCTATTCGGAGTTCCCGGCGGCGAGTACGTTATTATCGATGCTACCACAGATCAAGGCAGAAGCTGCCGACTACTATATGATGTTCCGTGACTCGGCGTATGAACGGATGATCGCGATGGGCGAGCCGCACTGGGGGTTGGCGCACCAAGACTACGGATGGTCGAATGGCCAGATGGGTCCTGATGGCATCTGGATCATCGATCTGGACGGTGTCGCCTATGATATCCCGATCCGAGACTTGCGCAAGCTGATCACCAGCACGATGGTCGATAACGGCGGCTGGGATATTAACTGGGTCAGGGGCATGATCGAAGCATATAACGAAGGCAACCCGATCGATCGCGAGACGTTCGAGCTGCTCTGGATCGATATGGCATTCCCGAACGAGTTCTATAAGCATGTGAAGGAGGTCGTATATGAGCCAGAGCTGTTCATGCCGACTGAGCTTGAACCGATCTTGCAGCTGATACAGAACGTGGAGATGAAAAAATGGGATGTGCTGAATGAACTGAAGCTAGATATGGAGCGTTACCCGGCCGGAGATTATCCAGTAGCAGAAGAAGCCGCACCACTCATCATGCCGATCTCGTTGCCTGGTGCTGCCGCCAACGTGGGCGATGTTCCATTACTGCCTGTTGAAGCGTTACCGGCAACTGCCGCAAGTGCTGACAGCATGGTCGCAGTAGGTGAGGCTGTAGCTGCTGGAGCTGTCGCAGCAACCGTGGAGCAGTGGGCTGCTCATCACGAAGCGGCTGAGGCTGAAGCAGTAGCTGCCGTACCGGCCTTGGGGCAATCAGCGGCGCCCCCTGCACAGCCATTCTTCACCGAGCAGGAAGCAGCGGTCGCTGGCACAGGTCGGCGCTGGAGACGGCTTAGACGGCTAAGAGCGGGCAGCAGGCCTTATAGGGCCGCTGGAATGTCTAAGCGTAGAGGGCGTCGGAAGAGCAGTAGCTCTCGTGTCAGAACAGCAACCGGCCAATCTCGTGCCGGAAGATCTAGGGTCGGCCAAGGTAACCGTCAGGGCAGCACTAGATGGACGAGGAATGGTGCGAGTGGCTTAAGTGGTAGCCTGAGCGGAAGACGCGCGAGAGCTAGCAGAGCACGCAGAAACATAGCCGCAGGGTCCGCTATCCGTCTGCGAAGGACGACCCAAACACCTGCGCCAGTCTACCGGGCTGTGACGGCTACGCGAAAGAGCAGAACAGCGAGACGCAGACGATCCACAGGTCGCGGTAAGAGATCTGGCTCATCCAGCGGTGGTGGTGCCCAAGGCTTCGTTCGTTCCCAGAAGACATCGGATAAGCGCATGATCCCTGTCAGATAAGAAGGGATCATCAGTCTAGGAATTTCACAAACGGAAAGGCGGCATGACATGAATATCTTGATGATCTGTACGGAGAAATTGCCAGTTCCTAATATACGCGGTGGAGCGATCCAGACCTATATCGATGGCGTATCCAGCATGCTCGCCCAGCATCATCAGCTCACGATACTGGGGAGGGATGATCCTGATCTAGCGCGGGTTGAGCAAGCTGGCGCGATCCGATATATACGGGTTCCGTCAGACAACATCTTCGAGGTCTATGCAGCGAATATCGTACAATTCCTTCAGCAAAGCGGTGAGCAGTTCGATATCATCCACATCTTCAACCGGCCGCGCCTCGTGTTACCTGTGCGTCAAGTAGCGCCCAGCTCGCGGATTATCCTAAGCATGCATAACGATATGTTCGAGATGAAGAAGATCTCGCGCCAAGAAGCGGCAGCTGCGCTCGAGCAGACAGAGCGGATCGTCACGGTTAGCCAGTATGTCGGGCAGCGGATCGCAGCACAGTTCCCGCAGGCTGCATCGAAGCTTCGGCCGATCTATTCGGGCGTCGATCCGACCCGGTATGCGCCTTGGTTAGAGTCAGATGCGGCCAGACAAGCGAGAGATACGATCCGGCAGCAGCATAATCTGGGGTCGCGGAAGGTCATCCTGTTCGTCGGCAGGTTAACGCGTAACAAAGGACCGCACGTTCTTGTAAGAGCGATGTGGCATCTAAAGCATACCGATGCTTCGCTTGTCATCGTCGGTGGCGCTTGGTATAGCGACAACCGCGTAAGTGATTATATCGCTTATGTTCGTGCATTAGCGAATCGATCGCCAATCCCTGTCGTGACGACCGGCTTCATCCCTCAGCAAGAAGTGTATCAGTGGTTCAACGCTGCAGACGTATTCGTCTGCACCTCGATCTGGAATGAACCGTTAGCTAGAGTGCATTATGAAGCGATGGCGTCAGGACTTCCCTTCATCACGACCGCACGTGGCGGCAACCCCGAGGTCGTCACAGGCGAGAACGGACTACTCGTCCAAGATCCAGAGAACCCACAGGAATATGCGAATGTACTGAATGATATGTTATCCGATGTGGAACGAGCACGGCGTATGGGGTTGAACGGTCGGCGGACGGTGGAGCAGCAGTTTACGTGGCCAAGAGTTGCTTCCGAGATACTCGGTGTATGGGAGCAGCGTATCTGATGGGATATGATCGGGGCGGAGATTGCAGGGTATACCCAGTTACCGCCCTTGATCCATACCAGGAAAACACATGAAGGCGGGATCTGTCGAAGCAGAGGCAGACAGAACAAACCCGCCTCAGCTTATTGTGCAGGCGGGTCGAGCTTCGAAGTATTCGATTGTCTTCAGTTAGGCGTCCTCTTCTTCATCCTCATCTTCGTCCTCTTCGTCGTCTTCATCGTCTTCATCTTCATCCTCGTCCGCATTCGCATCTACATCATCTACATCTGGAGCATCGTCATCTTCATCGTCATCTTCGTCCTCGTCTTCTTCTTCATCATCGTCTTCATCCTCGTCCGCATCTACATCTTCATCTTCATCTTCATCCTCATCATCGTCCTCATCATCCTCGAGCTCTTCGAAGTCGAGTTCATATTCTTCTTCATTCGCATACTCGACCTCAACTTCCTTGACGCGATCCCATTCGATACCGCTTACGAACGATTCTAGCTGATCTTCTGCCGACTCGTCGCTTTGCGGATCGACAGCATATTCCTCTACTTCGCCGTCCATATACTGAACTTGAAGCTCGACGACATCATCCCGTTGGCTGAGCAGTTCTCTCACTTGATCGATTCTTGCCAAGCTGATCTCATCCTTTCGATAAGTAATGATAGTATTTCGTATTTATTCAATGCAGTATATTCAGGTTGTGCGCCTTTGGTATAGACGGAAGTCGAATATTTTTGGTAGGAATTATCTTTTCCTGCAGGAAGCCGCATGGTGCTCGTTAATATTGCGATGACATTGATCGAACACATTTTACATTGACTAGGATACTTACCCTGCCAGTCCTCTGCGCACAAACATACTTTACACTATGAACCCGAAGGAGGGGAGGATCTATAGAGATGGGCATCCTAATCATGGGAATGGGTTACGTTGGGGTGACGACAGGATTAGTATTAGCAGAACTAGGATGGAACGTCATCGGATATGATCCGAATATGGACCGTCTTAGTGCATTGACACAGGGTGGCCTTCCGTTCTATGAACCGGAGCTTAGTGACCGATTACAGGAGCACGGGAAGAGTGGAAGGATGAGATTCACCACCGAGCTAGAGGGTGCGATCGCGGCTTCCGATACGATCTTCTTGTGCGTCGGGACACCTGCGCGGGAGGACGGCAGTGCAGACCTGAGATATATCGAACAGGCAGCGAGAAGCATCGGAAAGTACATGAGCTCGGATAAACTGATCGTCATCAAAAGTACCGTGCCAGTAGGAACGAATGAACAAGTATATAGATGGGTTGGCGAGGAGCATAAGGGCTCAGCAAGATATGATGTCGTATCGAATCCGGAGTTTCTCAGGGAAGGGAGCGCATGGTACGATGCCCTTCACCCAGACCGCATCGTCATCGGCAGCAAGCGAAGACAGGCCGCGCGTAAAGTGGAGAGATTGTTCAAGGACATCCCGAGTCCTGCCATCATCTGCAATCCCCGTACAGCGGAATTGATCAAATATGCGTCCAACGCGTTCCTGGCGACCAAGATCTCTTATGTGAACGAACTGGCGAGACTGTGCGACAAGCTAGGGGTGAATGTGATCGATGTAGCTGCCGGTATGGGGTTGGATGATCGCATCGGCAAACGATTCTTACATGCAGGGATCGGCTATGGTGGATCTTGCTTTCCGAAGGATACTCAGGCTCTCTTATATGAATCAGAGAAGCAAGGTGTGCTGCTCACGATCCTCGATCGCGTCGTTCATGTGAATCATACGCAGGCACATTATGCGCTTGATCTGTGGGAATCCGCTCTAGGAATCTATGCAGACAAGACGATCGCCGTGTTAGGACTATCGTTCAAAAAAGATACCGACGATATGAGGGAAGCGCCATCGTTGACGATCCTCGAAGAGCTGTTGGACCGCCAAGCAGTTGTGCAGGCACATGACCCGCTAGCGCGACTTCCGAAGGAGCGACGAACAGATCGACTGCAACAATTCGATACGATCGAAGGGGCTCTGTATGACGCGGATGCTGTGATCCTTGCCTCTGACTGGAAGCAGTACGTGGAGGCGGATTGGAAGAGGCTCAAGCGCCTGATGAAGCAGCCGATCATATTCGACGGGAAGAATATGCTGAACCGCAAGCAGATTAAGTCGCTCGGCTATCGATACTTCGGAGTAGGAACGAATGATGACCTAGCTGCAGCTACTAGTGAAGCGCGGCAAGAAGAGAGGATGAATCGATGAGGATCTTCGTGACGGGTGCTGGAGGATTTATCGGTTCGCATCTATGCGAGCAGTTACTAAGACAACCAGAGCATGAGGTCATCGGCATAGATGGGATGGCAGGTGCCGGATCAGCTCGTCGTAATCTACGTCAGCTGCTGTCTCACCCGAGATTCCGATTCATCGAAGGGGATATAAGGCGTACGAGTCTCGTGGAGCTGCTTGACGGGGTGGATGTCGTCTATCATCTAGCTGGTATGCCGGGTGTGAGATCCAGCTGGGGGGCGGACTTTAGCAAGTACAGTGTTAATAATATCGAGGTCACACAACAGCTGCTAGAAGCTTGTACCATCGTACCGATCCGTCGCTTCATCTATGCTTCGACTTCCTCGATATATGGTGAGAAGTCAGGCTCTGTGCCTGAAGCTGCAGTTCCCGAACCTTTATCCCCATATGGGGTTAGCAAGCTAACCGGAGAATACTTATGTCACGTATATGCGCATAACCACGGGCTGCCGGTCATCATCCTGCGGTTCTTCACCGTATACGGGCCGCGGCAACGTCCGGATATGGCGTTCCATCGATTCATCCGCAGCTTCATCGAGGATCGTCCGATCACGATCTATGGGGATGGACTGCAGACTCGTGACTTTACGTTCATCGGCGATGGGGTCGAGGCGATCGCAGCTGCAGCCACCGCAGAGGGAGCGATCGGAGAGACGATCAATATCGGGGGTAAGGAACGAGCTTCCGTGCGCGATGCGATCGGCATACTCGAGGAGCTGTTCGAGCGTAAGGCGAAGCTCGCCTGGCAGCCAAAAGCGCAAGGAGAGCCGCGTCATACTTGGGCAGATATCCGTAAAGCGGAGCAGCTACTAGGCTATAAGCCTAGCACAAGCCTTAGAGAAGGATTGCGGCTGCAGATGCTCGATATGCTAGAGATGATGAAGGGTGAAGGCTAGATAGATCGCGGTATTCTGAGCCGCAACTGCAGATCTGGTGGAGTCAGGCGGGTCTACCGCCACTCTGGACGACGATACGATCGGCCATCGATTTGATCATCGAGCAGCTGACGAGTTGCGGCTTCGCTGTGCATTCTAAACGCAGCGAGCCGTTACTTTTGTTCCACGCGTACTTGAAGTGAATTCGCATCCCTGCCGTCTCGATCGTGAATCCGCCTGATGGGGAATTCGGGATCGCGAACCCTTGCTTGCGGCCATGCGACTGTAGAGACTGAAACACTTGATTGTTGATCCCGGTATATGTCCATGGACTGCAACCGGCCATTATACAACACCTCTTCTCGTTCATGTTATGATCACGCAGATGCTTAAGGTATTCCTCGGCTTGACGGTAGCTTGAAGGGCAGCAGTAATGTATATGAGGGCGGACAATCGCGATATGTGTGTACACCCGACAAAAATCTTCCTCTCGACGCAGGATCTATACGATGCGAGTGTCGATAGCTGGAGGAGCTGAGGCGAACGTACGGGGTGGGTGGGGAGCTGAGGCGAATGTACGGAGTGGATGGAGAGCTGAGGCGAACGTACGGAGTGGATGGAGAAGATAAGGCGAACGCACGGAGTGGATGGAGAAGATAAGGCGAACATACGGAGTGGATGGCGGAGCTGATACGATGGAGCGTCGGCGGCCGTGATTCCAACTGAAGTGATGGAATGATGGTTGTCCGCGACGGAATACCTCATGTATGCTGTAAAGTAGTGTAGAGCAGGCTATGGAATGTCTTCTGCGAACATAATAAGTTGATAGTAAAGGGGTTACTCATGATACATAGACGAATACGAGCGTTGCTCGTCGCGTGCACCTTGGCCGTAGTGATGATCACGCTGCTAGTCTCCTGTGCGACAGAGGATGAACGGAATCTAGTGAACCAAGAGTCGAATGAGCCACATATAGATGGAGAGAATCGAAACGTAGGAGATGCCTTAGACCCGGCGAATTCAACGGATACTCCAGGTTCTACAGAACCGACAGACCCCACGGGCAAGGACGGAGGCTCTCCTTCGTCTGATGCCGACCAACAAGAGCCTCCGACATCGATCGGCTCGCCTGCCGATGAGCAAGCGCAGGAGATCGAAGCGATGATCGAACGCATGACGCTCCCTCAGAAGCTCGGTCAGCTCGTCATGATCGGTGTTGCGGGTGAGGAGCTCGACGATACGATACAGTCTTATATCGAGGAGCGATACATAGGTGGGGTTATCTTATATAGACGGAATCTGTCATCAGCTGTACAGGCGGTCCGACTGGTGAATGATCTCAAGTCTGTGAATCGGGAGGTGAACGATATCCCGCTGTTCTTCGGAGTAGATGAGGAGGGTGGGAGAGTGACGAGACTGCCTGAGGTACGATCTACTCCGTCTAGTCGGAAGCTCGGCGAGGCGGATGCGGTGGACTGGACGTACCGTGTCGGAGAGGTGATCGGTGAGAAGGTTGCGGCGTTCGGCTTGAATGTTAATTTCGCACCTGTGATCGATGTGGATAGCAACCCTGCCAATCCCGTCATCGGTGATCGTGCCTTCGGTTCGGAGGCTAACGTTGTCAGTGAGCAGGGCATCGCACTGATGGATGGGATGGCGAAGCAGCATGTCTTGCCTGTCGTCAAGCATTTTCCCGGCCATGGCGATACCGATGTCGACTCGCATCTGCAGCTGCCGATCGTGCATCATGATGCAGAGCGATTACACAGCTTGGAGCTACAGCCGTTCATACAAGCGATCGACGCCGGTGCGGACGCGGTGATGGTCGCACATCTCCTCATCCCCGCTTACGATGAGCAATATCCGGCTTCGATGTCGCACGCTGTGATCACGAAGCTGCTCAGAGAAGAGCTAGGATATGGCGGCCTAGTCATCACGGATGACATGACGATGGGCGCGATCGCAGAGCATGGCGATCTGGGGGCAGCGGTCGTTCGAGCCGTGCTCGCAGGAAGTGATCAGATCCTAGTCGGTCACGGATATGACCAGGCAGAACTGACGATCCAAGCATTAGAGGATGCGGTCGATGCAGGAGACCTGACGGAAGAGCGAATCGATGAGAGCTTGCGGAGGATCCTTACCGTGAAACGGAAGTATGAGATGTCGGATGATGTAGTGCCGCCGGTGGATGTGGATGCGCTGAATGAACGGATCGAAGCGACGCTGTCTACGATGCCTTAAGCCTGTAAGCCGCTCGAAAATATTATTCAACATGTAATTGAACGGCTGACGACAGGTGTGTACAATACGGTTATTAAGACATGACTAGGGGAGACGTAATGATGAAGTCGATAACGGTTAGCGACCTCGTGAGACAATGTAGGTTAGAGGTGCTTGCTGGCGAGGATCAGCTTGAGCAGCGGAGGATTACGAAGTCTAGAGCGCATCGTCCCGGTCTGGAATTCGTCGGATACTTCGATTATTTCCCGATGGAACGCGTTCAAGTGCTAGGAAGGAAGGAGATCACCTACCTGCATAAGCAGACCGAGGATGAGCGGAATCTACATATTGGCAATATCGTTAAGTATCATCCGCCATGCTTCATCGTGACGGCGGGTCAGGACGGGCTGAAATATCTGATGAAATATTGTGACCAAGAAGGAATCCCGTTGCTACGTACTGCGGAGACGACGACGGAGTTCCTCGCCCGGCTAGATGCTTATCTCGTGAAGGCATTAGCTCCAGAGATCGCGGTGCATGGTGTATTAGTGAATGTGTCAGGCATCGGTATCTTGATCAGAGGTAAGTCTGGAGTTGGCAAGAGTGAGACCGCTCACACCCTAATCCGTCGAGGTCATCGGCTCGTCGCGGACGATATGGTCGTACTGAAGAAGCTTAGTCCGCAGACGTTGCTTGGTACGCATAACCATACGAACAGGGAATTCCTGGCGCTCCGAAGCGTCGGGTTAATTAATGTGAACCGGTTATACGGCAGGAAAGCTTTCCAGGATGAGACGCGGCTCTCTCTGGATATCGAACTTACGCAGTGGAAGGAACACCAGCTGAATAACGATCTAGAGCTTGAGCCGAAGACGATCGATTATATGGGTGTACAAGTTCCTCATCTTGAGATCCAGTTACAGCCCGGCCGAGATGTAGCCGGGCTGATCGAAGCGGCCGCGAATAACTGGTATCTACGGCAGCAGGGGTACAGTGCGATGGAGGAATTCATGAAGCGGCTGGAGAGTGAGTTCAACTGATGCGGCAGCCGTGTTGTGTGATCATGCTCCTGCCGTCACGCCCCCTCCCCTTCTTGCTCGGTCTCTGATGCCACGACGGGCACGGCGTCTGCTTGTTGCGTCAGAGACATCATATAAGCATCCGACATCCCGAGAAGCTCCAGTGCACGATGATAGTCTGCCGCATAGCGAGAAGCAGGAACCTTCTCTTGGAATGGTCCGTTAACGATTGGCAGCAGCCAGCTCGTATCGATGCTGTCGCCTGAGACGAAGATGACTTCCTCGTTGATGAAGCTACCACCAGGCAGATAGGTCCGCTGTCCGATCAGATTGTTCTGATGATTCAGCAGATCTTGTCCGAAGATGATCTGATCATCATATCTTACGCCCAGTAGGTTCATGACCGTAGGGAGGATGTCGATCTGTCCGCCGACCTCATGACGGACGATCCCATCCTCAAGTTCAGGGACACGGATGATGAGCGGAACATTGAACATCTCCGCCTTCGAATAATAGGGTACCCCGATCAGCTCGGCGGCAGCTCGAAGATCTTCCTCAGATGCACTATCCGACACTCCGAAGTGGTCGCCATACAAGACGACCATCGCGTCATCCCATAGCCCACGTTGTTTCATCTCATCGATCCATAGCCCGAGTGCGTAATCTGCATAGTGGATCGACTCCAGATAGTTTCCTAGGAAAGTCCCTTCCAGATCACCTGGTAGCTTCAACATCCGCTTGTTCTCAGGCAGAACGAACGGATTATGACTAGACATCGTGATCAAGTTCGCATAGATACGAGTGCCCCGAGCTCGAATCTCCTCGAAGACGTCGAACGACTTGTGATAGAGCACCTCATCCGAAGCCCCGAAGTGTAGGACGTCCTCCTCACCGAAGTAAGCCTTATCATAATATGAGTCGAAGCCTAGTGCTTCATACATCTCTGTCCGGTTCCAGAACGAAGCATCATTCGTATGCAGGGTAACCGATTCATACCCGTGTGGCCGAAGGAATCGAGGAAGTGATGGTACCTCTAGTCCAGCGATATATCTAGACATGGGCATCGTCCCTGTCGGATAGAGGGAAGTATTCATGATGAATTCAGCATCGGATGTATTGCCCTTGCCGATCTGTTGATAGATATGGTCGAAGTATATACTTTCCGTTACTAATTGGTTCAACGTGGGCGTCACTTCCCGGCCATCGATCTCTAGCCCAACGACGAAATTATTGAACGATTCTAGCTGCACGACATAGACGTCCTTGCCTTCAGCAATCCCCTGCCACTCAGGCTTAGCCACGAGCTTGATGTCTTTCTTCTGACGGATCGCCTGTGGTGTGATCGCCCGTGTGTCTGGCCATAGCTTTCGCTTCGCATCTGCATACACGGCATACGCTTGATAGGTTACGATCCCCATATTTTTCGCTTTGGCCATCTCATTAACGGTACCACCACCGATCGCTTGCAAGACATGGAGCAGTGAGAGGACGAAGGCGGCTAGGATCAGTGCTGCTCCATAGCGATTGCGGATCGGCAGATGATGGTATGTCCGTAGCCCCGGCTGTCTACGTCGAACGATTCGCAACAACAGGAGTGATAGGAAGATGATCGGGATATCCGCGAACAAGACATAGTTGTGCGTGTCGATCAGGGTGGCGATGCTGTCGCTGACATCCCCGGCCTGATTCAGATCGAACAGGGATGTGTAAGTGGCTAGTGTATGAAAATATCGGTAATAAACGATGAGAGCGAAAAAAACGATAGATAATAGAGTATCCACCAGCATATAGATCAAGAATCGAATCCGAGGGCGCTTCTGCCAGATCGATTCGATGAGTGCGATCATGACGACGAGAATCGGGATCTCGATGAAGAGGGTCTCCCAGATCGTGCTGTCGACGATGATCGATCGAGTATAAGCGAACTTACCCCATAACAGCAGCATAAAGAGCAGCCACGGCTGGAGCATGTATCGATAGAAAGCGTGCATCCATAGATCCTCCGTCATCGTAGTCTATCAATCGTACATCATTATATTATAACGTTAATTGTCAGGAGAATGTTCAGGGAAAGAGAAGAAAAAGATCTATCCTGGGGAAAATTCCCGTTCAAATGCAGGATCAGGCGGCCAAGGAGCAGAATGAACGGGAAAATTCCCGTTCAAACGCAGGATCAGGCGGGCGAGGAGCAGGATGAACAGGAAAAATCCCGTTCAAACGCAGGATCAGGCCGCCGAGGAGCAGAATGAACGGGAAAAATCCCGTTCAAATGGAGGAACAGGCGGCCGAGGAGCAGAATGAACGGGAAAATTCCCGTTCAAGCGCAGGATCAGGCGGCCAAGGAGCAGAATGAACGGGAAAATTCCCGTTCAAGCGCAGGAGCAGGCGGCCGAGGAACAGAATGAACGGAAAAAATCCCGTTCAAACCAGGTGCCAAGGCGCGGTCCGCTCGAGTATATTCCAAAAATAGTGGTCATCAACATGATAAACAGTACCTTGCAATAAACAGTACTGCATGCTATATTATATCTAACAAGTACTTTGTTTCGCGTGGTACTATACAATGTGTGGTAGTGGATGATGTTAAGTAGTAACGATTACCCGACAGGTGTGCTACGGCAACTTAGGCAGCCAGAGCATCGCGGCATCCACGATGAACGGCGGTGCAGATCTACGATGGCCTCATCGGCGTGGCATCTGTAGCAGCCACATCGGCACAGCAGCTGCGGGTAGTCTAACCTACACAGTAACGCTGCAGATTAGGAACTCTACGAGTAAGCAAGTGAGCGAAAAGAGGTGCGGGATAAGGGATGAACATTCAATTCAAGAAAGGTGTGTTGGAGCTATGTGTGCTGGTCTTGCTCACCAAGCAAGATCGCTATGGATATGAACTCGTGCAGACGATCTCACAAGAGATCGCCATCTCTGAAGGTTCGGTGTATCCGTTGCTGCGCAAGATGACGAAGGAAGATTACTGTACGACCTATCTGAAGGAATCGAACGAAGGACCGAGCCGCAAGTACTACAAGTTAACGGACAAAGGTCGGCTCTATCTCAAGCAGTTATATGAAGAGTGGCAGGCGTTCATCGTTGGAGTGAACCACATCATGAAGGAAGGTGTTTTGGATGAATAGAGAGCAGTTTATGAGTAGATTAGATAAAAGCCTCGGAGGTTTGAAGTACGACGTGCGGCATGAGATATTGCGGGATTTTGAAGAGCACTTCGAGATCGGAGCAGAGCAAGGGAAGTCTGAAGAGGAGATCGCACAATCCCTAGGTTCCCCGCATCAGATCGCGAAGGAGCTGACGGCAGTCCACTACCTTGAGAGGGCGGAAGCGACAACCTCTGCTGGCAACATCATGCGAGCTGCTTGGGCAGCGATCGGACTCGGTTTCTTTAATCTCGTTATCGTACTAGGGCCGTTTATCGCGGTTGCAGCTATCGTGTTCGCCGGCTGGACGATCGGGATCTCCTTCGTGGCGACTCCGGTCTTAGCGATCATCGGCATGTTCATATATGCAGATGATTATGCGGTATTCCAGCTGTTCGCATCTCTAGCGCTATCAGGACTCGGACTATTGATCTTATATGGGATGCTGTATGTTAGTCGCTGGGTGTTGAAGGGATTCGTCAAGTATCTTCGTTATAATATTAGATTGGTTAAAGGGGGTCTACAGCATGAGTAATACGAGGAAGATCATCATCATCGCATTCTCACTAATCTTGATCGGTGGGATCGGGGCTGTCGCAAACCTCTCTGCACTCGAGATGGAACCGGTTCAAGCTTCACAGTCGGTGGATGCAGCTGGTATCGATTCGATCTCGGTCGAGTTAGATAACGGAAAGGTCGAGCTGCGGGAGACGGATGCGGCGGATATACGTGTCGAGCTTGGCGGCAAGATCCGCAAGAACTCGGACATCCGACTGGAAGTCGAAGAGAGAGATGGCACACTACAGATCCGAACGCAAGAGCCGATGAAGTTGTGGTTTACGATGTTCTCAGGACTAGAGAAACTCGAGCTTACGGTGTTCGTGCCTAACAAGCTATACGAAGCGATCGAGGTCGATAACAGTAACGGGAAGATCGAGGTTAGCGGCGTAGAAGCGAAGCAGGTAAGGGCGAAGCTGCACAACGGATCGATTCATCTCGATCGAACGGCGGCAGAGCGAATCGATTTCTATCTGAGTAATGGTGATGTTGAGCTAGCTGGAGTCCGTGGAGATCTGTCAGGCGAAGTTCTGAATGGGCAGATTAGAGTAGACCTAGAGGGTATCCAGCACAATATGGACATGACCGTGATAAATGGCGAGATAAAAGTAACGACCGAGCAGAAGCCGACGAGTGTGATATACGATCTGCGTACGACAAATGGCGAAGTCAGAGTATTCGGCAGCCGAGATTGGGAGCCGGTCACAGGTGACGGAGCATATAACGTCAAGCTCAGAACGACCAACGGTAGAATATCGATCGATCAGAAATAAGAAGGATGCAGAGCTGATGGCGATACGTATGGAGTTGGATCCGGGACACATACGATCGAAGATAGAAAGAGGATGATGGCTCATCGGCTGTCATCCTCTTCCTCTATGTCAACCTCTCTCTTGATCGTTCCTGCGTGTTCGAATATCGTGATAGAGATTCCGGCGCGGATCTCGCTCAGATCTTCAGATGTGCATGCTGGAGCTGAGACTTCTCGACCTGGATCGTCGTATGCTGGATCTGATAGGTGTCCTCGATCCTGCGGATCGCTTCTTGGAGGATCGACTGACAGTCCATCGCATCATCGACGAGCAGATGACAGCTAAGCGTATCCATACCGGACGTGATCGTCCAGATATGGAGGTCATGAACCTCCTTCACTCCTTCGATTGACGTCAAGGTCTTTACGACGTCATCCGTGTTGATCGCTAGAGGTGTTCCTTCCATCAATATGTGGATCGCATGGCTGATAACTCGCCAAGCACTGCGCAGGATCAGCACAGCTACGAGGACGCTGATGATCGGGTCTGCGATATACCAGCCGAATACTAGCATGAGCAGACCAGCCAGCAGTGCACCGACGGAACCGAGGGCGTCGCCCAGGATATGGAGGTAGGCGCTTCGGACATTAATATTGCCATGCACATCGCTCTTCCTCATGAGGCTCCAGGCGCTTAGCAGGTTCGCGAGCAGTCCGATCGCCGCGATGAGCATCATCGCTCCTCCTGCCACTTCGGGCGGCTCGATGAATCGTTCGTATGCCTCCACGACGATAAATCCCGCCATGACGAACAGCGTTACACCGTTGAATAACGCGGCCAATATCTCGAATCGGTAGAAGCCATATGATTTGTTCGGAGAAGGCGGCTTCGCAGCGAACCAGAAGGCGACGAGGCTCAGTGCCAGTGCTCCAGCATCGCTTAGCATATGTGCCGAATCGCTCAGCAGAGCGAGGCTGTTGGTCAGTAACCCGCCGAAGAACTCGAGGAACATGATGCTGCCAGTAATGATGAGTGCGATCGTTAACCCTTTGCGGTTGCCAGCATGGTGATGTCCATGCCCGTGATGTCCGTGTCCGTGATCATGCCCATGGTGATGACCATGCGGGCTGTGCTCTTGCCTGTGATCATGTGAGCTCTGATCATGTCCTCGTATGTGACCGTGCTTATGATGTTGGCCGTCTACCCGATGCCCGTGTTCGTGTCCGTCATGATGGTCGTCTTCGTGCTGTCCCTGCGAGCCGTGATGATGCTTATGTCCCTCGTCATGCTTTGACATGGCGTTTACCTCCTTTGCTCCAGACATTCAGCCTAGAGTCTGTTGATGTGATCGTCCGCTGTTTGGTAACCAGTATATCCATTCCTTCATGGCGGGTTACTGATCTGATCGTAAACTTAACGATTAATACAAACATATGAGCAAGTATTCATATGATTAGAATAACACCGAATTTAGCCTTTGACAAGATACAACTTGTTAGATTTTTCATGTATAATGCAGTCAGACAGAAATGAAGATCGATCAAGGTGCCACGGTGCCAAGATGCGAGTTCATAGAAGCGGGTGAGAAGATGGATTGTGAACAGGAATGCCAAGGAACAGCGATCAGCACAGAGGGTGAGCATCAGCGGATGGTATCCGAAGATCAGGCGAGTGATCTGGCGGAACTATTCAAGGCGCTAGGTGATCCGACACGCATCAAGATTATCAGCGCACTCATCGATCGAGAATTATGTGTGCATGATCTAACCGTGTTACTTCAGATGGGGCAGTCTGCTGTCTCGCATCAGCTTCGTTATCTGCGGAATCTGCGGATCGTGAAGCGGAGGAAGGAAGGGAAGACAGTCTATTATTCACTGGATGATGATCATATCGAGCAGATTTTCTCTCAGACTCTGAAGCATCTCGAGCATAAGTAAGGCCTGTGGAGAGGTGCAGGGAGTTACACATGACTTTTTGCATGATCATAGAGGTCTATTCATACTGCGATAACATTGACGTGTTACAGTATCCATGATGATGCCCAGGATACAAACAGAGTCAGTGTGTACATCAGTTAGCATACATATCTATCATGCGGAGGGAATAGGATGGCTCGAATCATTAACTTTGCTCATCGAGGAGCATCAGGATATTGTCCTGAGAATACGATGGCAGCATTCATGAAAGCGGTTCAACTCGGTGCCAGCGGGATCGAGACGGATGTGCAGATGACGAAGGATGGGAAGCTCGTACTCATCCATGATGAAACGTTGCGACGGACGGCAGGGGTTGACGGCTGGGTGAAGGATTACACGCTAGCTGAACTGAAGGAGCTCGACGTCGGCGCTTGGTATGACGAGTCATATCGGGGAGAGACGATCCCGACGCTCGAGGAATTACTGGACCTGGCATCACGGCACGATCTGATCCTGAATCTAGAGCTTAAGAATGGCGTGATCGTGTATCCGGAGCTGGAGAGGTTGACCGCAGAGCTTGTACGACAACATGGCTTGACGGATCGCGTGATCATCTCTTCGTTTAATCATTATTCGCTCATGACGATGAAGCAGTTCGCACCCGAGATCGAGACGGCCGTGCTCTATATGGAGGGCTTGTATGAGCCTTGGGAGTATGCGAAGCGGATCGGAGCGTCAGCGCTACATCCGTATCTTCTAGCGGTTACGAAGGAATGGGTCGCACACGCGCAAGAGCAAGGCATCCGCTACCACCCATTCACAGTGAATGAAGAGTCGGATATGCGTATGATGCTCGAGGCAGGCGTATCCGGTATGATCACCGACTATCCAGACAGGCTCGCGAAGCTGCTGTCGGGAGTGTGATCGATCTGTGTGGATGTGTCGGTAGTGTGATCGATCTGTGTGGGTGTGTGGCAACTGCCAGTATGTGATGGAGTGTGGTATGGGATGAGAAAAACGTGGCTGCTCGGCTTTGGGTTCTTCAGCATCAGTCTGACATGGGCGTTATATAATGCATTCGTATCACTGTTCCTCGAGAAATTCATCGAAAGTGTGATGGTCATCGGGTTTCTGATGACGCTGGATAACTATCTCGCGTTATTCATGCAGCCCTGGATCGGCAATCGGAGTGACCGGACCGATACGAGGTATGGCCGGAGGATGCCATATCTGATGATCGGCATGCCGCTGGCAGCAGTGTTCATGACGATGATTCCGTTGCATACGAGTCTACTTACGCTCGTCTTGTTCATGCTGCTCATGAACTTGTCGATGAGCCTATACCGCTCACCGACTGTCGCGCTGATGCCGGATATAACGCCAGAGGCGAATCGCTCCAAGGCGAACGGGATCATCAACTTCATGGGTGGACTCGGCACAGTGTTCGCCTTCGGGGTTGGCTCGATCATGTACGACGCACATGCTACGTTGCCGTTCGCGGTTGCAGGTGTGTTGACTTTGCTAGCCCTCCTCGTCGTATCGCGAAGTATTAGGGAGAAGCGGGATACGATATCCTACACAGTCTCCGAGAAGCAGCACGTACGGCTGAAGGGCGAACTGGACCGGACGACGGTGTTTCTCTTGATGGCGATTTTCTTCTGGTTTTTATCCTTCCAAGGCATCGAAGCACTGTTTACACTGTATGGGACGAAACACCTCGGATTGGCAGAAGGGCAGGCTTCCTTCTTACTCACCTTCTATTCGCTGGCCTTCCTCCTCTTCGCATTGCCCAGCGGCTATATCGGCACGAAGATCGGTAAGAAGAAGATGATCTTGATCGGAGTCGTCGGTCTCATCTGTGTGTTCGGCGCGGTGGCGTTCACAGAGTCGCTCTGGATGCTGCGAATCTTGCTGATCATCGGTGGGATCTTCTGGGCGTGTATCAATATTAATTCATACCCATTCGTCGTATCGACGGGTAGAGAGGAGAGCATCGGTACGAGGACAGGGTTATACTATCTCGTCTCCTCCCTTGCGGCGATCGTCTCACCACCATTAGCAGGGAAGATCATCGACTGGACCAACTATTCATCTCTGTTCATCTATGCATCCGTCACGATGGCGCTGGCGCTGATCTGTGTACTGAACATTCGGCATTCGGGTCATGCTGATGATATGCGACAGCAGGCGACGGTTGAGGTGTGAGGGATACGATGGTGATGCAACGAACCTTGAAGCCCGAGGAATATGACGAAGAAGCGGCCGTTTCGGGAGTGAAGAATATGACGAAGAGGCGATCGCTTCGGGAGTGAGGAATATGACGAAGAAGCGATTGTTTCGGGGGTAAGGAATATGACGAAGAAGCGGCCGTTTCAGGAGTGAGGAATATGATGAAGAAGCGGCCGTTTCAGGAGTGAGGAATATGACGAAGAAGCTATCGCTTCAGGAGTGAGGAATATGACGAAGAAGCGGCCGTTTCAGGAGTAAGGAATATGACGAAGAAGCTATCGCTTCAGGAGTAAGGATGAACGTGTTACGAGAAGCTATGATGATAGAAGGTTAGAAGGTAGCTGTCCCGGCTTAAGGAGCATGATGACAGCAACTAACGACAGCATGAGTGCTGTATGTGGGAGGCGTGTGTCACTCCACCTACGTATATATGAAGAGAGGAGTTATATTCCGTTGAATAAAAAGCGATTAGGTAGATCGGATCTACTGGTAACCGAGATCGGACTCGGCTGTATGTCACTGGGGACGGATGAGGTGCACGCGCAACGTATCATCGATGAAGCATTCGAGCTTGGAATCAACTTCTTGGATACAGCCGATCTGTACGACCGAGGGCGCAACGAAGAGATCGTCGGCAGAGCGCTGAGAGGACGCAGATCGCAGGTCGTACTCGCGACGAAAGTCGGGAACCGCATCCTCCCTGGACAAGATGGCTGGGTGTGGGATGCGTCTAAGGCGTATATCATGGAAGCGGTGAAGGATAGTCTGCGCAGACTGGACACGGACTATATCGACCTCTACCAGCTTCATGGTGGAACACTTGACGATCCGATCGATGAGACGATCGAGGCGTTCGAGCGACTTCGTGAGCAAGGGTGGATTCGCTGGTATGGTATCTCCTCGATCCGTCCGAATGTGATCAGGGAATACGTGACGCGATCGAGCATCGTAAGTGTCATGAATCAATACAGCATCCTCGATCGCCGGGCAGAAGAGTCTGTCATCCCGTTGCTTCAGGAGCATGAGATCAGCATCATCGCTAGGGGGCCGGTTGCGCGAGGGATCCTAACCGACAGTGGAGAGGCCAAAGTAGACGAAGGGTACTTGGACTACAGCAAGGAAGAGCTGCTTGAACTTCGCGGGCAGCTGCAGCAGATCTCGAACGGCAAGCGGTCCATAACGCATACGGCGCTTCGCTACTGTATCGATGAGCCGGTCGTCGCAGTAACGCTGGCGGGTGCAAGCTCTGTCGAACAGCTGCGTGACAATGTCGCGGCAAGCCGCACACCTGCGATGACAGGAGATGAGCGTGCGGAGATCCGAGCGATATCCCATGTTAACCGTTATACACAGCATCGATAAGTTGTGTTACAAGTCGCGTGTATGAACACACGTGGTGAGGATGAGGATGTATGTGCGTACGCCGATACAGTGGTGAGGATGAATCATGATTTTCATAAATAACGGAAGTCAAACTTCCGTTATTTATTGAAACAAGTCAATTGTCGTGGAATAGCGGAAGAGAAACTTCCGCTATTTTCGATGTGGTCAATATGTACGTGTGTTTTTTGGCTTGCAAGACTGAAATAGCGGAAGTATGACTTCCGCTAAATGGAGAAACGCAGCGTGATTGGATAGAATAACGGAAGTTTGGCTTCCGCTAAATGGAGAAACGCAGCGTGGTGGATAGAATAGCGGAAGTATGACTTCCTCTATATGTCAGCCCCCATCTTCACCGAGAAGATGGGGGCTGATTCAGTCTTTTTACATGATCGAGGCACGGCCGCGCAACAACTACCTCGTCTTGACGCACGCGTTCGGCACTTGGCTCGGTATCGAATTGACGATACTTCTCCATCCATTGCCGTAGCGTCTTACTCGAGGATTCGCTTCAGGCTTGCCTCGGCTTCTTTCAGTTGTTGTAGTGTCTGTTCATTCTGCTCGAGCAGTGTCTGTGTCATCGCCGTCACTTCCTGGGTCGTCGCTGTCGCTTCTTCACTCGAAGCAGCGAGATGCTGGGTAGCGCTTTCGATCGACTGGGACGATTCATTGATCTGCTCGATGAGCTCCGTATAGCTGTCGGACAGCTGTCTAAGTATCTCGATCGATTCACGGATCGAAGCGAACGACTGAACCGTCATCTGTGCGGTCTCGCTGCTCTTGTCCATCCGTTCGGTTATGAGGCTCATGTTGCGGCTGGTCGCTTCGATCTGCTTGGAGAAGCTGACGATCTGCTTAGAGATCTGCTCGGCAGATCGTCCAGACATATCGGCCAGCTTGCGGATCTCCGTCGCGACGACTGCGAAGCCCTGACCATGCTCACCAGCTCGAGCGGCCTCGATGCTTGCATTCAAGGCGAGCAGGTTCGTCTGGTTGGCGATCTCTCGGATCGATTGGCTGATCTTCGTCGTCTCCTCCATCTGTCTATTCAGTGTATTAATATCTTGTGCCATCCCGTTAATATCCTGCTTGAACTCACCGATCGTCGTATCCAGCTCCTCCGTAATCTTCGACCCGGAGTCAGATACAGTATGAGTTTCCGATACTTTCGCGTTCAACGTCTCGAAGGAGTTCGACAAACCTTGAATAAGTTCATGCATATGCTGCATAGATTGATTAATCGACAACGTCGAATCAAGCTGGACGCTAGCTCCGTTCGCGATCTCGTTGAACGAGGTATTCATCTCTCGGAACGAACGGTTCGTCTCATCGCTGATGGTCGTGATCGAGTGTAGATAATTCGATACATCGTCAACATGACTGACGATCGTGGCGTGCCGCACTGCTTGCTGTTCCGTTAGTTCATCGGCATGAGCTAATGCTCGCTGCATGTCCCTGGACAAAGCCGACATGACGAACCTCATCGCCATAATCATCCCAGAGAAGATGAGGAAGTAGATGATATATGTAAAGGACGTTTGTGTATCAAATAGCGAGGACTGAGCGACCATCATGTACACTAGCTGACCCAGACCAATCAGCACGGTCAGAATATTCAAGACGAGATTCGAATACAATGCCGCTAGAAATAATAGGTAAAAGACGGATAAGACGTTTGTCGTACTAGGCATCATGAAGATGGTGATGGTGGTCGTGATCCCACTGATAGCGATGACGATATAACCTAAGTAAGGAAGCCAGTAACGTTTACGATTCATGAACCATAGGAATAGAACCTGTAACGGTAGCAGGATGCACAGGGAAATCATCCCTAGGTCCCATTGGCCTTGCGTGACTACGGCAGAGATTGATAAGAGCATGATGAAAGCGGTGGCACCTAGAACGGCTTTATTTCTTCTGATTAGATCCAGTTCTCGTAGTGAGAGTTCTGCATCCGATCTTTTGGGCTGCTTCTTATTCGTTTTATCCTTCATAGCTGATCCTCCCGATAAATGTATGACGTGCAGCAAGCATACATCTACATGATTCGACATACACCTGCTTATTCCTTCAACTCGTTTCATGAAACGCTGGTATTCTTACTTCAGTTTTTCGATGTTTGTAGCAGTCATAGATGATCCATTTATGGTATAGTAGTCAATGTGTTATTCGTATATGGGTTATGATATACAACATCCATGTAAACGCATTCAGCCGATCAGCATGTGTGGAGGGGATAGCGAATGAAAGGGAAAAGGCTGCTGCTAGACTACATAAAGAAGAACTGGTACTTCTACCTCATAGCGGTGTCGATCATGGGAACGGCGCAAGTGATCCATTCCTTATTTCCGATCGTCATCGGCAATTTCACAACTGACCTGGAGAATAGTGCGTTAGATGCCCAAGGTGTGCAACGGTATGGACTCTTGCTCTTAGCGATTGGGGTGGGCTATGGTGTGTTGTTCGGGGTAGGGCAATATTCCAACCACCGACTCGGACGCACGTTCGAATATCAGACGCGCCAACAGCTGTTCCAGCATTTTACGAGACTTAGCGAAACGTATTTCTCTAAGAATGGGATCGGCAAGCTGCTCAGTTTCGTCATGAATGACGTGTCGTCGGTGCGAGAGTCGATCGCCAATGCGATAAACCAGCTTACTTCTGCGATTATCCTACTCGTCTCGATCATCGTCATCCTCGCTACCAGTGGAATCTCTTGGTCTCTCATCCTCGTCTGTGTCTTACCGATGCTGTCCATTCCGTTTATGGTCGTATATTTCGGTCCGCGTATACGTGCTCGTTCCCGCCATGTACAAGAATCGCTCGCCTCGATGACAGATTCTGCAGAGGAGCAGTTCGGCGGCATTCGCGTAACGAAGACGTTCGCGGTAGAGGAGATCGCACGAGGCCGCTTCGGTCAGACGGTCGACCAGATTCGCGACAGTCAGCTCAAGCTCGTCCGATTAAGCTCGATGTTCCAGTCGCTGCTACCGATGGTCGGTGGTCTCTCACTCGTCGTTGCGATCGTATATGGTGGCTACTTGACGATACATGGCCAGCTGTCGTTAGGACATTTTATCGCGATCACGCTATATATTCGGATGCTCGTCCATCCGCTCCAACAGATCGGTAATGTGATCAACACGATGCAGAGGGCGAAGGCGTCGCTCGAACGGCTCAACAAGCTGTTGGATGAGCGGCCAGATATCCGGGAAGCGGAGCATGCGATGCCGATCCAGTCGGAACGGGCATCGATCGAGATTCGCGATCTGACCTTCGTCTACCCAGAGTCGGATAAACCATCGCTATCACATATCCATATGCGGATAGAGCCAGGAGAGACGATCGGCCTCATCGGCAAGACGGGGTCGGGGAAGACGACGCTACTCAAGCTGCTGCTTCGCGTCTATGACCCGCCGCGCGGAGCGATCTTCGTCGATGGGCAGGATATTCACGATATTACGCTCGAAAGCTTACGTACGAACATCGCCTATGTCCCGCAGGAAGGCTTCCTGTTCAGTACGACGATTCGCGATAATATCGCTTTCTCGAACAGGCAGCTCGATCAAGATCGAGTTGAAGAAGCATCGCGCATGGCCGAGATCTATGGCAACATCGTCGAGCTGCCGGATCGCTTCGAGACGAAGCTCGGCGAGCGAGGGCTGACGCTATCAGGAGGACAGAGGCAGCGAACCAGCTTGGCACGTGGACTGATCAAGAACGCACCGATCTTATTCCTCGATGACAGCGTGTCCGCCGTGGATGCCGTTACGGAGACGAACATCATCCAGAATCTGCGCAAGGTGCGAGCAGGTAAGACGACGGTGTTGATCGCTCATCGTATCAGCGCTTTGCGGCATGCGGATCGCATCTATGTCATCGATGAAGGCCGGATAGTCGAACAGGGTACCCACGAGGAGCTACTGCGTCGCGGAGGTCATTATGCTGCCTTGTACGCTTTGCAAGAGGAGGGGATCTCATGAATCGCAAACACGCATTTCGCGTCATGCTGTCGTATGCGCGACCACATCGGTTTACGTTCCTGACGGTGTTCATCTTCTCATTCATCGCGATCTTCGCCGATCTGCTGCAGCCGTATCTGATCAGTATACTGATCGACCATGGGTTGCTCGCGAACGATCAGAGTATCTCGACGGTAATCATATTTGGCGTTATATATATATTGCTGGTCGGAGTCGTGTTCATCTTCTCGTATTGGCAAGCGAATCTACTGCAGCGTGCTGGTCAGGGGATCGTCGCGCAGCTTCGCAAGGATCTATTCCATCATATCTCGAAGCAGTCGATGTCGTTCTTCGACCGCCACCCGAGCGGCAGTCTCGTCACGAATGTGTCGAGCGATACGGAGACGATCAACCAGTTCTTCACCCAAGTGTTGCTCAGTATCGTGCGAGATGGACTATCGCTCCTCATGATCATCGGGTTCATGTTCTATCTCGATGTGAAGATGGCGATATACTGTATGGTCTTGATCCCGATCATCGCTTTCATCGCATGGGCGTTCCGCAAGGCGCTTCGTACCGCTTATCAGCGTTCGCGCTCACAGCTGTCCCGTACGATCGCCTTCGTCGCAGAGAACCTGGCAGGTATGAGCTTGATCCAAGCGTTTCACCAAGAGAAGGAGCAGACAGCGGCATTCACGCAGCATAATCGGCAATATCTGAAGGAGAACCTGCGCGAAGTGAGGACGTCGGTGCTGTTCAACCGGTCGTTCGACATCCTAGGTAACGTGTCGGTCGCGCTCGTCGTCTGGATCGGTGGGCTTGCGGTATTAGGCGAAGCGCTGAGCTTCGGGATCCTGTATGCCTTCATCTCTTATATCCGGCAGTTCTTCCAGCCGATTAACCAGATCACGCAGCAGTGGAATACGCTGCAGTCGACACTCGTGTCGGTAGACCGGCTGTGGCGGATATTCTCTGTCGAGCCGGAGGTGCGTGAGCCGGATGAGGCGGAAGCGAAGCAGATCGATCCGGAGCAGGTGCAGGGTCGAATCGATTTCAACCGTATTCGGTTCTCCTATACAGATAACCAAGATGTGCTACATGATCTGGATCTTCATGTGAAGCCTGGCGAATTCATCGGCATCGTCGGCACGACAGGTGCGGGCAAGAGCTCGCTCGTGAATCTGCTCGCGAGATTCTACGATGTGAAGCGCGGCAGCATCATGATCGATGGCATCGATATACGAAGCTTACCGGGCGAGTCGCTGCATAGGCTAGTGGGACTCGTACAGCAAGATCCGTTCTTATATTCGGGCTCGATCATCGATAACGTGCGGTTGTTCAACGAAGAGATTAGCCGTGAGGATGTGATCGCGGCATGTCGCTTCGTCGGGGCGCATAAGATGATCGAACGGTTGAGGGATGGCTACGACACGCGACTCTCTGAGAGGGGGAGCGGGCTGTCTGCGGGAGAACGGCAGCTGTTGTCGTTCGCCAGGATACTCGTCTATCAGCCGAAGATACTTATCCTCGACGAGGCGACTGCGAATCTCGATTCGCATACGGAGCAGCTGATCCAGCGTGCGCTGCGCGTCGTCTCGGAAGGCCGTACGACGCTCGTCATCGCCCACCGTCTCTCGACGGTGCAGCATGCGGATCGGATCATCGTCATGCGGCATGGTGAGATCGTCGAAGAAGGGCCGCATGACGTGCTGATCCGCTTGGGCGGATACTACGCGCAGCTGTACAGTCATTCGCGCGGCCACGCCTCGCAGGATATATCCTAAGGCGAAGGGCTCGATCGCTCGAGAGGCACGAATGAACGGGAAAAATCCCGTTCACAGGCCGGGTTGGCGCTCGAGAGGCACGAATGAACGGGAAAAATCCCGTTCAAGAGGCGGATCGGCGCTCGAGAGGCACGAATGAACGGGAAAAATCCCGTTCACAGGCCGGGTTGGCGCTCGAGAGGCACGAATGAACGGGAAAAATCCCGTTCATAGGCCGGGTTGGCGCTCGAGAGGCACGAATGAACGGGAAAAATCCCGTTCACATGCCGGGTTGGCGCTCGCCGAAGGGGCTGTGGGCCGGTGGGGAGTTCAGCGGTAGCGGCAGTGGGCCGGTATGCCCCGGTCCGGAGAACCGCCGCGGCGATACCATCACTGACATCCGGCGTCGGAGCCGTGCACAAAAATGCAGTAGATCCGGCATGCCAGCGCATGAGGTGTGCATATCTACTGCAAAAATGCAGTAGATCCGGCATGCCCGCGCATGAAGTGTGCATATCTGCTGCAAAAATGCAGTAGATCCGGCATGCCCGCGCATGAGGTGTGCATATCTACTGCAAAAATGCAGTAGATTCGGCATGCCAGCGCGTGAGGTGTGCATATCTACTGCAAAAATGCAGTAGATTCGGCATGCCAGCGCGTGAGGCGTGCATATCTACTGCAAAAATGCAGTAGATCCGGCATGCCAGCGCGTGAGGTGTGCATATCTACTGCAAAAATGCAGTAGATTCGGCATGCCAGCGCGTGAGGCGTGCATATCTACTGCAAAAATGCAGTAGATCCGGCA
>Ga0180215_1000237_pt1 | contig 79032 bp, 74 predicted proteins | sample eDN3rd37CBELigBY_FD_128871 | JGI IMG/M metagenome (GOLD analysis project Ga0180215, IMG submission 128871) | Enriched backyard soil microbial communities from Emeryville, California, USA - eDNA 3rd pass 37_C BE-Lig BY (version 2) (version 2) | ecosystem: Environmental > Terrestrial > Soil >...
CGCCTGCGCGCCACCATTGCCCCCGCCGCGCATGGTAGAGCGCTCCGGCCACGGCAAGCAGGAGCAGCGAGTGTGGATAGACCGCCGAAAAGTAGACCGCCCACGGAAACATCAGCAGAAAGCCGACGGCCCACCAGGCGGCCCGCTCGTCACTGTCAAGCCGGGCGAGTCTGAATACATACGCGAGGCCACACGCAAGTGCAATATGGACGATGAGAAGTGCCGCCAGCACATCGCTCCCCGGCAGAAGCGCGTCGGCAATGGAGATTGCCAGCGGGAACGCGGGAAAGAACGTGACGGACGACGGCTCAGCCGCCACCTGGCTATAGCCCTGCTCTGCGATGCGCAGGTACTGCTCGGCGTCGTGGCGGACGGAGAAGCGCCAGAGGCGCATGCCTGCGTACTCCGCTGGCCACGGCTCGCCACCTCCAACGCGCGCGAGGATCAGCGAGTAGGCCAGAATACAGAAGCGCCAGACAGCCAGCAGCAATCCGATCCCAGCCAGCAACCGGGCCGTTTCGCGGCGACCTGCTGAGATGTTTCGCCATCGAGTCGTGATCGACTTCGTCAGGTCTGCCAACGGGATTATCGTCTGCCGTCGCGTGTCCAGTCGCCGCTCCAATGGCTGCATAAGTTCGAGAAGGGCCAAAGGTACACATCAGCCTGTCCAGACGGTCGGCTTGACGTGTCGTCGCTCGTCGCATTATCGTTATGGATACAAGTGAATATGTAAACGGCGACGACGGAGACAAGTAGTCGATTCAGCCAGCCACAGCGAGCCGCGAGATGGTGTGAGGCGGCGGAGATGGCGGACGACGAAGACACTCCCGAGCCGTCGCGGTGATCGTGCCGGATGACACGTAGCCGCGAACGACTGGCCCCCGTTAGCGGGCACGGGCAGGATCTACCAGCGACCGGCCCGAAAAGGCGTCCGGTGCGAGCCGGGCGCGAAGAAAGGTGGCACCACGGAACGCGCCCCCGTCCTTTCGGCGGAGGGCGTTTGTGTTTTCCGTTTCCGGGAACGCAGGCGACGATTCAGCAGACCGCCTGTACCCGGCATTCCTCTGGGAGGTGCCAGATGTCTCAATCCCTGACCGAGAGGCGAGTCCTCGCCTCGGAACTCTCCACCCACGTAGGCCAGACCGTGACACTCTCCGGCTGGCTGCTCAACCGGCGTGCGCTTGGCGGCGTCATGTTCCTCGTCCTGCGTGACCGATCGGGAACCGCGCAGGTCGTTGTCGATGCCGATCTCGCGCCGGTGCTACAGGAACTCCAGGTCGAATCCGTGCTGTCGATCACTGGCGAGGTGATTGCCGACGCGCGCGCGCGTGGTGGCGCAGAGTTGCACGCCCGGCAGATCGAGGTGCTCGCTGCCGTCACCGAGCCACTGCCATTCGAGATCAACAAGCCCGTCCTGAAGCCGTCGATCGACATCTGGCTCGACCGGGCGTCGCTCTCGCTTCGGCACGCCAGCAAGCAGGCCGCGTCACGTGTGATGGCCCAGTTGGCTGCCTCATTCAGGGGGGCGTTGACGCGACGTGGCTTCGTTGAAATCTTCACGCCGAAGATCGTTGGCTCGGCGACAGAAGGTGGCGCAAACGTCTTTCCGGTCACCTACTTTGACCGCCCCGCCTACCTCGCGCAGTCGCCGCAGTTGTACAAGCAGATGATGGTCGGCGTTCATGAGCGTGTCTTTGAGATCGGTCCGGTCTTCCGCGCCGAGCCACACGCGACGACGCGACACCTGAACGAGTACATCTCGCTCGACCTCGAGTTCGGTTTCATCAACGACCATCGCGACGTGATGGCACTGGTCGAGGAACTGCTGCGCGAGATGATGACCGAACTTGCCGCCAACTGCCGCGAGGAAGTCGAACTCTTCGGCGCGACCATTCCCGAGGTTGGGACGATCCCGATTGTCGGGTTCCGGGAGGCGCAGGAGATCATCCTGCGCGAATTCGGCGAGGACTGCCGCCACGAGCCGGACCTCTCGCCGCAGCACGAACGCTGGCTCGGTGAGTGGGCCATGCGGGAACACGGCAGCGACTTCCTGTTCGTCGAGGGCTACCCAACCGAGAAGCGCCCGTTCTATACAATGCCCGGTCGCGTCGATCCGGAAGTCTCCAACTCGTTCGACCTGCTCTTCCGTGGGCTGGAACTGATCACCGGCGGTCAGCGCGAGCACCGCTACGACAGGCTCGTCGAAGTGATGGAGCGTCGTGGCGTCGACCCGGCTCCGTTCGAGGGCTACCTGGACGCCTTCCGGTTCGGAATGCCGCCCGAAGGTGGTTGCGCGTTCGGTCTTGAGCGCTTCGTCGCACAGGTGCTCGGCGTCGCCAACATCCGCGAGGTGACGGCATTCCCACGCGACATCAACCGGCTGGCACCGTAGAGACGGGGGATGGGATTCGGGACTCGGGGGCATCGAACGGAACGTGTGCCGCCAACAGCCCCGAATCCCGATTCCCGCCCCCCGTCTGCTACAGTTCCCGCGCAACCACGCGAGAGGGAGTGTGAGACATGCGCTATAGCCGGATGTTCGGCAAGACATTACGGGACGCTCCGGCTGGGACGGAGACTGCCAGCGCGAGCCTGCTGGTGCGGGCCGGGTTCATCCGCCAACTCGTCGCCGGCATTCATTCGTACCTGCCTCTCGCGATGCGTTCACTGGCGAAGATCGAGAGCATCCTGCGGGAAGAGTTGGAGCGAATCGACTGCTTCGAATTGTCGATGCCAGTCGTTCATCCCGCTGATCTCTGGAAGGAAACCGGTCGCTGGTCGAAGATTGGCGACGAACTGGTGCGCTTCTCCGATCGGGCCGACCGGCCAATGGTGCTGGCGATGACGCACGAGGAGGTCGCGACCGATCTCGTCCGTCGCGAAGTTCGCTCGTACCGCCAGTTGCCGATCCAGTTCTTTCAGATCCAGACCAAGTTCCGTGACGAACCGCGTCCAAGGGCCGGACTCCTGCGCGGGCGCGAGTTCATCATGATGGACGCCTACTCGTTCCACACCGACGCGGCTGACCTCGAACGCTTCTACCAGCAGTGTCACGAAGCCTATCTGCGCGCATTCCGGCGAATGGGGCTGCCGGTCCTGGTCGTCGAAGCGGCAGCGGGAATCATGGGCGGTAGCGGATCGCACGAGTTCATCCTCGAAGCCGCATCCGGTGAGGACGTGCTGCTCGTCTGTCCGAATGGTGATTACGCAGCCAATCGGGAGGTCGCGACGACTGCCTGGCCAGTGAGCGACGCCGAGTTACTGCCGGTCGAGGAGGTTGCGACGCCCGACGCCCCGACGATCGAGGCTGTCGCGAACTACCTCGGTGTCGGGACCGATCAGACCGCCAAGGCCGTCTTCTACGACGCGGATGGTGAACTCGTCTTCGTGACAATCCGTGGTGACATCAAGGTCAACGAAGTCAAACTCGCTGCGCTGCTCAACGTTGCGTCTCTCCAGCCTGCATCGGAGGCGTTGATTCGCGCCAGCGGTGCCGTACCTGGCTATGCGTCGCCGGTCGGACTGAGTGGCGTGACGGTTGTTGCCGATCTCTCCGCACAGGCACCGAACCTCGTCGCTGGTGCGAACCGGGCGGGGTACCACCTGCGCAACGTGAACCTCGGTCGGGATTACCAGCCGACGCACGTCGCCGATATCGCGCTGGTCGAAGCCGGGATGCCGTGCCCGGTCTGCGGTGCGCCGTTGCGGGAGACGCGTGGGATCGAGGTCGGCAACAACTTCCGGCTCGATACGGTTTATTCCGGCCCGTTGGCGGCCACCTACCTCGACGCGAACGATGTCGAGCAGCCGATCGTGATGGGTTCGTACGGCCTTGGCGTCTCGCGTGGGCTTGCGTCGATTGCCGAGCATCACCACGACGATCGCGGGTTGATCTGGCCGGTGACGGTAGCGCCGTTCGACATCCATCTTGTCGTCCTCGGCGCCGATGGTGCGGCTTGGACCCTCGCCGAAACGGTTGAGTCCCGGCTTGAATCAGCCGGAATCGACGTCCTCTTTGACGACCGCGACGAGTCTGCCGGCGTCAAGTTCGCCGACGCCGATCTGATTGGTATCCCGATTCGGGCGACCGTCAGTCCACGGTCGATCAAGGCAGGTGGGGTTGAGGTGAAACTGCGCACCGAGGAACCTGCGTCTGCCCGGACGGTTGCACCGGAAGTGCTGGTGGAAACGCTGCGTACCATGTTGGATGAGTTGCACGCGGAGTATGCCATCGAATAGCAACGGCCCCGGTCAACGAAGCCGGGGCCGTGTCGGGCTGCGTCGTGCTGTCCTACGACGGATGCTCGAAGTCGAACCATTCATCGTCGGGCAGATCGCGATTGCTGGCCGATTTGTACAGCATCGCCAGCACTGCGCCGAGCACGAGTAGCGCGACAACCAGCACGAGCGCGTTGCGGCCACCGCCGCTGGCTTCCGATTCGCTCATCGGGTCCCTCCGTTCCTGTTCCGCTGGTGACGGCGCGTGAAAGTGGCAAACGAGTGCGCCATCGATACGGGGTACGCCGTTGCGAGTATAGCAACGAACGCGAACGATCGCCGCCGCGCCCGGGTACAATTCCGGCCAGACGGCGACCGCAACCCGACGGAGCGTGCAGATGTACTCGGACTTCTCCGGTGGTCCTCAGGATACCCGTGACCAGATTATTCAGTTGATGGCACCGCGTGGCGGCGCGATGGCGGACGGCATCAGGCTGGCGATGATCAACGGCGTCGGGTTGGTCGTCGGCGTACTTGGGATTGGCGTGATCTCGCTGTTCACCCGACTGATCGGACTTCCGCACGTCATCATTAGTTTTCTGGTCGGTGTCGCGCTGGTAACGCTGGCGGTCTTCTTCTGGTTCCGCTACGCCACGGCCCACGGCAAGGCGGCCCGCGCCAGCCAGCGCGGTGTCCGTGCCGACGTTTTCGGCGCCGTCGCAGCAATTCCGTTTGCCGTCGTCGGTCTGCTGACGGTTGCCTGGGGGATCCTCGGCCTGCTGTTCGGGATGTTGAGCTTCAGTCTCTCCCGGGCTGGCGACGGGCTGGAACGGTTGCTGGTGGCGGTCATCCTGCTCGGTCTGGCTGCCGCAAACGTCATTATCGCCCGAGCGGCCACTGACTAGCGCCTCGACTGGAGCCTGACGATGAGCGAGATCCGCGTCCGTGCAATGGACGGCGCCGATGTTCCACGGATCACCGAAATTTACAACCAGCGGGCCGTCGCGGCTGGAACGCTGCAAATCCCGTTCACCTCAGAAGTGGAACGAGCGGCGCGCTTCGCCACTTCTGAGACCCAGCGGATGCTGGTCGCAGAGATCGACGGGCTCGTCGTCGGTCATGGTGGCCTGTCGCTCTACTCACGGCGCCGGGCGCATGCCGGTTCGATTGGCATGGGCGTTGACGAGAACTATCACGGCCGGGGCGTTGGGACTGCCTTGCTGGCTGAGATCATTGACCTTGCAGATAACTGGTACAACATCCGGCGGCTCGAACTAGAAGTCTATGTCGACAACGAGCCAGCCATTCGGCTCTACCGGCGGTTTGGTTTCGTCGTCGAAGGCACTCACCGCTCGTATGCGTACCGCGAAGGCAACTGGGCCGACGCCTACACCATGGCGCGGATTCGAGACGAACCGTTGCTGCGGCCTGCCAGCGAGGCGTCGGAGTAGAGCGACTGTCGTCATTGCCTGTTGCGAGAACGAACGCGAGGCACGTAGACTCGCGGATGATGAGCGTTGGTGAACTGAGAGGGGCAAGCGTGGACGATCAGGCGATCGCGGACCTGACGGAACGCTACGGGAAGGTCTATAGCGGTGCGGTCGCAGATGTGCTCGACAAACGCGGCTATCGCAATCAGATCGTCGATGGCGCGATTCAGGGGCTGACGCTCGAATCCCGCGTCGCCGGACCGGCCTACACCTGCAAGGGCGCACCGGCAACCGACCTCGAGTCTGATGACTGGGACATGCGCAAGCAGTTTCTCGATAGCATCAAACCCGGAACCGTCGTGGTCGTCGATACCAGCGGTGATACCGTTGCCGCACATTGGGGCGAACTGATGAGCACGGCTGCCCGTGGTCGTGGCGCGACTGGCGTCGTGCTGGACGGTGCCACGCGGGATGTGACGCAGATGCTGGCGATGGGCTTCCCGGCATTTGTCCGCTATCGCTCGCCTGCCAGTTCAATTCTGCGCTGGCGAATCAGCGGATTTGATCATCCGGTGACGATTGGTGGGGTTGTCGTCCGCCCGGGAGATTTCGTCATTGGCGATGCGGACGGCGTTGTCGTTGTCCCGGCTGAGTTGGCGGTCGAGGTGCTTGAAGAGGTCGAATCGCTGGCAGTTGCTGAGACGAACATGCGACAGGAACTGCTGGAAGGCGGCACCTTCAGCGACGTATTCGATCGGTATCAGGTTGGCTGACACAATCGGGCCACAGCAGCGACTCGTGGCAGCCGTCGGTTATGTGTTCACGCCAGTCGTGCCGCTCATCATCCTGACCGGTACCACCAAGGACGACCCGTTCCTGCGGAGACATTCGGCGCAGGCACTGGTGTGGTCGCCGGTGCTGATCCTGCTGTTCATCGGCGTCGTCATCGCGGCGATCGCGATGCTAAGGGCTGACCTGCTGTTCATCTGCCTCTTCCCGGTGCTGTTCCACCTGCCGTTTCTGCCGGGCGGCATCTGGGGAATCAGCGTTTACCGGGGCGGCGATCCACGACCGCCGGTTATCGCTCAACTGGCGGATCGGCTCTACCCTCCCCGCTGAACGTCAAGTGGCCAAGCAGATCGAGCGCGAGCAGGAGCGTCATCGCCGTCTGCTCGCGGTTGGTGATGTCCTGTGTCTCGAGCGCCTGAACGATGGTCTCGTTGAACTGGCGCTGTTGTTCGGCGAGCATCTGCACCCGCCGTCGAAGCCCCACATCCCTGAAGATGCCGAGGAAGCGCAGGCCGAGCGCCTTTGCACCTGTTGCCTGATCGGTTGGCGGGTTGGCAAGTCCACGCGCGGTGTCGATCTGGTGCCGCAGCATTCCCGGCAGCGACTCGTGGAACAGCGTTGGCACGTTCCATTCGGATTGACCCTCAGTGCCGCGCAGCAACGACTCGATACCGGCCGCCCCACTGTTGTCGGGCCAGCCTTCACCGACATGCATCTTCAGTTCATAACGCAGGCGTTCGATCTCGGCCGGAACGAACCGCGTCCGCCACTCGGCTCCGCTGAGGTGCTTGAGCGCGAAGCGAATCCGGTTGCGGTGCAGATGCCGGAAATAGGACGGGCTGTGCTGGAGGGTGACGCCCTCATGGTGGATGGCCCGAAGTCTGGGATCGAACCGTACATTCCAACCGACATCGCGCAACCGGACACAGAGGTCGACATCCTCGTAGTAAACGGGCGAGAACGCCGTGTCGAAGCCATCGACAGCTCGAAATGCCGCCATGCGCAGACCCAGCGCGCCACCAGTGACGAAGTCCACGTCGACTGGCGCGAGCGTCGTTTCCAGGATCGATTCGCCGTATGCGAGATGCGACGTCGTCATCAGCGGACGCTCGATGACACCACCCGCGTGCTGGATGCGGTCAGAATCGGGATAGCACAGCAGCGCCCCGACGGCGCCGAGGCGTGCGTCATGAGTGAAGGCGTCCAGCAGCGCGCCGCCGAAGTCGTGATCGATCTCGACGTCCGGGTTCATCAGCAGCGCGATTTCGGTCTCGACCGCAGCGAGGCCAACGTTGGCGCCACCGGCGAAGCCCAGGTTCTCGCGCTGCGCCATGACGTTGACACGTGGGAACGCGTGCAACTCCTGTAGCGAGTCGTCGTCCGAACCGTTGTCGATGACGATGATCTCCGCTGGCGCTGGGCGGGTCTGCTCCAGCGCGCGGATACATGCGTCGAGATAGGCGGCACCGTTATAGTTGACGACGACCGCCGTCCAGCCGGGAATTGACATCACACCTCCCTGCCCGAGCTTTACGACGCGCAATGATAGCCGCTCCGGAAAGGGACGAGGATGAACGACGGGTTGCCAAACGTGCTGCTGATCGCCTCCGACACGATCGGCGAGCGGATGGCAGGCTCCGGCATCCGCTACTGGAATCTGGCGCGCGTCATCGGTCGCCAGCAGCCAGTCACGCTGGCGACACCGAACGCGACGACGCTCGACGCGCCGTCCGGCGTGACGATCATCCCTGTGACTGGAGACCAGGACGAGCGCGGCAAGAGGCTGGCCGAACTGGTTAGCGCTCACGATATCGTCGTCGCCCAGCACCTGCCCTACCTCTACACCGATGCCGAGGTCCTTGCGTCGCGCGCGCTCGTGGTTGATCTCTACGCGCCGTGGATCATCGAGAAGCTTGAATACTCTCGGATCGACCCGGAGCGTGGTGAACCGGATCGACGGGACGACGTGACGATCCTCAACCGGCTTCTCTCGCTCGGGGACTTCTTCCTCTGCGCGTCAGAGCGGCAGCGCGACTTCTGGCTCGGGGCACTGGCGACGGCCGGTCGGCTCGATCTTGCCCACGTTCAGGCTGAACCAGAGATGCGAACGCTGATCGATGTCGTCCCGTTCGGTCTGCCGCCGGAGAAGCCAGTCAAGACCGGCCCTGGTCCCCGTGGGACGTTCGGTGCGATCGATGACAACGACATCGTCGCGATCTGGAACGGTGGTCTCTGGAACTGGCTGGATCCACTGACGGCGATCCGGGCGACGGCCGCTGTCGCTGCCGTCGAGCCGCGATTCAGACTCGTCTTCATGGGGACGCGTAGCCCGGGTGCACAGGTCGCCGAAATGGAGATCGTCGAACATGCGCGCGCACTGGCCCGTGATCTGGAACTTCTCGATACGCATGTCTTCTTCAATGACTGGGTTGCCTATGAGGATCGCCAGAACTGGTTACTGGAGTCTGACCTGGCGCTCTCGTTGCACGTCGCGACCGTCGAGGCACGCTACGCATACCGGACGCGGATGCTGGATAACATCTGGTGCGGGCTGCCATCGGTCGTGACGAGCGGTGACGTCCTCGCCGATGTCGTTACTGCCGAGGACATTGGAGAGGTTGCACCGCCCGGTGACGCCGGTGCTGTCGCCGCTGCGATCCGTCGAGCGATCGATCGAGACCGCGCTCGTGGGATACGCGCCAACCTGGCGACGCTCGCCGGGAGGCACACGTGGGAGAACGTCGCCTCGCCATTGCTACGCTATTGCGCCGAGCCGTGGAAACTCGGGCAGAGTCGCGGGGGAGATAGCGCCGCTGCGTATCTGCACCAGCTCGAACGGATGTACAGCGAAACCGCCGGGTACGCACGGCGGCTGGAAGACGCGGTCGCGGAGAAGGACCGGTTGATCGGGGAAATGGAGCGGGCCGCATCGCAGTCGCCGTGGCGAGTGCTGACGCGGCCCAATCTTGGTTCGTTGTTGCGACGAAACCGAAGGGGTTAGGACTCCGGCTCTTCGTCGGTCGACTCGGCTTCGCCTTCGCCCTCGGCAACTTCCTCGCCGCCAGCCAGCGCTGCGTCCTCGAGCTCCTCGTCGGAGACTTCCTCTTCGACCTCGACCTGGAGGGTCGGGGCGCTCAGCTTGACGAGCATCTCTTCGCCGTCGGTAAGCAGTTCAACGCCCTCGGGGATCGACAGGTCGCTCACGTAAATGGCCTGATCGATCTCGGCCAGGACGGAAATGTCAACTTCGAAGTTCGACGGAAGGGAGTCCGGCAGTCCGCGAACATCGACCGTCTCACGGGCGATTGTCAGCAGGCCGTCGGTGTTTTCCGGCTCGCCAACGACCAGGACCGGGATGCTGGCCGTCATCTCGACGCGCATATTTGGCGCGTAGAACTCAACGTGCTGCGGCATCCGGACCATCCGGTCGATATCGACCTGGCGCATGTAGACCGGGTAGGTGTCGCCATCAACGTTGAGATCGATCAGCAGATTCGATCCGTAGGCGTAATACATCCGGTCGAGTTCTTTCATATCGACCGTAACGGAGATGGGATCGGAAACGATCGGGCCGTAGACGACGCCCGGAAGCTGGCCCGCCCTGCGAAGCCGCTTGGTTTCTTTGCCCTGGATCGTGCGAACGCTCGCCTGGAGAGTGTGACGCTCGGCCATCAGTCAATCGACCTTCCTGGAGTTACCGCAATGACGACGTGACGCGCGAATGGCGCGCGGTGACAGCGACACTGGGTTCCAGCGCCAGCCAACGTACAACCGTACCAAAGTTGTGAGTACGAGCCAAGCCGGTTGTCCAATCCGAATGTACTGACGCATCTGGTCAAACGGGACCATCAGCATATGGTCGCAGGGCGAACGAATACATATGCTGACAGTAACGATTGTTCTGACGATGAGTCAATCCGAACCGGCTGAAAGGGCGTTAGCATGGCGGCCGAGTCCACACTGACATCTGCAAGTTATCAACATATTGATGGGTACGTTGCGCTGGACGATCTGGCCGATCTGCTTCGCGAGGCTGTTCAACGACTCCAGCCGTCAGCTCACGAGATTTCCGAGGCGTGGTCAGACGCACAGGTGACGATGCAACAGTTGCGCGTCATGACGATCCTCTACCATGAGGGCCCGACGCGCGTCTCCGACCTCGCCAGGCGACTCGGTGTCTCGACGCCGACCATCACCGGCATCCTCGACCGGCTTGTCAAGCAGCGCATTACCTACCGCATGAATGATCCGCGAGACCGCCGCGTTGTACTGAACAACCTCACCCACGATGGTCGCGATCTGGTCGAGCGTTTGATGCCCGCGCAGGGTGACAGCGCCGTCCTGGCCCTGGCCCGGTTGACCGCCGAAGAGCGCTACGCGTTGAAGCAGTCGTTGACATCGTTGCTGCGAGCGATGCCGAAGCACGTTCGTCCGTAACACTTCACTCTCGGGGACACTCTGAACGCGCGGAGGGCGATCAGCCTTCCGCGCGTTCTTTGTGGACACCGGCCACCACACTCCCGATCATCGTCAGGACGACGCTGTCACCAACCCGAAGACCGGCTGGCAACGAGTCCTCACTCATCTGCGCCTGATGGATCGTTTCGCGGTCAGCCCCGTCGCTGTAGTAGATGACGACGTATGGCTCGCCGTGGATGGTGTAGCGTCGGATGCCCTCAATGATCGCTAGTTGTTGCATGGTGTTCCGACCTTAGTTGCTGTCTGGCGCTTCTTCATCGTCGTCGATCAGCAACTCTTCCTCGCGCTTGCGAACATAGAGGTAGAAGCCGGCCACGACCAACAGGAACGGGACAACGAGCAGACAGGCGAGGGCCGCGATTAACCCTCCTTCGTCGTCCGATGCCCGGATCGCGATCGCGAGCATCAGGACGGCTGTCAGGATCAGCAGCGCCATAATCGCCAGAAGCGCGGTCGGCGTGATGCAGCCGATTGGTTCGCGACGTGTCGGCTCGGCGCTGGCTTCGATCGACGCTTCTACTTCGCGGAGCCGGACGTATCCAAGGCGACCGTCGTCGAGCGTGATTTTGACGAAGTCAGCGGGGAGTTCCTCGTCCGTCTCGACGATGGTGATGTTTGCGCCGGAGTCGAGGATTTCTACCAGAGGCGCGCCGGGATCAGCGGTGACGTAGACGCGCAGACCTTCTGACGCATGGTAGGCATCAACGAGCTGGTGACCGCACGCCGAGCAGAAGTGGTTCGTGCGTGGGTTCATCGCCCCACACGAGCCGCAATAGATCACGCCAACTCGATCGGCCACTTGTCTCCCATCCCCTTTGGAGCCGCTACCCCGGCGACGAGTATAGCCGACCGCAGACACGAGACCGTTCGTGCGGTACAATTGTTCGGTCCGGAGGGCCGCCATATCTTTGTGCGTTCCGATCAGCCGGTCTCCGGCCTGATAGTGATGACGACGTTGACGAATCCCAGCGAAGGGGGGTGGTAACGGCATGAAGGTAGAGCTTCGCGAGAGTGAGAGCTTCGAGGGCCTGCTGCGCAGGTTCACGAAGGAGATGCAGAAGTCGGGCAAGTTGCGTGAGTTCCGCAGCAAGCGCCGCTTCGTCAGCAAGAGCGAGCAGCGCCGCGCCAAGATCCGCAAGGCAGAGCACAAGCGCCGCCGCAAGGAGGCCACCGGCCGCTAGGCCAGTCTCCACTCACTTACGATACCCAATGAGCCGGGAGGGCATATCCTCCCGGCTCGTTCATGTTTCTGGAGTTAATCAATCGCGCGCAACCGCAGGCGGTCCAGGGCCGGAGCGGCGCTGCCGCCGCTGACCTGGTATTCGAGCGTGATGTCGAATGGGCGTGCCTGAACTGGAAGATTCAGGTCTGCAAGGTCCAGCCGTCCCCCGGGCGGGCAACTGATCGTGTCCGATTGGCCGGCCCGGAACGTGATCGCGGTCGCGTCGTAGGCTGTGTCGACGAACCAGTTCTGGCCCATCGCGCCGATGAGGATCGGCCCTAACAGGCGATTCGCCGCCTGGGCCGGGACGAGCGTGTGCGGCACCAGCAGGCGAATCCGAAAGTTGTCGGCCGCGACAGCTCCAGGGTTGACGAGCGTTAGCCGGAATCGCAACGTGTGATCCGGCTGATCATCGAGCGCAGAAGCGTCGAGACGGACACCGGTTCGAACCACTGGTGTTTCGTCATGCTTGTATATCCCGATCGGCGGCGCCAAAAGGAACAGCCCTGCGACGATGGGTGCGAGAGCGACGAACCATGTCCCGACGATTGCCGCTAGCGCGACGATCATCAGTGCGCTCATTGACGCTGATAGCAGGCGGAGTGGCGAACGAATCCGCTGGCGGTACACGGGGATGCTATCGGGCGTCCGGATGCGCGGCGAGCATCAGCATCGTCGTCGCGACCTCCTTGCGGGAAAAGAATGTGCGAATCTCACGCCAGAGATCCGGGTAGGCGCGGCCGAGTTGTTTGAGTTCGTCTGAGAATGTCATGTCGCCGCTGGCCATCAACGCCGTCATCAGTTCGGTGCTGAGTTGCTCCGCGAGATAGAACGGCTCGATCTTTTCGAACAGCGTCCGGTAATAGCGCTTGAGTTCGTCGATCTGCTCGCGTTGCAGGAAGCCGCTGCCGGTGCTACCGAACATCTCGGCCCAGTCGACGCAGTCGAGCAGCGACTCCAGGAGATCGACCTGCTCGCCCTGCTGGATGCGACCGAACAGCGCCTGAACGGCATCGAGTTGGTAGACGAGACCGTCCGGGGTACTGGGCCACTCGTCGCCAGCACCGTCGTATGACCGACTTCCGGAATCGACGCCTTGCTCGCTCACGCAGCACCCCTCACGACTGTCTCAATCCCAAGCCACCATTCCAGCAGGAACCGGCCACCGCCGAGTCCACCCATCACGATCAGCGCGACAATCAGCGCGATGGTCGCGGGACCGGCCAGATCAGCCGTTGACATCGCCAGCGCTTCACGTCGCCCGAGCAGCAGCACGAACGCCAGCGTCAACCCCATCACGACTACAACTGCCGAGACGAGCAGCACCAGCGTCAGCGGCACCCGAAGAGGACTCCAACCGGTCAGGATCACTCCGGCGATGGCTGTCTCGATCGCCAGCAATAGACCGAGGTCACGGACGCCGCTGACCGGACTCTTGCGGATTCGCGCCTGCCCGGAGAAGCCGACCTGGGCCGTCATCATCAACAGGAACACGGCCAGTGCTGTCCCGGTCAGCATCCCGGTCGCCAACCGCAACGCGTTGTGTGGCTCGTATGCGTACCAGAGCCCCATATCGCGAAGCGTTGAGTTGACGCCGTCGATACCCATCGCTCCAACGAACCCGGCCAGCAGGACGGTCACCAACAGCGGGGGGAGATCGCCGTACCGCCAGCGGCCGCGCGCCAGCAGGTATGCGGCAGTCATCGCGAAGCCGCCGTAGATGCCGGTCATCCGGGCGTCGAACGGGAGTCGCTGATCGCCAAAGTAGAAGCTATGCGTCGGTTGCTGCGCGCAGAGTCCGTGGAGCGCAGCCAGCGACTTGCCTTCGAGAGACCCTGGCACGAGAAGGAAGCCGAAGCCGGTGATCGCGCAGAGGACGGCAAACACGATTGGCCACCGGCGCCGTTGACGGGCAACCACCGATGGCGACGTCCGTTGAACTGGAAGATAGGTATCCACGATTAGAGTTTCGTCCTTCGCGAACGGTTCGCCGGAACTGACTATAGCAGACCGAAATGGGCTAGGCTGGGCAGGACTTCCGGGTGGTGGGGACGTACGTACATCGGATAGTATCGTTCCAGCGCAGGGGAACTGCCGAAGTACAACCGCCACTCAGCAGAGGAAGAATCTGGTAAGTGGTGACGTGGATCGCTCGATGCTGAATCAACAACGCCTGTCCCGCCGGACGCTCTTGAAGCTGGCCGGGGCAACGACGGCGATGGCCGTTCTGAACGTCACGACCTGGCAGATGCCTGGCCTGGCTGCCGACGCCGTCCGAAGCGAATGGACGTTTCGCGAAGGTCTGCCGACCGCCGGTGTCTTCGAGACGCCGGTGCTGGAACCGGACACGCGCTTCGACTCCATCGATGTATCCTGGGACTCCGACGCCCTCGGTGGCGAAGGAATCGCGATCGAGCTGCGCACTCGCTATAAGGACGGGACGTGGTCTGACTGGTCGTCCCTCCATATCGACGGTCACGGCAGTGAAGGCGGGCCAGGACGGTCGTTCACCGCTCCGGTCCTGCGGACCGGGCTGGCTCTCCAGGTGCGCATCACAGTCGCCCCCGGCGCCGGTTTGCATGAGTTGACCGTTGGCACGCTCGATACGACTGGCGTTGCCGGGCCGAAGCCAGCCGCCGTTGGCGACCTCATCGACGGCTTCATCATCCCTCGGGCCGGTTGGGGCGCTGACGAGACCTTGCGCTATGTCGATCGCGACCCGAAGAAGCCGTTGCGCTGGCCGCCGGAGTATCAGCGGGTCGAGAAGATCATCCTCCACCACACGGCGACCGACAATCAACCTCCTGACCCAGCCGCTGCCATCCGCTCGATTTACTACTTCCACGCGATCACCCGCGAGTGGGGCGATATCGGCTACAACTATCTGATCGACAGTGCCGGGAACGTCTATGAAGGACGTTTCGGTGGGCCAAACGTCGTTGCCGGGCATGCCTTGCGCTACAACCCAGGCTCGGTTGGCATTTCGCTCCTCGGTAACTTCGATGTCGGCAATCCACCACAGGCGATGATTGACTCGCTCGTTCGGCTTGTCCGCGCACGGGCTGGTCATGTGGATGTGACGCAGGCATCGGATTTCGTTGATCTGAAGGGTCTGCCGAACCTCTGCGGACATGGTGATGTCCTTGCGACGTCATGTCCTGGGAACAACTGCCGGCCACTGTTGCCGGCCATTCGGGGGCGAATCGCTGGGACTGGCCCGATCGATCTGCCACCACCCATTCGGAAAGAGTGGCTCGATCTCCTCGATTGCCAGATTGGCCCGTCGACGATCCACCAGGGCACGTTGCTGGAGGTTCGCCTGAAGGTCAAGAACGCCGGCACGGTCCCACTTGAGACGTCCGGGGCGCCTCCGGGCTACATCTATGATGAGAACGAGACGTACGAGAAGGCGGGATTCCCGAAGATTCAGGATACCTACCGATTCGGGCTCGACTTCGATGGCAACACCGGTATCGTCAACCCGTACCGCTGGGGCTTTGGCACAACCCTCAAGCCTGGCGAAGAGCGTGAGGTTATCGGGTACGTCCGGATCAAGGACATTCACACGCGCACATTCTCGGTCAGCATCGTTAAAGAGTATGTCCACTACCTGATGGAGAATGGCTACCCACGAAGCGTGCTTGTTCTCCCGCCGCCGACGGCACGTGCCGCTCCGACGAACGAGGCAGGGTCGCGCTACTTCTCCGAGACTGGCCACAACGTTCCGGCTGCCTTCGATCGCTACTGGCAGGAGCGAGGCGGGCTCCGTCGGTTCGGCTATCCTCTGACGGAAGCGTTTGAAGAAGTCTCCGAGACCGATGGTGGCGTCTACTTGACGCAATACTTCGAGCGGGCCAGATTCGAGTTGCATCCTGAGTACGAGGGGACGGAGTATCACGTTCAGCTCGGTCTCGTGGGTGTTGAGACGACGCTCGATCGTCGGAGCGAAGCGCCATTCCGGCCGATCCAACCGTTCACGTCGGTTCCCGACCGCTTCTACTTCCCGGAAACGCGGCATAGCCTCGGTGGGTTCTTCAAGCGCGCGTGGGAGGCACGCGGCGGGTTGTCAATCTTCGGCTACCCGATCTCGGAGGAATTCAACGAACTGTCCGAGACTGACGGTGTCGTCCACATCGTGCAGTACTTCGAGCGCAACCGCTTCGAGTACCACCCCGACTACGCCGGGACCGACGACGAAGTCATGCTCGGGCATCTCGCGCGCGAAATCCTGATTCGCCGTGGATGGCTCAAGGGTCCGGTGACCTGATCCTCTCGGCGCGGGTACAATCCCGTGCCGGGAGGGTAATGTGACGAATACCGACGAACTCACACAACAGTCCGAGTCGCTGGTTGACGATATTCAGGAGCGCGCGCGGCAGGCGACGGTTCCGCCACGGATGGCGAAGCGTCGCAGTCGCACGTTCCTGCGGATCGCGATTGTTGCGTTCTCCGCGTTCCTGACGCTACTGTTCGTCGTACGTCGCAATCCACGCCTCGAACGGGACGTCGTCGCGACGATTCGTGTCCAGAAACTCCGGCACCCTGTTCTGACGATTGCCATGCGCGTCGTGTCGTGGTTCGGCTTCCGACCGCAATCACTGGCCCTTCCGGCGACGGCGGTGGCAGGTACCTGGGCCATCGGCTTCCGGCGCGAGGCACGCTATCTCATCTTCGCCTGGCTAGGGTCGCTGGTCTCGTACACGACCAAGCGGTTTGTGCGCCGGCCTCGTCCGTCGGGCGAAGGGATCATCGTCCAGATCGCCAACCTGCGCGATTCCAGCTTCCCGAGTGGCCATACGCTCCACTACACGGCCTTCTGGGGCTTCTTCGCCTACCTGTGCTTTACGGAGATTCGCGGACGTTGGCTACGCTGGCTGCCGGTCTCGGGGATCGTCTCGTTGATTGGGTCGGTCGGCCCATCGCGGATCTACCTTGGCCACCACTGGCTCACCGACGTCCTCGCGAGCTACTGCCTCGGCATCGGTTACCTTGCGACGTTGATCGGCCTCCACCGTCGCAAGATCGGCGATCAGACGCCGTGGCGGCGGTGATCGAGTAGCACTTCTGACGTTCTTTCGAACCAATCAATGTAACTCCCAATCCGGTAGGGGCGACATCGCAATGTCGCCCTTCTCCATGCCCGAGCCAGCGAAAAGGGCGACATTGCGATGTCGCCCCTACCGGATTGATTGAGTTGGATTGGCTTGGCGCTACCGTGGCGGTTCCTCGCCGTAGCGCCAGGTGTAATAGTGGCGGCCGACGTTGCCCATCTCGACACGCCATTCGGGGCGGTTGATCGGAGTGTACGTCAGGATCCGGCGCTCGAAGGCCTGGACGAGTACCCAGGTCGCCTCGCCGGCGAGGTTGGTGCGGACCCAGTACGGTTCGGCCAACGGCAGGCCGACACTCATGTGCCAATCGGTCGGTAGCGACTGCAGGTAGGTGTCGAAGACGGCGGCGATGTTGTGGCCGAGCGTTGAGTCGTAGCTGCCGTACTGCGCCAGTGATCCGAGCGACGGGTTCGTTCCGACCGAACCATCCTTCCAGAGGACCTCGACGATCTGCTGACCGGAGCGTGCCGGGACCGAGCGATCAACTTCGATCGATGCGATGTCGCTCAGGCTCGCGTAGGTTGGCGCGTCGGTGTTGAACTCCAGCGGATCGCCGGTCAGCGGGACGTTGGCTGAGCCGATGTTGATGAACTGGTCGTCGCCAACCTGCGCCTTGCCGTAGATCATGTCGCGCACGAGCAGACCGGCTGTTACGAGGGTTGACTCGCCCGTTCGTTCGTTGACCTCCATGCGTGCCTTGTCGAAGTAGTGGACCTGCCGGTTGCCGTCCGATTCTTCGACGTATGGCTCGCCGGACGAACGCCAGGTGTCGGGTCCCCACAGCCACGAGCGCTGCGTCTTGAGTTGAGCGACCGGTGCGTCGGCTTCCCACCAGAGGCTTTGGACCATCGGATGCGCGGTTCGCAGACCTGATGGAAGTTGCTCGACCGGTGGGCTTGGCGCTACGGGAGTTGGAGTAGGTGTTGGGGTTGGCGTCGGTGTCGGTGTGCCTGGTGGCGGCGCGACCGTCTTGCCGTTGTTGGCCAGTTCGTCGTTACCGTTGGTTGTCCGGAAACTCCACTCCTTGACGAAGCGCTGGCCGTTGGCAGTGCCCTCGATGCGGACGTCGTAGGTCGTGTCCATTGCGAGTGGTGCTGTCGCGCAGAGCAGGACGGTCTTGCGTGACAGCCAGCCGGTGCCGATCTCGGAGAATGAATTGACGGGTTGTCCGCCAGTCGAGATCGTTGCCGAAGTGAGCGTCAGGTCGCCGGGGCCGAAGTACTTAAGCGAGATCGGATAGCCGATTGGGTACTGTGCGCCGGGGAATGGGTTCGGCGCCTCACCATCGAAGCGGAGGCTGACGCCGGTCGTGCCGTGCGGTGGCCAGGCCGACCACTCGGGCGTCGCATTCTCGACCCACTTCGGTGTGCCGAGGTCGATGATCTCGAACTTGATGTTGCCTTCGTTGATCGCGGCCATCCCGATATGGGTGTAGCGCGGATCGATCAACGTCAGCCGGTGTCCGACCGTCGCCATGAACCACTTGGTCGACCAGACCATCGAGCCGGAGACACCTGCGTTCTCGTTGATCGAGCCGGTGTAACCAGCGGCGCGGGCGCGATCCTGGAAGTCCTCGCCGGTGAATCCCGGACGACCCTCGGTCTCGTAGTGCAGGCCCATCCCGGCCAGCGACGGGTCGCCGAAATTCAGCCTGTAGTACTCAACGTGGGCTTCGGCAGCACGTTGCAGGGCAGGGTCGATCGTCAGCGGAGCGATCCCCAGCCAGCTACGGTAGGTATTGATCATCGTCAGCGCTTCGACGATCTCTGGATCACGTTCCTGGACTGCGGCTGCCGGAGAGGACCACTGACCGGGCGCGGTCAGCAGGAAAGAAGTCACGAGCAAAGCCGCCAGGAATGTACGCACTCTCACAGTTGTCACCTTCTCGGTGTTGTTGCCGTACCGGGTGTACTGGCTCCTGCGATATCCCGGGCAGCGTCATCGTATCGCACGGATCCTGAGAACAACCTGTGCGGATAGTCCTGATGCGACGATAGGACTGGGCTAGAGAACATCGTAATGATTCGCGCGATGCGTCGGAATCGCCTATCATGCGCCAGCAGAGTCCGAGAGCGGTGACGAAGGGAGTGGCTCGGATGACACAGCGAGACGACAAACAGGCAGGGGTCGCGCAGCCCGGGCATCAGCATGAGGCAGGTTTCTGGGTCCAGCCAGAGGAGGCGCAGAGTAGCGACGATCTCGCGTTCCAGCCGGCCTTCTATAACGTCAACGAGCTCCCGAGCCTGGAACCTGTTCCGGGTATCCGGATGAGTGTCATGGTCGGCGGCAAGATGATGGCCAACTGGGTGCGGATTGAGCCGGGCGCATCTGTGCCGACCCACGCCCACGAGCACGAGCAGATCGGACTCGTTCTCGAAGGCGAAATCCTGATGACGATCGGCGACGAGACACGCTCGCTGGTTCCCGGCACGGCCTACACGATCCCCGGGAATTTGCCGCATGCAGCCGTTGCAGGCCCACAGGGATGCCTCGTGCTCGACATTTTCAGCCCGCCCCGAGAGGACTACCGCGCCGCCGCGAAGTAGCCGCGCGATGCGAGCCGATGCTGCCTGTGGCGAGGTATGGACAGCCCGGTACCTGTTGGCTGCCGGGATAGAACATGCTATCGTCATAATGTAATGTCCAGCATGGATATTGAGATAGTCAGTTCGAAGAGGACGAGAGGGTAGCGACAATGGGACAACTCATTGTCGGCAGGCCGGCGCCTAAGCAGTTGTTCGCGGTCTCGGCGCCGCTGGAACTCACGTCGGCCATTTCGCTGACGTTTCGGGCGGCGAGCGCTGTTGAGAACGATGTCGAAGATCCAGGGTTTGACGCCTGGGTGCTTGACGCGTGGCGTTCGCTCGATTCTGGACTCCGGCATGATCTGGAGTTGCTGCTCGGGTTTTCCGGTCGGTTGCTGTACTACGTCGAAGAGTTGTTGTTCGCGTTCGACGCGCTCAACCCCGACCGGCTTGACGCCAGCTTTGACGAGTACATCGTGTTCCTCCAGTCACTGCCGCCTGCACGATTTCAGGAGATGGCCGCCAACGCTCTCGTCCGTATCTATCGTGACCGTGGCCTGAACGAGGCGCCGCCGGAGGGCGATAACGTCAGTGAATGGCGCATGTTCCTGCGGCCCGGCATCACCCGCGCCAGTGTGGACGAGGCCGCCTCGCTGGTGACGTCGCCCGACCAACTCAAACAGCGGACGGTCGCGTTGCTCGACGGCTACTGGAAGCAGTGCTACCAGCCAGAGTTCGAACGCAATCAGGGGCAGTTACAGCGCGCAGTCCGCTTCGCACAGTCGCTGGCGCATCCATCGGTGCAGGTGACGTTTCAGGAGCTGACCGGCCACCGGTTACCGCCCAACATCGACGGTTGGTTCGATGAGGTCGAACGGGTCGTCTTCTGTCCTTCGACGCACGTGGGCGACTTCGTCCAGTACATCCTCTATCCACCGGCGTTGATCCTGTTCTTCAACGCCAACACGGTGTTGCAGAACCGACCTGCGCAGGCCCGGACGGTCCGTCAGGCCGATGCTCCGCTTGAGACGGAAGAGGTGCTGGACGGTCTCCGCGCGATGTCGGACCCGTCACGGATGCGGATCATCGAGATGCTGCGCGATGGTGAACTGTACGCGCAGGAGATAGTCGCCCAACTCGGGATCAGCCAGTCGGCGGTCTCGCGCCACCTCAGCACGCTGGAGTCTGCCGATCTGGTGACAGTCCGGCCCGCGAACGGGATGAAGTACTACGCAATCGACCGGGCGCGTTTGCGCGCGCTGTCGGGACATATCGAAGCGCTGGCCGAGATCGGTTCCCGGTAGTCTTCTCAGTGAACGTCCATCTCGCCTCACGGAAAGGAATCGCGGTGTCTGGCACTGAAACCCGTTGGCTCACGAAAGACACGGCGATCATCGACCTGAACTTTCAGGGGGCCGAGAAGGTGATCGCCGCCTATCTGCTGGAGACTGACGCGGGATTGGCGCTGATCGAGACCGGGCCAGCCAGCACGATCGATACGCTCGTGCGCGGCGTTGAATCGCTAGGCCGCGATGTCGCCGACATCCGCGATCTGCTGGTGACGCACATCCATCTCGATCACGCGGGTGCGGCCGGGCTGCTGATGCAGCGCAATCCGGAGGCGCGGCTCTACGTCCATGAGGTCGGCGCCCCACACTCGATCGATCCGACCAACCTCGTCCGTAGCGCGACCCGAATCTATGGCGATCAGATGGACACGCTCTGGGGTGAGATCGTCCCGGTCCCCGCCGATCGCGTCGTGGCATTGACGGATGGTGAGTCGTTCGACCTCGGCGGCCGCAGGTTCAACGTCCTCTATACGCCGGGCCACGCGTCCCACCACGTCGCGTTCCACGACGAGCGCCACAACCTCGCGTTCACCGGTGACGTCGCCGGCATCCGGATTCCACCTTCGCCGGATGTTCTCCCGCCAACGCCGCCGCCGGATATCAACGTCCCGCTCTGGCATACCAGCGTTGCCAAACTGCGCGAACTGGCCCCGGCGCGATTGCTGCTGACGCACTTTGGCGTCGTCAACGATGTGCAGGCACATCTCGATCTGCTCGATCGACGGCTGGACGAGTGGGTCGTGCTGCTTGAGGCACTTGTCGCCGAAGGCATCGATCGCGACGCGATGGTCGAGCGGCTGAAAGCCCACGTTGCTGCTCAGATGGAATCCGACGGCACGACCGGTGTCGCACTCCAGACCGCTCTGGCCACCCCATACGGGATGGCCGTTGATGGCCTGCTGCGCTATCTGCGCAAACGTGACGAGATGGCGTCGTAGGTACGACGCCCCTGTCTTGACGTTGTCAATCGCGCTGAGAGGTTACCTCTGACGGCTCATGCCGCGTCAGTCGGGCCAACTGGTTCCCTGTTCGAGGATTGCGGCGGTCGGATACCAGCGGTCACGAACGTTGCCGACGAGGTAGAGCGAACCCGTCACGACGACCAGATCATCGGGACCTGCTATCTCGATCGCGCGGTCGACGGCGGCGACCGGATCATCAATCGCTTCGACTGGCAGGCCAGCCGGCGCCAGTGCTGCGATTTGTTCGGCGGTGGTCGATGGCTTGGCGAGCACTTTCGGCGCGGTCGCAATCAGCGTTGATGTACCGGGTAGTAGCGATTCCAGCATCTCCTGGAAACTCTTGGATTCCAGCGCGCCAAAGACGAGCACACGTCGCCGATCGGGATAGATCGCATCCAGGTTGCGGACGAGTGATGCGACCTTCTCCGGATTGTGGGCGCCGTCGAGCAGCACGAGCGGTTCATGCTGAACGACTTCCATCCGACCGGGAAAGCGCGCCGCTTCCAGGCCGCGCGCGATCACGTCATCCGTCACACGGGACGCGTCGAATGCACGGGCGATCGCGATCGCCGTCGCGGCGTTGGCGGCCTGGAACGTGCCAGGCAGACGGACGCAGAAGCGTGTACCGGAAGCCACGTCAACGAACGACGTTCCCTGTTCACTGGATTCGACGTTCGTGAACGACGCGCCTTGTGTGACACGGCGCAACTCGACGCCCTGCTCGTTCGCTTCTGCTTCGATGACCGGGAGTGCTTCCGGTTCGTTGACGGCTGTAACAGCGATCGAGCCGGGCTTGATGATGCCGGCCTTGTGCCAGGCGATCTCAGCCAGCGTCGATCCGAGCGTAACGGTGTGGTCGTAGCCGATGCTGGTGATGGCAGCGACGTCGGGTTCGATCACGTTCGTGACGTCAAAGCGGCCACCTGCGCCGACCTCGATGACGGCGACATCGACCTGTTCTTCCGCGAAGTAGCGATAGGTCATTGCGACCCAGACCTCGCCGTAATTGGGTCGTTCGTGCCCACTGGCGACCCAGCGCTCGATGTCCTGCCGCATGTCGTCGACGAGACGGTCGTAGCGCTCAGCCGAGACGATCTGACCGTCGATCTGCAACTTTTCGGTCGCGACTTGCAGGTAGGGAGAGACGTGCGTGCCAGTGCGGAATCCAGAAGCAGTCATGATGCTGGCGGTGAGCGTCGATGTCGATCCCTTGCCGGAAGTACCTGCAATGTGAATGGTCCGGTACTGGCGCTGCGGGTTGCCGAGAAAGGTGAGAAACGCCCGGAGCCGTTCGAGCCGGGCGATTGCGCGGGCGCGAATCTCCTGTGGTGGCGTTCCGGCCGGGGGCGATGGCGGACCCATGATCAGCCCGTTTACGTAACGTTCCGCGTGTCGATAGTGATCCAGCGCCGCAGCCATGTTCCCCTCGCCATGCCGGTCGATGCTCCGCCCAACCGGCGGAATGCGAATTGTACCGGGCCAGTCAGCCCGCGCTCAGTCCACTCGTGCTGGCTATACTTGAGTCGGGTAGGGGTTAAGGAGTTGAATCGTGACCTCACCAACCCACAGCCAGAACCCCGCTTGGTTTCGCAACAATCGACCGCGACTGCGTACGCTCGCGTCCGCGATGATGTTGCTTGGGATGTTGCTGCTGCTCGCGACCAGTGTCGCCGCGCAGGACACCGAGCGACGCGTTGGACTTATCGAGGTGGACGGTACCATCACGCCCGTGATGGCGACTTACGTCGGTCGTGGCATTGACCGCTCGGTCGATCGCGGTGATAGCGCCGTTGTTATCCAGATGGACACACCGGGCGGCCTCTCGTCGGCGATGGACGACATCATCAGCGACATCCTCAACTCGCCGATCCCTGTCATCGTCTTCGTTGGACCGGAGGGATCGCGCGCCGGATCGGCAGGCGTCTACATCACCTACGCGGCCCACGTCGCCGCGATGGCTCCGGCGACCAACATCGGCTCGGCGACGCCGATCAATCTCGGCGACGACTCGGAGGATGACGAGTTGTCGGCTGCCGACCGCAAAGCAATCAACGACGCCGTCGGCAAGATTCGCGGGCTTGCCGAGCAACGTGGCCGCAATGCCGACTGGGGCGAAGCCGCCGTTCGTGACGCGGACAACATCACGGCAACCCGTGCCGTCGAACTGAACGTCGTTGACTTCATCGCCCAGGACATCGACGACCTGCTGGCCAAGGCCGACGGGCGCGAGGTGTTGATCGCCAATCAGACGGTGACCGTCGAGACGGCTGGGGCGTCGGTCTCATCGATTGAGATGACGTTCTTTGAGCGCTTACTTCAGGTCATCACCGATCCGAATATCGCCTACGTCCTCGTCAGCCTTGGGACGCTCGCGCTCGTCTTCGAGATCGCGAATCCTGGTGGGATCGGTCCTGGCGCGGTCGGCGGCATCATGCTTGTGACAGGCTTCTACGGACTGGGCACGCTCGACACCAACTGGGCCGGTCTGGCGCTGATGGCTCTCGCGTTCCTGCTGTTCATCATCGACGTCTTCGTGCCGACACACGGCATCCTGACGATCTCGGGAGTGATCTCGTTCCTGTTCGGTGGGCTGTTGCTGTCAAACACGCGCAACGACGATGTGCTGGCCGTCTCGCAGACCGTGATCTTCACAATGACGGCCTTGATGGGGCTGTTCTTCTTCTTCGTTATCGGGGTTCTCCTTCGATCGCGGGGCAGGCCACCGGTGACAGGCGAGAGCACGCTGGTTGGCGCAACGGCTGTCGTTCGTCAGCCGCTCGACCCTGATGGCATGGTCTTTGTGCAAGGGGAACTCTGGCAGGCGACATCGACCGGCGGGACGATCGAGCGCGGCGAACTCGTGCGCGTTGTTCGGGTCGACGGTCTGCGATTGACGGTGACGCCGGTGACGATCGAAGCCGGAATGCCGCCGGACGCGTTAGGAGGCCTGCCAGGATAGGGTGTTGCGCGGCAACTGGTCCGTGATGTGTGCCCGGTGACGGGCGGTGATGGGGGAATTGCATTGGATAACGGAATTCTTGTTGCGCTTGGCGCAGTCGTCCTCTTCATTCTGATTGTCTTGTCCGCGTCGATCAAAATCGTTCAGGAGTACGAGCGGGGTGTCATCTTCCGGCTCGGACGCTTGATGGGTGCGCGTGGACCGGGGCTGATCCTGCTGATCCCGTTCATCGAGCGGATGATGAAGGTCGACCTCCGGACGCTGACGATGGACGTTCCCCGGCAGGAGGTCATCACCCGCGACAACGTGACGGTCAACGTCAACGCCGTTGTCTATTTCCGCGTCGTTGATCCGAACGCCGCGACGGTCAACATCGCCGACCACGTCCGGGCGACCTCACAGATCGCGCAAACGACGCTCCGATCCGTCCTCGGTCAGGTCGACCTCGACGGGCTGCTCTCGGAGCGTGAGAATATCAACCAGCGGCTTCAGGAGATCATCGACGAACAGACCGAGCCGTGGGGCGTCAAGGTCAGTCTGGTTGAGGTGAAGGACGTCGAACTCCCGCAGACAATGCAGCGCGCGATGGCGCGGCAGGCCGAGGCCGAGCGCGAGAAGCGCGCCAAGGTCATCCACGCCGAAGGTGAGTTCCAGGCGTCGCAGCAACTCCAGGAAGCCGCCGCGATCATCGCCGAGGAACCAATCGCGATCCAACTCCGCTACCTCCAGACGCTGACCGAGATTTCGTCGGAGCGGAACTCGACGATCATCTTCCCGCTGCCGATGGACCTGATCGCCGCCGTCGTTCCGGGGTTCCGCACGTCGGGCGAGACAGGCGAACAGGGGACCCGTCAGGCAGTGCAGCCGGCTACCCCACCGCCGCCAGCATCTGAGGAGCCTCGCTAGTGGGAAACCTTCCCGATTCCGTTGCCAGTTGGCAATTGCAACTGACGCCAGTCACTGTCGACGGCCTGCGGACGTTCGTGCTCGATAAAGGCACGGGCGATCCGGTCGTGTTTCTGCACGGCATCCCAACGCAGGCGTTCCTCTGGCGTGATGTGGCCGATGTCGTGTGTCACCGCTGGCGCGTAATCGCGCCAGACCTGCTCGGCTTTGGCTTCGCGGATCGTCCGGACGACGCAGACCTCTCACCATCCGGTCAGGCGACGTTCATCCAACGGGTACTCGCGGAACTCGGCGTCGAACAGTACGCGCTCGTCGTCCACGACTACGGCGCACTTGTTGGTGCTGAACTGCTGGCCCGAGACGCGAGCAACGTCACCGGTCTGGTGATCCTGAACACGAGTCTCTGGGAAGAAGACTGGCGTGGGACTGGATTCAACCCGCTGAGTCTCGTCCGGAAACCCGGCGTGGGCGAGGTCGCCTTCCGTGTCGCACGGAAGTTCATGCTGCGAGAGGCGTTTCGCCAGTATGTGACCGAGCGCCAGCGGCTCAAGGACGATGTCATGGACGTCTACTGGCACCCGTTCACTGACGGCTTCGGCGACGTTCTGCTGCGATCGTTCCGGCGCGAAGAAGGTCAGATGGCCGAGCAGGATTTCTGCCGCTGGCGTGATGCGATCGAGGCGTTCGAGCGACCCGGCCTCGTCGTCTGGGGCGAGCAGGACCCGACCTTCCGAACCCACATCGGCCGGAAGATCGCCAGCATCCTGCCGCACGGGTACATCGAACTCTTCGAACACAGCAACCACTTCGTCCCCGAGGATCGCCCGGAGGCGCTGGGACGACTGATCTCGGTGTTCCTGAGTGGGCAGTACAAGGGGTAGGTGACTCTACGATCCAACAATTCTCCCGATCAATCAATCCGGGAGAGGCGACATCACAATGTCGCCCCTACCGGAGTGATTGGGGATGGGATCGGTAGGTTAGAACCCCAGCGCCAGACCCTCCGAGCGTGGATCGCCGCCGCCCTGCAGGATGCCGGTTTCCGGATCGCGTGCGATCAGGTATGCGGCACCACCGGCGGCGTACGGGCCGAGCACCTTCACGGTGTGACCGCGTTGGCGCAACTCCTCGATGACGGATTCGTCAACGCGTGACTCGATCCGCAACTCAAACGGATTCGGCAGGTTGATCGGGTCGCTGCCCGGGAAGCCCTGCCAGCGTGGCGCTTCGACAGCGGCCTGGACATCCATACCGTAGTCGATCAGGTTGGTGATGATCTGCATGTTCCACTGTGGCTGCTGATCGCCACCCGGCGTACCGCCGACCAGGAAGGTCTTGCCGTCCTTCGCGAGCGCGAAGCAGTTGAGGGTATGCATCGTCTTCTTGCCGCCCTCGATGACGTTGGGATGTCCCTCTTCGAGGCTGAAGCCGCGACCGGCCCGGTTGTTGAGCATGATGCCGGTGTCGCCTGCGACGACGTGGCTGCCGAACCCGGCTGAGAGCGAGTGGATGAACGAGACCATGTTGCCCTCGGCGTCGGCCGTGCAGAGGTAGGTCGTGTCGCCATCCATCTCGGGAATCGCGCCCGGTGCGACCTCGTCGCTGGAGCGCTGCATGTCGATATCTTCGTAGCGCTGGCGAGCGAACTCCTTGGAGATCAGCGTCTCAAGCGGAGTCGGCCCGAAGCGTGGGTCGCGGGAGTACGCATTGCGGTCGGCAAACGCGCGCTTCTTGGCCTCGATCAGCAGGTGGATGCTGTCAGCCGTGCTGTGCCCCATTGCGGCCAGGTCGGCGTTCTCGATGATGTTGAGTTCTTCGAGGACGATGTGGCCCTGAGTCGGCAGCGTCGTCTGATAGACGGTGTAGCCACGGTAGTCGGTCGAGATCGGTTCATAGACATCGGCTGCGTGGTCAGCGAAGTCGGCAGCGGTCATCTCACCACCGAGGTCGCGGATCGCGTCGGCGATTCGCGCTGCCAGATCGCCGCGGTAGAACGCCTCCGGCCCACCTTCGGCAACGACGCGCAGCGATTGCGCGACATCACGCTGGACCAGCATCTCGCCGGGCTTCAGTTCCTCGCCGTTGCGCAGGAAGATCGCGGCAGACGTCGGGTACTTCGCCATCTCGGCCTTCGAAGCCCGGATCGTCCGGGAACCGGTTGAAGACAGCGGGAAGCCGTTCTCGGCGTAGTGGATGGCGGCACGGAACAGGTCATCGACCGAGAGCCGGCAATGCGTCTCGATCGCTTCGAAGTAGGCGGCGACCGCACCGGGGATGCCGGGCGAGTGCGGGCCGAAGAACGGCATCTTCTCGTGACCGCGCGAGACGAAGTACTCACGCGAGAGCGCGCGCGGCGCGATTCCCGAACTGTTCAGCGCCGTGACCTTGCCGGTCTTGCCATCGGAATGGATGTAGAAGGCATCGCCACCTAGGCCAGACATGGCCGGCAGGACAACGCCCGTTACCAGCGCAGCTGCGATCGCGGCGTCCATCGCGTTGCCGCCACGTCGGAGGGCATCAAGCCCAGCGGCGGTCGCCAGTGGATGCGCGGTCGCGACCATGCCCTCTCTTGCGAACACGGGCGAACGCGATTGTTGAAACGAGGCTGCCAGCGCGTTATCGGCGGCTTCTCGGCGGTTGGTCGTTACCATGGTGCTTTTCCCTCCTCCGTCATCCCACCGAATGACCGTGGTCGATGGGACGATTGGCCAGCGTCGCAGGGCAGCGTACACTAGATGGACTGCCGTGGACAGACGCTTCATTGACGGGATAGATGATGACAACCGGCGAGATCAGGATCGTTCGCGGCGCCTGCCCGCACGATTGCCCCGATACCTGCGCAACCCTGACCGAAGTTCGCGACGGCGTCGCCGTTGGCTTCAAAGGTAACCCGGATCATCCGATTACCCAGGGCTGGCTCTGCGCCAAGGTTCGGCCATACCTCGACCGGGTCTACCATCCGGATCGGCTGAAGTACCCGCTGCGCCGGGTCGGGCCGAAGGGCTCCGGTGAGTGGCAGCGCATCTCCTGGGACGACGCACTGGCCGAAATCGCCGACCGCTGGAAGGCGATCATCGCCGAGAGCGGACCGGAGGCGATCCTGCCGTACTCTTATAGCGGAACGCTTGGCCTGCTCCAGAACTCGGTCGCTGTCTCGCGGCTGTTCAACCGGATGGGCGCCAGCGGACTCGAGCGAACGATCTGCGACGCTGCCGCAGGGGTCGCCGTTGAGACGACGATCGGCGCTCGCTGGGCGATGGATTCTCGCGACCTGATCCACAGCAAGATGATCGTTATCTGGGGCAACAACCCAGCCAGCACCGGCCCACACTTCATGCCGTTCCTGCGCCAGGCACAAAAGGCCGGTGCGTATGTCGTCGTCATCGACCCTCGCCGGACGACGACGGCTCGCTCGGCTGACCTACACATTCAACCGAACCCGACCACGGACGCCGCGCTGGCGCTCGGGTTGATGAACGTCATCTTCTCCGAGAACCTGCATGACGAGGCGTGGCTGGAAGCCAACAGTGTCGGCTGGCGTGAGTTGCGCGAGCGTGCCGCCGAGTATCCGGTCGATCGGGTTGCCGCTATTACCGGCGTCGACAGCGACGTCATCGTCGACCTCGCGCGCCGCTACGCGACGACGAAGCCAGCCCTGCTGAAGTTCGCCGACGGCATTCAGCGGCACGGGAACGGCGGCCAGACGGTTCGGGCCCTCCTCTGCCTTCCGGCAGTCGTTGGACAGTACGGTACGCGCGGCGGCGGGCTGTTCTATAGCACCAGTGGCTGGGTTGCCTGGGACGGCGCCGCCATTTCGCATGCCGGTGACTCACCGCCGGTGCCGCGGATCGTCAACATGGTCCGCATTGGCGCGGCCCTGACCGGCGAGGTCAGTGACCCGCCGATCCGCTCGCTGTATGTGCTCAACGCCAATCCCGTCACCTCGACGCCGAACTCGGGCCTCATCATCGAGGGTTTGAAGCGGGAGGACCTGTTCACGGTCGTCCACGAACTGTTCATGACGGATACGGCGCAGTATGCCGACATCGTCCTGCCTGCCACGACGCAACTGGAGCAGATCGACCTGCATAAGGGTTACGGCCATCGCTTCCTCCAGTTCAACCACCCGGCGATCGAGCCACTTGCCGAGGCGCGCAGCAACTGGGACACGATGCGCGCGCTGGCGGCCGCAATGGGCTACGACGACTGGTGGCTCAAGCAGGAGCCGCTGGAAGTCATCGAAGAGATCTTCGAGGCGACGAAGGCCTACAACCCGGTCCTGGAGGGCATCACTCTCGAACGGCTGATGAAGGAAGGGACCGTTCCGCTAAACTTTGACACTGTCAGCCCAACTCCGTTCGAAGACCTGCGTTTCCCGACGCCGTCCGGCAAGGTGGAACTGTATTGCGAGGCGATGATCGAACTGGGTCAGGACCCGCTGCCCACCTACGCACCACCGTCGGAGTTCGTCGATGTCGAGCGCGGTACGAAACTCGTCCTGATGTCGGCAGCCGCCCACCACTATGTGTCGAGCAGCCTCGGCAACATCCCGAAACTGATGCGGCTTGAAGGGACACCGTCGATTGAATTGAATCCGCTCGATGCGTTGGAGCGGGGAATCAGTCACGGTGACGACGTGATTGTCGAGAACGAGCGCGGCTGGTGCAAACTCCGGGCAGTCGTCACCGACGATGTTCAGCCTGGCGTCGCCGTCTCGGTCAAGGGGCAATGGTCGCGGCTCTCTCCCGGTGGCCGCAACATCAACTTCGTCACTCCTGACGCGCTGGCCGACCTGGGTAACCAGTCCACGTTCCACAGCAATCTGGTGGAAGTCCGGCTGGCGACTCCAGCCGACGTCGAATCGCTGCAATGGGAGATGGTTCCAGCTGACTAAGCCCCGGCCGTCGGGAGACGGTCAGGGAACTCAGGTCGACTCTGGGATGCGCCGCCACCAGGCTGGCACGGCGTAGTCGTCGGCGACGCCGTGGGCGTAGCCTGCCCATTCGAGTTTGCCGCTCTTGCGTAGCAGCGTCGGGATCACCTGTCCGTGGACGACCATTCTGGCCGCTGCCTCATCGCCCTCGTGCCATTCTTGGACGGTGCGTTCGTAGGCTGCCGCGACATCCGGATCGAGTTGCATGGCCTCGATGAAGTCCACGGTCGTGAACTCGTCCGCATCGATCCGCTCAACGATGTCAAACACGAACGGCTCCATGTAGGCGATGGCTGCCTCCAGCGGGTCGCCAAGTCGGCTATGGGTCGGCGTCGGCATTGGTCCTCCTTGTTAGACGCCGGGACGCGGGACGTGGGATGCGGGACGCGATGTGTCGATCTCGGTTCGCGTCCCGCATCCCACGTCCCGCGTCCCGTTCCTCACTCCGTCAAAAACGTATCCCAGCCCGACCGCTTGAACTGCTCCTGGCGCCGCAGGTAGTTGCGGACGGTCTGGACGAAGGTTGCATGGCTCCAGGTGAGAGGAGAGACTGAGAGGGGCTGACCGGACTGGGGATGGACCTGTTCTGGGAGTGATCCGCTTGGAAGTGCTTGCGCGACGACCCAGTCGATCAGTTCCATCGCCCGTTCGAGGTCGGCTGGTGATGACGACTTGGCGATGTACCAGTCGGCCAGCCAGAGAGTGCAGATGATCCACGGGTTGCCAGGTATCGTGGCCGTATCGCGCGATGTCTGGTGGTAGTAGTCATCGAAGTAACGGGCGATGCCGCCGATTTCGGTCTTGACCCACAGGTCACGTTCGACCTGTTCCATCGTCGCGACGACGCGTGGGTCACCGGCGTCGAGCATCCCGAACATGAACAACCCTGCCAGGCTGGAGTCCATGACCGTGTCTCGCTCGACGATGACGCCGTTCTCGCCGGTGACGATCCGGCGCAGGAAGCGGCCCAGCGTTGGGTCGTACAGGTGATTGATCAGTGCATCACGCATCTGGCTGGCGGCTGCCCGGCAGTCGGCGGCCAGTTCCGTGTCGGCGAACAGGTCGGCGAATCTTGCTCCTGCGTGGAGTCCCGCCCAGACCGACCCGACGGTGAAGGCCATCACGCCTCGTCGCTCTTCCCAGAGGTCATAGGACGGCTCGGGTAGCCCAGTGACCGGGTCGCGGTAGCGCAGCAGGAAGCGGGTCGCCGGGGCGATGAAGTCGTCGTAGAGACGGCGGACCAGTTCCATATCGAGCGTCGTCTGCAGGTGAATGTCGAGGCCATAGAGGACGAGCGCGGTTTCATCTTCCTGAATCGGATACTGAAGCCCACCGTCGGGATTTGCCCACGGGTGCCATGAGGAACCGGCTGATCCATCCGGGTTGTACTTGTGGAGGAAGAACCCATGGCGGGTGATCAACTCTGACGAGAAGATGTAGAACCGGCGTGCGAGCGACGAATACCCTGCGTTGTCGAGCGCGATCGAGACGAGCGCGCCGTCGCGTGGCCACATGTAGGAGTAAGTGTCGCGCCCGAACTGGAAGATGTCCGAGTCATTGGCTGCCAGGATCGCGCCGCCATCGTCGATCTGCGTGCGCAGGATCAGTAGCGATTGCTGGTACAGGTCGACGATTGGTTGTGGCAGGCCAGCCAGATCGTCCGACTGACGGCGTGACCAGAACGACCAGTAGCGGTCGGTTCGTTCGATCAATGTTGCCGGACTGCGTTCGACGATCTCCTCGTGGAGTTGCCGGACGTCGTCGAAGCGGTAACCCGCCGCCAGCCAGAACCACGCCGTCGCGCTCTCACCGGGCTGGATCGTCATCTCCAGTGATCCAACTGTGTCAATCGACCCCTGCGCAACCGGATTCTCGCCGAGGACACCGTCTTCTGCGTCCCGCCACGTACCTTCGGAGGTACCGATGTATTTGTTGCCGATCGCCCACGATGCGAGCCCCGGTTGATCCGCGGTGCAACCCGATAACCAGAAGTAGCGCTTGCCCTTGTAGTGGATGAGAGAATGGAAGTCAGGGTCGAGGAAGGCTGTATCACCTGAGACGTTGCCCCACAGACGAGCGTCAAAGTGGAAGAAGAGCCGGACTCGCTTGGCCGCATCACTCTCGTTCGTGACGACGACCTGCCGCAGGAACGCATCGAGGTCGATGTCGACGGCGTCTGAGCAGACCAGTGAGACGCCGAGGTGTCCGTTACTGAGATGCACGTCGGTGACAAGCGACGCAGGCCTGTACTCCATCGATCGGTTCCAGCCATCGTCGTGGACCCAGGCAAAGCGGCGGTTCGTGGGTTGATCGACATCTTCCGTCCAGACGCCGAACGCGCACGGACCTCCGTCGGTGTGGTTCTCCTGACCAATGTGGGGGAAATACACGTCGCGCAGACGGTAGCTTCTATCGAACGTCACTAGCAGTCGCCCGTTTGCGACGGGAATATCACGGGGCATCGAACTATCTCCAGGGCGGAACACCGCTGTCCCGCATCCGATCCAAACGTTGTCAGTCCATGATTGTCACATACCGGAGGGGACCGGTGTTGTATGGGATAGAGGTCGCCAATCGGACCTTGTACGACGACACTGAAGGGCCGCAGCCAAGCGTGAGCACCCTCCAAGTGCAGGCGGGAACAATGCCCGCCATGAACGAACTCTCCGACCGATCGCTGATGCATGGCGTCAGGCGAGGGGACGAGCGCGCGTTCGAGGAACTCTTCGCGCGGCACTATGCGAGCGTCTACGGCGTCGTGATGCGGATCGTTGCATCGGCTGAGGAGGCGGAGGAGGTGACACAGGACACGTTCCTGAAGCTTTACCATCGCCCAATCGCCGACGGTGACGACACCAATGTCCGTGGCTGGCTCTTTCGAGTCGCCACCAACGCGGCGTTCAACACGGTTCGATCGCGCAAGCGGCGGTCGAGTTGGCTGCGGCGTTTTGCAGGCCGTGCAGATCGGTACGCAGACGATGACCCGCTCGACCACGTCGCGCGGCGTGACGAGGCGAGTATCGTCCGCGAGCACCTGGCGCGCCTTCCCGAGCGGCAACGGACGGCACTCGTCCTGCGCGCGTCGGGGATGTCGTACGCCGAGGTGGCGAGCGCAATCGGTGTCAGTGCAAGTTCAGTTGGAACGATTCTCTCCCGAGCCGAACGGGCATTTCGGAAGTCATATATCGGAGCGAACGGTCGAGACGGAGGCAGCACATCATGAATCGCCGACATCGCGGCTGCCCGACCGACGGGGAGCTACGGATCGCACTCGACGCGGACGACGCAACGGCGTCGCCAATTCGAGACCACGCTAACCAGTGTGCCGCCTGCCATGAGCGTCTAACGCAGATGCAGGCGACGGCCGACTGGTCTTCGCAGATGATCGCCGGGCTTGCTGTCGATCGCGGTGAGCCGGACGTGAATCTGGCATACAACCGGTTCCGAACCCAGGTGGCTGGAGGGCCAGTCACCGAGAGAGCGGGAGGCTCGAGAATGGGACAGTTCTTTGCAACGGGAACGATGCGGGCGGCGTCAGCAGCCGTCGCGGTCGTCGCGGTCGTCGTTGCAATCACCTTTACACCGATGCGGACGGTCGCTGACGACTTTCTGAACCAGTTCCGGGTTCAGAAGTTCGCGGCCGTCACGATTCCGATGGATACCTTTGCTCCGCTTCAGATGCTGGCCGGCACCAGTTTCGACGATGAGGACGCACAGGGCATGATGGACGCCTTCGATCAGTTCGGCGTGCTCGACACGACGTTCGAGTTCGACGAGCACGGCATGCCCGATCCGCTGACGCTCGAAGATGCCGAGGCGCAGTTTGGCGACATCGACGAGCCGAGTGACCTGCCGGATGGTTACGCCAGCGGTCCGACCGCCTACCTGACCGAGGCCGGCTCAGCGTCGTACTCGATCGAAACCGAGACGGCGCAGGCGATGATCGACGCGCTGAACCTGCCGATCTATTCGCTGCCGGACCCAGAGCAGTATCCGATGCTCGAGTTCGGCGCGGATATCCCGGCTGCTGCGTTGCTGGAATACCAGAACGACGCAGGGGAGCGGATCGTCGTTGGCCAGATGGCCAGCCCGTCGCTCAACTTCCCGGATGGACTCGATATGAACGCGCTTCGTGAGGACATCCTCCAGTTCCCGGGCCTGCCGGCTGACCTCGTCGCCCAACTGCGCGCGATCGATGACTGGGAATCGACGCTGATCATCCCGGTTCCGGAAGGCGCCGAGACCGATGACATCTCGATCAACGGCGAACCGGGCCTGCTGATCACGCACGAACTTGGCAGCGCCATCCTTTGGGAGAAGGACGGCATCCTGTTCGCGGTCATTGGCCAGGTATCGGACGACGATGTCCGTGAAGTTGCCGACTCGATGCAGTAGGCAACCGCATACCGCGAAACCACCGGGACACCACCCAATCATCCTCCTTTCGTCCGCCGTGGGTCGTCGTAATGACGACCCGCGGCGTTCGAGTGTGTGGTAGCACTTTGGGGACAGGTCCGCTCAACGATCCAAATCTCGGAAAGGTCATGCATGGTCGTCGAACGCGAGACACGTCGCGAAGATCGAACTATTGAGTCGCTGGTCACCGTCGTGCCGGCGGAATCCTCACCAGCGGTCGAAACGATCGGGCTTCGGAAGGTCTACGGAGGCAAGGTCGCCGTTCGAGATTTGTCGCTGACGATCGCGCAGGGTGAGGTCTTCGGTCTGCTCGGCCCCAACGGCGCAGGCAAGACGACAACGGTAAAGATGCTGATGGGGCTGGTCCGGCCGTCGGCCGGTCGAGCGATGTTGCTCGGCCGACCACTTGGCGATCGAGAGGCAAAGCGTCGCATCGGCTTCCTCCCCGAACTCTTTCGCTTTCACGACTGGCTGACCGGTGAGGAACTGCTGGACTTTCACGGTAAGTTGTATGGCATGAGTGCGGCTGAGCGGCGGCGTCGGATCCCGGAGGCACTCGACCTCGTCGGGCTGGCGCACCGCGCGAGCGAGCCGGTCCGGTCGTATTCAAAGGGGATGCAGCAACGCGCGGGACTGGCTCAGGCGCTGCTCAATGACCCTGATCTGATCTTCCTTGACGAGCCAACTTCGGCGCTCGACCCGCTGGGACGGCTGGAAGTGCGCTCGATCATTCAAACGTTGCGAGATGCCGGTAAGACGGTCGTTTTGAACTCTCATCTGCTGTCCGAAGTCGAGATGGTCTGCGATCGAGTCGCGATCATCCATCAGGGGCAACTAGCAGCGCTTGGGCCGATTCGCGAGTTAATCGGCGAGGATCTTGCCGTCGAACTGGTCGTTGACGGCGAGCGTGCCGTTGCCGTGGAGGTCGTGGGGCGACACGGAACCGTTGCTACTGTCGAACCGGTAACCGCTGACCGCTTCAATATCCGCGTCGCGGTTCAGGACGATGATGCGATCGCGCTGATGATCGACGATCTTGTGCGTAGCGGAGTGCGTGTCTATTCGGCGACCCCTGTCCACGCGACGTTGGAGCAGCGCTTCTTCGACATCGTCGCCGGGGATGCGTGGGAGCGCGGCGAATGACGACGTTCCTGATTGCGAGACTGACGTTCGACGAAGCGCTGCGTCGCAAGATGATCTGGGCTGTCCTGTTGCTGAGTGCGATGTTCCTCGCGCTGTATGCGTTCGGGTTTCAGATTCTCCGCGACGATCTGATCGAGTTCGACCAGCGGCGTGGTGGCCGTCCAAACCAGGTGCTGCCGTACGATGTCCAGGCGAGCGCAATGGTGATGCTGGGCCTCTACACGGTGAACTTCCTGGCCGGGATCATGACCATTTTCGCTGCCGTCGGGGCGATCGCCGGTGAGATCGAATCCGGCACGCTCCACGCGATCATCCCGAAGCCGTTAGCGCGCTGGGAGATCATCGCCGGCAAGTACCTGGGTTTCCTCGCGATGATCGCCGTCTACCTCGCACTGATGGTCGGCGGTGTCGTCCTGATCTCACGCTACATCGGCGAGTACACACCGCCGAACATCCTGCGTGGTCTGCTGCTCCTGATCCTCGTCTCTACGATCCTGTTGAGCCTGACGATGCTGGGGTCGACGATCTTCTCGACGATGGCGAACGGCGTCATCGTGTTCATGCTGTACGGTATGGCCGTCACGGGTGGGCTGGTCGAGCAGATCGGCAACGCGCTCGACAACGACACGATGGTCCGAATCGGCATTCTGACGAGCGTTCTCGTCCCAAGCGACAGCATCTGGAAACTTGCATCGTACGTTGTTCAGCCGTCGATTGCCGTCAATCTGATCGGCCCGAACCCGTTTGGGACGGCGGCACCGCCGAGTGACTTCGCGGTCCGCTATGCGTTCGTCTACTGCGCTACACTCGTGGTCGCGTCGATGCTGCTCTTTCGACGGCGCGATATCTGAATCAACGGGTGGTCGTGGGAGGTGATATGGCGGGGCATGATGGGCTGGAGATCATTCAGATCCCGGCAGGACCCATTGAGACGAATGCGTTTCTGGTGATGGACCCCGAGGCGGGCGAAGCGTTGATTATCGACGCGCCACCCGACAGCGAGATCGCGATCGACGCGGATGTCGTTGAGCATGGTGTCCGCCCTGTCGCGCTGGTCATCACCCATACGCACTGGGACCATATCGGCGACGTCGCTGCGATCGCCGACCGTTACGCGGCGCCGGTCCTCGTCCACGAAATCGAAAAGGAACGCATCGAGCGGCCCGCTGGCGGACCAATCGAGATCAAACCTGCGAAGGTGAGTCGCGTCCTGCGCGAGGGTGATGAAGTCACGGTTGGTAGCCACCGGTTCGTCGTCTTCCACACGCCCGGTCACAGCCCCGGCCAGATCTCACTCTACAGCGAGGCAGACGGCGTGATGTTCGGTGGTGACACACTGTTCCCGAATGGCTATGGCCGGGTCGACATTCCCGGTGCCAGCGAGGACGAGACACTCGCAACGATCCGTCGCCTGCTCACCCTGCCGGACCATATCAAGGTCTACACCGGCCACGGCCTGCCGACGACGATCGGCAAGGAGCGCCCGTGGATGGAGCACGTCGATCGAACGGGACAACTGCTCGGCTAGTTCCAGATGTCAAACGTGAAACGGCGGGCCATCGGCCCGCCGTTGTTCATGTGTGTCGTGACATGCTACCCGCGTGAAGCGACGTCCGTTGGTGGGGCGACGATGCCGTTCGAGATAGCGTAGAGGACTGCCTGGGTTCGGTCGCGGACGCCAATCTTCTGGAAGAGCGCGCTGAGGTTGTTCTTGACCGTGCTTTCGGCGAGGTCGAGTTCCTGGGCGATCTGGCGATTGTTGTGCCCCTTGACGAGCAGTTCAAGGAACTGCTGCTCGCGTGAGGACAGTTGCTGGCGGGATTCGCCCGGCGTCCGGTTCAGCAACCGTTGGAACTCGCGCATCAGGACGGCGCCGAGGGCCGGGTCGATCGCCGAGCCGCCAGCGGCAGCCAGCCGGATCGCCCGGATGACTTCGTCCGAGCGGGTGTTCTTGAGCAGATACCCCTTCGCCCCGGCCCGGATGGCGTGGATCGCGTACTCATCGTCGGCGTACATCGTCAGGACGATGACCGGCGTTCCGAGGCCGCGCGCCTGGATCGACTCGGTTGCTTGAATGCCGTCCATCTCCGGCATGCTGATATCCATCAGCACGACGTCGGGACGGTGCTTTTCGACCAGGAATACGGCCTGCTTACCGTCGCTGGCCTCGCCGACGACGGTGATGTCCTCAACAGATTCGAGGAGCTGCTTCAGGCCCTCCCTGAAGAGGTCGTGATCGTCAGCAATGACTACCCGTAGCATGACTGGTTTGTGTCCTCACCGTAACGCTGGTGGAGTGGGTCAGTCCCCCACAACCGCCTGTGCATCCTGCGCGCCAATTGATGTTGTTGTAGGTCGCTGGCCAACTTCGGACGCCGCCAGCCCGCTGCTCTCACCGAACGCCGAGACTGCCGGCAGGACGAGTGGCAAATAGGCCTCGATCTTCGTGCCGCGTCCGGATTCTGAATCGATCTCGAGTTTGCCGCCGAGGTCTTCCGCGAGTTCCCGCATGATCTCCATGCCGAAGTGCCCGTTTGGCCCCTTGCCGTTTGCCATCCCGACGCCATCGTCGATCACGTACAGCCGCAACTCGTCATCCGCACGACGCACTTCGAGCCGAACCGATTGCGCGTTGGCGTGCTTGCGCACGTTCTGAATTGCCTCGCGAACGATACCAACCACCGCGCGTTCGAGTTCAGGGACCAACTGGACCCCTGATATCTGCTTGAAGTCGACTTCGAACTCCGGCGCGTCCGGCGCCATATTGCTGACCAGCGCACGGAGCTGCCCGGTGATCCCACGTCGCTGCGGCGCAGGTCTGCGAAGTTCGCCAATCGTCCGCCGTAGTTCGGTGATGGCGTGGTCGAGCAGGTCGCGTGCAGCATGGATCTCGTCTGAGACGCTCTCTGGCTTGATTGTCGTGTACCGGTCGGCCATTTCGAGCTTGAGGTTCACGTACGCGAGATCCTGGACGACGTTATCGTGCAATTCGCGCCCGACTTCGCGGCGTTCCTGGGCGACGAGTTCCTCGCGTGCCTCCTGCTGGTTGGACATGTCCGACCGGTCGCGCAGGAAGATCGCCTGGATGCCCCAGCCCATGCCAGCGGCGGCTGCGGCGAAGGCAACGATGTCCTCCGGTGCGTAGGAGAACGACTGCCCATCGCGCCGTTCGGCGGCGATTGCGCCTATCAATTCGTCACCAAACAGCATCGGTACCATCAGCCACGATGGGTATTGCCGGTCCGCAAAAGGCCGCGCAAACTCGTGCAGGCTGCGACCGACTCCGTGTGTCTCGATCCAGCGCTTGTGAATGACCTGGCCAATATCCTCGTTGGTAACGTTCGATGTCGCCGCAACCGGAGAATGCCAGGCGTGGACGACGATCAGTTCTCCCTGATCGTTGCGCTGGAAGATGCGGATGCCGACTGTGCCGGGAATGCGGGCCAGCATCGCGACGCCGATCTCGTAGACATCCTGGACGGTTCGAGCGTCGACGAGTCGCGTCTGGAGATCGAATGGGAAGCTCGACAGTGAGTTGCGCAGCATCCGGTCAAGCGCCGCGGTTTCCCCGCGAGAACGCGAACCGAGTACTACTGGATGCTGGTTAGTCGCCTGCATCACGGTCCCTTCCGCTCGTCAAGTTGGCCGTGACCGGGTCGTGATTCCGCTGGCGTGCGGCACCGGCCAGATGTCCGCGTAGCGCGCCCGGTATCGTGATCTCCATGATCGAGCCGCCAGCGGCCCGCCGCGCCACCTTCAGGTGCCCGCCTGCCAGGTCGGCCCGTTCCATCAGCGCCAGCAGGCCGATGTCAGAGAGATCGTCCGTTCCGGGCTCGCTTGCGTATGCGCCGTCATCCTGAATGGAGACCATGATGTTCGTGCCGTGCTCGCGCATCGAGACGTCGATCGTCGAGATGCCATCGCGGGCGATGATGTAGTCCAGCGCTTCCTGCACGATTCGGTAGACCAATGTTTCGCGCTCGGGTTCCAGACGCGTCGGCAGGTCGGTGTCGAGGTCGGCCATCAGGTCGCGTTCGTTGGCGATCCCGCTGAGCAGTTCGCGCAGGGCGGGTTCGAGGCCGAGCCGGTCGAGCGTTGCAGGGCGAAGTTCGAAGATGCGCCGTCTCAAACGGTCGATGTTCTCAGACAGGCTCTCCCGGACATCGTTGATCTGTACCAGCGCGCCGTCATGCTCGTCGAGCGATGCAACCGTCGCCTGCGCCTGGTCGAGCCGATAGAGGCAGGCTGCCAGCGTCTGCAGTGTGTGGTCGTGGATGTCGTCAACCAGTTCCTTGCGTTCCAGTTCCTGCCGCTGCATGACCTCATCGAGGACTGCGGCGCGTCGATCACCGCGCGATTGGACGATCCGGTAGAGGCGCGCGTTCTCGATTGCGATGCCGGTGTGGAGCGCGACGGCCATCAGCAGTTCGCGGTCGCGCGGGCCATAGGCGTTGCGGAACGGCGACTGAATCGATATCGCGCCAATGACGTTTCGTCCAACAGTCAGCGGCACGGTCAGGTGCGAGTGTGGTGGCTCCTCCGGCTCGACGCCGGGCAGCCACTCGCGGGTGTCGGCACCGCTGCGGATGCCGACCAACTCAACGCGGCCACTGCTGGCGACGGACGAAAGTGGATCGTCGCCGAGTGGTCGTCGCATGGCTGCGTCGCAGACGACGCCATCGGCGGCAGTCCGGACGTCGATCGATCGCCGGTCGGCTGAGAGTAGCGCCATCCCGAAGCGGCCTGCGTCGAGGACCGACGCGACCTGATAGTAGAGTTGGCGAAACAGGCTGTCCTCGTCGGTCAGCATCGCCATCTGGATCGCGATCTCGTTGATGATCGACATGCTATCGGAGTTACCCCGAATCTCGTCGAACAGGATCGCGTTTTCGATCAGCGTCGACAGGTGCTGGGCCATACCGGCCATCATCGACACCTGCGCGTCGGTAAAGTAGATGCCTTCGGTGTTCTGATCGAGGAGAAGGACACCGGTGGTCTGATGTCTTCTCCCACGGAGAGGAACGATCATCGCCGCTCGAATGCCGAGTGCACGGACAAGTGAGGCCGGAAGCAGTGTCGATTTGGTTGCGTCGGCGATGACGAGTGGCCGGCTGCTGTGGACCATCTGATCGAAGGCGGGAACGACCTGCGGCGAGAGGGAGATGAGTTTGAGAATATCGACCAGATGCGGTTCGAGTCCCGCCACCGCGGTTGGAACAAACTCGCCACGCTCGGTGTTCCACAACATCGCGTAGCATCGCGCACAGCCGGGCTCACGGACGATCAATTCGACGACCGCTTGCAGGATTGTCTCGGGATCAGCCAGTTGTTCCACGGATTCATGGAGACTGATGACGGTCTGGAAGACCTGGCTCTCCTCGGTGGCCCGGCTGTGCTGTTGTTCGAGGAGTGCGCTGGCGGCGTAGGCACCGAAGGGCAGCACCTGGCTGCGCGCTTCCATCGAGAACGGACCGTTGCCTGTGCGAATCAGGTCCAGTCGCCCGACGAGTCGGCCCCGAGCGAACAATGGCACGATCATCAGGAAGCGGCCGCCGATGTGCTCGAAGTCCCAGCGCTCGTTCGACGGGAGCCGTGCTGCCTGTGACTCGGAGCGCAGATCAAGTGTGATCGTTGTGCCGGGAGTCGCTGCCGTCAGGTCGTCAGTGATGACGGAGTATGAGCCGATCAGTCCACTGATCGAGAGGGGTGCCGGGCCAGTCGCCGTCAGGACGACGAAGTTGGCTTCCTCGGCGTCAAGCGCGCGGATCAGACCGATATCGGCGTCAATTGCCCGGCTGGCCGATACCACGATCTCGTGCAGCAACTCATCGAACGTCGCGTCGGAACTGAACGCATGTGCCACGCGATTGATGGCGGTGGAAAATGGCAATGGCGCTGGACCAGCGACATCATCCCGGCTAAAAATCCGGTTGGCGTCCGCCGTTGGCAGGTAGGTGATCTTTGAATGTTCTGACGTCATCGAATGCATTCCCACCGGATCGCCACGGGCGCTGTCGGCCAGCCAGCGACGGCATGCTGCCAGATCGCCTGTCGGTGAATATTTGCCACCCGTGATGGCTACTACCATGATATCGAGTCAGATTCCCGCGACAATGCCGAAAAGGTACCCAAAAGGTACCGTCTTTCGTGATAGGTCCATCTCTCGGGCGATCGTGCTGAATGTGCTGGCGAACCTATACTTTGAGAATGAGCCTGCGCTGCAAGCAGGCGTCGCCGTTACGGACGTGAGTTAGAGGATCGATGCGGATTACATTTCTGGGGACGGGGACGAGCAACGGCATACCCGTCATCGGTTGCACATGTGAGGTCTGTCAGTCGGCCGACCCACGGGACAAGCGCACGCGGACCTCGGCGATCGTTGAGGCATCGGGTCGGCGACTGCTGATCGACACCACGCCCGAGTTGCGACTGCAGGCCGTCGCGAACAACGTCGCGCATGTCGACGCGGTCCTGTTCACTCATGCACACGCCGATCACGTCGCGGGATTCGATGACCTGCGGAGTTTCAACTTCATCAACCAGGCCGTCCTCGATGTCCACGCCGATGCGCTCACCAGCCAGTTGATCCGGGAACGGTTCGCGTATGCGTTCGAGAATCCGTTCCCGTTCTTCGGTGGCAAGCCGGACCTTAACTTGCGCGTGTTCGATGGGCCGTTTGTCGCGGCTGATGTCGAGGTCGTGCCGTTTCAGGTCGGTCATGGCCGCTGGACGGTGTCGGGCTTCCGATTCGGCGATCTGGTCTATCTGACCGATGCGAAGGTCGTGCCCCCGGCGGCCATCGACGCCATGCGCGGCGCTGAAGTGCTCGTCATCAACGCGCTCCGCGATCGCCCGCACCCGGTCCACCTGTCGATTCCCGAAGCGCTCGACATCATCGCCGAGGTACGTCCGAAGCGAGCCTATCTGACGCACCTCTCCCACGATGTCGGACACGCTGAGTTGAGCGCGCGGTTGCCCGACAATGTCCAGGTTGCGTACGACGGTCTGGTCGTTGAGGTGCGGATGTAGGGACGTGGGACGCGATCGAGTAGACCACCGCGTCCCACGTCCCACGTCCCGCGTCCCGAAACTAAGGCATCGGCTTCGCAGGCCAGTTGCCGTACCAGTCGAATGGCTGCGGGTTCAGGTTCACGACGACGTTCTTGACCTGGGTGTACAGGTCGAGCGCGTGGCGTGAGAGTTCCCGGCCAGTTCCCGACTGCTTGTAACCACCGAACGGTGCTTCCGGCGGGTTGACGGTTGGGTAGTTGATCGAGACGTTCCCGGCATTGATGCTGGCTGCCATCGTGTGGGCGCGCTTGATGTCGTTGGTCCAGATCGTCGCGGCGAGACCGTAGATCGTGTTGTTGGCCATTGCGGTGACTTCGGCGTCGTCCTTAAACGGGATGACGGCAAGGACCGGTCCGAAGACCTCTTCCTGTGCGATCGTCATGTCGTTGGTAACGTGGTCGAAGACGGTTGGCGCGACGAAGTTGCCGTCGACGAACGGGTCCTCATTCACTTTTCGGCCACCGTGGGCCAGGTCCGCGCCGCCCTGCTTCGCCATCTCCACGTAGGAGAGGATGCGGTTGCACTGGTTCTTCGAGATGACCGGTCCCATCTGCGTGTCCCAGTCGAGCGGGTCACCGATACGGATCTGAGCCGTCTTCGCGACGAAGTCGGCCATGAAGCGGTCGTGAATCGATTCGTGGAGGAAGAGCCGCGTTCGGGCCGTGCAGCGCTGACCGGCATTGGTGAAGACGGCGAACAGCGAACCGTTGACGGCCTCGTCGATGTCAGCGTCCTCGAAGACGATGTTCGGACTCTTGCCGCCGAGTTCAAGCGAGACCTTCTTGATCGTACCGGCCGACTGGCGAATGATGTTGCGGCCTGTTTCGGTCTCGCCGGTAAACGCGACCTTGTCGACATCCGGGTGTTCGCAGAGGACCGAGCCGATCTCAGCGCCTGGGCCGGTCAGAACGTTGAGGACGCCATCCGGAATACCCGCTTCCAGACAGATCTGTCCGAGGATGACGGCGGTGACCGGCGTGTTGCTGGCCGGTTTCAGAACGATCGTGTTGCCCATTGCGAGGGCCGGGCCGATCTTCCAGGCTGCCATCAGCAGCGGGAAGTTCCACGGGATGATCTGCGCGCAGACGCCAATCGGCTCACGCAGGGTGTAGTCCAGCAACGGGGCGTTCATCGGGATCGTCTCGCCCCACATCTGTCCGGTCAGGCTGGCGTAGTAGTCGAGGCAGGCGGCGGTGTTGAGGACGTCGGCTCGTGCCTCAACGATGATCTTGCCGCTATTGAGCGTTTCGAGCCGCGAGAGTTCGTCGACACGCTCGCGGATCAGGTCGGCGGCTTTCCGCATCCGCCTGGCTCGTTCGACGGGAGCCATCTTCGACCAGCGTCCGTCGTCGAACGCCTTGCGGGCAGCGGCAACGGCGCGGTTTGCATCCTCGGTCCCGGCTTTGGCGACGCAGGCAATTGGCCGGTTGGTGGCCGGAGAGACGGTCTCGAACGTCTCGCCGTTGGCAGCGTCGACCATTTGACCGTCGATCAATAACTGATAGGTGTCGAGTGCGGTCGTTGTCATCTATCCCCTGTCCTCCCCTGTGAGTGGTGGTTTCCGGCTACATTACCTGACGCCACGGCTTGATCTCCCACGACTGGAAGACACCGGCCTCGTGGAATGGATCGCCCGTGATCAGTGCCTCAGCAGCTTCCTGGCTCTCGGCTTCGTAGATGATCAGCGCGCCGGAGTCGTCCTCGAACGGACCCGAGGCCCAGAGGTTGCCGGCCTCCTTCAACGCGGTGAGGTACTCCCGGTGCTTTGGCCGGACCTCGGCGATACGATCCTGATTGCCATACGTAAAGACGGTAGCGAACTTGGTCATCTCTCCCCCTTGCTGACGCCCGCCTCGCGACGGCGGCGTGAAGCCTGCGATCGAGTTGTTCCCGTCAGTATAGTGCGAGTCGGGCTTATCGCGGATCGCGGCTATACTTGGAAGTTCCGAAGCATCGGTCAACGCCTGCATGGCGCAGGACAGTCTGACCCGCTCGACGAAGAGGGAATGATGGACGACAAAGTACATGTGACCGAAGAGGGTCTGGCGACCCTGCAGGCAGAGTACGACGATCTGGTCAACAACCGCCGTCCGGCCATTATCCGGGCGGTCGCTCAGGCGCGTGAAGAGGGCGACTTGCGGGAGAACGCCGGTTATCACGCCGCCCGCCACGACCAGACGATGATTGAAGGTCGTATTCGCCAGTTGGAAGACATGCTCAAGCGCGTTGAGGTGATCGACGCCGACGCAGCCGCGAAGTCCGGCGGGGTCGTCCGGCTCGGCACGACCGTCACGATCGACATCGACGGCGACGAGGAAACCTACACGATCGTCGGTTCGGTGGAGTCGAACCCGCTTGAGGGCAAGATTTCGGACAAGTCCCCGTTCGGGCAGGCGTTGCTCGGCTCACGTGTCGGGCAGACGGTCAATATTCAGACGCCTTCGGCCGTTCTCAAGGCTCGCGTTGTCTCGATCAACTAGTGGGCGACGGAGCCGCGCCAGTTCTCGCACAGATCGAGTCCTTCGCTCGCGAACGATGCGCGGGGCTCGATACTGCCCACGATGCGCTCCATCTGGCTCGTGTGCTCGCCAACGCACGCGGGTTGATTGCTGCTGAGCGTGCGGCTGGCGCCCTCGTTGACGAGTTCGTCGTCGAGGCGGCCTGTTGGCTCCACGACCTCGTCCAGTTGCCGAAAGGGACCGGGCCAGCCGGGGAATCGGCCCGCCAGTCGGCGGCGCTGACGAGGACGTTCCTGTCCGAGCGCGGCGTCGCAACTGACACCATCGACGCGATTGCCCACGCAGTCGAGGCGCATTCGTACTCGGGCGGGATGAAGCCCGCCACACTCGAAGCAGCCATCCTCCAGGATGCCGACCGTCTCGATGCGTTGGGGGCAGTCGGCATCGCTCGGTTGTGGGTGACCGGCGTCAGTCTCGGCGGTACGCTCTACCACGATGGTGATCCGGCTGGAATATCTCGCGAACTGGATGACCGAGCCTTCAGCCTCGATCACTTCGAGCGCAAGTTGCTTCGGCTGCCGGATACGATGAACACCGAATCGGGGCGTGCTGAGGCACAGCGTCGCGCAGATTTCGTGCGCAACTATCGCGACGAGTTCCTTCGAGAGTTGGGAGTAGGTTGAGTGGTTGAGATCGACGAACCGCAACATCTGCTCGAACGGTTGATCGCGGATGGTCAGATCGACGCGGAGATCATCGCTCCGGGTGTCCCGACGCCGACCGTCCCGGACGCAGCGCGGGCGTTGGGAGTCGAAGAGCGACAGATCATCAAGTCACTGCTCTTCACCTCCAAGGACGGCTCGGTCGTCCTCGCCATTCTTTCGGGTGCGTCGAGAGTCGATCGGAAGTTGCTCCGCGACGCGACAGGACTACGTGGTCTCGAACTGGCTCCGGCACCGGTCGTCCTCGAACGAACCGGCTATCCAGCCGGTGGAACGCCTCCGGTCGGGCATGTCGAACCACTTGACGTTGTCCTCGATAGCGGTGTCGTTGAGTTGCCGGTCGCGATCGGTGGCGGCGGACGGGTCGACACGCTCCTGCGGATTACTCCTGCCGAGATCATCCGGGTCACGAACGCCAGGGTCGCTCCAATCGCGGGTTGACCCGATACGCCGTAGACTGTCGCTGTGCGATGAACAGAGCAGCGACGGGGGGTAACGTGGCGGAGTGGCCAGGAGTCGACTATCACACCCACATCTGCGAGGCACCAATCGACGAGATGCTGGCGAGCGCTGTCGAGCAAGGCGTTCGAGAGTACGGCATCTCCGAGCACATCTTTCAGCTCCACGAGGGGCATCCGATCTTCCCATTGATCCCAGATGAGGGGACACGGTTCTCGCGACAGTGGTACATCGAGACCTGTCTCGACCGCGCCGCGACGTCGCCGATCGACATTCGGCTAGGGCTGGAAGTCGATTTCGTTCCGGGGACCGAGGAGCGTGTTGCGCAGGTACTCGACGGAATTGCGTGGGACTACCTGATTGGATCAGTCCACGAGATCGATGGGGTTGACCTTTTCGAGTATGTGCCCGAAGATGTAGATGACGGGCAACGCCTCTGGCGTCGATACGGCGAACTCCTGATCGCAGCGGTCGAATCGGGTCTGTTCGACGTTATCGCACATCCCGTCCGGAATATGGTCCGTAATCCATATGTTCCTTCTGATGTAGCCGATCTCTTCGCTGCCGTTGCTGAGTCCGCCGCCCGGAATCAGGTCGCGTTGGAACTGAACGGCGAGGACACGCGCCGCTGGCCGGAGATGGTGCGTACCCTGGCGAAGGCATGTAGTGACGCGAGTTGTGCGGTCAGTCTGGGTTCTGACGCGCATCGACCAGCGTCAGTGGCGCAATCCTTGCGGACAGCAACGAGTATTGCGGCTGAAACCAGGGTTCCAGGCGTGATGTCCTTCAAGCGCCGAGATCGTCATCTCATCCACCTTGAGTAGCCCGGCCGATGGAGGGAGGGCCAGATGAGCCTCGTTCACGAAACGTCGTCAGTTACAGGAATCGAAACCGTTCCGTTGCAGCCGATTCCCGGTCGTGGAGACAGGTTGCCGGTTCTGAGCGGGTTGACACCTGACGGTGGGCACATCAGTACCCGCGATTTCTACATGCGTCGGAACCTGGCTGTCATCTTCATCTGTGCGCAAACGGAGTGTGCGGACTGGATCGCAGCCGCGGCGGCAGTGCGAAAGGCTGCCCAGGCTGAGAACGGTGAGATCCTGCTGGTGCTGGACGGTACGACCGACACTGGTGGTCTGCCGGCGATCATCGACGACGACGGGATGCTGGCGGCGCGCTGCGGACTCGGCGAGTTCGATCGACCGGCGCTGTTCATTGTCGATCAGTACGGCACAATCTTCGCCTCGAACCGTGGTCCGACCGCCGAAGAGGGCCTCCGGCCCCGCGACATTCCGCGCTGGCTGGAGTTCATCGCCTGCCGCTGTTCCTGACCTTCTCAATTCGGATTGTCATCCTGATTGGGCCGGCACTCAGCCGGCCCAATGTGTTGCTCAATCGTCCGGCCAATCGACCGGCGATGTGCGATCATCTGCGCTGCATTCGTTGGTTGGCGCGGGAGGGTGAGGATGAACGTTTCGGCAGGGGTGATCGACGCGATCTTCGCGGAGTGGGATCGTGACGATTCTCCAGGATGTGCGCTGGCGATCATCAAGGATGGTCAGATCGTGTATGCACGCGGCTACGGGATGTCTAACCTGGAACATCGCGTGCCGATTGCCCCGGATTCGATCTTCCACGTCGCGTCAATTTCGAAGCAGTTCACCGACATGTGCATCGCATTGCTGGCTGCCGAGGACCGATTGTCACTGGACGACGACATCCGCGAGTACGTCCCGGAGATCCCTTCATATGGCGACACGAAAAAGATCCGGAATCTGATCCACCACACCAGCGGCCTGCGGGACATGTGGGACCTGCTCGCGATGGCAGGCTGGCGAGACGACGACCTGATTACCGAGGACGACATGCTCTGGGTTGCCTCGCGGCAGACCGCGCCGAACTTCCGCCCTGGCGACGAGTATGTCTACAGCAACACCGGCTATGCGCTGCTCGCGACGATCATCCATCGTGTCAGTGGTCAGACGTTGCGTGAGTTTGCTCACGAGCGGATTTTCGTACCGCTCGGTATGACACGGACCCACGTCCATGACGACCACACTGAGATTGTCGTCGGGCGGACGCAGGCATATGAACCGCGCAAGTCTGGCGGCCTGCGCGTCAGCATCCCGGTCTTTGACGTTGCCGGAACGACGAGCCTGTTCACGACGGTCGAGGATATGGCCCGCTGGGACTCCAATTTTGACCAACGGACGGTCGGTGGCGACGCCGTCATCAAGCAGATGCTAACACCAGGATCGCTCAATGATGGCGGACCGATGTCATATGCCTTCGGGCTCAACGTGCACCAGTATCGCGGGATGCAGATCGTTGAGCACAGCGGCGCAGACGCCGGTTATCGCGCGCACTACCTCCGGTTTCCCGAAGAGCGAGTCGCCATCGTCTGTCTCTGTAACCTCAGTACGATGATGCCGCGGAACCTCGCGCTCGCCGTCGCAGATGTTGTCCTCGCAGAGCGCTTTCCCGAATCGCTCGACGAGAGTCAGCCAGAACCAGATGCTGACGCCGCGCGGTTCGCCGGGGTCTATCGAAATCCGTTGACCGGTGATCTGCTGTGTGTTCGCGCCGATGACGGACTTCGCCTGGGATTCGACAACCCGCAGAAACTTGAACGCTTCGACGATGGCGCATATCGGATCGATGGGCAATCGCTAACGCGGTTGCGCTTCGAGGAGCGTGGCAACCAACTGGTGCTGATCAATGGTGCCCGCTACTCTCCGACGCCTGATCCAGTCTACGAGCGCGTCTCCGGTCCCGATGCTGCCCGGCCTCCGGTATGGCAGGGTGGAACATTCTCCAGCGACGAAGTGGCGACGACGTATCACCTTGAGCCAACCGAGTCCGGATTGACGATGTCGCACTTCCGACTGAAGGATCGGACGTTGCACCATGCGTTTGGCGACACCTACGCCGCGAACAACCTGCGGATCGAACTCGACCGAGATGATGCTGGCGCGGTGACTGGCTTCCGTGCCAGCACGTTCCGCGTCCGTAACGTCCGGTTCCAGCGCGACTGAGTGCAGACGGCTGCCGGTTGCTAGAATGGAACAGCGTCTACACCGTGAGGGAAGTGAGGGTGGGCAGAGATGACGAGCGACAACGGCAATGAGGTCTACCGCGCCAGGATGGAGCGCGCCAAGGCGGAGATGGAGCGGCAGGGGGTCGACTTCCTGTTCGTCACGCCGTCGTCGGATCTGACGTACCTGCTCGGTTACCCGGCGCACGCTTCTGAACGGATGACGCTGCTATGTGTCCCACGCGACGGTGAACCGTTTGTCGTCGCTCCGACGCTTGAGGCGAACCGGCTCGACAGTCGTCGCGATATCGTCGATGTCCACCGCTGGGAGGAAACCGAGTCACCGTCTGCTCTGGTTGCCCGGCTGGTCGAAGGGGCAGAGGGCGCGGCTGTCGGCATCAGCGATCAGACATGGGCCGTCTTCCTGATCCGGCTGCAGGAGGCGCTGCCTGATACGAAGTTCGGGTCGGGAAACTCGATCCTGCGCGAACTTCGGATGGTGAAGGACGCTCGCGAGATCGAACTGCTGCGAGAAGCGGGCGCACGCGCTGACCGCGCCTGGGAGCGATTCATCGCGTCCAGTAAGATCGCAGGGCGCACCGAGCGCGACGTCGCCAACGAGATTCGCGACCTGATGACCGACGAGGGACTCGAACCCGGTGGCTTCCTGATCGTTGGTGGTGGCCCGAACTCGGCCTCGCCGCACCACATGACCTCGGACCGCGTCATTCAGGAGGGCGAGGCAGTCGTCTTCGACTTCGGTTCGCCGTACCAGCACTACTACTCGGACATCACCCGCACCGTCCACGTCGGTGAACCGAGCGACGAGTTCCGGCGCGTGTATGACATCGTTCTCGACGCCAACCGCGCAGCGCGAGCCGCTGTCCGGCCCGGTGTCACCTGCGAGGCGATCGATAAGGCTGCCCGCGACGTCATCGAGGCGGCCGGTTACGGCGAGTACTTCATCCATCGCGTCGGCCACGGACTCGGTCTGGATGGTCACGAAGAGCCGTACATGGTCGGTGGAAACACGCTCCCGCTCGTGCCTGGAATGGTCTTCTCCGACGAGCCGGGCATCTATATTCCGGATCGATTCGGCGTCCGTATCGAAGACATCCTCGTCTGCACCGAGGATGGTGCCGAGAGCTTCAACGATGCGACCCGCGACCTGATCGTGATGCAGTAGCCATCGAATAGGGTAGGTTCATGACACAACTTCCGGCGACCGCTGAGGTCGTCATCATTGGCGCGGGCATCATGGGTTGCTCGATTGCGTGGCACCTCGCCGAACGAGGCGTCACCGACGTCGTCGTCCTCGAACGGGACGCGATCGGACGTGGCGCGACGGCCGATGCCGCTGGTGGTATCCGGCTCCAGTTTTCGACCGAGACGAACATCCGGCTCTCGCAGATCAGCCTCGACTACTGGGAATCGTTCGAGGAGCGCTTCGACGCCGCGATCAACTTCCGCCAGCAGGGCTATCTTTTTCTACTGACGGATGAGTCGCAGGTCGACACGTTCAAGACGAACCTCGCGCTGCAACAGTCGTTAGGTGTTCCGGCCCGCTGGGTCACGCCGGACGACATCGCCGAGCTCAACCCGGCGGTCGTCCTCGACGATGTCATTGGCGGTACGTTCTGCCCGAAGGATGGCTGGGCCGACACGTCAACCAGCACGATGGGCTTCGCTCAGGCTGCCCGGCGTCTTGGCGTTCGCATCTTCGAAGAATCGCCCGTTACCGGCATTGATGTCGAGGACGGTCGCGTCACTGGCGTTCGCTCCGGTGACCAGCGGATTTCGACGCCGCTTGTCATCTGCTGCGCCGGTCCGCAGACTAATGGTGTCGGCGCGTTGGCCGGGCTGGATATCCCGATTCTGCCGTATCGACGAATGTCGTTCATCACCGAGCCGTTCGACGCGATTCCGGCGACGGTTCCGATGACGATCGAGTTCGCTCGATCGCTCTACTTCCATCCGGAGAGCAGCGGCTTTCTGTTCGGCATGAGCAACAAGGACGAACCGACCTCCGACAACAAGGCGGTCGATGAGGACTGGATGGCTGCGACGGTTGAAGCGTTGATCGAACGTGCTCCGGTCTTTGAGAACGCCAACGTCCTGCGCGGCTGGGCCGGGTTCTACGAAGTCACGCCAGACGATAACCCGCTCCTTGGTCATGTCCCCGATCTCGACGGCTTCATTGTTGCGGCTGGGTTCTCGGGCCACGGGTTCATGCAGGGACCCGCGATTGGCCTGGCGATTGCCGAACTGGTGATCGACGGTGAGACACGCACCATCGACCTCTCTGCGTTCCGCCCCAGCCGCTTCCAGGAGGGCGCGCTGTTGCAGGAGCACAACGTCATCTAGTGACGAGTTGAACTCATGGTCATCGGCGTCGGCTATGTGACATTGCACATCTTCGAGAGCCACTCGCTGAAGGAGAAGCGGCGAGTGGTTCGGTCGTTGGTGGAGCGTGCCAGGCAACGCTTCAATGCGAGTGTGGCCGAGGTGGATCACCTCGACTCATGGCAGGTGGCCGGAATTGGCTTCACGTGTGTCTCCAATTCCGGTTCGCACGCCGACAAGATGCTGGCCGAGATCATCGCGTTCATCGAGAGCAACGCTGCATTTGGCTCGCTCGCCGACGTGTCGACCGAGTTGATCCACATGGAGTGAACGACGCCCCCCTGTCGTCCTGAGCCGCAGCGAAGGACCTCTCCTGCTTTGACGCCAAACCTGGCTGACGCGGGGAGGTCCTTCGCTGCGGCTCAGGACGACAGGGGGGCGCCGTTCGGACGTGTACGGAGCGACACGCGGCGGTTACGGGATCACGAGCGGGACGGTTACGACCGCGTGCAGCGACCCATCAACGACAAGCAGTGATCCGCCTTCGGAACTCACGGCCAGGCCGAACGGTTGGCGCACGAGTCCGGTGCCGATCACCTCACCTGGAGTGCCTTCGGCATCGAATGTCTGGATCGTCGCGCTGGTCGATGTCGACGCGTAAACGCTGCCGTCCGGTCCGACCGCCAGGTATGGCTCGAAGAACGTCAGGCCGCTCCATGCCTCGACAGGCCACGCTTCCAGCGGATTGCCTTCGCGGTCGAAGTGCGCGATTCGGGCGTTGTGGGAATCAGCGACGAGGATTGTTCCGTCCGACGTCACCGCGATGCCGACTGGTTCGAGCAGGTTGCCGTCCCCATTGCCGGCCGATCCCCACATACGCAGGAATGTTCCGTCGGGAGCGAAGACCTGGACACGCTCGTTGCCGGTGTCAGTGACATAGAGTTCGCCGTCGAAATAGGCAAGACCGCGTGGTCCGTAGAACGAACCGCCGTTGGACTCCGCTTGTAGCGGGTCGTCTCCCGCGTCGAAGAACGTCCCCCAACTGTTCAGGTAGACGCCTTCGGCCGAGAAGACCTGAATGCGGTGGTTCCAAGTGTCAGCGACGTAGACGTTGCCGTTCTCGTCGATCGCGATGCCGTTCGGCCCACCTCCGCCGGCCGTTGCGAATCGTGCGAGTTGACCGGGACCGGAGCCTTCGCTGCCGAAGCTCAGGACGAACTCGCCGGTCGGCGCGTACTTCTGAATCCGTGCGTTGCGGGCGTCGACGACGTAGATCGATCCGTCCGGTGCCACGGCAATTCCGCGCGGGCGGTTGAGTTGGCCCTGCGCCGCACCAGCACCGGGCCGGTCGCTCAGGTTGAACGGGCCGCTCGCTGGGAAGAGTTGTTCTGCGAGCGGGGATGCGGCCAGTAACTGAAACTGTTGCTCGGCTGGCTGGACATCGAGATTCCGGTTCAGCAGGAACTCGGTGAAGCGTCGAAGTTCGTCCGGCTGGACAATGCCGGTCAGCAGGCCGGACCAATCGGGCGACCGGAATGCCTCAGGCGTATCCGTCGTGTACTCGTAGGCCTGGCCAGCGAATCCTGGTGCGACTGCCCGTGCGTCGCGATCGCCCGCCAGGATGACGAGTTCGGCGTCGACTGGCACCATGTCAACATCGGGGTCAAAGACGGTCAGGTTCGGGTAGTCGCGGAAGTACCAGTCGAAGGGTTGTCTGACGCGTTCGTCGATCGCGATCCGGAGGCCATGTCCGCCGGTCGGGTCGAGCGAACTTCGCTGCGTCAGCGTCGTATCGCGTGAGAGTTTCTCGACACGCTGTAGGACGACCGGAATGCTCTCGCTCACGGCACCGGCGCTGAGTGGGTCGCCCGGTTCAACTGGTCGTTCGGAAGCCGCCAGCACGGCCGATCTGACGGTCAGCAGCGAAAGCAGCACCAGTGCGCTGGAGAGGATCAGAACCAGCCGATCCCCGCTGACACGTGAACCAATTGACGTAATCGCAAACGACAACGGGAGGATCGCGACCACGACGATCAGCACGAAGCGCAGGAGCCAGTCGCTCGTGTCGTCGGAGACACCACCAGTGATCAAACCGAGCAGGCTGACGGCAGCGAGGGCCATCAGGATGATTGCGCCGACGTAGAGCGTCGCTGGCCCGCTTTTGAACATGCCCCACGGGAGTCGCTCAATGAGGTGGATCGTGCCGATGCCGGCTAGCAGGACGAGCGGGAGCGTCACGATTGCGTAGCCAGGCATGCCGACATCGCCGAGCAGCGAGATCACGAACAAGGCGGTGAAGAACCAGGTTGCAATCGACCGGACGAGGATCCGCTCCCGAGAGGCGAAGCCTGCCACAAGCGCCAGCACGATCAGGATCGGTTCGTTCAGGATCAGATTGAAGGTCGGCATGTACCAGCGGGCGCCAATTTCGCTGACATGATCGCTCCAGAGCAGGCTGAGCACTTCACCGACTGACCCGGCGAACGCTCCGGGCCGTGAGAGAAGAGCGGTCGTCGAGAGCACCAGAGCACCGATTCCGGCGGCCAGGCCGACGAGCATCGCGTCGCGTCGGGCAACCTGACGTGGCCGGTCGAGCAGGTAGTTGCCGATCCAGGCCAGCGCAGCCGCCGGGATCCCAAGTGGGTGGGCAACGACCAGCAGGCCGGTCGCCGCACCGGCAATTGCCGGCCACGCCAGCGACACACGGCCGCGTCCATACAGCACCGACGCGACGATGACGATCGAGAGGGTGACCAGCAGTATCCCGCCGTCGATCCGTCGAGAGGCTGCGACGAACGTCGGTGACAACGCTGCGAGAGTTGCGGCTGCCGTCGCGGTGCGGCTACCGAGCCAATTGCTCGACCAGAGGATGCCGAAGATCGCAAGCACACCCCCAGTCGCCATCGCGATCCGACCAACGGAGTCGGTCGAGCCACCTGCAAAGAAGAACAGCGCTGTCCAGTCAATCGCAAAGGGCATCCCGAAGAGTTCGTCCGGGACCGACTCTCCGCGAACGAGGTTATGTGCTGACAGTGCGATGTCCGCCTCGGCAGCGCTTAGCGCAAACCGATCGAGTCCGAGAAACCGCAGCAGGATGGCCACGACGATCGCGAAGGCGGCTGCGACCCAGCGGCCAAGCGCCAGCGGGATCTCAATGCCACGATCGAGGACGCTCTCGTGTGCGTCATCGACCTCCCATGCTTCATTGCTCTCGAGCGTCACATCGCGGCTCAAGGAAGTGGTGTCCTTTCGATCGTCGTCAGTAGCGGATGTCGTTCCAGGTCTGGAGCAGATCGTTGCGAATGTAGACCCGGAAGTTGTACGACCCAATCGGTGCCCAGAGTTCGCGGTATGCCCCAAGGCGGAACATCTTGGCCTGTTGTTGTGGTTCACGTAGTCCCCAGACCGACCGCCAGACGCTCTCGGCGACATCGACCAGGCCATACGGCCCCGGATCGTCGGTCTGGTAGTTTTGCCGCTCGGTCTTGTTCAGTTCCGGCGCGATTGCGAAGCGGCGATAGGTCTCATCTTCCGGGAACCACCAGCGCATCACATATTCAGTGTAGGTATAACCTTCGAGCATCGCCTGATTGTCGCCATCGAAGGCGTGCTCGTTCGAAAGCAGCACGATTGGCTCATCGGGTGGCTGATTCAGTGTCGTTCCATAGAATCGTCGCTGGGTGTAGTCACGGAGATACCACTGGAACGGCCACGACGTGCCGGAGTCATACGCGATCGGAATGTGCAGACCGCCTGTCTGCTCGCGAGACATCAGCCCGATCTCTTCAACGACACGGGTGACATCCGGCGATGTCTGCACGTAAATCAGCATGTCGATTGGGACATCGCCGTCGAAGTAGGTGAGTCGGAACGACGTGTGGATTTGACCCGCCAGAATGACGGCGACCATCGTGACGCCGATGAGCGGCAGCGCCATCCGGCGTCCGAGTTTCCAGATTGAGAATGCGACCAGCGCGATGAGCGCCAGGAGCGGCAGGTACAGCAGCCATGGATTGTCGGCGACCTCGGAGCGTAGCGATCGCTGCAGGAATCCGTCGCGATCTTCCCATTCACCCGCCGTGCCCCATGCCCAGGTCGCGAACCATGCCGCGGTGACGAGCGGGATCCCGGCGCCAACGAGCCAGAGCATCGGTCGCGGCAATCGGCGCTGGCGGACAGCGGTCTCGATCGATTCGATACCACTGCCGAGGTAGGACGCCGCCAGCAGGATCATCGGCAACGCCATGTGGACCGTCAGCCACGGCATCTTCTCACCAGCCCACGAGAAGATCGCGAGGTTGATGATGGCCCAGTAGATGAACAGGCCTCGCATGTAGTCTCGTCGCGCGACCCGCTCACCGCGCGCGATGGCCGGAACCAGGCGACGGGCCGTCAGGACGAGCGCAAATGGAAAGACACAGACCGCGACCAGTTCGTACTGCGGCAGCATCAGCAGGTAGTAGAACCATGGCTGGTCAGCCCGTTGGACATCATGCTGACCCAACCAGTAGCCGAGTGCGCCGACTGTGCCGCTGCCAAGTCCGAACATGTTGGTGTACATGCTGGTGAAGAAGACGCTGAACAGCATCAGTCCGAGCGCGATGGAGATCCAGAGCGAGCGCCGGTCGCGGACGAGGTGGTAGACGGTGTTGGCGGTGGTGCCGTCCGGAGCGGGCGCAAAGACGCTCTCGATCCAGTTTGGCTGGCTTCGATCGCGGACTCGATCCAATGCGCCGAGAATCAGGACGACTCCGAGCAGCACGACGCCCAGTGCCGCGAGAACGATCGGGTGGGTGACGAGATCCTGCGAGAACGCGCGAATGTTGTCGCTGGTCGGGTGCTCCCACGGGATCGTCGGCAGTCCCGGCGCACCGAGCGCCGGCATGATCTTCCAGACGGCGAGAACTCCAACTCCGGTCAGGATCATCAAGCCAAGTGCAGGCTTACTGATCTGCCAGAGCGAGATGCCAGCGACGAACGTCACCAGGACGAAGGCGATGATGAAGGAGACCTCCATCGTCGCAAACAGGAGTCCGGCCATCGTCGCAACGGTGACCACCCAGCGTCGCTCGGGCCGCTCCAGGTAGCGCAGCGCCGCCACGACGATCGCCATCGTCATCACCAGAACAAGTGGGTCGTGCCGGATGTAGCGCGTCTGGTACAGGATTGACGGCGAGAACGTCAGCAGGACGGCGGCCGTCAGCGCCCCCCAACGGCCGAGCAGTTGTGGGCCGCGGAGCAACGCGGGCATCAGGACGAGAATGACGCCAAGCAAGGCAGGCCACAGGCGTGAGGTGTAGTCGTTGTCGCCGAACAGCAGGTATGCAAAGGCGTTGGTGTGGAACAGCGTTGGACCGTGCATCAACGGGTCGTGGATGTACCCGTCGCCGACGTAGTAGAGCCAGGAGAAGTAGGCGTGCAGGCTCTCGTCGTGGTGCTCCGCTCGCGATGAGAGGTCCCAGAAGCGCGTTAACCCGGCAATCGCGGCAATGATCGTGTAGAGGATGACTTCGAGGTTGAGCCGGATCGCTGCCGGTCGACGAATCGACCGTGCCTTCGAGAAGGACCGCTGCGGTGCCATGGCAACTGCCGCGCCGCTGACCGCTGGGAGCGGCCGGGCATCGGGAGCATGCCGCTCTGAAGACTGTCGCGGAGACTGGTTCATTGCTCGCAGATCACTCCGTGGCACACGGGCGGCGGGACGGCGGTCACAACATGATCGTGGAATGCGGTGTCTCGACGGGCCGTTGACATCGTCCAGCATTTCAACGTATAGGCCCGACGAAGTGTACACGCCTTCCCGAACTATCGTCAGAATGACCGGCACTTGGCCGGAACGCTGGTTACAATGCCGCTCAGCCGGAATGGCTACGCGCCGCAGTCCAGGACGGAGGCAAGAGTTGGACGCAGCAACACCGCCGATCGATCATCGGCCAGGGATTCCGGGACGGACCTCGACACTGTTTCTGGTCTCCGATGGCGGTGGATCGACGGCGGAGGCGGTCCTCGACGCGGCGATGGTCCAGTTCCCTGATGTTGCCTTCTCCGTCATTCGCCGGCCCGGTGTCCGGACCCGTGAGCAGGTGCTGGCCGTCGTTCGGGAGGCTTCGGCCGCGCAGGGGATCGTCGTCCACACGATTGTCATTCAGGAGATTCGGCACATCCTCGTCCGGGAGTGCCGGCAGCGGATCATCCCGCACTTTGATCTGATCGGGCCTCTCATTGGCCACATATCCCAGCAGGTCGGTTTGCGACCGATCCTCCGGCCCGGCGCGTCGCGAGGGATCGACCTCGATTACTTCAAGCGCATCGATGCGATTCAGTTCACGGTGCAGCACGACGACGGCCAGAGTATCTCGACGCTGCATGAAGCAGATGTCGTCCTGGTTGGTGTGTCACGATCATCGAAGACTCCGCTGTCAATCTATCTCTCGATGCGCGGCTGGCGGGTCGCCAACATTCCGATTGTGCTCGGTGTCCCGCCGCCCCGGAAACTCCAGGAAATCGACCAGCGCCGGATCGTCGCCGTAACGATCGATCCTCCTTATCTGATGGAGATTCGCCGCAACCGGCTACAGGCGCTCGGGCAGACGCCCGACGGCGAGTACACCGACCCGGAGAAGATCAACGAAGAACTCACCTATTTCCGCCGGATTGTGCGCGGTGGCTATCCGTGGCCGATCGTCAATATGACTGGCAAGTCGGTTGAAGAGGCTGCAAAAGAGGTGATCGCGGTCATCGCAGGGCAGCACGCGGAAGAACTGAGCGAGGGTCTGCGCGAACTCGACGACGTTCCGGAGCGATCGTACGAAGAGCAGCCCTAGCGTCTGGACCGACGCAGTATCGCCCATCGGTCGTCCCGAACCGCAGTACAGGACGATAGATGGGCGATATGCATCACCGATTGAGTGATGTTTCGCCGTTAGTCCTTCTTACCGAAGAGACCGCGTGCGGCGCCGCCGAGGGTATCGCCGATGTTGTCGGGAATCTTGTCGGCGTGTGCTCCGAGGCCGGGGATCTTCCCCGCGATCGCCTGGAGCTGATCGGCATCGACCTTGTTTTCGAGGAAATCCGCGACGACTCCGGCTGCCTTCTGCGCCTGGTCTGGTGAGAGGCCGGCCTTCGCCTGCAACTGCTGGATCAAATCATCCATGTCAACACCTTCCCTGAGTGTCGCGACTCAACCGCCAGATCGTTGTGTCACGCCGCGTTGGCGCTCGCAACGCCGCGCGACGACTCCACAGTACCATACGACCTCTGCTGCCGCGCAGATATCAGGTTAGAGGGTGCTGTCCTCGACATCGTATGTCGCCGCTTCGGCCTCGGCGGCCGTGACGCTGAGCTGGATTCGATCCTCGCCCGTCGATTCGACCCAGTCGATTGGCACGCGAACGTCGCTCTTGAAGATGAAGCCCTTGCTGACGATGAATCCGTTGATGGCGCCATCGTCGCCAACGAGAATCTCGCCGACGCTACCGACCTTGTCGCCGTCCGAGCCGTATACGTCGGTGCCTTCTGAAATCATCACATCAGTCTCCGGAATGTTGGACTGCCGCTCCATCACCGGGGCATTCGCAGGAGCAGCGTCGAAGAAGCTATCACGTGTGCCTTCGTAGCCACGACCGAGGTTGGGCGCGCCATAAAGGTAGCCGCCAGCGCCGCCAGCGTTGGGTTGGATGAACGGCAGGCTGTCCCAGTCGCTGTCCGGGATCTGGACGAAGGTGTCCTCGACGTAGCCGGGCAATTCGTTCACCTGCTCGGAGGTCAAATCCAACCTGATGCCGTCATCGCTGCTACCGGTGACCATATCAATATCGACCAGCTTGCTGTCGCGACTCAGGAAGCCACGCTCGACGACGAGCTTATGGATCTGCTTCGTCTGCGAATCGACGACGATCCGGTCGACTGATCCGACCTTATCGCCATCACTCGCAAAGACGTCCATTCCAAGGTCAACTCTCATTTTCGCCTCCAGGTTATCAGTGCACGAACCAGGTAGTTTGCAAGACGGTGAGGCGCAAGCCATATGCCATGCGTATCGCGACGCTCTGAGCGCGTGATCGACGACAATTCTGCCCAACGTTGGCGTTAACGTTGCGTATAGAGAGAACGGCCGCGGCGTACCATACTGCGCAGAATCCACTGGTAGCGTGAGGGCGAGGGGAATGTCTGAACCTTCGACAGATTCGACTGATGCAGCGCTATACGAGGCGGAGAACCGATCATCGGCGGGCGGGCATCGCAGGGCTATCGAAGCGTCCCTACCGATCTACTATGGGCTGCTGTTCGCGCTTCTGACAGCGCTTGGTCTGCTCGTTCTCTGGTGGTTGAAGCACGTGCTGCTGATTCTGTTCATCAGCGTCCTGTTCGCGGCCGCCGTCTCACGACCGAGTGCCTACATCGAGCGGATTGGGATTCCGCGTGGTATTGCGGCGCTGATGGTCTACCTGTTCTCGTTCGCGCTCCTTGCTGGCGTTGCGTGGTTCGTGGTGCCGCCCACTGTCTCCCAGATCGCGTCGCTGGCTGAAGATGCCCCTGAGTACGCGGAGCGCTACGATCGCCTGCGCGAGTCGTACGATGAACTGGCCGAGAAGTATCCGACGCTGGGGTCGTTCGACGAGCAGATGTCCTCCGTGCAGGGGCGTGTCATCAACGGTGTTGGATCGCGGCTGCTGCAACTGCCGACGCGGCTCTTCTCGCTCTTCCTCGATACGCTGGCGGTCTTTGTGATTTCGATGCTGGTCGTGACGTCGCGTGAACGCATCCTCGCGTTCATCTTGTCGATGGTGCATCCAAGTCACCGACCGAAGACGCGTTCGGTGCTGGTCAAGATGTGGCAGCGACTGGGACATTACCTGCGGGCGAAACTGATCGTGATGGGGATCATCGGCGCAATCACCTACGGCGCGCTGCTGTTAATTGGACTGCCGTATGCGCTATTCCTGTCGATCATTGTCGCTTTTGGAGTATTGATCCCACGGGTTGGACCGTGGATCGCCCGTATCCCGTTGCTGGCAATTGCTTTGCTGGATGGCTGGGTCACGTTCGGTCTGACATTTCTGGCTGCCATCATCATCGACAACCTGAAGGGACTTGTCGTCTCACCGTTCGTTGAGGGTGATCAGCTCGACATCCCACCGCTGCTGGTGTTTGTTGCCGTACTGGTCGGGGCGGCGCTGCTCGGGCCAGCCGGGGCGTTCGTCGCGGTTCCGGCTGCGGCAATGGTGCAGGTGGTGTTCGAGGAGGTCATCATCCCCTGGCGGCGACGCCAACTCGCTCCGGCAGAAGCGGCGCTCGAAGGTGTGTCGGAGGGATAGGGCCCGGCGGAACAATCGTCCCGCCGGGCGAATGGTGCTAGCTATTGCCAACTGAGGCGCCGTCGAACGACTCTTCGCGAGCGTTGCGGCGCATGAAGGCCAGGTATTCGTCCTTGGTCATCGGCGATCTGGTCGTGTCGAGGATTTCCTTGGCCGACTCGGCGCTGCCCGCCAGCAGGTCGATGACGGTCATCGCCATTAGCTTGGCCGGCAGGACATAGGCGAGGTACTTGTCCTCGATTGCCCAGTCGGAGCCGTGACCGGTGCCGGAGAAGCCAGCGACGTGTGGATGGAGGGCCGGCATGATGTGGGCGATGTCGCCCATGTCGGTTGAGCCGGTCCGGTGGCCGGTGTCTTCCCACTGGTCTTCGCCATACATCGTCAGGAAGTTCGATTTGAAGATGTTCGTCATCGACGGGTCGTTGAAGAGCGGCATGTAACCGGGCAGCGTCGTAATCTCGACCTGCGCGCCGAGTGCTACTGCCCCGGCGCGTAGCGCGCGGTCGACCTTGCGACCGGCGTCCTCTATTGCCTCGGCGGTCTTACCACGGACCATCGTCTCGAAGCGGACATCGTTCGGGATGACGTTGACGAGGTCGCCACCGCGCGTCAGGATCGGGTGGATCCGGATCGTGTCCTCGTCCTTGAACGTCTCACGCTGGGCGTTGATCGACGCGAGAGCGATTTCGGCCGCGTAGAGGGCGTTGATGCCGCGATGTGGGGCGCCACCGGCGTGTGCGGCCTTGCCGACGAAGCGGGCCTGCTTGCCGACGAAGCCGTTGTTGGACGCGCTGGCGCCGGCAACGGCCTGCATGTTCTGGCTGCTGGCTCCATGAACCATCATCGCCATGTCGACGTCATCGAACGCGCCGAGTCGGATCATCTCGCTCTTGCCGCCGAGGAACTCGGTCTTGCCCTCGCGCCGGAGTTGAGCACGGTAGTCGATCTCGACGTATTCCTCAGCCGGAACGGCGAAGAAGGCGACGTTTCCGGCCAGTTCACTGATGACGCCCGAGCGGATCAACCCATTTGCGACGCCGAGCATCGTCACGATCTGGGCGTTGTGGCCGCAGCAGTGTGCCGCGCCGGTCTCGGGGTTGGCGAACTCGTGGTCGGTCACGAGGACCGAGTCCAGTTCGCCGATGACGCCGACTGTCGGACCCGCCGAGCCGCCGCCGACGATCGTCTTCAGACCGGTGATGGCGATTTCCTCGTGGTAGCCGAGGCCAAGTCGCTGGAACTCGCCTGCGACGATCTTTGCGGTGCGGAACTCCTTGAAGCCGAGTTCAGGGTCGCGGTAAATCCGCTCGCCGACCGAAATCAGATGGTCGGCGTTGCTGTCGATCTCTTCCAGTACCCGTCGTTTCAATTCTTCGTGTGCCACTCATTCCCCCCATTGCTGGTGTCGACAACCAATGTCACGCGGCATCGTGCCGGAGGGTGCGGCGTTCGTCAAGCGTTCGGCTGGAAGGCGGTGGGCAAACAAAAAGCGGCCCCCGATATGGGGGCCGCTGGTAGCGCATAGGGGATTCGAACCCCTGATCTCCGCCTTGAGAGGGCGGTGTCCTAGGCCGCTAGACGAATGCGCCACGTGCCTCGTTTGGCTGGACGAGAGTATAGCAACGACCTGAAGGTAGTGTCAAACCGGCCGGCTACGCTCTCTCACAACGCCGAGCGATCCGGGAGGATCGCCAGCGCACGAGGGCGATTTCGCTGCTGTTGCCAGCGTCTAGATGATGCTGATGCGGTCGACTGGCCGGCGAGCAGCCATGAAGTCGCGACGCGCCTCGGCAGCGGTCGGGCCACCGTCCTGGGTGGTGCGGATGATCGCTCCGTAGTAGCTCTCAAAGCCACGGTCGAGGATCGACGACTCCTGAATCGAACGGATCATTCTCGTGAACAGGTTCATGTGTTGTACCTCCAATGCTCAACTTCACTGACATGATCATATCAGGATATGCGAATATAGTCAAGGCGGGTTTCGGCCGGTCAGGACTTTCGGCCTACGCTCGATCGATCCCAATCCGCACTCCAGGCCTTCACGCCACGCCGCCGTAGCCCTATCATCGTCAGGGCCAGTAACCGGCAGATGCGGGGAAAGGGGATCAGCGGGGTGGACAAACTCATCATCTCGGTCGCGACGACAGGTTCGGCGACGATGCGTTCGCAGACGCCTTACGTGCCGATCACCGAAGAGGAGATCGCACAGCAGGTGATCGACTCCTGGCGTGCCGGAGCGGCCATCGCCCACATCCACGTTCGCAACGAGCGGGAGATCGTTACCTGTGACCCGGCCCGCTATCAGAAAGTGACCGACATCGTCCGTGCCGCGGGCTGCGACATCGTGATGAACTGGTCGACCGGCGGTGGGGCGGGCGTCACGACGGATGAGGAGCGCGCGGCATCGATCCGGCTCTCGCCGGAGGTGGCCAGTTTCGACTGCGGCTCGACCAACTTCGGTAAGGGCGTCTTTATCAATTCGCCGAGTTTCCTCGAGCACCTTGCCAATGACATGAACGAGCATCTGGTGACACCGGAGATCGAAATCTTCGACACCGGCATGATCCAGAATGCCAGGGAACTGATCGACCGTGGCTTGCTGACGCCGCCGTACTGGTTCCAGTTCGTGCTGGGGATTCGCGGTGGCGCTCCGGCGACCGCACGGGAACTGACGCACATGGTCGATTCGCTGCCGAGCGGTTCGCGCTGGTCAGTCTGCGCGATTGGGCGTAACCAGTTGCCGATGAACATGATCGCGATGGCGATGGGCGGACATGTCCGAACCGGGCTTGAAGACAACATCTATTATGGATACCGGCAACTGGCGACAAGCAATGCTCAACTCGTCGAGCGGCTGGCACGACTCGCCAAGGAGATGGGACGCGAACTGGCATCGCCGGACGAAGCACGTGAGATGATCGGTGTCACGGCGCGCCGTGGTGGGAACGGGACGCCCGCGTGAGTTCGGACATCACGATCGCGGCAGCAGAACTGTCGCACGAGACGAATACGTTCTCGACCGTCCCGACCGATCTGGCGGCGTTTCAACGCAGCGGTCTACGACGCGGGGCTGAGATTCGGCAGGCGTTGCGCGATTCGGCGACGTCGTTCGCCGGATTCTTCGACGGTGCGGAGCGGCACGGCTATCTGCTCGTCCCGACGCTGGCCGTCTGGGCAACGCCATCGGGGATGGTGACGGCTGAGGCGCTCTCGACATTGGTAGATGACCTGGTAGCCGCCATCTCCGCGACTCGGCCGGACGGTGTCCTGCTCGCGCTGCATGGTGCGATGGTCAGCGAACTGGACGACGACGCCGACGGCTGGATACTGCAGCGGATTCGCGAAACGGTCGGTCCGGACGTCCCAATCGTCGCGACGCTCGACCTGCATGCCAACATCAGTCGCCGGATGGTCGACACCGCCGATGTCCTGATTGGTTATGAGACCTACCCGCACATTGACCAGCGCGAGCGGGCTAACGAGGCCTCCGACATCATCGTCAAGCTCATTCGCAAGGAGGTTCGCCCTACACCGGCACTGGTCAAGCCGCCGATGATGCCGACCTCGCAGCGAATGACGACCGACAGCGAGCCGATGCGCTCGATCATGGAACGCGCTGACGAGATTGCGGCACGGCGTGGTGTCCTGAACGTTACCGTGGCGGGTGGGTTTCCGCCGGCCAATACGGCTGACACTGGCTTGAGTGTCCTCGTCACGACCGACAATGACCGTGAGTTGGCGCTGACACTGGCGCGGGAACTGGCGGACTTCGCCTGGCAGCGGCGGGATCAGTTCCTCGGTGGGGTCACGACCTGGGAGGATGCAGCGACTGCGATCCGCGGGAATCCTTCCGGCCCTGTCGTGCTCGTCGATATTGGCGACAACCCGTGGACCGGTGGACCTGGTGATTCCGCCGAACTGTTGCGGTTCCTGCTGAGTGAGGGTGTGCGAGGTGCTGCGCTGGCGTCGATCGTCGATCCTCCGGCTGTCCAGCGATGTATCGCGGCAGGCCCGGGCGCGACCGTTCGATTGGCGCTCGGTGGTCACGTCGACGGCCGCCACACCCAGCCCCTGGAGGTCGATGGATACGTGCGGCTCATTTCGGATGGCCGCTACCGCAATCACGGGCCGATGCACGCCGGCGTCGAGGTGAACCTCGGGCAGACAGTCGTGCTGGTCGTCGATGGGGTCGAAGTGCTGGTCACGACCTACGCTGATACGCCGATTGATCTGAACGTCTTTCGCGCGCATGGGATCGAGCCGACAGCGAGGAAGGTCATCGCACTCAAGGGCAAGGGGCACTTCCGGGCGGCCTTTGAACCGATCGCGTCACGAGTTGTGCTGGTAGAAGGGCCGGGAATCACCGGCGCGGACCTTCAGCAACTTGAATTCACGAAACTGACCCGACCAATCTGGCCGATTGATGCGGAAGTCGAGTGGGAGAGCGCCAATTCGGCGGTATGATTCTTGATCGTTAGCCGTACGTCGTCACCGATGGGGTTCGTCGTGCCGGTTTTCGTCCTACCAACCGATCCTCAGCGGGTACGTAGACGCGAATGGATGTCCAGGAGGGGGAGCAGATGGTTCAGGCAACCGAGCGGGGAGTCAGCAGGCATGGATTGGATAATCACGGGGTAAGGCCCAGCGGCGCGGTCCACTGGAACCAGACCGCGCCGATCCTGTATGAGGAATCGTTGCGACGTGGCGATGGGCGAATCGCATTTGGTGGTCCGCTCGCAGTGACGACCGGGGAATACACCGGACGGTCACCCAAGGACAAGTTCATCGTCCGCGAGCCGTCGAGCGAGGACAACGTCTGGTGGGGTTCGATCAACCAGCCGTTTGATCCGGATCGCTTTGACCAACTTCACGAACGCGTCGCAGAGTATCTGAGTAGTCGAGAACTCTTCGTTCAGGATCTCAACGTCGGCGCGGACCCGACCTATCGGATGCCGTTGCGGGTCATCACCGAAAGCCCATGGCACGCCCTCTTCGCACGAACGATGTTCATCCGCCCCTCCCAGAACGAACTCGAAGATCATGTTCCCCAGTTCACGATCCTCCACGCGCCATACATGCAGGCTGACCCCGAGCGTGACGGCACCCGCTCCCATACCTTCATCATCGTCAACATGGCCAAGGGTCTGATCCTGATCGGCGGAACCGAGTACGGCGGCGAGATCAAGAAGTCGATCTTCTCGATCATGAACTACCTGCTGCCGTTGCAGGACGTCATGTCGATGCACTGCTCGGCGAACGTCGGTGCCGAAGGGGACGTCGCGCTGTTCTTTGGCCTGTCCGGCACCGGCAAGACGACGCTCTCGTCCGACCCGAGTCGAACGCTGATTGGCGACGACGAGCACGGCTGGACGCCGGACGGCGTCTTCAACTTCGAGGGCGGCTGCTACGCGAAGGTCATCAACCTCTCGCCGGACGCCGAGCCGGACATCTACCGGGCAACCCGTAGCTTCGGGACTGTACTGGAGAACTGCGTTCTCGATGAGGCGACACGCGAGATTGCGTACGAAGATTCGTCGCTGACCGAGAACACACGTGCTGTCTACCCGCTGGACATCATCCCGAACGCGTCGCGGACCGGAACAGCGGGACACCCGACCAACATCATCTTCCTGACAGCGGACGCCTTCGGGGTCCTGCCGCCGATCGCGAAGTTGACGGCCGAGCAGGCTTCGTACTACTTCCTGTCGGGCTATACCGCCAAGGTTGCTGGAACCGAGCGCGGGCTGACGGAGCCGGAAGCGACGTTCTCAACCTGCTTCGGCGCGGTCTTCATGACGCTGGAGCCGAACGTTTACGGCCGACTCCTGGCCGAAAAGATCCGGCGACACAACCCGAACGTCTGGCTGGTCAACACCGGCTGGACTGGCGGCGCCTATGGCGTCGGCCATCGAATCTCGATCGCGCATACGCGAGCAATCATCGATGCGGCGCTTGGTGGCGCACTGGACAACGTCGAGTATCAGGAAGACCCGATCTTCGGGATCGCCGTTCCGACGTCAGTGCCAGATGTCCCCAGCGAGGTGCTGATTCCCAGTAACGCCTGGGCTGACCGTGATGCATACGATCAGGCGGCGCGGAAGTTGGCGGCTCGGTTCCACGAGAACTTTGCTCAGTATGCCGACGACGTGGACGCCGAAATTCGCGAGGCTGGCCCACGCGTAGGAGCGTAGGTATCGCTTAGCGAGGCGTAACGACACCCATCAGTCGTTCTGCGTCCCTCGTGTCGTTCTGGGGCCGCGGCCGAAGGATCTCTCTTCGACAGCCACCCGGGGCTGGACGAGGAGAGATCCTTCTTCGCGCAGTAGTGACCCACGATGATCGTATCGGTCACTGTGGGCCACTAATCACAATGGCACGCGTTGTCGACGACAACGCTGATGGCTACCGACCTCCGCTCAGAGCGGGTTGCAGAATAGTTGCCCACCCTGTCGTCCTGAGTAGTCCACCACAGTGATTGCGTCGGGTTGCGTCTTTCTGTTCCCCTGTCATCCCGACGAACGGAGGGATCTCGTGACTCGTTCGCGCCGCACGGGTTCAACGAGGACGAGATCCCTCCTGCGTCGGGATGACAGGGCAAACGGGACCGCACTCCCGAACATGTCATCCGGCAAGATCATTGTGGTGCACTATTGAGCCGCGGCGAAGGACCTCTCCTCGTTAGACCCGCTAGCGGTCAAAGCAGGGGAGGTCCTTCGCTGCCGGGTGCCCTCTGGGCGGTGGACGACAGGCGATGCTTCTGAGGTCCGCTCTAATGTCCTCTCAGGCGAATCGTGCTGGATCGAACGGGGTCAGAATCGGGTCGATCTGGCCTGATGTGATGCTGTTCGCGAGTGCCTTTGCCGTTGCTGGTGCAAGCAGCGCTCCCGAGCGGAAATGCCCGGTCGCGACCCAGACGTTGTCCAGGTGCGGCAGACGACCAATGATCGGCTCTCCGCCCTCGACGCCGGGGCGCAGACCGGCCCAGGTCGCCGCCAAACGGCCATCGACAAGCGACGGCGTGACATTCCGGATGACATCGGTGAGCCAGGCGACTCCTGCCAGCGTGACGTTCGTGTCAAATCCGGCGCCATGTTCTTCGGTCGCGCCGATCGCGACCGTTCCGTCAGCGCGGGGTACGAAGTAGCCACCGCCGCCAGCGATCACGCTCCGGAGCGGAATTGGCGGGTCGGCGATTGCGACCATCTGGCCTTTGACGGGAACGGTTGGGATCCGGTAGTCGAGTGACTCGCCGAGTGTCTTGCTCCACGCTCCGGCTGCGATGACGACGGTCCCGGCAGGGATGACGCCATCGAAGGTCCGCACGCCGGTTGCGCTTCCGCTTTCGGATTCAATCGCGAGGACCGGCGTGTGTTCGACGATCGACGCACCGCGCATCTCAGCGGCTCTCGCCAGCGCGGTCGTCATACGCGAGAGGATCAGGCTTCCGGCGTCGGGCGTGAAGATTCCCTCGGCGAAGGCATCGCTGATGGCCGGCTCACGCTCCCTCAGAGATGCCGCGTCGAGCAGTTCGGCGGTGACGCCGTTCGCGTTCTGCCACTCGATCGTTTCGCCGAGCGAGCCGGCTACGCCCGGCTGTGCCAGTTCGACCTCGCCCGAGCGGGCGAAGCCGGAGGAGAGGCCGGTGATTGACTCGACCTCTTCGATCAGTGCTGGATACTGTTTGAACGAACGGAGTGCGAGGTCGGCCCGAGAGCCGTAGCGCGGGCTCGGCGGGGAGATGATGCCCGCCGATGCCCAACTCGCCTCACGAGCGAGCTCTCGACGTTCGATGACCTGGGCATGCACGCCGGCTTTGGCGAGTTCCCAGGCGATGTTACAACCGATGACACCGCCGCCAATGATGACGACGTCCGACGACTTCCTGCTTCCGCTCACGACTTCCCCCTGATACCCAAGCGTAGACCACCTGCGTGTCAGGCTGATAGCACGCAAACCGCGTGTTGTCTAGTCGGATCGAGGGATCGAAGCCAGGATGGCACCAGTGTGGTGCGTCAGTCGTTGGCCGAGGACGGCAGGCCGGGACGGGGAGTTGAGATTACGCCCTCTGCAGGTCGCCCTGCATGTAGCGCCACTTCAGGAACTCAAGTCGCTGCCATTGCTTCGCGGTGTCGACGTACTCGATGAACGGATACGCGCTCTTCAAGGCGGTGAGCCGTTCGACCTGCTCAGGTGTGAACCCTGCCTCGAGGAGATCCTCTGCGGTCACTTCGTCCATACGGTGGGAGAGCGATGCTGCACCCATTGCGGTCGCTCCTTACTTTCCAGGACCGGCATATGTGCCAGTCAATTGTCCGCCCAGTGCGGACTCCACTCACTACCTTCTACGACGAGAGTGGCCGCACGGATGGCCCCGTGCCCTCGCATCGTCTCGCCGCTACCTATGCAAACACCTTGCCACGGGATCATGCTGACCGCGTGGTTCGTCGTCCGGTTCGAGATGTCATCGGAGATGGGAGACAGGCAACCGGCCGGAGTCTGCTGATCATAAGAATCCCGCCCCGTGATGTCCAGTTACGGACCGGGGCGGGAATACTTGTCGTTCGTTGCCGCGAGTGCTTGTTAGCTCTCGGATTCCTCGTCCTCGATCCCGGCGACGAGCAACTGCTCGTCTCGACCGGCGATCCTCGAACGCTGCTCGAGCTTGGCCTGGCGACGCTCGGCCTTCTTGCGGCGTGGCGCACCCTGGGCACCTTCGAGGCGGCGCATGAAGCGCTCGACCTGACCGGCGGTGTCAACGATGCGCTGCTCACCGGTATAGAACGGGTGGCACTGGTTGCACAGATCAACGCGCAGGTTCGGACGGGTTGACCTGGTCTCCCAGGAGTTGCCGCAGGCACAGGTAACTGTCGCGGTCTGGTAATTTGGGTGAATGCCCTGCTTCACGGTTTCTGAATCTCCGATCCTGCTGCGCGATGGTTCGTGCAGCCAATCTGATGGAACTAGTCGGCGACGGCCGTCAGTTCTTCGGCGGTAGCTTCGCGGTCGAACGGATAGACGCTGACCTGCTTGCGGTCACGCCCGATGCGCTCAAACTTGACGAGGCCGTCTACTAATGAGAACAACGTATAGTCACGTCCCATTCCCACGTTGTTCCCTGGGTAGAACTTGGTGCCGCGCTGGCGGACGATGATGCCACCACCGCGAACCGGGTTGCCGTCGTACAGCTTGACGCCGAGTCGCTTGGACTGGCTGTCGCGGCCGTTGCGGGAGCTACCGACACCCTTTTTGTGAGCCATTGTTTACTCTCCTGTCTCAGTCGTCGGCGGTGGGTCAAATCTAGGCCGTCCGGATCGAATCGATCTTCAGGCGAGTCATTTCCTGGCGGTGGCCGGTCTTGCGACGATAGCGCTTCTTCGGCTTGAACTTGAAGACCGTAATCTTCGGACCGCGCAGGTGCTCGGTCACGGTCGCGACGACCGCTGCACCGTCGACAACGGGAGCGCCGATCGTGATGCCCTCATCACCGGCGACCATCAGGACGCGAGCGATCTCGACCTGCGCACCGGCTTCGTCCGGCAGCCGCTCGACATCGATCGTGTCTCCAGCAGCGACGCGGTACTGCTTACCGCCTGTTTCAATGACCGCGTACACCGTGGTCCCCTCCCTGTCTGGCCTGGTCGCTTCGACTGCGCCAGCCGTCGTTATCCCGTATTGCATTGCACAACATGAAAACAGGTCAGCGCCGAGACGCGACCTGCCGGCCCATAAGTGTACCGTAGTACGTCACCTGCGTCAATTCGCGTTGCGGACTCTTACCTCAGCCGTTGTCTTCCGCAGGCCGACAGCAATCATAGCGTTCGTGAGATGATTCACAAACTCCTTGACAACATTCGAGCGCCGCTCCTACACTTTTTATGTATCGAAGTTTACCCAGATTTTTGGGTGTTTCTGGCCTGTGGAATCGTCCGAGCGAACGTGTTTTTGATGTCGTCGGCGTTCCGCGCGAAGCCTTAACCGACCGGAGCCTGTGCTGGACATGACATCGACAGTCGAGGTCGCCCCGCCGACCACGTTGCGCATTGGCACCCGAGGCAGCCGTCTGGCGCTGTTCCAGACGCATCGGGTGATCGATCTCCTTCGTGCGCGCTATCCAGACCTTATCTGTGAACCGGTTGTGATTTCTACCCAGGGTGACCGGGACAAAGAGACACCATTGTCGGTAATCGGTGGGCAGGCCGTTTTTACCAAGGATCTGCAGCAGGCAATCCTCGATGGTGAGGTCGATTGCGGTGTCCACAGTGCCAAGGACCTCACGTCAACGTTACCCGACGGGTTGACGCTGGCGGCGATTGTCGATCGTGATGACCCTCGCGATGTGCTCGTGTCGCGGCATCCTGGCGGCTTGGCCGGGTTGCCAGAGGGTGCGAAGGTCGGGACGAGCAGTCGTCGCCGAATGGCGCAGTTGATGCTGGCCAAGCCCGGCGTGACTCCAATCGAGTTGCGCGGCAATATCGACACCCGCCTCGCGAAGACGCTCGATGATCACGATGGGCCGTACGACGCCGCGATTCTGGCCGCCGCCGGACTGCACCGGCTTGGGTGGGAAGACCGCATCAGCGAGTACCTGTCCGTCGAGGTGTTCACACCAGCACCTGGTCAGGCCGCACTCGGCATTGATTGCCGGACGACCGACCGGGCCACCCGGGCGTTGCTGGCCGGCATTTCCGACCCGACGACGACCGCCGAAGTGGAAGCCGAGCGCGCCTTCTTGCGGACGGTAGGAGGTGGTTGTCGTTCGCCGTTGGCTGCTCATGCGCGGGTCGAAGGTGAGATCCTGCGAATGTGGTGCATGTATGCCGACGAGTCGATGAAGCGGATCGCGACGGCTGAGGACGAGGCAGATGTCGAGGACGGTGTCGCCCTCGGCGAGCGACTGGCGCGAGGTCTACAGGACCGCGTCGAGGCCGAGGCGTGATACCGATGGCGCCTGCTGGACTGCCGCTGGCGGGATACAGTGTCCTCGTGACGCGGGCAACCGAGCAGGCAGGAGCGCTCACCGAGCGACTTGAAGCGGCGGGCGCGGCAGCCGTTCATCTTCCGACGATTGAGATCGTGCCCACCGATCCTGCCAAACTCGACACCGCGATCCACGAACTCGCGTCATACGATTGGGTCGTGTTCACGAGCGCGAACACTGTCAGGATCTTCGTTGATCGGCTGAATGTCGCTGGCAGCATGACCGATCTGTCGCCGGTAAAGGTCGCCGCAGTTGGAAGTTCGACTGCCGAACGACTCCGAGAGGCAGGAATTCGGGTCGACCTTGTTCCAGCACGGTTTGTGGCCGAGGAGGTCGTTGCGGCACTGGTTGCCGAAGGCATCGTAGGCAAGCGCGTCCTGTTGCCGCAGGCCGACATCGCTCGGGAGACGCTGGCTTCCGGTCTTCGGGAGGCTGGTGCGACTGTTGACACCGTCGTGGCGTATCAGACGGTGGCGCCGGAGCGTGGCGCCGGCGATGACGTACAAGCGCTGTTGTCGGGCGTTGATCTGATGACGTTCGCGTCACCCTCGGCGGTTCGTAACCTGGTGGCGATGACTGATGGTCGGCTCCCGGCGTGTGGCGCGGTGTGTATCGGGCCGGTTACGGAGGTTGCCGCGCGCGAGGCCGGGATTTATGTGGTGGCAGTGGCGGAAACACACACAGTCGATGGATTGATCGACGCGCTGATTCAGTACGTCGAGCAGAAGGAGGTTCCCAGTGGATAGCAGGCGTGATGAACAGTGGCCTCCATTCCGTCGCTACCGGCGACTGCGCCAGCGCGAAGGATTGCGCCGATTTGCCCGCGAGACGGTTCTGCTCCCGTCGGACTTCGTCTACCCGCTGTTCGTGACCTACGGGCACGGGGTGCGTCGCGAAGTGACGTCGATGCCGGATGTGTTCCAGGTTTCGGTCGATCAGTTGGCTTACGAAGCAGATGAACTGGCGTCACTCGGAATTGGCTCTGTGCTGTTGTTCGGGATTCCCGAGCACAAGGATGAACTGGCATCGGACGCCTATGACCCCAATGGGATCATCCAGCAGGCGATCCGTGAACTGAAGCGTGTCGCTCCCGATCTGGTGGTCATCGGTGACGTTTGCTGCTGTGAATACACCGATCATGGCCACTGCGGCATCCTCGTCGGCGAGAACGTCGACAACGATCAGACGTTGACACTGCTGGCGCGAACCGCACTTGCCCAGGCCGAGGCCGGTGTCGATATCGTCGCACCGTCCGACATGATGGACGGCCGGGTTCTCGTGCTGCGCGAGGAACTTGACCGCGCGGGGTTCGTGAATCTGCCGATCCTCTCGTACGCTGCAAAATACGCGTCTGGCTTCTACGGGCCGTTCCGTGACGCTGCCGAATCAACACCGTCGTTCGGCGACCGGCGCAGCCACCAGATGGACCCGGCCAACATTCGTGAGGCGCTCTCTGAAATCGCGACCGATCTCGATGAGGGCGCAGACGCGGTTATTGTGAAGCCAGCCCTCTCGTATCTCGACGTGATCGCGGCCGCTCGCGAGCGGTTCGACGTGCCGGTGGCGGCCTACAACGTCAGCGGCGAGTACTCGATGGTTCGGGCAGCAGGTCAGGCTGGCTGGATCGACGAGCGGCGGGTGACGATGGAGATCCTGACCTCGATTCGCCGGGCGGGTGCAAGCCAGATCATCACCTACCACGCGAAACAGGCGGCTCGCTGGCTGTACGAGGAAAATGGCTGGACGTCCGCAACTGTCCCATCTCGGTCCGTGATCACGCCGGGAGACTGACCACAGGCCGCGAGGGCGTACAATTCTGCCCGAGACATGCAGGCCGTTCGCGCAACCCCGCGCGCGGCAACAGGAGGATCGCGTGCAGTTCTACTTAAAAGACTCCCGGACCGACCCGGCGACCGACATTGACGAAGCGACTGCCCGGAAGGTGCTGAAGCGGCTCCGACACGAGGGGCGCAAACTCATCGAGGTATTCGTTCTCGCCCACGATGGCTCCATTGATCGTTACCAGGAGCGCACCCGCCGCAAACTCGGCTCGAACGCTGTCGCGTCGCGGACATGGCTCTGCGAGACGGCGCAGGACGATACCTGGGGCAATGGCCGCTACATCCCCGAGCCTGCCGAAGCGATCGACGAGGCTGACCCGCCGCCGACAGCCGTTGTGCTGGTGCTTTCTGGCGCCGAAGGCGAGCCGGATTCGACGCTCGAGCAACTTCGGGCCTTGCCGACCGCAACCTGATCGCGACACGTCCGCAACGGGTAAGCCCGCACTCGAGTGCGGGCTTTGTCATTGAAAGGAACCCGAGCAAGATGTCCCGCATCGATGAATTCCGCGAACGTCGGCAGCGCCACAACGAGCGCATCTTCGAGATCGACCATCTCGGCATCAAGCGCTTCTTCCGGCTCGATAGCGCAGCCTATGAGCCCGGTGCGCTCGATCCAAAGACGAAGGAACTGCTCGGGTTGGTGGCGTCGGCCGTTCTGCGCTGCAACGACTGCATCGACTATCACCTCGACCAGTGCATCGATATCGGTTGGTCCGACGACGAACTCTACGATGCCCTCAACGTCGCGCTCATCGTCGGCGGGAGCATCGTCATCCCGCACCTGCGCCACGCCGTCGAGTCGATCGATCTGATCCGGGCAGGTGACGCGGCAGACGAGTAGGTGGCTACGACGTCTCGACGGCAGTGGCCGGTTCGGCAGCCTCGACTGGCGTTTGACGGTGCGCAGTCTCGGCGCGCGTGAAGTAGATGTAGAACAGTCCCATCGCCAGCGACATGAACACGATGTAGGCAGCGAACGAGACGTTGTAGCCATAGCGAACGATCGCGTAGCCCGCGATCAGGCTGGAGAGCGACCAGCCGAGATTCCAGGCGCCCGAACGAAACGAGAACGCAGACGCGCGCGCTTTGGCGGGCAGCACCTCGGAGATGTAGGTGCTGTCGATGGGCCAGGCCATGTTGATCGACGTTGTTCGGATGACATGCGCGAAGATCGCGACCGGCAGCGCCGGTGTGGCCATCAAAAGCAGATAGAACGGGACGGGCGAAAGTCGGACGAAGACGGTCGCCTTCAACGAGCCAACCCGATGGGCGACCCATGGTGAGAACAGCCCGACGAAAGCGGCCGTCAATCCTGCCAGTGCGTAGATGAGCCCGATCTGTCCTGAACTTGCTCCCCGCGTCTCCAGGAACACGTTGTAGAAGGGGAAGACGGCCCCGGCTCCGAGACTCATCAGACCGCCGATCGCGATGAAGACGATCATGTGACGCCGGACGATTCTTGGCTCGGTAATGGTTGACTCCGTGACGTCACCGCCCCCGGCTGGCATGTCGACCGGGATCGCCTGTTTGCGTTCGGCAGACATCCCCATCAGCGGCAGGAGGGCGAAGCCGGCCAGCAGCAGCCCGGCGATGAGGGTGTAGCGATATGCCTCCGCGCTGGGGACATCGAGGTTGAGGACGCCGCCGATCCCGCGCGCGCCGAAGCCGCCGATCAGGCTTCCAACCGTCATCGACAGCGAGTTCAGCGAGAACGCGAGCGCTGCCACGCCGTGACGCTCGTGGCGGGTCGTCAGTTCAACGATGAACGGCATCGTCGGGACAAACAGGAAGGCGGTTCCTGCGCCGGAGAGTCCCGCCATCAGCAGGAGTGCGAACTGGTTGGTGATGACTGACGCCAGCACCGAGGTGACGAGAAAGAAGACCAGTCCGCCCGTGACGGTTTTCCAGACGCCGAGGCGGTTCACCATCGGTCCGATCGACAGGGCGATGGCTGCCATCGAGAGGGTGCTGATCGACTGGAACTGACCGATGAACGACTCGTCGTAGTCGAGTTCGATCAGGTAAAGGTTGTAGAGCAACTGGAAGACGCCGATGCCGACGTTGGAGATCAGGCTATAGAGCAGGTAGAGCTTGATGTCGCGACCATAGCCACGAACGCTACGAACATACGATTGCACGTGTCACCCGATCCACTGCCCTCTCTGTTGGCCGGAGGGATTATAGATGGGTCGCGACGATTGCGATGCTGCACAATCGTCATTGGGTGTCACGAGAATGTCACAGTCTGATCGGTCTACGTCGCGGGTCGGAAGTCGCAAACGTGCAACTTGAGACGCTCCCGACCGTCCCAGGTGTCGCGCCGGAAGTTGGCAGCGATGTCAATCCGTGGCGTCCGCAGCAGTTCGGGGAGTCGGTTGCCAGCGTTGAAGAAGACGGCGCTGTGACCGCGACCTCGATCGTCAACAGCCTGAAACAGCAGGTGTCGTCCGTCACGGCTGGTCTTCTCCCATCGATGGCGGACGGAGCGGAGCAGTAGCCGTGGCTCGTCGTTGCCGCGCCCGAACGGTTCGAGGCGGCTGAGGACATTGACCGTGCCGAGATGCAGGTCCGTCTGATCCACCTCGGCGTCGAGGACGATCTCTTTCGGGGGCAGCCTGCCGCCGAGCATGTCAAAGATCGTCGCGCAGAGTTCCTGCTGAAAGCGTTCGAGGTTCGCCGTCGGGAGAGTGAGTCCGGCTGCGTTGCGGTGACCACCGTACCGCTCCAGGAGGTCGTGGCTGGCGGCAATCGCTTCGACAATGTTGACATCGCCGGAAGAGCGGGCCGAGCCACGGCTCGTCTCTGGCCCGCGCTCGAAGACGATCGCCGGACGGTTATAGTTCTCGGCGAGCCTCCCGGCGACCAGCCCGACGACTCCAATACCCCAGCCGTCGCCCGAGACGACGATGGCCGGCATTTCCGCGGCACCACGTGCGCGGATGTCGGCTTCGGCCTCGGACTGAATCCGTCGCGTGAGTTCCTGGCGGGTGGCGTTGAAGTCAGACAACTTCAGGGCAAGCGGCGTTGCCGTCGTCGCGTCGTCGGCCAGCAGCAGGTCGAGTGCAGCCTGCGGGGAGTCGATTCGGCCAGCCGCATTCAGGCGCGGGCCAATGACGTAGCCGATATCCCACGCGCCGATTGCCTGCTGGTCGATACCTGCTGCCGCGCAGAGTGCCTTCAGCCCAGGCAAACGCCAGCGGCGCAACATCCCGAGTCCTCGCGTCACCAGCGCGCGGTTCTCATCACGCAACTCGACGACATCGGCGACGGTCCCGAGCGCGACGTACGGAAGATACATCTCCGCGTCGTCGTCGCCGAGCAGCGCGCGAACGAGCGTGAAGCAGACGCCGACCGCAGCGTGATCCGAGAATGGATAGGTGTTGTCCGGCCTGCGTGGCGAGACGAACGCAATCGGCTCAGGCAACGGTTTGGAGACACGGTGATGATCGACAACGACGATTTCAACGCCGCGTTCGAGCAGCGTTTCGAACTCGGCATGATTGCTGCTGCCGCAGTCGACGGTGATGAGGAGTTCGACTCCCTGTGCCAGCAGTCGCTCGACGATGGCAGGCGAAAGCCCATACCCGTCGTCCATCCGGTGCGGCACGATGCAGGATGGATCACCGCCGAGTCGACGCAGGACGCGGACGATCATTGCGGTGGAGGTGAGTCCATCGACGTCGTAGTCACCGAAGACGACGATCTTCTTGCCGCCAGCGATCGCTGCCTTGATCGCGTCAACCGCTCGTGCCATATCGGGCATCAGCATCGGATCGCCGAGCGGAATCGTCTCAGGAGCGAGGAAACGTGCAGCCTCGGTTGATGAACGGATGCCGCGTTGCCAGAGGACGGCGCTCAGGAGTGGGACGTTGGCGAACGCCCGTGCTTCATACGGTATCGGCTCGGGTTCGATCCAGACGGTCGGAGAAGCCACGAGCGTCGGTGTCAGCACGGTTGGCTACCCTTTCGCCGGCGACGTCGGAAGCTCGTCGGCGACTTCGCGATCGACGTGGATCATTTCAGCCAGTTCCGCTCCGACGTAGTGGTCTGTGTCCCCAACTCGAACCAGCAAAGGCCCACCGAACGGCTGACGTTCGATGATGGTGACCTCGGTGTCAGGGTAGAGTCCCATCGTTCCCAGGTAGCGCAGTTTGTCGGGGCTGGTGTCGTCAACCCGGCTGATCGTTGCCCGTTCGCCTGGTTCGAGCGCCGAGAGTCGATCGTCAGGAACGGCGTGGATCGTTCCTGATGCTGACGGGATTGGGTCGCCGTGAGGGTCAGTGGTCGGGTAGCCGAGGACGCGGTCGATCCGTGCTTCGAACTCTTCGGAGATCGTGTGCTCCAGCCGCTCGGCCTCGTCGTGGAC